>Ga0209118_1000173_pt1 | contig 42692 bp, 38 predicted proteins | sample BlaSpr_A8_Ref_M1_FD_187988 | JGI IMG/M metagenome (GOLD analysis project Ga0209118, IMG submission 187988) | Forest soil microbial communities from Thunder Bay, Ontario, Canada - Black Spruce, Ontario site 2_A8_Ref_M1 (SPAdes) (version 2) | ecosystem: Environmental > Terrestrial > Soil > Boreal... | reverse complement strand
CTCTTTTCTGCACGACAGGCTCGAAACATCTATCAAAGGATCAGACGACCGACCGACGCGGTACTGGGCGCCATACTGATTGGATTAGGTCTTCGCCTCGCCGATTATTGATGGGGCGACTTTGATCGAATAGAAGAGCAACCCCGAGCCAAGGCGCTTCGCTGCCCGGCAGCGTCAGACTGGCGCAATCGCCTACAACAAAGATCCGGTCGACCTTCGATGCCTGCAACGTTGGTCGTACCTGGATCTGGCTCGACCGGTTGGTTTCGAGGTCGTGCACGCCCCGAGGCGACCAGCGCATCTGTTGTCGTGTGCACATCCGATGGTTCACCAGCTAATTGGCGGCCGACTCTGCCATCGCAGTTGAGGTTGATCTTCCATCACGGTGTCGCCTGCCATAGGGAATCGTCGATCTCCCGTTGCATTCAACTGTTGATGTCCGTAATTTGCGCTAGCAATGTCCACAGGAACGCTAATCGTGCCCGTTAATTCTGCTAGCGCGGTGCTCCGCTATTCCGCCCAACGTGGTTTGGACGGCTCGTTCAACGCATCGCCCGCCCACATGTTCCGTCCCTCCTTCGGGAGCCGCAACTGGCGCGTCCCACCGAGGTCTGTCGCTTCCACAAAAAGCCGGATGTCCCCGAGGGTCTCCACGATATTTCCGTTTTTTTTGAAGATCATTCAACTCGTACGCTAATTATCAAATCACGCCTGGCTTTGCACAATGTGCCACATCAGCAACCCGCCACGAGGCCAGTCTGGCGAGCCTGGCTCCTGCTGGCCGCCTCGCTCACCCGGCAGAGATTGCAAAAGGTTGCGCTGTTCCTCGCATCGGACGCATCGAGCTTCATAAGGGGCGCCGAGACCTTCGCGGACGGGGCGCGGCGCAGATTTGAGTCCATCGGATCGGGACGACTCTTTTAACTCTTTCAATTGAATTGGGTATCGATATGAAACATCAGGAAATAACGGCGATTTTTCAAGGGGAAACGCGATGAAGATTCTCGTGACCGGAGCGACCGGGTATATCGGCGGCGCCGCCGCCAGGGCGATCGTCCGCGCACGGGCCAGCGCGGCCACCGCCCGCGCCTGGGCGTTCGGCGGCTCGGGGTCCGCTCCGGGAGCGGCGGGCGCCGCGCGGGCGCCGAGGGGCGCGAAGGACAGCGCGAGCGCTAGCGCAAGCGACACCGTCAGCGTCAGCGTCCGGAGCTGCGCCAGGCACGGCGGCCAAGCCGCCGCGAGGTCGCTACGGCGCATCGGTGATCGGCACATCCTCCGCGGGCTCGCTTTTCGGCAGGATGAACGAGATCTTCTTCGTGGTCGGCGGCGGCGCCGGGAACTTCCACCAAGCGTTGAAGGTGCCCCCGGGCTCGACGGCCTCGCGGATGCGGTCGCCCCAGCCCTGGCTCGTGGTCGCCAGCGGCGCCTTGTCACTGTCGCGCAGGATGGCGTACTTCTTCCCTGACGCCACGTCCACCACGTAGGTGGTGTCGTAGGGCAGATCGAGCTCCGCCTTACCTGCGGCCTTGAAGCGCACCTTGATGGTCAGCACGCCCTGCTTGCGCTTGCATTCGTAGATCTCGCCGGTGGCCTTCATATTCGTTTCTACCGTCGCGATCGCCTTGGTCTGCGCCCGGCTGATCGCGGGCATGCCAACGACCAGCGCCGCCGCCGCCAGCCAACACCATCGCCTCGTCGCACCGTTCATTTCGGACCTCCTTTCAGAGTCGAGGTACCGGCACTGCGAGCCGTCTCAATCGCCGAGTCGAATCCGGACTGCCTGGGCCATGCTTCGCTCCTCGCCGGTCATCGACGAGTGGAACGGTGCGCGAGCACGCGCCCAGGGCAGTGGTGCTTGGCTCCGATTATGGGCCAAACCCATGCAAAAGCAAGCCCGGAGGGCTTCATGCCCACCCGCTCGCAACGCCTCGAACTTCGCGAGATGTGCTGCTGCCGGTAGTGCCGCGCAGGGACCGGCGGGGTTACGAGGGCGGGTTTCGCCCGCCGAAGTGCCGGCGAGGAGAGATAGGCTTGCGAGGTGCCGCCCCAACGCCCTACTCTCTCCCGGCGCCTGCCCTGGCACCAGGAATCCAACGCCCTGGCCGCCGAGATCGCGGCCCGGAAGGCGCAAAGCCTGACCACGATCGATCTCACCGAGAGCAATCCCACGCGAGTGGGCCTCGTCTATCCGGAAGCCGAGCTGGCCGAGATCCTTCATCGAAGCTCCGCCGCCGACTACCCGCCCCATCCCCTGGGCCTCCCCGAAGCGCGCGAAGCCCTGGCCGCCGCCCTCTCCCAACCCGGCGACCAGGTAGGTCCAGACGACCTGGTGCTGACCGCCTCGACCAGCGAGGCGTACTCCTACCTGTTCAAGCTCTTCGCAGACCCAGGAGACGAGGTCCTGACCGCCGCCCCAACCTACCCCCTGCTCGACGAGCTGGCGAGCCTCGACGCCTTGGTCCTGACGCACTTTCAACTAGAGCCAGGCCGGCGCTTCGCCCTCGACGCAGGAGAGATCGAGCGGTCGCTGAGCCCAAGGACGAAGCTGCTGGTGCTGGTCCACCCAGCCAACCCCACCGGCACCTTTCTCTCGCGGGCCGAGCAGGACGCCGTCGTCGAGCTATGCGCCTCCCGAGGCCTGCCATGGATCAGCGACGAGGTGTTCGCCGACTACGAGCTGACCAAGGTGCCCAACCGAGCCGGCGCGGCAGCAGCGAGGCACGAGACTCTCAGCTTCTCCCTGGGAGGTCTATCGAAGAGCGCGGGCCTGCCCGGCTGGAAGCTAGGCTGGATCCGAGTCGGAGGCCCCGCCGCCGAGCGATGCCAGATCGTAGCTGCGTTAGAGCGAGTGGCCGACGCCTATCTCTCCGTGTCCACCCCGGTCCAGCGCGCCCTCGGAGCCGTCCTCGCGCTGGCGCCGGTGATCCGGGCCGCCATCCTCGAGCGCTTGCACCAGAATCTGGCGGCGCTCGAAGACGGCTTCAGGGGGCTGCCGGCTGTAGAGATCTACAGACCTGAAGGAGGCTGGTCGGCGGTGCTCCGCGTCCCCCAGCTGGCTGCTGACGAGGCGCTGGTGCTAGGAGCCCTCCGCCAAGCCGGGGTCCTGGTCCACCCCGGCTACTTCTTCGACTTCGCGACTGATGGCTACCTCGTCCTCTCCCTGCTACTGGAGCCCGCGAACTTCGCTGAGGGTATGCACGGCCTTGCGGCCTACCTGGGCAAGCTAGTCGCGGCCGCCTGAGGGCCGGACGAAGCTGTGGCACAATGGCATAGCTCGAAGGTTGATCGGCAGAGCATGAGGACACACCTCACCATGGATAAAGAAGGACGCATCGTCCTGCCCAAGGCGCTGCGTCAGGAACTCCGCCTAGAACCCGGCGACACCCTGGAACTCAGCAGGGCAGGCGAGCAGATCACGCTGCGCCCCGTCCGGGAAACCGGGCCGCTCCGCAAAGAGCACGGCGTCTGGGTATTGCGCACCGGGCAGACCCTGCCCTCCACAACACCCGAAGAACTCCTCCAGAAGATCCGGAAGGAGCGCGATCTCAAGAATCTCGATGGTGCCGGACAAAGGCGGCCTGGCCGACCGCTGAAGGTGTGAAGGCCTGGCCGGAAGTTCAGGGTTCTCCCAGCAACTGAACATGGCTCGATAGCACCGGATCCCCGCGCACGACGCGCGCAAATTGGCGATCAGCCGTGATCAGACGAGTTTTCTCTCGAACGGCGAGCGCCAGGTAGAGGCAGTCAAAGACCGGCTGCTCTAGCATCACCGCGAGACGCGTCGCGTCCTCGACCAAGTCCTCGAGAGGTACCAGGAGGACCGGCGCGGTGCGCAATAACACCAAGCGCTCCAGAACCTCCGCGGCGGTAATCTCGCGGCGTAGCGCTTTAGCCCAGAGCGCACTCGCGCATTCCGCGACGATCATGCTTGGAGAGCTAAGAGACTCGTTTGCAAGAGCACTCGCCGCATCGCTACCCTCTTCCTCGACCACCCACTTCAAGGCAACAGAGGGGGCCACGACCGGCATAGTCAAGTGTCCCCGCAATTGTCCCGGTCGCGATCACGCCGGACGAGCACCGCACTATCCGTCACCGCACGGCTGCGAGTAGCGCGTCGCATTGCAGCTGCTTGCTCCCAGAACCCATCAGCCGGTGACCGAAGAGCTGCTTCGAGAATGTGGCGGTGCTCCGCCTCAGCCGAACGGTTATGCTCGGCCGCCTGGATTCTTAGGCGCCGAACGAGCTCTCGGTCGAGTCTTCGAACTGTGAGTTGCGCCGAGGAAGATTTCGAAGTCTTCATTGACTGCAATGCTATCATTGAAGGCGCGAAACGTCGAGTGGTCCCACCTAGCTGCCGAGGCCCGCTGAAAACAGCCGGCCTGATCCGGCTGGCAGCCGGTACTGAGACTGTCTCTTTCCGTCCAGTGATTCGCGCGTCCGCCTCAGGGCGGGGAATCCTGCGCTCCGGTCCGTCCAAGACACCTGAAGAGGCAGAATGAGGCGGGCGGCCCCAACCTTGCCTCGGGCTGGTTTCTCACTGACCAGACTGCGACCTTAAGGATCCTGACGAAGCAATGCTATCCTTAGCACCAGATCGATGCATGGCTCGAAGGGCTGCCGGTTCGGATCCGACCAGACCGGCCGGCGCTCTTGAGGTCGCCCTGGGGCGATCCGCTGATTGTGGTTTGCAAGGGTGTGGCATCGTGACCGTTATCTCACGCGCTCTGGCACTCGGTATTATTCAATTGAGCTTTGCTGCCTGCGGCCGGCTCGCGCAGCAGGGATCCGGTGTTTCCGCAGAGCGTTCAGAGTTGATCGAAGCGCTCGGCCCGGCGCGCCCTGCGACGGGGTGGCTTTGCGGTTTCGCGCACGCCCCTTACCAAATGGCGTCTCCGAGGCACCTTCAGCGTCGCAACGCCATCAAAGTCGCACAGAGGATACGCCAGCGATTCGAAAGCGATCCCTCGCCTGAAAACAGGGGAAACCTGGCGCTCGTCAACATGCTTTCCGGCAAACTCGACGAGGCGGTCTCGCTTCTCGAAGTCGCTACTCAACAGGAGCCCAGGTGCGCGCCCCTGCTCTCCGACCTCTCTGCCGCCTACCTCACTCGAGCCATCGAGAAGGACCGTCCCTTCGACTTCTTTCTCGCTCAAGTGGCCGCCGACGCCGCAACGAGCGTCGACCACAATCTTTTGCCGGCTCAGTTCAACCGCGCCATGGCGCTCGACCGCCTGATGCTGGCAACCGAGGCCCGAGCGAGCTGGAAGTCGTACTTGAACCGCGATCAGATCTCTGGATGGTCGCGAGAGGCAAGCGCTCGCCTACATGCTCTCGATGAGCCCTCTGACGCTGTCGTCTGGCGGCGCATGAGGACGAGGTTGGAGTCTGCGGCAGTCCTCGGTGACGAGCAAACCGTGCGCGCGGTGGTGACCCGATTCCCTCAGCCCAGCAGGCTGTACTGCGAGGAGATTCTGCTTCCGGCCTGGGCGAAGGCGCGGTTCCAAGGGAAAGCCGATGCAGCCGCACGATCGCTGAGGATCGCCGGCGCGGTCGGGGCAGTTCTTGTAGCCACGGGCAAAGATCGAATGGTTGCAGACTCTGTAGAAGCTATCACAAGAGCTCTAGGCCAGTTGACGCCCAGCGGTCGCGAAGCCGCCTTGGTCGCTGGGCACATGCTGTTCAGATCTGCCCTTGACCGTTACCAGGAGAAGCGAGTCGAGGAGGCCCGGACTCTTTGGCAACGGTCTCGCTCGGCGCTCGCGACTGCGGCAAGCCCGTTTCGCGCCTGGGCCGACTTCTATCTCGCCCTCTGCGACCTAGTCGAGGGCTCGGGTGGCGAGATGATTGCGCTTGAGGATCTGGCAGCAAAGACACCTCTCGCCCTTTATCCCAACTTGCGAGGCCGAGTCCTCTGGTTGCAAGCCCTGTCCGCGGCGAACGCCAGACGTCTGGCAGAGTCCATCCGCTCTTACAGGGCGGCGTTGCAGATCTTCACCACCACGGGTGAAGCCGAAAACGCCGCTAGTGTCCATGCGCGGCTTGCCGAGATCTATCAGCTCCTGGGCGCTCGCGACTCCGCCGCCGCGGAGCGCTACCAGGCGCTGCTCGCAATTCCCAGGGTTCTTGACCCTTCGCGGCTGCACGTCATCCTCAACGAGGCCGCGCTCGCCGCCCTTGTCGAGGGTCTGCCGCGCCTGGCGCTCTACTTCGAGGATGAGGATGTCCGTTGTGGTCGTGCCTGGGGAGATGCGCCGGCGCTCTGCGATGCCCTGTTGCAGCGCAGCGCGATCTGGCGCGAACTCGGCGGCTTGGACGCGGCGCTTCGCGACCTGAGAGAGGCGGAGCTCAATGCGCGCTCGGGGTATCCAGTCCATCTGCACACCCTCCGCTCCTACATCCTGTTCGCTATCGGCGAACTCAGCCGGATGACCAATCCGCAGAGCGCCTTGCAGGCCTTCAGCGAGGCCTTGTTGTTGTTGCCGAGAACCGGCAATCCCTATCTCCGAGCGCAACTGCTGCTCTCACGCAGTCGCACCCATCTCGCGGCTGGCAATATCAAACAGGCTGAGCTCGACTTGGACGAGGCGATCATCGGTGTAGAGCAGAGCCGGACTGACGTCCAGGACGAACGGCTCAGGGTCTCTTACCTCGATACAGTGCAGCCGCTCTACAGGGAGATGATCCTTTTCCAGTTGAACCAGCGTAGGAATCCCAGGCTCGCATTCGAGTACGCTGACCGCGTCCATGCACGAGCTCTACTCGATCGACTTCGGGATTCCGCATCTGTAGACGGTGGGGCGGCCCAGCAGACAAACGCCGATGCCGTTTCTCGATCTATGGGGCGAGATTCGGCTCTCGTCGAGTATGCCGATGTCGGGGGTGGACTCATTGCCTGGGTGTTCGATTCCACGTCGATGCACGTCCAGCGAATCGCGACTGCACAGCTGGAAACCCGGCTTCAGGCTCTGCTCTCGACCCTTCTCTCGCCCCGCCCCGAAGCTGAGGTCAAGCGTGCCGCGGCCGAGCTGTACTCTTACCTGGTAAAGCCAATTCGCGCCTACCTCCCACCCAAGGGAAGACTGGTCCTGGTTCCAGATGGCGCCTTAGCCCGAGTGCCTTTCCCCGCTTTGTTCGACTCCGCAACCCATCGCTTCTTGGTGGAGAACTACACAATCACGGTAGCGCCAAGCGCTAGCGTCTACCTCAACTGGCGGTCAGGCAGCCAACGCCGCACTATCTCGCACCACCTCAAGGCGCTGCTGCTAGGCAATCCCGCGTTCGATAGGACGACGTTCCCTACTCTCCCACGGCTGCCAGCTGCCGAGTCCGAGATCGCACGCATCGCTCCGCTCTATTCTCGTTCTTTGAGTCTAACCGGCATCGAAGTCACGCGCCAAGCGCTCCTCGAAGGACTCGATCGCTACGATGTCATTCATTTCGCCGGCCATGCGGTGGTTAATTACGCGAATCCGCGGCTCTCTGTATTACCTCTTGCGCCGTCCGCTAAGGACCACGACGGCGGCCTCCTCTTTGCGTATCAGTTACCGGCAGGTAGAACTTCCTGTACCCGTCTTGTTGTGCTCTCAGGCTGCAATACTGCGAACGGCCCACTCTCGCGCAGCGAAGGCGCCCTTAGCTTGGCACGCCCTTTTCTTGCCGCGGGCGTACCCGCCGTCGTCGCCAGCCTCTCTGAAGTCGAAGACTCGCGCTCTAGCGAGCTTGCCGTACGCCTTCACTCGCATCTGAGCATCGGCATGAATCCGGAATCCGCACTGCGTCTCGCTCAAATCGAGCTGCTTCGCGGCAGCGATCCCTCTCTCGTCTCGCCCTTCGCATGGGGATCTTTCGAGCTGATCGGAGCCAGCCTTCCCAACGACAATGAGACTCGTCCGTGCGTTCATTGATGGATAACCACATCCAACAACCCAGGAGAACGTCATGCCCAATCTCTCTCTAACCTTTGGCGGCGTGTGTGCCTTCGTGGCGAAATCCCCGGTGGTCGCGCTCAAGACCCCTCATATGCGTGTCGTCCTAGTCGACGCACGGAAGGAGCAAGATCCCGGCGACGGCTCAAGCACGATGCTCCACCCCCACACGCCGCGCCTCGTGGTATATTCGAAAGATTTGGACAACGCCCATAACAAGCGTTCGCCGGATAGATTAGTTCTTGACCCCCAAGGGGAAGAGGTAGCGATTTTCGAGCTTGATACCGACGAGCTCGAAGTTCTCCCCGACGGCTTGCCATTTTCCGAAGGACTAACGATTGGGGCCAATTTCCAGTACGTGCCAGAAATGGGGAAAGTAGATCCTGACGCCAATGCGATGAGCGACAGAAGCGTCTCCGGGCTCGATACTGCCGTCGTGGCTCGCCTCAAACTACACGCAGGAACAATCGACGCGGTTAACTTCTTCGATGGTCCGTGGACGTTCGACCCAAATCATACCGGTTCCCAGTATCCCTACCAGTTGACGAAAGGCGCCGATCGCGTGCGGTACGTAACCTCGTTTATTAACTTCATGGCAATTTCTTCGCGATTAGGACCCATTTCACTCCGGCCGGCGAATGGCGGCAACTCGGTCAATATTAGCGTGTTCAACCTGCCTGAGTACCTGGACCTCAAGATGGATCAGAGCCGGATCGATCACTTCAAATGGTTTTACAAGTTGTGCCAGAACAAGCCTGGCCTGGTCCCGTTTCCGATTCCAACTCGTCCACCTCTTTCGATCGGAACTGCAGGGCTCCACCCGATCTATTGCGCGCTAGCCCAGTTCGCCGCCTCGGATCTCGCTTGAGTGGAATAAGAAGAGGAGGATCGCATCTATGGCTGTGGACACTGAGGAGGAACACCTGCGCCAGCTCGCGTTCCTGGAGTTCAACCTGTTGCGCCATTTCAACGAGAGCCATCTAGAGGGCCTGAGGGGAGCAGAAATCAGCGCAGAGAACACCGTGCTCTGGGACCTCAATGGCCAACCCCTGCTTCACCGTCACGCGTTGATCCGTGACGACAAAGGCGTCGGCTTCATCGACGTTGGTGTTCAACGGCATTCGCTGGCTTTGTTCCAAACCGCCTCCCGTAACACCTGGGATCCGGACTCACTTATCGCACGAGCCGAGACCGAGGCGAAGAGGCTCCTTCCCGAGCGGTCCTTCTCCGCGGCACGCTTTGTCTGTTACAGCTTTCCGAGGGTCGCCGTTCAGCTCCTCGACGGCGAAGGGGCCGAGGTGCTCATGTTGTCGGTCGGCTCATGGGCAAAAGTGCCACCGGCACGCCATAGGGAGGCCGGGGAGCTCATCTCAGATTTTGAAAGATGGTCGTTTCTCGAAGAGCACGCTCAAGCCGGCGGGAAACATATCGAGCTTAGAATAGGTGTCCTGGACGCGTTTGCCTTCGGTTTAACAGATGGTCTCCGGGGTGAGCTATTCGGGAGCGTGGGGCTTTCCACCGAGATCTTGCCGCCGAGCGTCGGGTACTCTGGGGGAGAGACGAAATGTCAGATGTATCTGATCCCACAAGAGAACGACGTTTGGTGTGTACCCGCGTCTGTACAGATGACTCTGCGCTGCTTCAACCGGCAATTCAGGCGACAGAGCCTCGTGGCCGACGCCTTGTTGCAAAACGGCGGCAACCCGCAGGAAGCAGATCCTCTCCAGGAGCCCACGAGAGTTGCGGATGCCGTGGCGAAACTCTCTGAAGGGAGTCTCGAAATCACTGTCCAGCCGAAGCCCCAATTCGGTGACTTTCAAAAGCAGATCGAAGACAACGGCCCCGTACTATGCCAGATCTCGGGTCATATGTACGTCGTGACAGGCTACAAGGCCATTACTAGCCTGACCAGTGTGCTTTCCCAGACGCTACTGGTATATGATCCTGAGCCCCCTGGGCAAGGCTCTATAGGTCCCGTCAGCTTCGCGCCAGATCGTTATATCAACAACTATAACATCCATCGTGCGGCAACTCTGATTGCTAAGCTCCGCAGACTGAAAGCTCTTCCCCTACGCCTTTTCCGCAGACTCCTCGGCCAACTGGACGAGCTACACAGATCGTGAAGCCAAATCCGGCACCGGCTTGCCGCCGGCATCTGCTTGCAAAAGGTGCAGCTGCTCGAAGAGCCTCGGGCCCAGTGTGGGTCCCAGGACGCCGACAAGCTCTGCCAGACCCGCCTCCCGCACCTTCTCCAGGCTCCCGAAGTGCGTCAGCAGCCGCTTCCGCCGGTGCGGCCCGATCCCGGCCAGGTCGTCCAGCCGGCTGTGCAGGGTCCGGGCGGACCGCCGCCGGCGGTGGCGTGAGACGGCGAAGCGGTGAGCTTCATCTCTCACCTGCTGCAGCAGCCTCAGCCCGGCGTCATCTCTCGGGAGGGCCAGCGGCTCCGGCCGGTCGGTTAGATAGATCTCCTCTTCTCTCTTGGCTAGCCCTACGATGGGGGTCTCTTCCACCCCCAGGTCGGCCAGGGCGGCTAGAGCGGCGTTGAGCTGGCCTCGGCCGCCGTCGATCAGGATGAGATCGGGCATCTCTCCCAGCTCTTCCAGGCGGCGGCGGTAGCGGCGGTCTACGGCTTGGCGCATGGCGGCGAAGTCGTCGGCCTGGTCCAGGCCCCGGATGTTGAAGGTGCGGTAGTCGGACTTGCGCATCTTGCCTTCTTCCCAGACGACCAGGGAGGCTACGGTCTCGCCGCCCTGGAAGTGGGAGATGTCGAAGCCCTCGATGCGGCGGGGGGGGTCGAGGAGGCAGAGGTGGCGCTCCAGGGCCGCGGCTCCCGGGGCAATCTCCTGGCCGCGGAAACGGCGGCGATGGGCCATCTCGGCGTTGTGGCGGGCCAGGGCCAGGCGCTCGGCCTTGGGGCCTCGCGAGGGGAGGCGCAGGTAGACTTTCTCTCCCTTGCGCTCGGAGAGCCAGGTTAGCAGCGCCTCTTCGTCCTCGATCGGGGCCGGGAGATGGATCTCTTTGGGGATGAAGGTGGTGCGGTCGTAGATCTGCGGCACGACCTGGGAGAGCAGGAGCTCGGCGGAGATGTGCCCCACTCCCTCCCAGAACAGCTCGCGACGGTCGAGCACCTGGCCGCCGCGCATTACCAGCACCACCACCGCGGCGTGGCCCGACGCGACGTGGACGCCGTAGACGTCGACGTCTTCGCCGGCGACCGAGGAGAGCTTGCGGCGCTCGCCGATCGCCTCGACCTCGGCCAGGGTGTCCCGCAGCTGCGCGGCGCGCTCGTAGTCGGTGGCCTCGGCGGCCTCCCACATCTCGCGCTTGAGGCGGCGCACCAGCACGTCGTTGCGCCCCGCCAGGAAGAGGCGCGCCTGCTGCACCGCCTCGGCGTAGAGCTCCGGGGTGGTCAGCGCCGCCACGCACGGTCCCAGGCAGCGATGCATCCCGTAATAGAGGCAGGGCCGCGGCAGCGAGCCGTCCACCTCGATGTGGCAGACGCGGACCAGGAACAGCTTCTGCACCAGCTTGATCGCCTTGCGCGCCAGGCCGCCGGGCAGAAACGGCCCGAAGTACTCGGCGCCGTCGTCGAGGATGCGGCGGGTGAAGGCGATGCGCGGAAACGGCTCCTGGACGGTGAGCTTGAGGTAGGGATAGGTCTTGTCGTCGCGCAGCAGGATGTTGTAGCGCGGCTTGCGGCGCTTGATCCAGTTGTTCTCGAGCAGCAGCGCCTCGGCCGGCGAGTCGGTGACCACGAACTCGACGTCGGCCGCCTCGGACATCATCGCCGCCAGGCGCGGCTCGTGCTCGCGCGACAGGTAGGAGACGGCGCGCTTGCGCAGCGAGCTGGCCTTGCCGACGTAGAGGACCTTGCCGGCGGCGTCCTTGAAGATGTAGATCCCGGGCCGGTCAGGCAGCTCGCGGATGCGCTCGGCCAGACTCTCCGGCTGGGGCGGCGGGGTCGGCGGTTGCTGGGGCGGCGGCGGTTCCATGGTCAGGAGGGGCCTGGGTGATGGCTTCGGGGCCTGGGGGGCGCTCTGGCGCGGGGTGGAGCAGCGCGACGGCCGGCGGCAGTGGCTCAGCCCTCGGGATCAGTGTAGCCGGTCCAGGACGAACGGCGAGGGCCGCCGGCGCGGCGGCTCACCCGGCTCGCGCGGCTCAGCCGGCGTAGATCTGGATCTCGCGCAGCTCCCGCAGCCGGTCGCGCAGCGCCGCCGCCTCCTCGAACTCGAGGCGCTTGGCAGCCGCCCGCATCTCTTTCTCGAGCTTGGAGATGCGCTCGGCGAGCGGCAGCTCGAGCCCCTCGGCGACGTCGAGCAGCGGCGTCGGGCCCACCGAGTAGTAGTCGAGGTTGCTCATCGCCACCAGCGGGCTGTGGATGTCCTTGAGCACGGTCTGCGGCTCGATCCCCATGCGCTGGTTGTAGTCCGCCTGATTGCGCCGGCGGCGCTCGGTCTCGTCGATTGCCCGCCGCATCGAGTCGGTGAGCCGGTCAGCGTAGAACACCACCCGGCCGTTGAGGTTGCGGGCGGCGCGGCCGGCGGTCTGGATGAGCGACGTGCCGCTGCGCAGGAAGCCCTCCTTGTCGGCGTCGAGAATCGCCACCAGCGACACCTCCGGCAGGTCGAGACCCTCGCGCAGGAGGTTGATGCCGACCAGCACGTCGAACTCGCCGCGCCGCAGAGCGGTGACGATCTCGACCCGCTCCAAGGTCTCGACGTCGCTGTGCAGGTAGCGCACCTTGATGCCGAGCTCCGCCAGGTACTGGGTGAGCTCCTCGGCCATGCGCTTGGTCAGGGTGGTCACCAGCACCCGCTCGCGGCGCTCCACGACCTTGCGCACCTCCCCCACCAGGTCGTCCACCTGCCCCTGGGCGGGACGGACTTCGATCACCGGGTCGAGCAGCCCGGTCGGCCGGATGAGCTGCTCGACCACCACGCCGCCGGTGCGCTGCAGCTCCCACGGCGCCGGCGTGGCCGAGACGTAGATGCGCTGACCGACGCGAGCGTCGAACTCGTCGAAGTTGAGCGGCCGGTTGTCGAGCGCCGACGGCAGGCGGAAGCCGAAATCGACCAGCGTCTGCTTGCGCGAGCGGTCCCCGAAGTACATGCCGCGCACCTGCGGGATCGTCTGATGGCTCTCGTCGATCACCAGCAGGAAGTCGTCGGGGAAGTAGTCGAACAGGGTCGGCGGCGGCTCGCCCTGCGCCCGCCCCGAGAGGTGGCGCGAGTAGTTCTCGATGCCGTGGCAGTAGCCGATCTCCTTGAGCATCTCGAGGTCGAAGCGGGTGCGCTGCTCGAGGCGCTGCCGCTCGAGGAGCTTGCCCTCCGTCTCGAGCAGGGGCAGCCGCTCGGCGAGCTCCTCCTGGATGGTGACGATCGCCCGCTCGAGGCGCTCGCGCGGCGTGACGTAGTGGGTTTTGGGATAGAGCGCCAGGCGGTCGACCTCGGCGACGGTGTCGCCGCGCAACACGTCGAAACGGGTGATGCGCTCGATCTCGTCTCCAAAGTACTCGACGCGGATGCCCAGCTCCTCGTAGGCGGGCAGGATCTCGAGCACGTCGCCGCGCACCCGGAAGGCGCCGTGGTAGAGATCGAGCTGGGTGCGCTGGTACTGCATGTCGACCAACCGCTTGAGCACGCGGTCGAGGCCTTCGGTGGCGCCGCGCTCGAAGAACTGCAGCATGCCGAAGAACGCTTCGGGCGAGCCGAGGCCGTAGATGCAGGAGACCGAGGCGACGATCAGCACGTCGCGGCGCTCGAACAGCGCCTTGGTGGCGCGCAGCCGCAGGCGGTCGATCTCCTCGTTGATGGTGGTCTCCTTCTCGATATAGGTGTCGGTCTGCGGGACGTAGGCCTCGGGCTGGTAGTAGTCGTAGTAGGAGACGAAGTACTCGACGGCGTTGTCGGGGAAGAAGCTCCTGAACTCCTGGAAAAGCTGGGCGGCGAGGATCTTGTTGTGCGACAGCACCAGGGTCGGCCGGTTGACCGCCTCGATGACCTTGGCGATGGTGAAGGTCTTGCCCGAGCCGGTGACCCCGAGCAGCACCTGCTCCCGGTCGCCGCGCCGCAAGCCTTCGGCGAGCTCGGCGATGGCCGCCGGCTGGTCCCCCTGCGGCTCGAAGTTCGAAACGATCCGGAAATCGCCCATGCCGTCATTCTAACGAGGGCGGCAGGTCGTTTGTTCCTTCCGGAGGGCGGCGCGGACGGCGCGGACGGCGCCGACGGCCGGCGGGAGGTCAGGTTGCCCGGGGTCGGGGCGGCGACGGCGGCGGGGGTGGGGGTGGCGCTGCCGGCTGGCCCGGGACCGCGCCCGGGGCAGGAGCCGGCCCAGCTCCGGGTGGCGCTGCCGGCTGGCCAGGGACCGCACCCGGGGCGGGCGCCGGCGTCCCCCGCTTGTGCACCAGGGTCTCGAGGGACTCGGCGAGCTCGCGCACCTGCTGGTGAGTGAGCGGCGCCTGCGACCCGCTCAGCGCCATGATCTCCCGCTGCACGCGTTGCATGTTGGCGAGATCGACCTGCTCGGTACCGATGGAACGGCCGGCGGCCTCGAACGCCTGGTGCAGGCGCCGGCGCTCCGCGGGAGTGGTATCGGGCGGCAGGCGCGGCGTGAGACTCGTCTCGGCAACCCGGAACCCCCAGCGGAAGATGGCCGGGGCCTCGATCCGGATGATCACGACTCCGGCAACGAGCAGCAGCACCAGCAGGCCGCACCCGATGAGCAGCGGCTTGCTGCAGCCGGGCCCGTCGCGCGGCACCTGGACGGCGGCGGGGTTGAACGGCGAGACGGGTGTCGTCGAGGGATCCGCCACGGGTGTCCTGTTGTATCACCGCGACCCGGCAGCGGCAAGCGGAGTCGCCGACGACGCGGCTGAGCCTCTGACGACGGATTCGGCGCGATCGACGCAGACGAGATTCAGTGGATGTGGGAGCCGCTGCCCGCGCAACCGGGAGCGGCAGCAGGAACTCGCCTCACCGCCCGCGCGGCAACCGTCTCAGCCATTCGTCCACCGACTGCCAGAGCTCGGACACGTCGAGATGGATCTCGGGGTTGGTCGGAGATCGATACTTGGCCATCACTGGGGCCGAGGCCACGAACTGGCCCGCCTCGTTGATCAGGAACTCGATTTGGCGCCGCTCCCGGTCGACCAGCCAGTATTCCTTGACGCCGGAAAGAACATACAGGTCCTGCTTCTCGCTCCGATCGATGCGGGAGGTGCTTGCAGACAGGATCTCGATCACCAGGTCAGGAGCGCCCTCGACGCGGTTGCCGACGATCTGGAGGCGCGGGGCCGAGAGATAGACTATATCTGGCCGCACGACCGAGTGGTCAGCCAGCACTACGTCCAGATCCTGGTAGACGATGCCGCCGGAAGCATGGGCTATGCGACCAAGCAGCAGCGTGAGCACTTGCGAGACGGTTTGGTGGCTCGGATACGGGCTCGGAGTCACGCAGAGCCTCCCGAACACCAGCTCGTAGCGCGGCTCATCCGGCAGCTGGTCATAGTCCCGCACCCGGTAGGGACCTAGTGCAGACGGTGCTGTTGCCGTTTTCGTGTGGACTTCCATCCAACCAAGTATAGATGACGATCGCTGGCAGAGACAGCTGGGCGCTCAACATATGCAGCAACCTCCTTCTGTCGCCTTGGAAGAGCACTATGTCAGGCATCTTGGTGCCTAGTCAAGGACTATAATTTCCGCCTAAGGTAACAAAGGTGAGTACCTTCTAGTTACCATCGAGAGCGCTGCCAAGGCACCTTCAAAATCAAATGACTGATAGCACACACTCGGAGCACCAACGGCGAGGGCTGGTACCAGCCTGTGCCTTGCAAGGTAACGAACCCATAGCCGAGAATTTAGCCTGAAAGGCTACAAATTTTCCGCCGACTCGTCCATACTGGTGCCGTCATAGGCGCCCAGCATGGCATTTCGAAACATCGGCAAAGCTCTGGCAATCCTGCGCCAGCAAAAGGGTCTCTCTCAAGCCCAACTCGCCGACAGGTGCGGGATGGGGCGTCCACAGGTCTCGAGATACGAATCAGGCAGGGAATTGATGAAGCTCGAGACGCTCGAGAAGATCCTGGCGACGTTGAGGGTCGAACCCGATGATTTCTTCCGCTTCTTGAGCTCGCTCGACGAATCCGACGGACCGCGCCAAGCCCGGGTGAAGGATCGGATTGATGACCGGCTGCTGGCGGACGCATTTCAGAACCTGCATGCTGCGATCGATGGGCTGCGGCAGGTGGTTGAACGCACGATTGATCCCGAAACCCGGTTCGCGGCATTTCAGAATCTACATGCCGCAATCGACGGCCTGCGAAGGGTGGTCGAGCGTGCCATCGATCCCGCCATCCGCTTCGCAAAGCTCATCGACGAGGCGGCAGGGACCAGAGCGCCGGCAGGTGACACCATCGAGCCTTAAACCAAGGTGGGGCCGGTGCGACCGGCACCGCCAAGCGAAGCCTTCGCGCCCGACTCGACTTTGCCTCTGGAACCACCCGGCTCCGTAACCCCCTATAATGTGCACGTGGTGATACGAATCGAGCGCTCCGCCGCGCGCGCGCCCAGGCAAGCTCGGCCACGCCAGTGAGATGGGCTCATGTGGCCGGAGGCCCCTATGCCCGGTGACCTCGCAGATCGCCGCCGCCCGACGTTCGGCGTCCGGAGACGCCGCTGGCCTTGGCTTCGCTGGACCTTGCCCTTGCTCATCGCGGTGCTGGTCGGCACGACCGTCGGGGTGAGCGTCGCCGCGCTCATCCACGTGCCGCAGGTCGGAGCGCTCTCGAGCTTCACCCCGAACCTGGTGACGCAGCTTCTGGCAGTCGACGGCAGCGTCTTCGCCTCCTTCGCGCGCGAGCGCCGGATGATGCTCAAGGAGGGGGAGATCCCGCCGCTGATCGAGCAGGCGCTGCTCGCCTCCGAGGACAGCAACTTCTTCCGGCACGGCGGCATCGACGCCATGGGCATCGCCCGCGCCGCGCTCGACGACCTGCGCGCCGGTCGGATGAAGGAGGGCGGCTCGACGATCTCGATGCAGCTCGCCCGCACCCTTTTCCTCACCCGCGAACGGAAGTGGCGGCGCAAGATCGAAGAGTCGCTGGTGGCCGTCGAGCTGGAGAAGAGCTTCAGCAAGCAGCAGATCATCACCCTCTATCTCAACCTGGTGAACCTCGGCCACGGCAACTACGGCATCGAGGCGGCGTCGCGCTATTACTTCGGCAAGCCGGCCAAAGCCGACACCCTGGCCGAGGCCGCGACCCTCATCGGCATCATCCCCGCCCCCAGCCGTTACAGCCCCTACCGCGAGCCTGAGATGGTGATGCGCCAGCGCAACCGGGTGCTGCGGCGGATGCTGGAAGACCGTTTCATCACCGCCGACGCTTTCCAGAAGGCGGCGGCGCAGCCGCTGCTGGTGACCTCGCAGCAGCCGGAGGAGAGCTTCGCGCCGTTCTTCGGCGAGGAGATCCGCAAGTACCTGGAGGTCACCTACGGCGCCAACATGCTCTACGAGGGGGGCCTGCAGCTGCAGACCACGCTCGATCCCAGGATCCAGCGCGCCGCCGAGCAGTCCATCCGCGCCGGCCTGCTCCACATCGATCACCGCCGCGGCTGGGGCGGCCCGATCGCCCAGCTGGACGCCAGCGCCATCGACCAGCAGAACCTGCCCGCCGCGTTCGCGCAGGGACGCCCGGTGCCCGGCCGCTGGTACCAGGGCGTCGTGCTGTCCGCGGACCGCAGCGCCGCGCGCGTGCGGATCGGCAAGCAGGAGTTCTCGCTCGACGGCAAGGGCATGGCCTGGACCGGCCATCTTCATCCCGGCGACCTGCTGCGCCGCGGGATGGTGGCCTGGTTCCGCTTCGAGGCCCTCGATCCGAAGGCAGCCAAGTCGCCGAAGGGCGGCAGGAAGGCTGCCAGTCCGCCGCCCCCGCCGCCTGCCGAACCGGCGCTGCAGCTGATGCTCGAGCAACAGCCGCGGATGGAGGCCGCCGGCCTGGTGATCGAGTCGCGCACCGGGGCCATCCGCGCCATGGTCGGCGGCTGGGACTTCGCGCGCAACAAGTTCAACCGCATCACCCAGGCGCACCGCCAGGTGGGCTCGGCGTTCAAGCCGTTCGTCTACGGCGCCGCGCTCGAACAGGGCTGGACGCCCGCCGACACCCTGCTCGACGCGCCAACCTCGTTCATCGGCGACGACGGCAAGATGAGCTACCGGCCCCAGAACTACTACCACAAGCATTACGGCATCGTGACCCTGCGCCGGGCGCTCGAGCAATCGATCAACGTGCCGGCGGTCAAGCTGCTCGACCTCGTCGGCGGCGCCAAGGTGGTGTCGTTCGCTCACCGCTGCGGCATCCGCACGCCGCTGCCGACCTGGCCGAGCATCGCGCTCGGCTCGGCCGACCTGGTGCCGCTCGAGCTCGCCGCCTCCTATGCCGCGATCGCCAACCAGGGCACCCACATCGAGCCGTACATGATCGAGCGCATCTCATCGCCCGACGGGCAGCTGCTCGAGCAGCACTTCCCCACCGCCTATACGTCGAGCGATCCGGCGGTGGCCTACGTGCTGACCCACATGCTCGAGGGCGTGATCGACCGCGGCACCGCCTACGCGATCAACGACCTGCCGCTCGACATCGCCGGCAAGACCGGCACCACCGACGACTTCACCGACGCCTGGTTCGTGGGCTTCACCCCCCGCTACACCATCCTCACCTGGATCGGCTACGACCTGAAGCGCTCCCTCGGCCAGGGCATGAGCGGCGCCGTCGCCGCCCTGCCGATGTGGCGCGGCATCGTCGAGGAGGGCCTGAAGCACGGCTGGATCCAGAAAGGCGAGACCTTCGCGGTGCCGCCGGGCGTGGTCTTCCGCGACATCGATTGGTACAGCGGCCTGCTCGCCGGCCAGGGCAGCCCGAAGGTGGTCAAGGAAGCGTTCGTCTCCGGCACCGAGCCCGCCCGCGAGTACAGCGCCCGCTGGTCCACCATCACCACCCTGCCCTGGTACCAGCAGCGCCCCTTCTACATCCCCAAGGAAGGCGAGAAGATGCCGCAGAAGGGCGCCCCCCCGCTGCCCGGCGCGCCGCCGGTGGTCCCTGCCAATCCTCCCCCGGGCGGCGAGGGGAACTGAGGCAGACCTCAGGCGTAGAGGATGGGGTTGAGATAGCCCAGCGGCCCGCCCAGGCCGGCATTGAGCAGCGCGACCAGCCCGGCGTAAAGCGGAGCGATGGCGCTGGTGCCGCCGATGGGGCCGTCAACTGATCCGTTGAGGACCAGCTTGTACCCGCTCGTCGGGTCGGCGTTGCCCCCTACGTCCGGAACGCCGCGACCCTGGCGGTGGCCGTCGTTGATCGAGCCGGGCACGTTCGCCCCGCTTTGCCAGGACTGGGGCGGGAAGAGATCACTGATCCCGCCGCCGGTTGCGCCGTTGTCGTTCCAGGTCGCTTGCGCGAACGAGGACTCAGCAACGCCCGCGCGACGAGCGCCGCGCGCCGGCGCCCGCTCGTTCTTGTCGACGGGACTGTAGCCTGCTGGGATCTCTTTCATGACGCTCTCCTGAACCTCGCAATGCTGGCAGCGAGGGCGCTGCGATTCGTGATCGGTTCGGCCCGCTCAGGCACTCGCGCCGGGGGGTTGCGACAACTACGCCTAAAACGGGAAACGAAAGCGACGGCAGAATCCCCTCAGCCAAGAGAGACGCGGGCACGGCGCAGCAGCCTCGCGAGCAGGGCGAGGGCTGCCGCTGCCCCGGCGGAGGCCCCCCCCAGGTGCCAGAGCGCCCAGGGATGGCGGCCGCCGGGAAAGGGGACGAGATCGCCGTCGCCCAGCACCGTCATGCCCGCCCAGGCGGCGACGGGGAGGCCCGGGTTCTTGCGTAGTAGCTCCAGCTGCGCCAGGCGAAGGGCGGCCGCCACCGAGGCGCCCTGGCTCAGATGGCGGTAGAAACCGGTCACCAGAGCTTCCGCCTCGGTGTCGACCTGTGGCCAGAGGCTTGCCACCACCGTGCGTGCGTGCGCATGGAAGAAGGCGTGCGCCAGGCTCATGACACCTTCGCCGCGAAGGAAGGGTCCGCCGTTGCTGCTGCAAGTGGCCAGAACGACCAGACGGTCGTCGAAGCCCAGCTTCACGATGTCCGCGGCCTGCAGCAGGCCGCGGCGTCCCGGGGACGGCGAGAGCCAGATGCCGGAGCGCCGGGGATCGCGATCGTCGACGATCGAATGCGCGGCGAAGTGCACGAGCGCAAAGCTCTCGAGCGGCCGGGGCGAGTCGACGATCGCCGCTTCCGAGACCTCGCGGCCGACCCGCCGCTCGCAGCCCCAGCCGAGCAACCGCACCAGGGCGTCGGCCTCGCGGCCGGCAGCAGGGAGCGGCTCGGATGGGAGGATGATCCCGGCCTGCTGGAAGGTCGCTCGCTCGGCCGCGGTGGGCGGCGGCGGATTGGCGACGACGAGCGCCGGACGGTCGGCAGGCGGCGGCTGGGGCGCGGCCCGCCAGCGCGCCCACAGGGTGGCGGAAGGGACCATCGAGATCTGGTAGCGCCAAGCGATCGGCCTGTTCTCGGGCGTCGCGAGCAGCGCCGCGAACGGGAGGCCGTGCAGGTGATCGTCGGGCACGACGATCAGGCGCTCGATTCCTGGCGGCAGGCCGGCAAGCGCCGGTCCCAACAGCTGGTGATAGAGCTCCGTCGCCTGCCACCAACGAGGGTGCTGCCGATGCGCCAGCAGATCCGCCACCCCGCTGCGCAGGTCCCCCCGCCCCATCTTGTCAAGCCGATAGCAGCGGCTGGCGCCTTTCGTCACGACCACCAACCAGGAACCGCCGCCGAAGTCGCCGGTCCAGTCCTCCCAGGGGGCGATCTGGAAGGAGAGCAAGGCCTCGTCGGAGGCGAGCAGCTGCTGCACCGCGGCGACCGTCGTGAAGCCAGCCGGCCCGGGCGGTTCCGCCCCGGCTCCGACTCCGGCGCCGGGCCCGGGGCCCGCAGCCTGCCGTAGCAGCTGAGCTCCCTCGGCCCTGAGCTCCGCGAGATCGCTCCTGGCGTTGTCTCTCTCGCTCTGCGGCAGAGCGCTGTCGCCTAGGCGCTGCGCGGTTCGTCCCATCGCCTGGCGGAGCGCTGCGAGCCGCGACGGGTCGGCCTGGACCGCGGCGACTCCCATGCCGGCAGCGACCAGGTTGTCGTGCAGGGCGCGGGCGCGCAGGCGCTCGACGGCGTCGAAAGCGCGATCGAGGCATGCCGGGCACCTCCCTGCGAGAGCGGCTTCGAGCAGCCGCCCCGCGTACCAGTAGTAGTCGTCGGACCAGGCCGAGAAGACGATCATCTGGTTGTAGGAGCCTGCCTGCTGCGCGCGCAGCCGCTCGATCTCCTCGAGGGCCTGCTGCCCGACGCGGACGAAGTCGGCGATCGGCCGCGTCTTCCAGGTCATCCGCATCAGATCGCCGTAGGCCTCGGCTCGCTCGATGGTGTCGTCGTGGTCGATGTCGAGACTGCCCAGCGCGCCCCCCGGCTCGCTTCGGGCCTCCCTGGCCGCCGAAACCTGCCAGCGAGCGAGACCCCGGCGGCAGACCTTGCTCTCGTGGTCGCCGGGAGCGGCGGCGAGGCAATGGTGAAACTCCGCATGCGCCGCGCCGGCATCCATCGCAAGCACTACGAGCGCCCAGGATGCCCAGGCAGCCACGGTACGGTTGCCACCGGCCTCAGCCTTCGACCTGGCTGCCTGCGCCATCTGCTCGATGCGGCTCCGGTTGGCCTCACCTGGCAGCTCGACCGACCGTACGATCAGCACCTGGGCCTGGCACCACAGGCCCGCCGCCTGATGGAACGAGCTGAAGGCAGGCTGGGACATCCGCCGGCAATCGTCCCAGGCTCGCTCGATCTGGCCGCTGACGAGATGCACCCAGCTTGCCATGACGAGCCAGCGCCCGTCGCGGAGCGGCCCCGGCGGAACCTGGTCGAGCAAGAGATCGGCTTGCTCGAGGTCTCCCGTGCGAACCAGCAGCTTGACGCGGGAAATGGCAGCCAGCGCCAGGTTCCTGGCCCGCGATTCCGTGCCGGAGGCGCGCGCAGCCTCGGACTCGCGCTCCGCTTCGCGGCCGGCCTCGTCGAGACGTCCTTGCCCTAGCAGCAGGTCGAACAACACATCCCGAGCGAGGACCTCGCCTTCGGGATGGCGGTGGAAGAACTCGCCGGCCGCGGAACGCAAGAGCGTCTCGGCGCGGTCCGGAGGGACCAGCCCGAGAACCACGGAGCACATCTGGAGCCCCGGATTCCGCGGGTAGAGGACGAGGAGCTTGCGGACCCGTCGGGCCGCCTCCCGCCGGCCTGCGCTCCCTTGCGCCCGCACCCAGAAGCAGCGAGCGGACTCGGGTTCCTCGGGTTGCGTCCTGAACTGCCGTTCGCATTCTGCAAGTCCATCAACGCTGGCTGGCAGACTGTGGCCTGGGACAGTGAACACCGCCCAGGCCAGCAGCGCCGACAACGTCAGATAGAGATGCCTCATCCTTCACGGCTTACTTCACAGGGGGGCCAGTATTGCCCCCGCCTGGGGGCATGTCGCCCGGTTTGAGCCCGCGCGCTATGGCGCCAGCTTTGCCGCGCGGCGACCGCTTGGCCGCGAGGCCACCAGCTACCGCTCGGGCGTGTCCAAGCGCACCTTCGCCGCTTGCCTGCTTGTCCAGGTTGCTCAGTGCTCGCGATCGAGTAGTCATGGGGTTCTCCCTTTTGGATCGGGGGCCCGCGCCGGCGAGGGGTACTGGCTGGCTCGGGCTGCCCGGTTTTGGGAAGCTCTCGCTTCTTGTATTGAGAGACGAACGCTCCGGCCTCATTCCCTCACCTCTGGCAGGCGATCATCGCAGCCGAAAGGTGCCAACGAGGGTCTCGGAGCTGCCATCCGGCAGGTGAGCAGTCAGCTTCGCGCCCAGCGGAGCGCCGGCCGGCACTTGCGCCAGGTCGGGCACCGGCACGGTGTACTCGGTCACCTTGAGACCTTGCAACGCGGCGATCGCTTTCGGCTTCGCCGCGCCGCTCTCGTCTTCGAGGTCGACGGTGAGGTCGTAGGTCGCGCCGGGCACGCCGCTCCAGCGCAGCTGGGCGCTGTCTCTCGGCAGGACGGCTTCGCTGGGCATGAGCCAGCGGGTCGCGGTCGCCTGGCCGGCGGTGCCGCCGCGCTGCGCGATGACCTGCGGCGGCTGGCCGCCGCGGAAGTCGTGGACCCCGAGCACCACCGCGAATGCCGCCGCGGCGGCCGCCGCCAGGGCGGCGTAGAGCCGCCACCGCGGGCGGCGGGCCCAGCGATCGGCAGCGGCGCCTTCGGCAGCCGCCTGCTCGGCGGCCTGCTCGTCGATCTGTTCGGCGGCCGCGGGCCGCTCCATGAGCAGCGCCAGCCGCCAGGCTTCCGCGCAAGGCGAGCAGGTAGCCATGTGTTCGACCACCTCACGCAGCCGCTCCGGCAGCAGCTTGCCGTGGACTCCATCCCAGATCTCCGCGAGCGCTGGACAGTGGTCTGGGTGGGACGCATCGTCCGGCTGCGGGAAGGCGGCGCGGAGGCGGTCCAGCCCATGAGACTCCGCGGGGCGCCTGCGCCAGCCGATCCCCGTCTCGGTCACGGTGCGATCCCTCGCCGCTCCAGACACCGGCGCAAGTCGGCGAGGCCGCGGTAGACCAGGTTCTCGGCGCGCTTGGCGGTCCAGCGCAGCAGCCGTCCCACTTCCGGCACGGTGTGTCCCTGGAGGCTCAGCACCACCGCGAGGCGGCGCGGACGGACCAGGGTCTGCAAACAGTCGCGAATGGCGCGGCCGAGCTGCCTGCCGGCCGAATGACGCTCCGGATCCGGATGGGTGGCAACCGGTCCGGTATCGCCGATCTCGCCGTTCAGAGGGACCTCCTGCCTGCGGCGCAACTTGCGGATCTCGTCCACGAGGGCGTTGTGCGCCGCCTTCCTCAGGTAGAACGTCGAGAGCTCCCCGGTCCCCTCACGCCTCTTCTGCATCTCGACGACGCGGATCAGGACCACCTGGACGAGGTCGTCGGCGCGGCTCGCCAACCAGCTCGGGCAGACCTGGGCCACGACGCGCGCGAGGTCGGCGCGCAGACGGCAGTAATCGCCCTCGGTCAGCGGGGTGTGCGGGAGCGCTCCGCCGCCGGAGGGACGCCGTTCGATCGGCGGGTCCTGAGCATCCATGGGTATCCTGAGCCGTTGGCTGTCGCTTAGTTTAGCACGGCAGCCAGAGCCGCTGGACGCCGCGCGGGAGGCGGCGCACGCGGCGGCAAAGCCCCGTGGGACCTAGGACCCGGGACGCGACGTCTGCTCGGCGATATAGCGGTCGACGTTCTGCTCGAGGATGGCGAGCGGCACGGCGCCGCTGCCGAGGACGACGTCGTGGAACTGGCGGACGTCGAAGGACGGGCCCAGGGCCTGCTCGGCCTTGCGGCGGAGCTCCTTGATCTTGATCTCGCCCAGCTTGTAGGCGAGGGCCTGGCCCGGCCACGAGATGTAGCGGTCGGTCTCGGTCTCCACCTCGTGCAGCGGCAGGGCGGTGTGAGCGGCGAGGTAGTCGATCGCCTGCTGGCGGGTCCAGCCCTGGGCGTGGATGCCGGTGTCGACGACCAGCCGGCAGGCGCACCACATCTCGTAGGTGAGACGGCCGAAGTTGCTGTAAGGGTCGGTGTAGAAACCCATCTCGAGACCGAGCCACTCCGAATAGAGGCCCCAGCCCTCGGCGAAGGCCGCGAGATTGGAGTAGCGGCGGAAGTTGGGCAGGTCCGCGAGCTCCTGGCTGAGCGCGATCTGCAGATGATGGCCGGGGACCGCCTCGTGGAGGGTGAGCGCCTCGAGGTTGTAGAGAGGGCGGGTCTCGGGCTGGTAGGTGTTGACCCAGTAGATCCCGGGCTGGGTGCTGCCGGCCGGCGCCTCGACGTAACGCCCGGCGGTGTACTTGGGAGCCGGCGGCGAGGGCGTACGCTCGCGTCATTCGCGTCATTCGCGTCATGGGCAATGGACTCCTGACCGGTCGGAAACCTGAACCGCGCCGGCAGTCTAGCGCTGAAACTTTATCCCCGGCATCCTGGTAATCATTCGTGCGCCGGGCCTCACTCGCAAGAGCTCCTGGAGGGTGCGCCGATGGACACGATCGCCGCGGATCTGTCGCTTCGCCGCCCGCCTGCTCCGGCGGAGCCCTGGCTTCACCGCTGTCGCGGTGCTCACGCTGGCGCTGGGGATCGGCGCCAACACCGCCATCTTCAGCGTCGTCGGGGCACGCTGGCGATGACCGGAGCCCGGATCGCCGCCGGCGTGCTGGGCTCGCTGGCCCTCGGCCGCTTCCTTCGGGCGTTGCTCTTCGGCGTTCGCAGCGACGACCCGGCGGTCTTCGCGCTCGGCTGCGCCACGCTGCTCGGCGTGTCGCTGCTCGCGGCCTACCTGCCGGCGCGGCGGGCCGCCGAGATCGACCCTGCCATCACCCTGCGCGCCGAGTAGCGGCGCCGGTCCGCCTCAATCGACGATCCAGCCGTCGAGCAGGCGGATGATGCGATTGCCGTACTCGGCGTTCTTCTCCGAGTGGGTGACCTGGACGATGGTGGTGCCCTCGTCGTTGAGTCTCTTGAACAGCCGCATGATCTCCTCGGCCTGGGAGGTGTGGAGGTTGCCGGTCGGCTCGTCGGCGAGCAGCAGCTTCGGGTTGCCGATCACCGCCCGCGCCACGCCGACCAGCTGCTGCTGGCCGCCGGAGAGCTGCGAGGGGAAGAGGTCCTTCTTGCCGACGATGTGGAAACGGTCGAGCGCGTCGGCCACCAGTGCCTGGCGGTCCGCTCGCTTGATGTCCTTGTAGGACAGGGGCAGATCGAGGTTCTCGGCGACGGTGAGGCTGTCGAGCAGATGGTAGGCCTGGAAGACGAAGCCGATGTTCTGCTTGGCGACCGCCGCCCGCTGCTTCGGCTTCATCAGGTGGATGGGCTGGTCGAGCAGGTCGTACTCGCCGGACCAGGCGCCGTCGAGCATGCCGAGGATCGACAGCAGCGTCGTCTTGCCGGAACCGGACGGTCCCATGATGGTGACGAAGTCCCCCTCCTCGACCACGAGGTTGATGCGGCGCAGGACGTAGGTGGCGCCGCCATGGGCGGACGGATATGACTTCTCGACGTTGCGCAGTTGGATCATGGCTGCCGGTCTCATCTCTCCGGGCAGGCCGCGGCGGCCGCCCTGATCGTACGACGTGGAGCTTTTCCGCTGGGACGGACGTCGAACATCAGACCCCATGGTACCGGAACCAGATGCGTAGCAGGGTCAGGACGGTGAAGACCACGCTCAGGCCGCCGAACAGCCACCCGGCAGTGTGGCGGCCGGCCAGACGCCGGTTGTAGAACAGGATCGCGGCCACCGGCGCCAGCGGCAGGAAGTAGCGGCCCTGCAGGCCGTCGACGAAGTTGGCGCCCAGCGGCGTCCAGGTGACGTACTGCGACAGGCTGATGAACAGCAGGACCCCGCCCGTCACCGCCGCCGCCAGCCACCGCTGCCAGGCGGCGAGGGCCAGCGCCGGGTTGCCGCCGGTGCAGGCAGCCGCCAGCAGCAACAGGGCCCAGAGCACCGTCGCCGCGCGCGGCAGCGGGGTGTCCAGCCAGCCAAAGTTGCCGACGAACTGGGCGGCGTAGCGCGGGGCGTGAAGAACGTAGTCTGTCGCGGCCAGGCTGAGGAAGCGCAGCGGCGCCGCCAGGACCCCGCGCAGCTGGGCCTGTGGCTGCACGCCGGAGCGGAGGAAGCCCAGGATGGCGAACCGGTGTGCTACCCACCAGGACATGCCGGCGCCGGCGACCGCGGCAGCCATGCCGCCTGCCCACAGGCCGGCGGCCGCGCGCCGGGCCGCACCGAGGCCTGGGGGCGGTGCCGCGGCGGCGGGCGCCTCGGCGGCAGGCGGCGGCTTCCAGGTGGCGCGGCTCTCCGCCCGGCCGCGGCCGCGGACCGCCGGCGGCACCACGAAGACCAGCAGGTCGATCAGGAAGTAGACGCCCTTGGCGGCGGCGAGCAGGAAAGCGGTGGCCAGCAGCAACGCGGCGCTCCGGGCGGAGACCCGCGCTTCACCAGGCCACCTGCCGGCCAAGGGAGCGGCCGCGCCGGACTCGCCGGCGGTGCCCTCGGCGGCGCTGGTAACAGGCAAGGCAGCGCGCGGGATGACCGGGGCCTGCCCGGCCGCGGCGGCCGCAAGCGACCGAGCGCCAGCAGCGCTCGAGGCCGCCACCGCGGCAGGCAACCGGCGCAGGGCCAGCGACAGGATGCAGCTCAACAGCAGCAGCGGCAGGGCGTTGGTGAGCGCGTCGGCGGAGGCCGAGCTGCGCTCGAACATGGCCATCGGGGTCAGCGCCAGCAGGGCGAGCAGCCAGCGCTGGACGGGAGCGAGGCGCACCGCGGTCCACGACAGCGCGAGCGCGGCGGCCAGGTTGCCGAGCCGCGCCAGGTAGAGCAGCGCCAGCGGCGGCAGCACCAGGAGGCGGCCGGCGGCGACCACCGCAGCGGCGGCCAGGTACGGCACCGCCGTGTAGGAGGTGAGGCTCCCGGCCGGCAGGAAGATGCGGCGCTCCGGCTCGAGTGGCAGGCGCCAGGCCGCCGGCAGCAGGCCGGGCGGCAGGCGGCGGTCGGGATGGAAGGCAACGCCGGCCACGCAGAAGTTGACCAGCCGCGGCAGGCTCGCGGGGAGCATGAAGCCGAGGCCGCCGCCGCCGGGACCCGGCTCGGCCGCCGCCGCGGTGGCGATCTGGTAGGCGCGAAAGAAGTGGGCCGGCTCGTCAGGAACCTGGAACGGCGGCGTCACGAAAACCAGCAGCAGGCCGCCGGCGAGCCCCAGCGCCAGCACCAGCCGGTCGGGGGTCAGGGGCCACCGGGCGCCGCCGGCTTGACGCCGATCAGGGCGAAGTCCTGGCAGCCGTAAAGCAGGTCGTCGAGATGGTCGCGCAGGCGGTTGACGGCGTCCGCCAGCACGCGCTGCTCGGCCGGCAGCCGGGAGAGCTCGATCTCGGGCAGCCGCTCGGCCGGTGGGAACGGCCGCAAATCGAGGCGCTCGACGGGATCGAACCCGGCGAGCTCGTAGAGCAGCCGCAGGCTGTCGGGATGGACCGGGCGGGCGTGAGTGGGATCGAGCCAGAAGTTGCGCGCCCCGACCACCAGCGACAGCGGGCTCGGGGTCTCGAGGATCAGCACGCCGCCGGGGCGCAGCGCCCCCCAGGCCAGGCGCACCAGGCGATCGAGGGCGCCGATCGGCAGGTGCTCGACGACGTGAAAGGACAGCACCGCGCCCAGGCTGGCGGGCGGCGCCGCGGCCAGCACGGCGAAGAGGTCGCCCTGCACGGCGTCGAGGCCGCGCTCACGGCACGCCGCCACCATGCGGGCGCTGCCGTCCACGCCGCGCGCCGCGATCCCATGCTCGCGCAGCAGCGCCAGCGCCTCGCCGCGGCCGCAGCCGAGGTCCAGCGCCGGGCCTACCGACGCACTCGCCGACCCCGGCGACCCCGGCGATAGATAGGGAAGGTAGCTGGCGATCCGTTCGCGGATCTCCTCCTCGGTGCCGCGATAGCGCCGCTCGAGCTCGAAATAGGCATGGTCCTCTCGCGCCTGGGCAAGACCCGCGCTTTCTCCGGAGGACTCTCCCGGCGGGCCGCTCTCGACCCGCGCCAGGGCGGCCCCGAGGCTGCCCAGCAGATCCCGCGCCTCGCGGCGGTAGCGGTCGAGCTTCTGGTCGGCGCGGGCGAACAGCGCGTCGTTGTGGCGCATCAGCTCGTCGATGCCCTCGGCGTTCAGGGCCTCGAGATAGGCGATGCGCTCGCCGTCGCGGTGCCGCCGTTGCCGCTCGTCCCGCAGGTGTTCGAGCAGCACGAGGTTGAAGATGCGCTGGCGTTCCCAGAGGTCGTTCTGGGGCACCTTGACCAGCGGCCGCACCAGCCGCTTCCAGGCGACCAGCACGCGGCCCAGGAGACCGCGATGGCTGCGGATGGGGAAATCGCGGTCCTCCTTCCACAGCCAGTGCCAGTCTTCGAGCTCGCGCGTGGGCTCGACCAGGAAATCGTCGACGCGCGGCGTTCGGCGCCCCGGCGCCGGCTCCGAGCGCGCTGCCGGCTCCGCTGGCGGCGCCGGTGGCTCCGATGGCTCCGATGGCGCCACCGGCGGCTCCGCTTGCTGCGCTGGCGCCGACGGCCGCGACGGCTCTGGCGAACGCCTGGCGCCGGCGTCGGCCACCGAGCCTACGCTTCCCGCACCACCGTGACGGTCACCTCGGCAATGACCTCGGGGTTGAGCTCGACCCGCACCTTGTGCTCGCCCAGGGTCTTGATGCCACCCTCGAGGTCGATGCGGCGGCGGTCGACGGTGAACCCCTTGCGCTCGAGCAGATCGCCGACCTCGGTCGCGGTCACCGAGCCATAGAGGGTGTCGGTCTCGCCGACGCGCTTGGGAATCTCCAGCCGCAGGTCCTTCATGCGCTCCGCGATGGCTTCGGCGGCGGCGCGCTCCTGGGCGTGGCGGGCGTCGATCTTGGCGCGCTGCTGCTCGAAAGAGGTGAGGTTGGCGTGCGTCGCCTCGAGCGCCAGGCCCTGCGGCAGCAGGTAGTTGCGGCCATAACCCGGCTTCACCTCGACGAGCTCGCCGCGCTTGCCGAGGTGACGTTGATCGCTGAGCAGGATCACTTTCACGTCGGCCCCTCCTAATCCGTGGTGAACGGGATCAGCGCCAGGTGACGCGCCCGCTTGATCGCCTGTTGCAGGAGGCGCTGATGCCGGGCGCAGGTGCCCGAGATCCGCCGCGGCAGGATCTTGGAACGCTCGGGGATGAACTGCTGCAGGAGCTTCACGTCCTTGAAATCGACGTAGTCGATCTTGTCCGCGCAAAACTTGCAGACCTTGCGCCGGCGGTAGAACACCTTCCTCGGGCGGGCCATGGCGCTAGACCTCCCCCGCCGCGGCGGCAGCAGAAGAGCCGCCCGGACCGGCGGCGGTGGTGGCGTCGGCGGCGAGACCAGCCGGCGATTCGCCGGCGCGCCCCGCCGTCTTGGGATGGCGCGAGGCGGCACGCTTGAGGTCCTCGTCGGTGCGCACCGTCAGGTAGCGCAGGATCTTGTCGTTCTGGCGCATGCGGTGCTCGACTTCGGGCAGCGAGCTCTTGCCGCCCTCGCTCTCGATCCCCAGCAAGACGTACTTGCCTTCGTTGAGCTTGGCGATCGGATAGGCCAGCTTGCGCCGGCCCCAGCTCTCTTCCTTGGAGACCTGGGAGCCGCCGGCGGTGATCATCTGCTTGTATTCCTGGGTCATGGCGACCACGTCTTCGTCGGAGACCCGCGGGTCGACGACGAACACCAACTCGTATGTGCGCATGTGGGTGAAGAACCTCCCTATGGCCTGGGTCAGTCCCGCTTCGCGCGGAACAGAGAGGAATGGTGGCGGCGAGCCTGCGGCCCCTAGGGGCGTGCCGCCGCAGCGAGCCATGCATTGTACACGCCGGAGAGCCAGGCGCCAAGTCCGTCATGCTGCTCCTGCTGCTCCGGCACTTTCGGGCGCGCCGTTGAAGCGGCTCATGGCGGCGTCGATGCCGTCACGCAGCCAGGCCTCGCAGGCGTCGGCGGCGCGCTGCACCACCGGCGCCAGCGCCATCTCCTCGGCCGCCGTGAAGGGCGACAGCACGTAGTCGACGAGCTCGTCGGCAGTGGCCGGGCCCTCGGGGGCGGCGATGCCGATGCGCAGGCGGGCCACCTGGTCGGTGCGCAGGTTCTCGAGGATCGACTCGATGCCGCGGTGGCCGGCCGGGCTGCCGGAGCGCCGCAGGCGCAGGCGGCCGAAAGGGAGGTTCACCTCGTCGTAGACCACCAGCATGGCGGCCGGCGCGAGGCCATGGAGCTCGACCAGGCAGCGCGCGGCGAAGCCGCTGCGGTTCATGTAGGTCTGCGGCATGGCGAGGAGCACCGCGAGAGCCTCGGCGGGAGCGGCCGGGGCGGTGGCCGGGGCGTCCGAGACAGCCGGGACTGCCGCAGCCACCGCCGGGGGCAGCTCCACGCGCGCGGTCAGGGCATTGCACTCCAGGCGATCGAGGCGCGCCTGCCAGCGGCGGGCCAGCTCCTCGACCACCCGGAAACCGACGTTGTGGCGGGTGGCGCGGTACTCCTCTCCCGGGTTGCCCAGGCCCAGGATCAGCCCGCAGTTCTCATGCCGCTTCTGCTGCGGCTCCGGAAACGGGCCTGTCTCCGGCGTTGCGCTCGGTCGAATGCCCTCAACGTACTTCGAGTACGCCTCGGGCATTTCGACCTTCGCGCGCCTTGGATCCAGGCCCGTTTGCGGCTCCTCGCGACGAATCGGCATGAGAACCGCGGGCCGGCCGGTTCACGCCTCTTCCGTCTTGCCCTTCTTGATCACCTCGGGCTCGGTCCCGGTGGGCTCCACCGGTGCGACCTCGGCGACGGCCTCAGGCTCCACCTCGGTCTTCGAGTGCATCACCGAGACCAGCACCCGCTCGGGATCGTCGAGCAGCGTCACCCCGGACGGCAGGTGCAGATCGCCGACGGTCAGATGCTGCCCCAGGTGCAGCTCGCTGACGTCGAGCTCGATCTGCCTCGGGATGTCGCCGGGCAGGCACTCGACGTGAACCTCGCGGTGCGAGAAGTCGAGCACGCCGCCCTCGGTCTTCACGCCGTAGGCGGTGCCGGTCAGCTCGATCGCCACCTGCACCCGCACCTTCTCGGTCATCACGACGCGCTGAAAGTCGAGATGCACGATCTCGCGGGTGATGGGGTCGAGCTGCATGTCGCGGATCATGGCGTGGCGCTCCTGCCCGGTGCTCGCCAGCTTGAGCAGGAAGACGGCGTTGTCGCCGCCGCCGCCCCGGAGCAGCTCGACGAGCCGCCGGCGGTCGACGTGGATGGGCACGGAGTCCTTGCCGGCCCCGCCGCCGTAGACGACGGCCGGGATCTGGCCGCGCTGGCGCAGGCGGCGGTTGCTGTTGGTGCCGGTTTCCTGGCGCGGTTGCACTTCAATCTTCATCTCGTTCTTTTCGTTCTTTTCACTCATGGGTTTCCTCGCTTCGTTGCCTCGCATGCGGAGCTCTCGAACCTCATCGGATGGGTCGGCGGTATGTCAGACGAACAGAGAGCTCACCGAACTGTTTTCGTGGATCCTGCGGATGGCCTCGCCGAGCAGCGCCGAGACCGACAGCGGCCGCAGCTTCTGCGACCGCGAGAGCTTCTCGTCGAGCGGGGTGGTGTTGGTGATCAGCACCGCTTCGACCGGCGACTCAGCGATGCGCTTGAGCGCCGGCCCCGACAGCACGCCATGGACGCCGGCCGCCAGCACCCGCCTGGCGCCCTTGGCCTTCAGCGCCTCGACGGTCTTGGTCAGGGTGCCGGCGGTGTCGACGATGTCGTCAACGATCAGCGCGTTGCAGCCGTCGACCTCGCCGATGACGAACATGACGTCGGCCTCGTTCGGCGCCGTGCGGCGCTTGTCGACGATGGCCAGTCCGACGTCCATGCGCTTGGCGATGGCGCGGGCGCGCTCGACGCCACCGGCGTCGGGCGAGACGATGACGAGATCGGGGAGAGCGAGCTGGCGGACCGCCTCGAGCAGCACCGGCGCCGCGAACAGATGGTCGACGGGCACGTCGAAGAAGCCCTGGATCTGGTCGGCATGGAGGTCCATGGTGAGCACGCGGTCGGCGCCGGCACGCGAGATCAGGTCGGCCACCAGCTTGGCGGTGATCGGGACGCGCGGCTGGTCCTTCTTGTCCTGCCGGGCGTAGCCGTAATAGGGCAGCACGGCGGTCACCCGCGAGGCCGATGAGCGCTTGAACGTGTCGAGCATGATCAGCAGCTCCATCAGGTTCTCGTTGACCGGCTCGCAGGTCGGCTGCACCACGAAGACGTCCGAGCCGCGGACGTTCTCCTGGATCTGGCAGAAGATCTCGCCGTCGGAGAAGTTGCGGGCCGAGACGTTGCCGGGCGGCAGGTTGAGGTAGTCGCAGATCTCCTGCGTCAACACCGGATGCGCGCGTCCGCCGAAGATCTTCAGGTCGCCGGGCATACTCCTCCGCTCACCAATGAACCAGGCATTGCCTGGGGTCCCGCATGGTCACGGCGCCGTGCCGTTGCATCGGCCGCCGCTGTGCCGGCGACGACCGCCGATCACCGGCGATGCGGTGGGCGGACCGCCGGCGGCGGATCGCCGGCGCCGGTTTCCGGTCCGGATCAGCTTGGTTGGGGCGGGAGGATTCGAACCTCCGAATGCCAGATCCAAAGTCTGGTGCCTTACCACTTGGCGACGCCCCAGTCTCGGTCGACTCCGGAGGCCACCCATGCAAGCAGCGGCAGCCTGCCAGTCCCGCTCCGGGTGGCGCTCCTCGCGCGCCCGACGGCCCCGCGACCGCGGTGCCTTCGCGCGCCTCGCGGCCCTCGTCGAGCAGCACCGGGAAGGGGACCGTCAGGGCACGGTCCAGAAGGAGTCGCGCAGATGCATCTCCTCGATCTCCTCCAGGGTCTTCTCGGGCGGTTTCGGAGGAGACGGAGAGGCCTGGGCGGAGGCGGCGCCGTCGCCGGCCGCGGCCTCCTGGTGACCCCCGAGCGCTGCGGATGGAGCGGCCGGGCCTGCCCCGTCGCCCGCGGCGTTCTGCCCGGGGCGTGCCTGATGACCATCGTGGCCGCCCAGCGCCGCGAAGCCGCCGGCGCCGACCGCGGGAGCGGAGCCGTCCGAGCCGTCAGCGGCAGCCGAACGGCCAGCGGCAGCCGAACCGTCCGCGGCGACTGCGCCGTCGGAGCCAGCCAGGCCTGCCGCGCCAGCCGCTCGGGAGGCGGCAGCCACGACCGGCGGCGCAGCGGACACCGCCGGCTCCGACGACGACGCCGGCGCCGACGACACCGACGATACCGCAGATGTAGCCGGCATGAGCGGCGCGGCAGCGACCGCGTCGCCGAGGTGGTGCGGGGGCGCGGGCAGTTGCTCGCCGCGCTCGGCCAGGATGCGCTCGTACTCGCCCAGAACCTTGTCCTCGATCATGCGGCGGGTCTCGTTGTTCAGCGGGTGAGCCACGTCCTTGAACTCGCCGTTCTTCTTCTTGCGGCTCGGCATGCTGATGAAGAGACCGTCCCTGCCCTGGATGATCTTGATGTCGTTCACCATGAAGCACTGGTCGAAGACGATCGACACGAACGCCTTGAGCTTCTCCTCCTGGATCGGAAAGACCTTGACCTCTGTGATCTCCATGTCACGTCCCCTCGCCAACGAACTTCCTGGAGCGTCCTGCTTCCCGCCAACGGCGCAGACGCCGGAGGCATGAACAGAGCTTTCAGGCCAGTTCAAAAGCATCCATTGGAACGCCCCCTGAACCCTCGATCCCCTTCCCAGTCGCTCTTGATCCGCCGGGTCCCAACCCGGCGGAGAGGGGGGAAGGGGACGCCCCCACCCCTGGCGCGCCAATCAGCTTCGCTCTCGACCGGCGGTGAGGCCGCGTGGTCATCAGACGGGAGCCAGCGCCCCGCGTTCGCGGACGGCACACTGGCACCGGAACACCACGGCTGCCTGAGGAACCGCGTCCGGGAGCTCAACTCGACACGTCGCCGGGCGTCAATCGCGCCATTATATACCGGACTGAACGCTGAAGCGTGGGCGAGGATCACCCTCTCCCGGGCAGGCAGCTGAAAGCCGTGGCACGGGACTCCGGCCCCGCGCCAGGGGCCCTATGCTAGAGGTCCGTCACAGGGCTGTCAAACCGGTGGCGCCGTTGACGGCGGCGATGTCGGTGACGCCGCTGACGGCGGCGCGGCGGCGCACGTGCCCTGCCGGTAGTCGGACCGGGGCGCCATCGGCACCAGCTGGCGGAGCGGCTCGCGCACGGCTTCCCGCCATCTCACCTGCACCCCTTTGCTGCGGTCGGAGAGGACCGACCAGCTGCCGTCGTTCGTCCACGACAGGATCGGCGCCGCCGTCGATCCCTGCCACAGGCCCCAGCTGACGACCTGGCCACCCTGCATGACGGCGCTCCAGCCGCGGCCGGCCGCGTCACGGTAGGCGACGGTGTCGCTGCCGGCGCCGTCGCCTATGCCGCTAGCGGTGCTGGCGCCACTGGCGCTGCCGGCGCCGCCGGCGGGCGTGTTGCCGCGGGTGACGATCGACGGGTCGGCCGGGGGCACCGGCAGGCGTCCCAGGAGCAGCGGCGGCAGGGCGGAGAGGGTGAGGGGGCCGAGCGGCAGGAAGGCGAGGTCGAGCGCGCCTGCCAGGCGGCAGTAGAGATGGCCGCGGTGGTCGAGCCAGAGGCCGTGGTCGCCTTCGACGTCCAGCCCCCAGACCGCGCGGCCGAGCGGGTCCACGGCCTGTGCCTGGTAGCGCTCCGGCGAGGCCAGGCGCAGGGTCAGCTTGAGGCTCCCCTCGCCTTCGGCGCCGCTGACCCCGACACGGTAGAGGATCTGCGAGCCGTAGGCGGCGGTGGGCACTTGCCAGGGGATCGTCGCCGGCGCCACCGCTCGCGGGGCGCCGGCCGGCGGCGGGGGCGCCGGGGGCCCCCGGTGACCACCGACCGTGGTGCACGCCACCACCACTGCCGCCGCTGCCGCGAGCGGCAGCGCCAGCGCCAGCCATCGGATGGGGCCCGACAGGCGGCGGCGGAACACGGCGGCAGGCGACCTCAGAAAGGCTGGATACTCAGGAGCTTCAGGGAAGCTTCAGGGTCGAGGGCTGGCCGCCAGACTGTCGAGCTTGCGCCGCACCGCGTCGGCCTTGGCGGGATCGGCGGTCTGGAGCTCGATGGCGCGCCGGTAAGCTTCGCCCGCCCGGTCGCGCTCCCCCATGGCGCCGTAGACGTCGCCCAGATGCTCCTGGACGGTGCCGTCGGCGGTCTCGAGCCGCGTCGCCCGCTCGAGCGTCGCCCGAGCTTGCTCGAAATGGCCGAGCCGGTAGTAGACCCATCCCAGGGAATCGACGTAGGCGCCGTTGTCGGGCTCGAGAGCGACCGCCTTCTCGACCAGCTTCCGGGCTTCGTCGAGGTTCTCGCCCCGCTCGGCGAACATGTATCCCAGGTAGTTGAGCGCGGCGTGGTACTCGGGGTCCGTCTCGAGCAGGCGCCGGAACTCGGCGACCGCCTGGTCGCGCTTGCCGCTGCGCTCGTAGGCGGCTCCCAGCAGGAAATGCGCCGCCTTCGAGACCGGCGCTTTCAGGCCCGGTTCGGACCGGGCGACCAGCTTCTCGAGCACCGGGATCGATGCGGGGTACTTGTCGAGGCGCTGGTAGGCCTCGGCGGCGGCCAGCGCGGAGTGCGGATCGGGGGCGCCGGCGAGGTCTTCGAGATGGCGCAGCGCCTCCGGTTCGCGGCCGGCGCGGAACAGCACCTCGGCGCGCTTGGCGGCCAGGGCCGGAGAAGACGGATTGGCCTGCGCCTTGTCCAGCAGCTTCAACGCCTCCTCGTAGCTCTTGCGCTGGACCATGGCGTCGGCGGCGAGCATCAGGGCGGGCTCGCGGGCGGCCTGATCCTTGGGACCGAGCCGCAGCAGCGGCTGCAACGTCTCGCTCACCCGGTCCCATTGCTTGGCGTCGTAATAGACCTGTGCCAGCTCCAGGCGGGCCTGCCGCTCCTCGTCCTGCTTGCCGGCCTTGGCCAGGCTGGAGTCGAGGTCGGCGAGCACGCGCGCCGCTTCGTCCGGATGGCCGGAGCGCTCGAGGACCTTCGACAGGATGGCGGCAAGGGCCGGATCGTTCGGCCGTGTGCCGCGCAGCTTCTGCAGCAGCAGGCCGGCCTCCTCGTTGTGGCCTTGGGCGGCGAGGGCCAGACCTTTGAGCAGCAGCAGCTGCATGTCGTCCGGATCGGCGCCAGGCGCCGCCGGCGACTGCGGTGAATCCATCGCCGGCGGCGCCGACGGGGACGACTGGAGCAAGGGTTCGACGGTAGCCAGGGCGCGGTCCACGTCGCCGGTCAGGTAGTAGGCCCACGCCAGCTGCCGCTGCAGACGGGTATCGCCGCGTTCCGCCTCGGGAGCCGCGGTGAGCGTCGCCAGCACCGCGGCGTAGTCGTTGCGGCGGCCCTCGAGCTCGGCCAAGGTCAGGCGTGCCTCGAGCGCGGCGGGCTCGAAGTCGAGGATCTGGGCGAGCACCGTCTCGGCCTCCTTGGCCTTGTCGTCGCGCAGCAGCGCTTCCACCAGCAAAGCGTAGGCGGCCCGCTGCTGAGGAGACTCGCGGATGACCTCGCGGAAGACCTCCGCCGCCTTGGCGGGCTGCTGCTGCTCGAGATAGAGGCGCCCGAGGCTGATCGCCGTCTGCAGGTCTTCCGGATCGCTCTGGTGCACGGTCTCGAGCGCCTCGAGGGCGGTGTGCAGCGCGGCAGGGTCCCGGCCCGCCAGCTCGAGATAGACCAGGCCGACGCCGCGCAACACGTCGAGGTTCTGCGGCGCGAGCTGGCGCGCTTTGCCGACCTCATCCGTCGCCCGGCGCAAGTAGCCGGTCTGGGCGCTGGGCAGACGCGCGGCCTGGGCCAGGCGGGCGAGCAGCTGGGCATGCTCGAGATGGATGTAGGCAGAGTCGGGACGCGCCTTCTCGGCTTGCTCGAAGGCCGACAGGGCCTCGGGAAGCATGCCGTCGCCGGCCAGCAGGTTGGCCATCAGGAACTCGAAGTCGCCGCCGGTGCCGCGGGCGGGTGGACCGGCCGGCTCGGCGGGGGTGCTCGGAGCGCGATGACTTCCGGGAGTGCCGGGAGCGCCGGCAGCGGCCGGGGCGCTCGGAGCGCGATGCTCGCCAGGACCGCCGGGGCCGTCGGGACCGCCGGCAACGGGCGGGGCGCTCGGACCGCCCTGGACGCCGTGGATGCTCAGGGCCTGGACAGGCGGCGCCGCCGCGGCCGCCGGCCGTGCGGCAGCGCTGCCTGAGATCGCCGCGAGCAACGCCAGCAGCCCCGCAAGCAGCCCGAAGCTCCCGAAGATGGAGCGCCAGGCGCGACGCCGCGGCCCCCGGCGATCGGTGCGATCGGTGCCTTCGGTGCGATCGCTGGCCGGGCAGAGGGACGATCCCTTGGCGCGCTGGCGCTTCACGAACTTCTTCATCGGACCAGAATAGCAGCCGCGCGCGCCGCTTTACAAGGCTCTAGAGCCGCTTCTATAATCGTGCACCAGCGGATAAGTGGCTTCCCGACAAGCAGTTAGAAAAACAGAGCTCGAACCCCCGTCCACCGTCCCGAATTGAGCACGAAACGACGTCGCGAGCATGGGTAAGCTCGGACAGCTCCTGGTCGCGCGGGGCTGGATCACGGTCCAGCAGCTGACGCGCGCTCTGCAGACCCAGAACTCCGTAGGAGGGCGCGTCGGCACCTGCCTGCTCGAGATGGAGGTACTGGGCGAAGACCTGCTGGCGCGCTCGCTGTCCGAGCAGCTGGGCGTGCCGGCCGCGGTCATCGAGGACCTGCGCGGGATCCCGGAGGAGGTGCTTCGCCTCATCCCCGAGAAGCTCGCCCGGCGCTGCCGCGCCATTCCGTTCCGGGTGGCGGGCGGGCGGCTCGACATCGCCATGCAGGACCCGCGCAACCTGGTCTGCCAGGACGAGATCGCCTTCGCCTGCGGCAGGCGCGTCAAGGTGCACGTCCTGCATGAGCTCCGGATCTACGAGGCGCTGCAGCGCTACTACCGCGAGGAGTACCCGTCGCGCTACAGCTTGCTGCTCGATCGCCTCAACCGCGCCCGCTACATGTGGGGCGCCAAGGACGGCGGCCCGCGGCCGCCGCCGGGAACGCCGGAGGCTCAGGCGGCACAACGGGCCGCCGCTGCGCCGCCGCAGTCGAAGACGCCGGCCCCCGGACGCGCCGGCGGTGCGACTGGCGCTTTCGCCGCGAACCCCTACAGCGCGGAGATCCGGGCCGAGGTGTTGAGCGCCCTGCCAGCCGAAGACCTGCTGGCAGAGACGCCGCGATTCCAGCCGCCGCCGCTGCCGGAGCCGTCGTTCCCACCGCTGCCGCGCCGGCGGTCGCTGTTCCGGTCGCGCGGCACCGCGGCGTCGGCGCCGCCGCCGGCGGCCGCGGGAGAGGTCCCGAGGGAAACGCCCGCCACCGGGCCTGGCGGGGCGCCGGAGCTGACGGCGATGCCGGCCCTCCAGACAGGTGCCGGGGCCGGCGGCGCGAACGCCGCACCCGGCGGCGCGCAGCTGTTGCCGCCGCTCGAGGAGCTCGACCTGCGGGGAGAGCCGCCGCGCCGCCAGCGCGAGCAGCGCCAGGATGAGGCCGCGGCGGCAGCGGCGTTGGCATCGCCGGCCGCAGGCGCGATGCATGCCGGGCCGGAGCCCGCCGGCGCCGCCGATGAGGCGCAGGCGCCCGCCGGTGCCGCCGATGCCGGCGCTGCCGTCGCAGCGCGAGCTTCTGCCGGCGCCATGGCCGCGGCGCCGGTCGCTGGCGCCGCGACGCCGGATGCCGGGCCGGCCGGCACGATACCCGGGCTCGACCTGGAGGCGACGCTGGCCCTGGGTCCGTCGGCAGCGGGACGGGCGCGGGGCCCTGCCGCTGGTTCGGCGCCACGCGAAGCGGCGGCGCCGTTGGGAGCGGCGGAGCCGCGGCGCGAGCCCGGTGCGGTGCCGCACGACAAAGTCGCCATCACCGAGGAAGAGCGGGCCGAGCTGGGGCTCGCCGAAGCCCCACCCGCCGCCCCGGCCGAGTCGCCGCGAGAGGCGCCGGCCACCCTCAAAGAGGTCGAGCGAGCGCTTGCGGCCACCACCGACAGCGAAGAGGTGGGGCGCCTGCTGCTCGGGTTCCTGGCGCAAAGCTTCCGGCGCGTGGCGCTGTTCCAGGCGTCGCGCGATCAGGTCACGGCCTGGATGGCAAGCGGCGACGGCATCGACCAGGAGGCTTTCGGCCGCTATGCGGTAAGCTTCAAGCAACCTTCGGTGTTCCTCAACCTGCGGCAAGGCAGCGGCATCCACATCGGCCCTCTGCCGCCGATGGCGACACACCGCGAGCTGGCCCTGTGCTGGGGCGGCGGGTTGCCGCGCGATTGCGTGGTGTTGCCGGTGCGACTGAGAGATCGTCTGGTCACAGTCGTCTACATGGATGGTGGCAGCCGTGGTCTCGGAGGGATCGATCTCGAGCAGATGCACCGGCTGACGGCCGCGACCGCCGCCGCTTTCGAGCGCTGCATTCTCAGCAAGAAACGCGGCTACGCTCAGTCCTGACAAAGGTTTGGCTCGGTTGACACCTCGTCGAACCGGTTGTTAGACTCGGCGCCGTTTCGGAGCCCAAATGATCAAGTCTGACATCGTGGACCGCGTAGCGGAGAGCACCGAGGTGCCCAGGGTCAAGGCTGCCCAGGCGGTCGACATCATCATCGAGGCGATGAAGACCGCGCTCTGCGATGGCAAGCGCATCGAGCTCCGAGGCTTCGGCGTCTTCCAGGTTCGCGACCGCAAGAAGGGCGTGGGCCGCAACCCGAAAACCGGCGTCGAGGTGGCGATCTCGCCCGGCAAGACGGTACGCTTCAAGCCGGGCAAGGACCTCAAGAATCTCTGAGCTGAAAGACGAAGAACCCGGCCCTCCGGAACCGCGCCAACCGCTGGCGCCGCCGGGCCAGGTGGCGCCAGAGATACCCTGGGGCCGGCAACCGTTCTGGGCGGTCCGGCGGATCCCACCGCGTCCGGCTGCACCGCCGCGGCCGCCGCGATACGGGCTGGCGTTGCTGCTCTTCGGGCTCACCTTCTTCTGCACCACGACGCTTGGACCGGTGCTCTATGCCTGGAGCCGCGACGGCCTGCCATCCGACGTCTACCCGCTGATCACGCCGCGGCTGGTGGCGCGGGTGTGGAGCGATCCGGCGTTGCTGCGGCTCGGCCTGTCGTTCTCGCTGCCGGTGCTGATCATCCTATTCGTCCACGAGATGGGGCACTACCTCGCCTGCAGGCACTACCGGCTGCCGTCGACCCTGCCCTACTTCCTGCCGCTGCCCGCGGTGCTGGGCACACTGGGCGCCTTCATCCGTATCCGGGTGCCGATCCGCAGCAAGCGCGAGCTCTTCGACGTCGGCGTCGCCGGTCCGTTCGCCGGCTTCCTGGCACTGCTGCCCTTCTTGCTGTACGGCGTTGCCCGATCGGAGCCCGTGCCGTTGCGGCTCGGCGCCGACGCCTCCCTGCTGGTGCCCGGGCAGTGCCTGGCGATGACGCTGGCGACGCGCCTCTTTCACGGCCCGCTCGCCGAGGGCATGGTGTTGCGGCTGCATCCGTTCGCGCTGGCCGCCTGGTTCGGCCTGCTGGCCACCGCCATCAACCTGCTGCCCCTCGGGCAGCTCGACGGCGGCCACATCCTCTACGCCGCGGCCGGCCGCTGGCAGCGCCGCCTGGCGCTGCCGCTGTGGGTGGCGCTGGCCCTGGCCGGCGTGATGTGGGGCGGTTGGGTGCTGTGGTGCGTGGTGATCTTCGCCATGGGCCTCTATCACCCGCCGGTGATCGACGAGGCCACGCCGCTCGACAACCGCCGCCGCGCCCTCGCCGTCGCCGCCCTCATGATCCTGGCCCTCAGCTTCATGCCCAGGGGAGCCATCGAGTCGATGAGCGACGAGCCGGCGCCGCCAGGGCGCGGCAATGCCCCAGTTGCCGCCCTTAGCCGCTGAGGCGTTCAGAGGCGCTCAAAAGTCGGCCACCAGGGTCACCGGCCCGTCGTTGACCAGGGCAACCTCCATGCGGGCGCGGAAGCGGCCGGTGGCCACCTCACAGCCGCGCTGGCGCAGGGCCACGACCAGGGCTTCGACCAGCGGCGCCGCTTGCTCGGGGGGCGCGGCGCGGTCGAACGATGGCCGGCGCCCGCGCGCGAGCGAGCCGGCGAGAGTGAACTGCGACACCACCAGGAAAGCGCCGCCGACCGCCGCCGCGTCAAGGTTCATCTTGCCCGCCGCGTCGTCGAAGACCCGCAGGCTCGCCAGCTTGTCCGCGGCGGCGAGGGCGGCCGGCGGCTCGTCCCCCTGCTCCACGCCGACCAGCACCAGCAAGCCGCGGCCGATCGCGCCGACCGTCTCGCCGGCGACGAGCACGGCCGCGGACTTCACGCGTTGGATCACCAGGCGCATGCGTATTCGGCTACGGCTTTTCCGTCTTCATAGACATGGATGGATGGTATCCGCTCCGGTTGGAGGCCGCTTGTCACCGTTCCGGCCCGGATAGCGTGGTGAGTCACCATCCGAGCCGATGTCGCATGTCGGCTGATGACCCGATTTCGATGTGGTACCGAGGTCCCTGAGCCGTGTGGTACCGTACTCCATTCTGAATTCGAGGAGAACCGCGCATGTTGAACAAAGTCATGCTGATCGGCAATCTCGGCCGTGATCCGGAAGTGCGCTCGACCCCTTCCGGACAGCAGGTCGCCACCTTCACCCTGGCCACCAACCGCCGGTGGACGGACAAAGCCGGCCAGCGCCAAGAGCAGACGGAGTGGCACCAGATCGTCTGCTGGGGCAAGCAGGCAGAGATCGCCGGCCACTACCTCACCAAGGGCAAGCAGATCTTCGTCGAGGGCCGGATCCAGACCCGCTCCTGGGACGACCGCCAGACCGGCGAGAAGAAATACCGCACCGAGATCGTCTGCGACTACTTCCAGATGCTCGGCCAGCGCGGCGGCGGCGGCGGACCCGAGATGGACGCGACCGCCCCGGCTGCCGGCGGCCCCACCTACGACGAGGGTCTCGGCAGCCCCGGCGCCCCCGAGGACGACGACATACCGTTTTAGTTACCGCGACTTGGCGGCGATCCCGAGGCATGAAACCGGGGCGACCGAGGCCTGCGCAAAGCATCTATCGGATCGCCCCCGCATCCCCTCGATCCCCTTCC
>Ga0209118_1000172_pt1 | contig 42757 bp, 40 predicted proteins | sample BlaSpr_A8_Ref_M1_FD_187988 | JGI IMG/M metagenome (GOLD analysis project Ga0209118, IMG submission 187988) | Forest soil microbial communities from Thunder Bay, Ontario, Canada - Black Spruce, Ontario site 2_A8_Ref_M1 (SPAdes) (version 2) | ecosystem: Environmental > Terrestrial > Soil > Boreal... | reverse complement strand
GGGATTGGCTGCGGCAGTGTATGGGGCGTCGGAAGGTTTGAACACGGTCGTGCTGGAGCGCATCGGGCCCGGAGGCCAGGCCGGAAGCAGCATGCGGATCGAGAATTATCTTGGATTCCCCACGGGCATTAAAGGCAGCGAGCTGGCCGAGCGCGCCGTTCTCCAAGCCGATAAATTCGGTGCGCGTATTTCCATTCCCACGCCGGTGATCAACCTCACCTTCGACAAGACCTATTCGGTTCTCGGTCTGGATGGCGGCGAAACGGTCGTGGCCAAGTGCCTGCTCATTGCGACGGGCGCCGAATATCGCCGGCTCGAGGTGGAGCATTGCAGCCGCTTTGAGGGCACTGGTGTTTATTATGCAGCCACACCTAACGAAGCCCAAATGTGCCGCGGAGCGGACGTCGTGCTCGTGGGCGGTGGCAACTCCGCGGGTCAGGCCGCGGTTTATCTTTCGCAGAATGCCCGCAAGGTGTTTCTCCTGATCCGCGGCGACGATCTTTGCAAGAGCATGTCGAGTTACCTCGCGCATCGGATCATGAACACGCCGAACATCGAGATATTGCGCTGCACTGAGGTGGTTCGGATGGAAGGCGACAACCATCTGGGTTCGATTGAAATCGTGGACAAACTTACGGGAAAGAAACGCACGATCGAAACGGCGGCAGTGTTTAGCTTCATCGGCGCGACGCCACGGACCGATTGGTTGCCGGCCGAGATCGAGAAGGACGAAAAAGATTTTGTTCGCACTGGAATCACCTTGGCCGATTCGCCGCAGTGGACGTTGAAGCGGCAGCCATTCCTATTGGAAACGAGCCGGCCCGGTGTCTTCGCCGCCGGTGATGTCCGCTCCGGCTCAGTAAAACGGGTCGCGTCCGCGGTCGGTGAAGGCTCGATGAGTGTGCAATTCGTGCACGAGTATTTGAAAGAGCGCTGAGCCACCTGTAGCGGCGGTCTCTGACCGTCGACACTCTTCCGCTCTGGCCCGGACGGGACTTATAGGATAAACTGGATTGGAAAAAGCTGGACGCCGGCCGAGCCCGCCGCCCTACAATCGCCGCCATGTCGAACGCGCCAGTTACTGTCGTGGATCATCCGTTGGTCGCGGCAGGGCTTTCCATGCTGCGCGACAAAACGACGGCGCCGGATGTTTTTCGCCGCCACCTCCAGGAGACATCGATCTTGCTCTTCGCCGAGGCCTCGAAAAATTTTGGGACCGCGCCGATCGAAGTGGAAACTCCGCTCGCCTCCTGTGCGGGCGCCGTTCTCGCGAGACCAATCGTTCTCGTTCCTATCCTCCGTGCCGGCCTCGGCATGCTGGATGGAATCCTGCGGATCGCTCCCGATGCCGGCATCGGTCACATCGGACTTTACCGCGACGCTGAAACGCTGCGGCCCGTGAGTTACTTCGACCGCTTGCCGGTCAACATCGCCGCCGCCGAAGTTCTGGTGCTCGATCCGATGCTCGCCACGGGTCATAGCGCATGTGAAGCCGCCTCGATCCTGAAAGCGCAAGGCGCGCGGCAGATCCAATTTCTCTGCCTGATCACTTGCCCGCCCGGCATTAAACAATTCCATGGCGCGCATCCCGACGTGCCGATCGTGACCGCCGCGATTGATCCCGAGCTAAACGGCAAAGGCTATATCGTCCCTGGTCTCGGCGATGCCGGCGATCGCTACTTCGGAACAGGGTAGGGGAATCGCTCGTTAGGTCTGCCGGCGTGGCGCGACTGCATACACAAGGAAGCCACCAAGCACGAGCGCGATTCCGGCGTGCAAGCGCACCCAGACAAATCCCTGCGCCAGCCACCAATCCATGACGCGGCGCGAATGTTCCACTCCCACGAACGGCGTCGCCACTCCCGCAAAGATGGCTATGGTCCCAATGACGCGCAATGTGCGCGGCGCGCGCGAGGTGGACGCCACGAACAACAGGATAATACCGATCCCAATCCGAACCGCCGCGACAACATAAAGTCCGACCGGCGTAACCGCGTGCCGTCCCACGTCCGCGAGCGTCTCCGGCGAAACGATGCCCGTAAGCCCGATGAGAGCCATTAACAAAGCAACCAGCAACGCGAGCAATCTCATTTCTTCTTCCTCCTGGTTAGCGACAACAAGATCAAGTTAGACCGGCGAGGGCGAGCATTATGTCAGAGGTTCGCCACGGCGAATCCGTCCTTTGGCGGATCGGAAGTCAGAGGCCGGAGGTCAGCGATCTGGGCAGGGCAGCCGTCGAAGCGTTATGAGCTTGGTTGGAACAAGGCCTTGTCGTAGTCGGCCACGACATATCGCTTTCCTTTCCGTCTTATCTTATGTCCTTCCGCCTCCAGGCGAATTTTCTGAGCTTCCATGCCGCCCGGATACTTACGATTAAGCTCACCGCCACTCTTGAGTGTTCGCCAGTAGGGAGTGATGCGCGTGGCTCCTTCGCTAGCAGCCTCGTCAGCGGCGTTGGCGGCCAGCCACGCGAAGATGCCGGTCGTGAGCGGACATCCCATGGTGGCGCCATGCCTTTGCGCGATGCAGGAACGCATGATGTCGATTGTGATGACGCGCCGAATCGACACCGATCTCATCAAAATGTCTACCTCCAACGGGGCTGGAATAGCCAGCGTTCCCTTACCCCACTTCAGCGCTGCCTTCCCACGCAGCGGCACTACCTTCGGTAAGTCTTTGTTGTCAGCGAGCTTTTCGCGCCAACTCTTCTTCTTTCGCATACGGCTCAGGTGCGAACTGGTTAGCGCTTGCCAAACCTCCACCGGAAGGGGATTCCTAAACCGCCTCTCAAGAAATCCTCGGAGGTAACATCGCCCACAGAAAGCGAAGCATATCGTGTCGGCGAAACAGTAAGAGTAATAGTCTCCGCGGATCGTGTGTCCTGTAAGTCGACCTGACATGAATCGCCATACCGCCCGCTATGGTGGATCCACTTTTTTACCACCGGGCCGCGGAACGACATCGTGTTCCCCGAAGCTGTGGTCGCGTTTAGGCCCATGACGTAAGGCCACGATAAGAAAAGAGCGACAGAATAAAAAATGACTGCCAGAAACCAAAGCTGACTGCGGCTCCCACTATTCGCATAAAAGGAGTGACGGTTTAGCCACGTAAACCCAAAAATTAGCACGGCCAGTGGAAGCCAGAGCCATCTTATAGTTTGTGCAAATCCGCCATTAAATACGGATTCAATGAGCAATAGAAACACGACGGCTCCGCCCATGTAGCCAAAGAAGATCCAATTGGCGTAACGAGAGAGGAGATGCAGCATGCGAGCTAATAAGAATTAGACCGACTGTTACCGCCTAAGCCCTCCCATCATTGAGGGGAATCGTCTCCGACCTTGAACGGTTAAGTCGTGGCCGCGCCGGCTTTCGGCGTGGCGATTTTGGCGCTGCCGATGAAGCTGGCGGCTTCGTCGACGACGAGACGCGGAGCTTCGATGTCGCCGTGGACGGTGCAGCCGGCGCGCAGCTCGCAACGTTCCGCCGCGGTGATGTTGCCCTCAACGGTGCCGTCGACGATGACGGATTTGGTCCTGATCTCGCCTTTGATTTTGGCGTTCTTGCCGATGGTAAGCCGGCCGGTCGCTTCGATCTTGCCTTCTACTTCGCAGTCGACCAGCAGTTCTTTCGAGAACTTCACGTTGCCTTTGATGGAAACTCCGCTCGATAAGGTGCCGCCGGTGTGGCTTGTCTCGACGGTGCTGTTCCCGGCAGGCTTCGGCGCCACTGGCGGCGCCGTCGGCTCGGTTGCGGTCATCGGCATGGCCGGTTCGACTTTTCGACTGCTGGAAAACATTTGCATGATTTTGGCTCCTTCGCGTGGCGTATCAGAAATCACCATCAAAGGCAAGCCTTATGAGGTCAACCCTTTGTTTGCGGATCTCTGGGGAGCGCACGCGCCTCGCGTGCTGGCAATGACGCCCTCGTCATTGCGAACTTTTCCCAAGCTAACCGACGTTTGTTTCGGCGAGGCGCCGAAACCGGCACGCGAGGCGCATGCGCTGCCCGGAAAGACGCGGACGAGAACCGGGTCAGGTCTGTCGCCGGCGAATGGCGACGAGGTAGACGACAGTGCCGCACAGGCCGAACGCCGCCGCGCCGAGGAAATTCGTGGCGGGGCCAATTTTCCAGAGCCACGCGCCCAGGACCGCGGCGGCGCTGACGATGAGATCGCGCACGAGATAGTAGGCGCCGATCATTTGCCCGCGCCGCTCGGACGCGCAGTAGCCGATGATGGAAGCTTTGCGCGAGGTGTCGCCGAATTCCTTCAACCCGCGAATCGCAAAAGCCACGACCAGCATGGCAAAACTGCCGGAGAGCCAGAGCGCGATGGGAAAGAGCGTGAAGAATCCGAACGTGGCGAGGATGAACGGCTCGCGCCGATGTTTGTCGGCGAAATGCGAGACCGGGAGAATGCAGAGACTCGCCACGACGACTTCGACGGTGGTGAGAATGCCGAACTGCTTCGCGCTCACACCGATATTGTCCATCGCGTAGATGACGACCCATGCGAATGGGATTCGTTCGCAGAAACGCACGAGAATATCGCTCAACAAAAGCCGGCGGAGAGGCGCGTTGAATCCGCTGACGCTTTCCCAAAACGTCCAGCGCTTGGATTCACTGACTGCGCTGGTGGGCGCTTCGCGATGACGCCCTTGCACGAAGAGCGTTGCGCCGGAAAGAACAATCGAGACCACGAGTCCGATGCGGACACCGTCGATGATGCCGAAGCGATCGATGAGAATGCCGCCGATGATCGGCGCGATCATGATCGGCAATCGTTTGATGACCGATTGCATCCCGACGCCCATGGCGTGCCGGTCCGGCCCGAGCGTTGCGCCGATGAGCGAGAACGTGGCGGGCAGCGAGAAGCTGGTCCACGAGAGGAAGAGGAACATTCCCGCGATGACCGCGCCCCAGTGCGGCACGAGCAGTACGAGCGAGTAACCGGCGATCGAGAAAAGGTTGAAGGCGAGAAAGGCGCGCCGATGGCCCCAGCGATCGACGAGCACGCCGCCGGGATACGCATAGATGGCGCCGAGCAACGTGCGGAGCGCATCGAAAAGGCCGATGATGAAAATACTCGCGCCGAGGGCCTGAAGATATTTCGGCAGGAACCGCATCCAGAGTTCCTCGCCCGCGCCGATGACGAACGTGGCGATGAGCAGGACGACGAGGTTCCGCTTGAGCCCAAAAAATTCCGCGGCGCGAGGCCAGAAGTTCACGACGGATTCCATTTCATAGGCGTGACACTATGATCTTATCGAAAGCACGTTCGGACAATTCTTCTGTAGCGGCGGTCTCTGACCGCCGGATCGTAAGGCGTCGACGCTCAGAGAGCGCCGCGTCACCACTCGCGGCTGCCGCGAAGCGTGCTTACACTGGCGCGGTGCGCGCGGCTTGGAAAAAAATCCGTTACCGGTTCGAGTGGCTGGCCGTGAAAGCGGCCACGAAAATCATTCCGCTTTTCTCGCGCCGCGCTTGTTATCGCCTCGCCTTATGGATCGGCGCGCTCGCGGCGAGCGTGGATCGCGCGGGCCGGCGCGTGGCGTTGAGTAATCTGAAACTCGCGTTCGCCGATCAATTGTCCGACGCCCGCCGCGCGGAAATCGTGCGCGAATCCTACCAGAATTTTGCCCGGACGATGATCGACCTTTTCTGGAGTCCGCGTCTCACGCGCGAAAATTATTCCCGCTATCTCGACGTGGTGGGCCTCGATCACTGGCAGGAAGAACTGAAGCCGGGGAACCCAGTCATCTTTGCCTGTTGCCACTACAGCAACTTCGAATGGGTCGCCATCGGCGCGAATTTTTTCGGCGTGGAAAGCGCCCTCATCGCCCAGGAATTCAAGAATGAATTGCTCGATCCGATTTTTGTCGGCCTGCGCGAATGCAGCGGTCAGCGGGTGATCTCTCGGGAGGGCGCGGTCCTGCAACTTTACAAAACGCTCCGCCGCGGAGAACGCGTGGCGATCCTGACCGACCTGACCATTCCCGCGCAATTGCCCACGGTGGCGATCGATTGTTTCGAATTGAAAACGAGCGTGACCTTCGCCCATGCGTTTGCCCATCGGCGCGCCGGCGCCACGGTCATCAACGTGCATTGCGAGCCGCTGCCCGCGGGACGTTATCGCATCGTTTTTCATCCCCGGATCGAATTTCCAGCGGACGCGTCGTTTCAGGAAATGGCGCAGGCTTGCTGGAATCAGTTCGAGCCGTATGTCCGGAAAAATCCCTCGCCCTGGCTCTGGATGTACAAGCATTGGCGTTATCGCCCGCTGGACGCAGACCCGGCGGCGTATCCGTTCTACGCGAATATTTCGGAAGGATTCGAGCGCCGGCTCGATGAACGCGCGCGCCATCTTGAGCCCATGACTTCGAATGTGATGCTGCCGCCCGAATTCTATCTGTAGCGGATCGCGTCGCGTCTTCCGGAGGGACATGCTTCTGCATGTCCGGAGTGTTCACCACCAACCGCGCAAATAATCCAGGACGTGCGGAAGCACGTCCCTCCGAAAGATTGAGATCAAGAGGAAGCGGAAGAGGAAGAGACGCGGTTTTTGCGAATGCAAAACCCGGGAGCGGTATTGACAAAACCCGCGCAATGCGCTCTTCCAATGGGTAACTATGCAACACCTTTCCCGCGTCTTATTTTGCCTCTGCGCTCCGGCCGCGCTCTTCCTCACGAGTTGCGGATCGATGACCAGCACCGCGTCCTCGCGAAACTATCACGTCATCGCGCATCGCCCACATGATCCGTCCAAGGTGGAGGTGGCGCTCTCCCTCTCCACTCAGAATCTTTATGTCACCGAAGGCGATCGTCTCTTGATGGCGGTCCAGGGCAACGTCGGCAAACCCGGCGCCGCGACCCCGACCGGCAATTTCAAGATTTACAACAAGGAGAAAAACCGCCGGCGCGCCAGCGAACCCGATGCCGGTTATCCGATGGCTTACTGGTGTGAGTTCGCGCCCGCGTATGGATTCCACGAAGGCTTCGTTCATCCTGCTCCGCACACCCACGGTTGCGTCCGGCTCCATCGCGAAGCCGCAGCCCGGCTCTTCGCGCTGACGAGAATCGGGACGCCCGTCCACATCGCGAACTCGCTGCCCGAGGACAAAAAATATGGCAGCGATGTCCAGAGGCTCGATCAAAGCAAGGATCCCGATCCGCCGCGGTCTGTCTTGATGTCGCCCAGTTGGTTCAAAGATCCTCCCGGCCCGCTCCTGGTAGACTGATTCGGATTCAGAGCTAAAGTACGGGAATCGCCGGGCGCTCGAAACGTCTCGGGCGAACAAATATTTTTTGCGAGGCGCCATGACTACCAACCTCATCTCCAGCGGCACGACCGCGCGCGAAAAGGTAAACCTGCGCACGCCCGAGGTGATGACCGCCGTGCAGGAGCAGGTTGAGTCGCATTATCGCAGCGACATCGTCGACAAGGTCCGGCGCGCCGGCGGCATTCTTACCTGCGGCGACGTTACGGTGCGGCTCGCGAAACAATTCGGCTTCTGCTACGGCGTCGAGCGCGCGATCGATCTCGCCTACGCTGCACGCAAAGTTTTCAAGGACCGCCGCCTGTTCATTGTCGGCGAGATCATTCACAATCCCGAGGTCAACGAGCAGATCTCCTCGTTAGGCATCAAGAACCTCATGGGCAAAAACAAGCAGGCCGACATCGCCGACTTGCAGCCGGACGATGTCGTCATCGTGCCCGCGTTCGGCACCGAGGTTTCCACCTTGCAGCAAATCAAGGAGCGCGGCTGCCAGATCGTCGACACCACTTGCGGCGATGTCATGAGCGTCTGGAAACGCGTCCGCAAATACGCCAGCGAATCGGCTACGTCGATCATCCACGGCAAGGCCGAGCACGAAGAGACCAAGGCCACCAGCTCGCGCGCGCTCGGCGACGGCAAGGGACATTACCTCGTCGTCCTCACGCTGCCCGACACGGATTACGTCTGCGATTACATCCGGCACGGCGGCGACAAGCAGGCGTTCCTCGACAAATTCAAGAACGCGCATTCGCCCGGGTTCGATCCCGATCTGCATTTGCGCACGATCGGCGTGGCGAACCAAACGACGATGCTCCGCGGCGAGACCGAGGAAGTGCAGCGGCGAATTCGCCAGGCCATAGTCGACCGTGACGGCCCCGAGCTGGCCGCGACGAACTTCCGTTTCTTCGACACGATTTGCGGCGCGACGCAGGAACGCCAGGATGCGTTGCGCGAGCTGCTCGATGTCCGGATGGATTTGCTCCTCGTCGTTGGCGGTTACAACAGCTCGAACACTTCGCATCTCGCGGAGATGGGCGAGGAAAAATTGCCGACCTACTTCGTGCTGAACGCGTCGCGCTTGTTATCCGACACGGAGATCCTCCACTACAACCTGCACGAACGCCGCGAGGAGGTGGCGAAGAATTGGCTGCCGGCCGGTAAGATCGTCGTCGGCATCACCGCCGGCGCCTCCTGTCCGAACAACCTGATCGAAGAAACGCTCGTGCGCTTGTTCGAGCTGCGCGGAATCAAACGCGCAGAACTCGAAGCCGCCGCGTGACGGAGGGACGTGCTTCCGCACGTCACAAATCGTTTTCAGGCGGAGCAACGCGCCGGACCTGCGAAAGCACTTCCCTCCGAAGACGGCGATTTGGAAATCGCCGCTCCTTGTTGCTTTACACCATCACCTGGCGAAACGCCGTCAGGAACGCTTCCATCTCCGTCTTCTTCCCGATCGTGAGCCGCATGTGATTCGGCAACGCTGGGAACAACCGGCCCACCTGGACATTGCGCTGCTTCATCGCCTGGATCACCGGCACCACCGGCCGCTTCAGATCGAACATGATGAAGTTCGCCTGCGATGGAATCTGTTTATGGCCCATCTTGTCGAGCTCCCCGATCACGAACGCGCGCGCTTCGCTGTTCCAGCGGCGGCCATTCGCGAGCTGGTCGGGGTCTTCCAGGTTCGATTTCGCGGCGACGAGCGCCATCACATTGACGCTGTCCCACATTTGGTGGGGCCGCATCCGCTCGATGGTTTCCTTTTGCGCCACGCAATAGCCGCAGCGCAGCCCCGCCATCCCGAAAATCTTCGAGAACGTCCGCGCCACTAGTAGGTTCGGGTGATCCTTGATCAACGGAATCACGCTCTCGTAGTCGGGGCTGTCCGCGTAATGGAAATAGGCTTCGTCCACCAGGATCATTGTCTCGCGCGGAGTCTTCTGGATGAAATCCCGCAGCTCTTTCTTCGGCGTGATGCTGGCCGTGGGATTGTTCGGGTTGCAGATGTAAACGAGCCCTTCCTTCGCGGCTGCTCCCATCTTCGCCAAATCATGACCGTAGCTGCTCGTGAGCGGAACCTTCACAACATCCGCGCCGTTGACCTTCGCGTAATTCAGGATTGCCTCGAACGTCGGATCGGCCGCGACCAGGTTCCCGCGCCCCGCCGTCTTCTCGTTCGTCATCGCCCCCGTGAACGCGACCGCGCACAGCTTAAGAATTTCGCTCGACCCGTCGCCCAATAAGATCTGATCGCCGCTCACGCCATTGAGTTTCGCCAGCGATTCCACGAGCGCCTCGGCCTGCCCGTCTGGATAACGGCAAGCCACGCCGAATGCATCGGTCATCGATTTGAGCGCCTTAGTCGAAGGCCCGTACGGATTTTCATTCGAGCTTAACCGCACCACCGTCGCGCCCGTAATTGGCGGCGTGACCGGTGTAGTGGCCGGCGTCACCGCGAGTGAAAGCGCCGGCCGGACTGCCGCAACTGCCGCCCCCGCGCCGAGCAAACGCGCAAACTGCCGTCGAGAAATAGAAATAGTGTTCATGGATTTTTTCAGAGTCCCCTTCGAGCGCCAATTGTTAGATAACTCCGCAATCGAAAGCCAGACCGAATTGCTCGCCCCGGCGCTCCACGCCATGTGGCGCCAAATTAAGGCATGCGCACGCGCAATCGTCCGGCTTCCACGGTGACGATCGCTCCGCGCAGCAAATCTTCCGAGTGTCTTTCGAGAACGTATGCACAGAGAAGGCTCTGCCGTCGCGCCGCTATATTAACCAGACGTATGATGCCGCGGTGCGCCTTGGCCTGAGATACCGCTAGATCACCGAAGTCCTTGTCCAGCGTCACCAATATGCGGCCTTCATCGTGAGCACGCGCCAAAATTTCCTCGTCTCCTGGATCGTTGGGCCAATCCCCAGCCCAGATCGTTTCATGTCCTGCGGCGGTGAGTTCGGTGCGGGCGCCACTCCACACGCACGAGTCGAGCAGAAGCTTCACGCCTCGGCATCAACAAACAACGGTTCCACCCGTTCACGCGCGACCATCCGCCGCGCGTAAAGGAGGCAGGCGTGAATATCGTCCGCCTCAAGCCAGGGATAGCCGCCCAGAATTGTCGCGGTCGTGTCCCCGGCCGCGAGCATGCCCAGAACATGCTCCACCGCGAGTCGCCGTCCGCGAATGATCGGTTTACCTCCGAAGATTTTTGGGTCGACGGTGATTCGCGCCAGCAGCTTGGATTCGTTCACTCCAGCACCGTACGCTATCGCATCACCGATTCAATCGCTGTTTCTGGCCCTTATCGAGCGAGATTCGAAAAGCTTACGCGCGACGTCTTTCGCGATCTCAATCGCTTCGCTCCCACTGCGGCCTTGCGCGACCAATCCCTGCACGTCGTCGGAGGTAGCCAGGAAAACACCTTCCGGAAGTCTCTCGACGTGCAACTGAATCACGCGTTCCATGTCGCCACCGTAACAGTGCGACAACTATTAACAAGCTTTCGTCAGAAGGCCGGTTTGCCATTTCGCCGAGGGCGCGTTCGGTGTTTGCTTCCTGGGTCACAGTAAAGACAATTTTAATCAGCACGATATCGCTTCAGAGTCAGAAATAATTCCTGCGCCCACGAATGGCCCGGAATGACTTCTGGCTGTTCCCCCTTGCATTCCGCATTGCCAGGCTCGACGCGATCGATATGCTTCGAAGGATGCAGCCTCCCATTCCCCAACTTCGAGTTAGACGAACCTTTTTCGTCTAATTCTCGTTAGGCGTTTAGACCCGCACATATGATAAGCGCGCGTCAGTTTTACGAAAACGTTCGCAGCCACCTCCGACTACACGGAGGTCGTCCGCGGCATCTGTTTATGCACGAGGAGAAGGAGCGTCGATTGCAAAACAGGTTCTACTCGCCTCAGACTATGCGTGAAGTCCCCTACAAAGGCCGTGCCATTGCCGTCCAAGTGTTTTGTGATGCCGCGACAGGAAAGGCCAGTCTATACGTCCAGGTGTTGTCTCGTTCCGGGGGGACTTCGACAAACACCCAGCACGTCACCCTGACAAACAAGAATATGAACGAAGGCGGTTTTTTCGTCAGACCGAGTCTGAAAAGGTGTGCGAGTGGCCGTTTGAGACGGCCCCCTCGCATGGTCGGCGCGTTTCCTTTCCCCGTCGTGGGCACCAAGAATCAGTATGCTGTCGGCCCGATGGGCCGACAGCTCTTGTCTCGAGTGTTTGAGGTCGCGATCGTCAAGTATGACTCTCTACGTTGAGCAGAAAGCATGAAACGCATCTTATTACTAGCGAGGGCGGCAATGTGGATCGGGCTAGGGATTGTGTGTAGCTGCGAAAAAGTCCCGGAACACCAGAAAACCGCCGAAATGGGGTACTATGTCCGATACAACGTCACCGGGAGCGCCCGGTTCGCTAATTTGACGTATCAGAGCGGCCCTGGGGCGACGCAACAAGAGCAGCATGTTTCACTACCTTGGAGCAAGTTCTTCTCGATGCATGCAGGGGATCCGGTATACATCGCAGCACAGAACAGCGGAGACGCCGGCACTGTCGCCGTCGAAATTGTCGCAGCCGGCAAAATCATTCAGAGCGCCACATCAACGGGTGCATACGCCGTTGCGACAGCCGGAGGTGTGTGCTGTTCACAGAACTGAGGTGCATAATAAATCTCTTGCCACGCGCCACGCCTAAACAGACGATGCAGCGAACGCCCACCCGCCGCGCGTTCACATTTCGAGTGGCTTGGATGCGCTCACTGCGGCCCACGCTCGCTCTCGGTGGCCGTTGCTCATCTAATTCTCGTTAGGTCTTTTGACTCTTTCCTGAGAGAGCGGGAATAAACCAAAGCAACAAAAGAAGAGGAAAACAAATCATGCCAATAGCAACCGAAGATCAAACACGCGCGCTGAAGTTACGCGAGCTATGCCCGCTGCTATTCGTGCAGGACATTCAGCGATCAATCGCATTCTATTGTCAGGCGCTTGGCTTTAATCTGGCGCGTCAGGCAGGCGCTGGGGGAAGCCTTTTTTGGTGCATGCTTGAACGCGACGTTTGCTCCCTCATGTTACAGCAGGCGGAGGCAGAGGACGGTTCACCGATGGGTCGTGGACGGGGGGTGATCTTCTACTTCGTCTGCGACGCCGCCGATCAGATGCACGCGGAGCTGACCGATCGCGGACTGACTCTTGCCGCACCCAAGACGGCCTACTACGGAATGCGCCAAGTGACAGTGAGGGACCCCGATGGTTACGAGTTGTGCTTCGAGAATCCGACCACTGAGGCCTAACCAGGCGACGCAGCGAACCGCTGGCCGCTCCGCATTCTCGCGCACCGAGGTCAGAGATCTCAACTCGGAGCCGTGGCGGAATAGCAACGCGCGTAACTCTAAGGTCGTGCTGAACGAGGTGCGATGCCGAGCGCTTTCTCGATCGCGGCTGGGTCGTATACTTTTCCGCCTTTGATTACCGTCGTGATTTTGTCGAGGTCGCGAATGTTCTTCACCGGATCGCCATCGACCAAAAACATGTCGGCAAGTTTTCCGGGGGCGACAAGGCCGCAGTCTTTGTCCACACCCATGACGAGCGCCGGCGTCAACGTGGCCATGCGCAAGACCTCGGCCGGCTCGATGCCGGCGCGCACATAAAGATCGAGTTCGTGATGGAGCGTGTAGCCGGCCAGCGCATCTGTCCCCGGAATGATCGTGACGCCCGCGTCGTGCAGCGCCTTGAGCAAACGCAACATCGCCGGAAACGCTTCGCGGTATGCGGCCACCTTATCGGGCGGGACTTCGAGCGCGCCGCTTCGCATCGCGCGCCGGACCTGCGCCGGAAACCGTGGCACGATCTCTTCCAGCCCAGGCGTGACCGCGGTCGGGTCGCCGCAAAAGAGCGCTTCGAAAACGCTCATCGTGGGATCGAGCACGGTGTGATGCTGTTTGAGAAAGCCAATGAAGTCGCGCACTTCGGGTTTATCCGGCGTGAATTCGCGCGCCCGTTCGGCCACTTTGATAAACCGATCGCGATTGCGCGTTTCCTTCACTTCCGGAAACATGAAGTTCAACTCGATGAAATTGAGGTGCTGGATTTCATCAGCGCCGTTCTCGACGAATTGGCGCGCGGACATGAACGCGGGAACGTGTCCGCTCACTCGCATTCCGCGCGCGTGCGCACGATCGGCGATGATCGGCACGAGCTCCGGTTTGACTGAAGAATAAATCTTGATCTGGGCGTAACCGTGGTCGCCATACCAATCGACGTCCTTGATCGCCTGCTCGGCGGTATCGACCCGCATCCTGGTAGGACCGGCCAGTTCCCCGGTGCCGTCGATGATTCCAGCTTTCAGAACGCGCGGTCCAAGTTCGCGCCCATCGTCGAACCGCGCGACGCGTTCCAAAAAGGTATCGGTATCATTCGCCATGTCGCGAGAGCTGGTCACGCCGTTGGCGAGATCGAGGACGCCTTCAACGTCGGTGAAATGCTGGTGATTGTCCCACAATCCAGGAGCGAGGAAGCGGCCGTGCGCGTCGATGATCTCGGCGCTGGCGGACGGCTTGACATCGGCGTCGGGCGCCACGCGCACAATGCGATCACCGCTTATGAGGACGCTCGTTCCCGCCGTCGCGCTGAGGTCGCGCGGATCGAACAAGCGGGCGTTGCGGATGACCAGGTCACCACTCGACTTATGGGCGAGGGCGCGCGCGATTTGCTCCGACCAGGCGGCATCCGTCTTGTCCTGCGCGGTGCGAAGTTGTGCGATCGCCGACTCCAATCCGTCTGGCACAACGGAGAACCACGACGAGACCGACGACGCGGTCCCATCGCGGTCGAGCCAGATCGATTGCGGCGAAAAGCCAAGGCCTGTGATTCGGTATTGAGTCAATTCACCGTTGCCCGATGGCAGGGTCACTTTGCCTGCCTCTTCCATCGTCGCCTCGCCAGCAGGGAGGAGCGCCAGTTTGTGGTTGGGCGCTTTCAGCAGCGCGCGCGCGAGGACGCCTTGGAATTCCGGCGGCGCACTCATCGGCAGGTAGAACGCCTCGCCGGCGACCATCTGCTCGCCCTGTTCACTGCGATTTTTCCAGGTCGCGCGCCCATTCTTCATCTCGAAACGCTCTTCGACTGGCGCCTTCATGTAATCGTTGCCGCGCCCCTCGTATTCGGTTGGCACGCCGGCGGCATCGAGCTTCCACGTGGCAATGATGTGATCGCCGCGGCCGCGATCGTTGTAGGAATATTCCGCGCGCACCGCGCCGCTCGATTCAGTCTGCACGGTTTGCGTCCCGGCGAGGTTCCCTTGAATGAAGATCTTGTCAGTGCGTTCCGCAGCCGCGGACACTTGTCCGATCACAGCTAGCGCTCCGATGAAGGCAATAAGTTTGCGCATATGTCTGTTCCTTTCATGCTTTTGATGCCGCGCTGGGTTCATTGTGAAATCGGTGGAAACGTCTTCGCAATAAGTTCCTGAAAACGTGGCTCACTCCGGAGTGGGTCGAATAACGGGTCGACCTTTAACCAGGTGGTATCGGGACTTTCGCCGCCGTCGCGAGCTCTCTCGAGATACTCAATGGCGGTCGCTTTGTCGCCAAGGCCCGTATACAGAATGGTATAGAGGTAGTTGCGGACGTAATGTTGTTGCCCGATCGCCTTCAGTTTACCTAATAGTTCCAGGGCGTTGTCCTTCTTGTCGCTCTCCGCATAGGCCCGGCCTAGCAGGGCCAGGATCTGTGGATCGTCGTCGAGAGCTGCGGCCTTCTCGTATTCCGCAATGGCCGCGTTGACGTCTCCCTTAAGGTAAAGCGCTTCGCCCAGGTTCCAATGGGCGTAAGCAAAGTTGCCATCGAGCGCAAGGGTGCGGCGCAGTTGCGCGATCGCTTCGTCATAGCGGCGACCAATCATTAACGTGCTTCCCAAGTCCGCGTTAATGATGAGCGAGAGCGGGTCCAGCTCTACGGCGCGTTGACCTTCTTTGATCGCCTCGTCGAACCGGGCCAGAGTTACAAGCAAGCTGTTCCCGAACCAATGGTGCGCGGTCGCGTAGTTTGGGTTGAGCTCAATGGCGCGCCGGAACTCCTGTTCTGACGGCGTGAATTTGAAGTCGAAGAGAAGCAGCATGCCAAGCGTGCTGTGCCCCTCTGAGGATGTCTCGTCCAACTCGATAGTCCGGCGCGCAGCTGCGGCCGACTTTGGAAAGAAATCGCGAGGCGTCCCGGCGCCGAAAACAGGAATCAAAAGATAAGTCTGGCCCAGGCCGGCATAAGCGCCCGCATAACTCGGGTCCGCCGCCACTGCTTTCTCGAAGTAATCAGCTGCCGTTTTGAGATCGGCACCGGTGCGTTTGTTCCAGAAGAATCGGCCCTTCAGGTAAAGCTGGTAGGCTTCTGGGTTTTCGGTGGGACGCGCCGCGAGTGCGCTCTTTTCGGAGCCGGTCAGCGTCGCTGCCAAAGAGGCCGCGATCTTTTGCGCCACATCACTTTCCACGCTGAAGGTGTCGATCAACTTGCGGTCATAGGTGTCCGCCCAAAGATGAGAGTCGTTCAACGCATTGATGAGCTGCACGGTGATCCGCACTTGATCACCCGACTTTTGCACGCTGCCTTCGAGAATGTTCGCCACGCCGAGTTGCTGCGCGATCTCACGCAGATTGCTCGGCGCGCTTTTGTATTTCTCGGTCGAGGTCCGGGAGATGACTTTGAGATCCCGAATCTTCGCAAGTCTCATCAGAATCTCGTCCTGGATGCCGTCGGCAAAGTAGGCGTTAGTCTTTTCTTCGCTCAGGTTCTCGAAGGGCAACACCGCGATTGATTTCTCGGAGATGGCTGTCAACGCCGATGCGGATGGACCAGCTGTCGTTTTCAATTTCACGCCGAAGAATTGAAACGCCAGTAAAGCGGCTGCGACTATTCCGAGCGCGATCGTGATGCCGACCAGCTTCCGTCCGGTCTTGGGCGTGATCGATTCGTTAGGTTCGACGTCTTCCGCGCGCTTGATTCCTTCCGGTGTAATCTCGAAAGCCCAGGATAAGACCAACGCGACCGGAAATCCGAGAACCAGAAGCAGCACCACAAGGCGGATGGCCCAGTTCGGAATCTCGAAGAATGGAAAGACCTGGGTAGCGACTTGAATGATCAACCACGCCACGACCGCATACGCGACCGCGACTTTGTAGACGTTGCGCCGCTTTAGTTCGGCGAAGAAATTTCGCGGATTCATCGCTCGCTGCACTCAAAGTCATCGCCTCTCGGCCGGCAAAATTCACCCCAGCCAGCCACGCGCCAATACTCTGGCATTTTCATGGACCGGAGGAATTCCAGGAACCGTGGCTCCGCCCACAGTGGGCGATAGATCGGCGTCCAAATCAACGCCGCTACGTCGGTGCGCGGCGATTCGGCAAACAAAGCATCCAGTGCCGCCTCCTTTTGGCCAACCCAAACAGCGACCGCCGACAAAGGCATTCCGTCGCCGCGCTGGCCCGATGCCTGAAGCTCTTTTAGCGCTTTCGCCAAATCGAAACGCGGCGCAGAGGAGTCGGCCGGCGCGGCAAGCGCCTGATCCATAACGTCAATGAATCCCGGATCGGGCGCGTTGAATGACCACGTTTTCGGCAGACGTGACAGCGCGAGGGACCGCCGGGCAAGATCCCGATCGTTTCCCGCCAGCGCGTAGATCAATCTCAAACGGGTGTGGAACCCGCGGATGCGGCCGCTGAGTTTCTCGGAACGATCAAGGAACTCTCCGGCTTTCGCACGATCGTTGCGGGAGAGATAGACTAGAACAACGACTGAGGGAGGAACCCAGGCGAGAGGCTCCAGTTCGCACGCGCGCAGTGCTTGTTGCAACGCCGCGTCCATCCGGCCGAGCTTCAATAACATCTGCGCATACTGGTTGTAGGTCTCAGCTTCACTCGGACTGATTGTGAGCGCGCGTTGATATTCGGTTTCGGCTGCGACCCAATCCTGCCGGTCGCGCAACACGTCGGCCAGGGCGGAGTGCGCCACTGCGCTGGAGTGGTCGATTTCCAAGGCTTTACGCGCCGCTTTTTCTGCCGCGTTCAGCGGATCGGGAAGATCGGTAAGATAATAAAACGACAAGGCGCGCGCTTGAGCCAGCGCCGCCCAGCCGTCCGCAAATTTCGGGTCTCTCTCTAGTGCTGCCTCCAGCAATGTCACAGCCTGGTTCAGTTTCCGCTCGGCGATGAGCGCGCGGGCCTGCAAGAAGTTGTCATAAGCCGCCATGTCCCTGGTTGGGCGCTGCGGGTTGACGGCGTCGCCCAAACCTAGCGGGGTCGAGAGAGCAGCGGCAATCGCGCGCGCGATCTCATCCTGAATCGCGAAGATATCGTCGAGCTTGCGATCGAAGGTCTGCGACCAAAGATGAAAACCATCCGCCGTCCGCATGAGCTGGGCCGTGATGCGCAGGCGATCTCCGGACTTGCGCACGCTCCCTTCGAGAACATGAGCGACACCCAGGTCCATCCCGATTTGCCGCAGATCGGTGTTCTTGCCTTTGAAGGCAAAGGACGAGGTGCGACCGGGGACTCGCAACGCGCTGATTTGCGCGAGGCGATTGAGGATCTCTTCCGTTAGTCCATCGACGAAGTACTCATTCTCGCGGTCGCTGCTCATGTTCACGAACGGCAGGACGGCGATCGATTTCGCGGGGATGTTGGCTGCCGCGGCAGGCGAAGACAATTGCGCTTTGGGCCGCAACAACTGGAAGGCGAGCAGAGCAGCCGCGCCGACGGCGGTAACAATAATAAGCCCGGCGAATTTCCGCCGGCTCCATTGCGGAATCACTTCGTCCGGTCCGACGTTCTCCGTCCGCTTCATGCCTTGTGGCGTCATCTCGAAGGCCCAGGCAACCACCAGCGCAACGACGAACCCCGCCGCGACGATAAGCACGAATACCTTCATCACCCAAGTGGGGGCTTCGAAGGTCGGAAAGAGGATCGACGCCGCCTGGATGAGGAGCCACGCGATCACGGCATACGCGACCGCGACCTTGTAAACGTTGCGCCGCTTCAGCTCCGCGAAGAAGGAACTCAAATCCATCACGGCGATCATTTAGCCGCCCGTGGATTTTTTATACAGTTAAATTCAAGTCGCGCGACATCGCGCCGGAGTCATTTCAAAGTCGCGTGAAACGTGACGTCGAGTTTGTCGCTTCGGCCCGCAGTGGCGGTCGCCGTGCCGGTGAGATCTTTGCTGGTGGGATTGTCCAGTTTCAACTCGAAGATGCCTGATGCTGGAGATCAGAGATGAGCGGCCAGCGATCAGAGGGAGGAGGACCCAAATCATTATTTGACGACTTTTAGTTTGATCTCTTTTATGGGGATCACGAATCCCTTCAGGCTCTCCTCTGGGCCGACGGGAACCAGAGTCAGCTTGAAGGAGGCATCGGCACCAACGGCTTTGTAAAAGCGATCGTCGCGGCCGCCGAGAATGATGAGGAAGGAATGGGATTTGGAGCCGGATTCGCCGCCGCGCGATTCGGAATCCATTGCCCGAATTCTCCCGACATAACTGGGATCTTTGATTGAGGTGTGAGCGTCGGCGTCGGGTTTGTTGACGAAAATCCGGACCATGAATTTGTGGGTGATGGCGATGGGCCCGGTAACGATCTCCAGGAGGGTGACGGAGGATTCGACCGGGACATTGCCTTTCTCCATCAGCAGCTTCGTTGCTGGCTTTGGCTCTGTTTCGAACGTTATCGGTTTGGCGGTGAGCGTTTGGGGCTTTTGCACGAGCATCTCGCTCTTTTCCTCAGGTGCTTGCGCAGAAATCGCGGGCACGGCGGCGAGGAACACTCTCGCCTGGGGTGTCGGGGTTGCGGGAGCCAGATATTGGACGGTCTTCATCGACTCAACGATATCGCGGACGGTGACTGAAACCGGGAGCCCGGTGCTATCCAGAAAAGTGTATTTCTGTTTGCCCCAAGGGGAAGTCTTCGGATCGGGCTGGGGCTTGCGGTACAAACTCCAGATTCGATCGATGTTCGCGTGGTGCATCGAAAAGATGGGATCGAGCGCGGCGTAACGAAGCGTTCCCATGTCCCGGTTTTTCCCGAAACGGGAGCCGACCCAATCGTGGCCGTTATTGTGCGGATAATGTTCGAGAATGCCCATGCCGTCAGTCGCGCTGATGGTGGATTTCCCACCGAAATCCTCGAACGAAAACTTGAGCATTGTCGCGATAAACTCCGGAGTCATGAACGAGATCGTTTCTTCGATATGCTCCTTGGATTCGGGACTGACTTCATTGTCGGGATTCATCTGGGGCTTGAGCAGGGTCGGGCCACGATAGCCATCCCAAAGCGCCTGATTATCGAATCCAAGGTTATCGGCCGAGACCATGTCTTCCTGGGTGAGGTCGTAACCAAAGAGCGGACTGGCCAGGTTTCTTTGCACTCGTTCGGCTGTGTTCGGGATTTCCTTGTGAGAAATCCAATCCCAATAGGGAAGGGCGAACTTGGAACCGTCGAGGCTGAAAACCGTGGTCAGGATGTTCGCCAGGACTCTCTCGAGAAAAAATAAATAGGCGCGATGCCACGGGAGGAAGAACCAGCTCCAGTGAACTTGTTCGAACCCTTTCTCGGTGCAATGACGCGCGTGCGCCGCGACGTAACGGTCCCATTGCAAGGGATCGTCCACACCCAGCGGTTTATCGGCCGATCCATTGCGCATGTAACCCACGGCGCGGCAAAGGTTCTTGAGCTCGTTATCTGTGAGATCGAAGAAACTTTTTCGCTGACGGGTTGGTTCGGCGCCGAACTTGAAAGGTTGCGCACCGGAGTCCTCCGCGGGTATTTTGTCATGCTGATGCCGGGCACTTTGGACTGCCGCGACAGTGCCGGGAAGAGCCAGCGAGCCGAGGGCAATTCCGCTTCTAATCAAAAAGTCCCGTCGAGACGATGAGTGCTCGGACCCGACCGCGTTACGAGGTGTGTTTGTTTTCATTGAATGAACTCCAGAAGGTTTTTCCGGCCTATTCTGCCCGGAACCGAGCAAGGAGGTAAAGTGGAGAATTCCTACACTTCCGAGCGCCAGCGCATCTTCCCGAACGACTGAGCGGGCAGTCTGAGAGCCGCGCTGCGGCGCGCCAAGAGCTGCTTCCGTAAATAGCTTTTAGGAGCCCAATTATTTCAAGGTGGCGTGAAACGTTACGTCGAGTTTGTCTGTCTGGGCTTCTTTCGTGGTTGCTGAACCGGTGATTTCCTTGCTAGCGGGATTGTCCAACTTCAACTCGAAGATGCCCAGGGTCGGAGGTCAGAAGACACAAGTGGGAGAACGGAGGACGGAAGTCAGGGGAAGGAGGACGGAAATCAAAATCAGGTTCGCTGCGATTCATCGTAAGCGGCTTATGATAGATCGGGTGTGATTCCTGTTCTCACAGCGAAGCCGTCTCAATCAATAGGTGTTCCACCAACGTGTGCTCTAATTGCGTTGATCGCATCGTAAGCGGCTTACGATACGCAGGAGAAGGCCAAAGAAGTCAGTCCCTTGATGGAGCTCAGGCGGCCCCGTTCACTGCGGCGACCACGGGTTTGGAGATCTAGCGGGACACGAACGGAACGCCGTCCCCAAGGCGGCGCCTACAGCAACTCAGGTCGGCCGTTCACGTGAGGGAACTATTTCAAACTGGCGTGAAACGCGACCTCGAGTTTGTCGCTCCGGCCCGCAGTGGCGGTCGCCGTGCCGGTGAAGTCTTTGCTCGTGGGATTGTCCAGTTTCAACTCGAAGATGCCCGCCACACCGGTCTGCCGGTCTTTCATGTGCACATCGGTCCGGAACACTTTGCCCTCTTTATCCACGAAGAAGACGATGCCGTTGAATTTTATCCCACTGAGCATCATGTCGAATTCGCTCGTCCATTTCTCGACCGGGAGTTTTTTGTCGCTCAAAACAAGGATGACTGGCTTGCGCTCGTCTTTTTGATCGACGAAGGCCGCCGCGAACGTGAGCGCGGCCGTGGCATCATCGAACGTGAGCGAGCCTTTGGCCGTGCCGCTGGGCAAATCGGAAGCGGCGCGGAGTGCGGGGCTGGCGAGAACGCAGAGCTCGAGGGCGGCGGCGAGGATGGAGACGCGGAAGGAGTTGGTCATGCCGTAGAAAACGGCAAAAGGAGGAATTGAAAAGTAGAATCTAGGTAGTCTTCCCTGCGGAAAATGAGTTCTCAACCCATACGACCGTGGCAATGCCCAAGCTCGAATGGAAATGCGTGATGATTCGGATTTTCCAGCGGCGTAGCGGGCAAGGTGAAGCGAAGGGGGCAGCACGATGAACGCTTTTCATCGGCTACACGCGGGTCCGACTCTGTCTGAAATTATGTTCGCGACGATCGTGGTGCTGGTTGCGGTGGTGGCGGTGGAAATTCTTCCCGACCGCGAACACGCTCGTCAGGCAAATCGGTTCACCGCGGACCTGCGCGTGATCGATTCCTCGATGGAGCTGTACGCGAGAAGGACTCGGGGAACCGCCCCCGCCGCGATTTCGGATAAGGCAGAACAGCGGCCGCCGGACACGCGGCCGTAGGGCTGGCACGAAAGAAACGTCAGGACGCGAAATTTTGCTGGCGCTCGCGACGGTTTGGCGGAGAATTCCTACCATGATCAAGGGCGCACTTTTCGCGATGGCTGGATTTCTCGGGTTTTGTCATCCACTCTTTGCGCAACAAGCGTCGCGGCCGGAGCCGCTCCAACTCGATAGCGCGCTGGATCGGCCGTATCTGGGCCTTCCGCCGATCTCGCTCGAAGATCGCGACCGTATCTTTTTCTCGACCGCGTTCGGTTCGATGCGGCCAGAGGTGAATTTCCTGCCGCCTTACAGCCCGTGGGAGCAACAGAGCTACGCTCTCCCGAATGTGCCCAGCCACAAGTACTCGGCCGATGACGCCGTGTATCTCCGTGCCCCCGATCGGATTCGGTTCGGCGGAGAAATCGGATTTCTTTACGGAAAATCGAGCGGCAGATATGGGCGCGAGGATTTCTCGAGCTACATCATCGGGACGGTCGGGAACGATAAATTCTCCATCACGGCTGGGTTTCTCCACCAGGAAACGACCTACAGCGGTTCGCGCTGGCGCCGGTAGAAGGCGGAGGTTCGCCACGGCGAATCCGTCCTTTGGCGGATCAGAGGTCAGAGGAGAGAACGGACGCTACTTCGCTTCCGGCTTCGGCATGGCGGTGGCCTGCCAGGCGACGACCTGCCATTTGCCGTTTCGTTTCAGGAACGTGCCGGTGTTGAGATAATTTGCGACCGTCTTGGTGCCGGCCTTGTCGGTAGTCCCCACGAGCCGGAAGGCGACAATGGCAGTATCGCCGTATTGCTGAATGCGGATCTCCTCGGCGGTGTAAACCGTGGCGCCGTCTTCGGGCTTGGGCGTCTGCTCGGCGCGCAGCTCGCGCATGATGTCGGCTTTGCCTTTGCGCCGGCCCAGAGCGGATGTGTAAACGAGCTCGTCGGCCCAGAAACGATCATGCGTGGCCATGTCGTTCTTGCTGGCGCCAGCCAGGAAATCTTGCAGGAATTTGGTTAACTCGGCGGCGTCGGGCGCAGCGGTCTGCGCGTGGAGTCCGCAGGCGATGGAAAGCAGAAGGATGGAAGAGAGCAGGATGCGTTTCATGATTTGAAGAGGTGACCAGTGACAAGTGACGAGTGACAAGCAAAAACGGAAGTCAGAAGACAGAGGGCAGAGGCGACAGGTCAGTTGCAGGTGAAGTGAATTCCAAGCAGTGTCACAAAGTTGGATTCCGAACCGCTTCTCAATATCGCTGATTACGCGCGGGCCGCGCGGGGCAGGCTGTCGCAGGACGTGTGCGATTATTTCGACGGCGGCGCGCTGGATGAGATCACGCTCGCGGAGAACACGGCTGGGTGGGAGCGGCTGAAGCTTCATTACCGGGTCTTAGCGGGAGTTGGTTCACGCGACCTGAGCACGACGTTGCTCGGGCAACCTGTCTCGATGCCAATCGCGGTGGCGCCGACGGCGTTTCACAGGTTGGCATGCGGCCAGGGAGAGCTCGCGACCGCGCGGGCGGCGAAGGCGGCGGGAACTTTGTTCATCCTCAGCTCGCTTTCGAATACCGCCATGGAGCATGTCTTCGCTGAGGCGGCCAGTCCGCGGTGGTTTCAGCTCTACATATATAAGGATCGGCAAATCACCTTGGAGTTGGTGAGAAGAGCCGAAGCCGCCCGAGCCGAGGCGATCGTCCTGACCGTGGATGCGCCGGGCTTGGGCACTCGGGAACGCGATACACGGAACCGCTTTCGATTGCGGGACGGTCTCGCGGTGGAAAACCTTGCGCCGTTGGGCAAGGGCCAAATGCCGCAAGTGGAAGGCTCGGGCCTGGCCGCCTATGTCAGGGAAAATTTCAAAGCGGATCTGGGTTTCGATGATCTCGATTGGCTGTGCGATTCCACGCGATTGCCCGTGGTGGTGAAAGGCGTATGTCGCGGTGACGATGCGCGGCGCGCGGCCGAGCACGGCGCGAAAGCGTTGGTGGTTTCAAATCACGGTGGCCGCCAGCTCGATACCGCGCCGGCCACGAGCGACGTGTTGCCGCACGTGGTCGAAGCCGCGGGCGATCTTTGCGAAATCTATGTCGACGGCGGAATTCGGCGCGGGAGTGATGTCCTCAAGGCGATTGCGCTCGGGGCGCGTGCGGTCCTGGTGGGCCGTCCGATTCTATGGGGCTTGTGCGTCGCCGGCGAACAAGGTGCGACGCAAGTGCTGGAAATACTGAGACGCGAGCTGGATGAGGCCATGTTGCTTTGCGGCTGCTCGCGGTTGGATGAAATCGAGCGGTCGTTGCTGGGGGAAAGTGGCTCAAAAAGCAGCGGGTGACCGAATGTGCTCAGGGCGGGGACCGAGGCCGATGAAGCGCGCGGGGATTCTGCGCAGGAACGGGAACCATCTGAAAAGCCGGCCGATGAACGGGAGCGAGTCACCGCTGCCGGACGAGCGGCCTGTGATGCGGCGATGAACGAAGACTTGCAGGCGCTGAATCACTCGAACTGGCCATTCCCTCCGCGCCTGGACTTGATCGAGGTCTGCAAGCGAGACAGGTCCCGCTTTTAATTTCTCCGCGAGTAAATTTGCGGTCGCGACGGCATCCTGTAACGCGAGGTTGATGCCGACGCCGCCGGCCGGCGACATGGCGTGCGCACTGTCGCCGATGCAGAGCAGACCTTCGCGGGCCCAATGCCGCAGCCGGTTGATTTGGACGGTGAGCAATTTGATTTTCGACCAATCATCCAGCTCCCCGATGCGATCCTTCAGAAATGGCGCGATCTCGACGATGTCGTTGTGAAATTGGGGAAAGCCGCGCTGCTTGATGTCATCAAAGGTGCCTTTCGGGATGATGAAGCCAACCTGGAAATAATCATCGCGATCGAGCAGCACGAGCAGTTTGCCGCTTCGAAAAAATCCGAGCGATTGCTTGGGATCACCCGCGCGTTTAGAAAGTCGCGTCCAGAGAACATCGATCGGCACGCCGAACTCGCGCAGCTCGAATTTTCCGCGCGTGTGCGTGATGGCATGGCGGCCATCGGCGCCGATGACGAGGTCCCCGCGCGCGATGCGTTCGCCCTCTGGTGTCTTCACGCGAACTCCCACGACCCGCTCGTTCTCGACGATCAGATCGGCGACTTCGTGCCGCATGTGGAGCGCGAAGGTGGGAAATTGTTTCGCGTGGGCGGCGAGGAAGTTTAGAAAATCCCATTGCGGCATGAAGGCAATGAACTTGCAGCGCGTGGGCAGGTGCGAAAAATCCGCGATCGGGACGACGTGGCCGTTCATCACGCCGCGCAGCTCGCGCAGTTCCTGGTGCGGCAATTGGAGGAATTCGTCCAGCAATCCGAGCTCGTGCATGAGCTCCAGCGTGGAAGGATGAATCGTGTCGCCCCGGAAATCGCGATTGAAATCGGCGTGCTTTTCCAGCACCGCCACTTCCACTCCGGCGCGCGCCAGCAAGTAGCCGGTCATCAGTCCCGCCGGTCCGCCCCCGACGATGACGCAACGCGCGCGAATCGTAGAATCAGAGGTCGGAAGTCGGAGGTCGGAGGTCAGTGGGAAGTCGAAGCGGAGGTTTCTGCGGATCGGCGGCGCGGGATACCCAGACTGTCAAAGATGGTCCGCGTCGCATCGGAGCGATTGAGCGTGTAGAAATGGATCCCGGCCACGTGGTTGTCCAGGAGGTCGTGACATTGCTCGAGGGCGAAATGAACGCCGACCCGCGTCACCATTTCCGGTTCATCTTTGCAGCGCTGGAGCGCGCGCAAAAGCTTGGCTGGAAAACGCGCCCCGCCGGCCAGCTCGGCGATGCGTTTGCAGCCGCTCATCGACGTGATCGGCATGATCCCGGCGATGATGGGGATGCGGATTCCGGCCAGCTCGCAACGTTCGCGGAAATCGTAGAAGTCGCGGTTATCGAAGAAGAGTTGCGTGACGATGTAGTTCGCCCCGGCATCGACCTTCGCTTTCAGGTGATCCATTTCCATCAGGCGATTCGGCGTGGTGGGATGGCCTTCCGGGAAACCGGCCACGCCGATCCCGAAGCCGCGTGGATCGGGATGCACTCCCGATTCGTTGAATCTGCGAATAAACTTCACCAGATCGACCGCGTGTTGAAAGGCATCGCCCGATTTGTCGTAGGCGCATTCGCGCGGTGCATCACCACCCAGGGCGAGAATGTTTCCGATGCATGACTTGGCGTAGCGACGCAAGATCGATTCGATCTCCGCTTCGCTGTGGCAGACGCAGGTCAGATGGGGAATCGGGTCGAGCTTGGTTGTGTTCTGAATGCGCTCGACGAGGTCGTGGGTCAGATCCCGCGTCGAACCGCCGGCGCCGTAAGTCACGCTGACGAAGTTCGGCATGTACGCTTCCAACTCGCGGATCGTCTGGTAGAGATTCTCCGCCGCCTCCGGCGTTTTCGGCGGAAAGAATTCGAACGAAAAGGTGGGCGAATCCCCGCGGATGATGTCGCTGATGTGCATGTCTTGGAGCGGACTTACGTTCCTTTAGGTTTCGGTCAACTTGATGATCGCCCTTCATGTTGTCCACATGTTTGCGCGATTTTTGATGCAGCTTTCGTTCGTCCTGCGGAGTCTTGTTTTTTCGAACAGCAGACCGATAGAAACGTATGGCGAAAAAAATGCGTGCAGTGCAGGTTCCGGAGCCGAAGGGGCCGTTGGAATTGGTCGAGCGGGAAATTCCCGAACCACAGAGCGGATGGGTGCGAATCAAGGTGCAGGCTTGTGGCGTTTGTCACAGCGATTCGTTGGTCAAAGAGGGGACATGGCCGGGCATTCAATATCCGAGAATACCGGGACATGAAGTCATCGGGCTCATCGACGCGGTCGGTCCCGCAGTCGCGGGATGGAAAACTGGCGAGCGAGTCGGCGTCGGCTGGCATGGGGGACATTGCGGTTACTGCGATAACTGCCGGCGCGGCGATTTCTTCGCCTGCCAGATAGCGCTACTCACGACCGGCATTTCATACGATGGCGGTTACGCGGAGTACATGACCGCGCCTGCTCAGGCGTTGGCGCATGTGCCGGAAGATTTGTCGTCCGTCGAAAGCGCGCCGCTGCTCTGCGCCGGCATCACGACGTTCAACGCACTGCGCAACAGCGGCGCCGGACCAGGCGACCTCGTCGGTGTGCTGGGCATCGGCGGGCTCGGCCATCTCGGCGTGCAATTTTCAACGAAGATGGGATTCAAAACGGTGGCGATCGCGCGCGGGAAAGACAAAGAACCGCTCGCGAAAAAACTCGGCGCGATCCATTACATCGACAGTCAAACGCAGGATCCGGCGGCGGAACTCAAAAAACTCGGCGGCGCGAAAGTCGTCATCGCCACCGTCACAAATGCCGAGGCAATGAGCGCGGTCCTCGGCGGTCTCGCCGCGAACGGCGTCCTGGTTGTGATCGGCGCGGCCGGGCCGATGACCGTGAATCCGGTTATGCTCCTCAGCAGTCGCGTCTCGGTGAAGGGTTGGTATTCCGGGACGGCGATAGATTCGCAGGACACGCTGAAATTCAGCGCACTCACGGGCGTGCAATCGATGAATGAAATTTTCCCGCTCGAGCGCGCCGCCGAGGCTTATGAGCGAATGATGAGCGGCAAAGCGCGTTTCCGCGTAGTGCTCGATATGGGAAGCTAGTGTGAGTTCACGTCCTGCCGCCGATCGACTCGCGCACATCGATTCCTTAAGGGCTGTGGCTGCGTTGATGGTCGCATGCGCGCATGTCTGGGAACGATTCCTCCCCCTGGCGCGCCAAGGCCAGAGTGCAGACGCCAAGACCTGGACCCGGTACTTCGAATTTGGAATCACGGGCGTGACCCTGTTTTTCGCGATCAGCGGATTCGTCATCTACGGGACGTTACGTGGGCCGCGGGAAGGAACCGGAAGGCGTTTTATCATTTCGCGTTTCTTTCGGTTGTACCCGGCTTATTGGGTCTCGGTCCTGGCCGGATTGGTCTTCATCTGGTGGTGGCAAGGTTGGCCGATCACGTGGCCACTGGTCGCGGCGAACGCCACGATGGTCCCGGATGTTTTCGGGCAACCGCCGATCATGGGCCTTTACTGGACGCTGGGAACCGAGCTTACCTTTTACTTGTTGTGCTGGCTGATCTGGCGCGTCGATTGGCTCGACAACTCGCGCGCGCTGGCAGGATTGGTAGTGGCGTTTTCGCTGGCCTGGTTCGCCGTTAAGGGCGCGAAGCAACTCGGCGCGATCGACGACGACATTTCCGCGGCGTGGAAAAATCTGCCGCGCCATCTCGGGATCATGTTTTGGGGCGCATATTTTCGGATTGTTTACGATGAAACAAAAGGGTTTCGCGAATCGATCCGGCGAAACCGGAAAGTTTGGACGCTGGTTGCGCTGACGCTGCTGATCGTGGCGCTCGGCGGCGCGCGCCAATTTCGTTTTCTGATTCATCCGAGCCGGACATGGTTCTCGGCTTATGTGGTCGCGCCTTTGCTCTTTTGCGCATGGGTCGCCTGGCTGCGAATCAGGAATCGGGCATTCGCGTGGCTGGGAAAGATCAGTTATTCGATCTACCTCTTTCACCTCGTGGTGATGACGCCTTTGGCGCTTTGGGTGGGAGCCGAAGCTAACGCTGCCTGGCGTGGATGGCCGATTGCGTTTTACGTGATCGCTACGCTCCTGCTAACGATCGCGGTCAGCGCCGCGGTTTTTTATGCGGTGGAATTGCCAGCCATCAACATGGGGAAACGATTGGCCGGCCGCCGTGCGACCGACGCGGGAATTCAGGCGGCGCCGTGACCCGAGATCGAGAACGCGCAATTATTTTTGGAGCCTACGAACTGGGCAAACGCGAATTAGAATCATGGGGGCACTATGAACCGCCTCAGTTTTGCGCTCCTCTGCTCGTTGACTCTGGCGGGGCCATCGCTCGCGCAGGACGCTGTGCCTCTCTCCAGAACGAACCGCTCGTTCATTCCAGCCCAGGACCAGCCGGAGGTTCAGTCCCGCGGCTTCCATAAGGCCGATCACATCACCGGCGATTGGTGGGGCTATCGCGAGCAGTTGCAAGCGTCCGGCGTGGAGGTGTTCGGATTCTACAACAGCATCTACAACGGGAACGTCACGGGCGGCATCCATCCGCGTCATGCGACTTATGTCGACGACATCTGGCTCGGATTTAAGTTCGATCTCGAGAAGCTCGCCGGATGGAAAGGCGGCCTCTTCGTCGTGAGCGGGATCAACCGGAACGGCGACGATCTCACCACGAAATATATCGGCAGCATTTTCTCGACGCAGCAATCAGTCGGCGGGCAGCGGCCATTCCTTTATCAGGTTTATTTGCAGCAGAAGCTTCTCGACAACCGGTTGATCGTGAAGCTCGGGCGCTTCGCCGCATCGGATGATTTCAACGCGTCGCCGCTCTACGGCTATTCGGTCAACAACGGAATCGACGGCGACATCCGCAACGTGCTTTTCGATACGCGTTTCTCTGCTTATCCGTTCGCGGTCTGGGCGGCGGCGTTGCTCTACGATCCCACGCCCGAGTTCAACGCGAAGTTCGGCATTTTCCAAACGTCCTCGCGCATGTTTGAAAATGACGACAACGGATTGAACTGGGGGATCGAAGGCGAAGATGGTTACACCGCGATCTTCCAGTTCGGATGGGCGCCGCAGTTTTTCAAGCGTCCCGTTTCCGTGACCGCGGCTGACGGCAAAACGCGAGACAGCAAAAGCGCCGAGCCGCCCGTGATGAAAGGAATGCCAGGGCATTATTGGATCGCGTTCACCTATTCGCAATGGGATTTTTATCCGCGCTTTGCCGGCGGATTCGAGGACCATTCCTATGGCTTCTACGTGCACGCCGATCAGATGATTTATCAAGAAGCGCCCGGAAGCGACCAGGGGCTGACCGCATTTGTCGCGTCCGGTTATTATCCGCAAACGGACATATCGATCGTGCCGTTCCAGGTAAACCTCGGGCTGAACTACAAAGGCCTATTCCCGGGCCGCGAACGCGATCACACCATGTTGCACTTTATTTACGGCGACATCAGCCGCGACTACGCGCGGGTGAAGCGAGTGCCGGGCGGACATCTGGCGGACTCGGAGAAGGTGATCGAGTTCGCGCACCGCTTTCAGCTCACGGCGTGGAGTTACTTCCAACCGGACATCCAATATGTTATCGATCCCGGCGGGACCGGTGACATTCCCGACACGGTAGTTATCGGCGCGCAAATGGGCTTTACGTTCTAACCACAGGATCACGCTTATGAACACTCCTTCTACTGAACATCGGCCCGTGCCGCTCGATCCGCGGCTGGCTCCGAAGCGAAGCATGTTCGTTTTGGAGGACGGCAGAAATGTCCTATTCGTCTTTTCGCTTCTCATCCTGCTCTTTGCCCTGTGGGGTTTCTGCAACGGAATGATCGACGTGATGGACAAGCACTTTCAGGAAGAGCTGCATTTGAATCTCGCGCAATCAGCGTGGGTCCAGTTCGCGCATTATCTGGGCTACTTCCTGATGGCGCTGCCCGCTGGCTGGCTGGCGACCAAGCTGGGTTACAAAGGAGGCATCATCACAGGTCTGCTCATGGTCGCGGTGGGCGGGTTCTGGTTTATTCCGGCGACGCACATCGCTTCCTTCTGGGCATTCTTGCTGGGCGTTTGTGTTATCGCCGCAGGTCTCACCTTCCTTGAAACGATCGCCAATCCCTACACGACGGTTCTAGGTCCGATTCAGTACGCCGCCACGCGCATCAATCTCGCGCAATCTTGCAACGGCATCGGTCTCCTTCTCGGCCCTGTCGCGGGCGGCCTCTTCTTCTATTCCAAGAATGCCGAAGGCCAGAGCACGGGCAGCGCGAACCTCTGGATCCCTTATGCCGCGATCGGCGTCATCGTCATCGTGCTCGCGATCATTTTCTACTTCGCGAACGTCCCCGAGGTCAAGATGGAGGACGATTATCACTGCGACGATGCCACGCCGAATGTCTCGCATTCGATCTGGGCGCATCCGCACTTCATCATGGCGGTTGTCGCCCAATTCTTGTACGTCGCGGCGCAAGCCGGGATCTTCAGCTTCTTCATCAACTACATGACGTCACAAGTGCCGCCGATACCCGATTCCTGGAATGCGCCCAGCGCCGGCTCTGGCTGGTTCGCCGGATGGTTCGAAACTCATCCGAGCGGTGCGCTTGGCTTTAGCAACAAAGCCGCCTCCAATCTCGCTTCGTTAGGCTTCTTCTGTTTCTTAGTCGGCCGCTTCACCGGCTCGGCGATCCTGAAGAAATTCGCGGCGCACTCAGTGCTCGGGCTCTACTCCGCGATCAGTGTGTTCCTTTGCATCGTCGTCTTCCTCAAGCTGGGCTGGGTCTCGGTGATCTCGGTTTTTCTGACCTACTTCTTCATGTCGATCATGTTCCCGACAATTTTCGCCCTCGGCATCTTCGGTCTTGGCGAGAAAGCGAAGAAAGCATCCTCCTTCATTGTCATGGCGATCATGGGCGGAGCCATTCTCCCGAAGGTGATGGGCACCGTGGCCGACAAATACGATCTCTCGCGTGGTTTTATTGTGCCGATGCTCTGCTTCGCGGTCGTCGCAGCCTATGGTTTCTTCTGGCCGAAACTTAGCGGCGCGGAGAGCATGCACGGTGTCTCGACCACAGGAGGGCACTAGAGAAGGGGAATGGAGTGATGGAGTGATGGAGTAATGGTAAAAGATCGTGCTCGTGTTCTTGCTCATGCTCGTGATCGTAATCGAAGACCGCTACTTCTTGAGCAGTTAGTTACCCCATTGATTTCGACGCATGAGCGCTGTCTTTGAATTGAACCACGAGAAGCTGGCCGCCAATCCGCGCTTCGCGCACATCGCGACAGCGCTGAGTGATCTTTCGCCGATCGATTCTGATGAAACGTTCAATCACTACTGTCGCGAGGCTTGCCGGCTGTGGAGGGAAAACTTTCGCAATCCGATCGGGGAAACGTCACCGCGTTTCGATGAGCTTCTCGAGCAAATCGAGCGTCGAAGCCAGAGCGTCATCAAGACTGGGTGGGGTGGGGTGGTCATTACGTTGCACGAACATCCGCGGGTGGAGAAATTTCTCGTGATCCGCGACGGTGGATATCTGGCGCTCGAGATGCACGAACAAAAAGATGAGCGGCTCGAAGTCAGGGAAGGTGCAGGTCTCATTCTGCGACGCAAGGCTAAGGAACGGCCACTTACCGTCGAAGTCCTCAAGCCCGGCGCTAAATTTCACCTGAAGCCTGGGATGGAGCATTGCCTGATCGGGACCGAGAACCTGCTTGTCTTTGAGCGCTCGACCGACCCGAAAGGGATGGATCAGGATCTGATTTTCATTTACGAACCAGCGAGCGATTAATGCACACCGACTTCTACGCCTTCGGCGAAATCCTCTGGGACTGCCTCCCCTCCGGACGACACGCCGGCGGCGCTCCGTTCAATGTCACCGCGCACCTCGCGCAAATCGGCGTCTCCGCGTCGCTCATTTCATGCATCGGCCGTGACGCACTCGGCGACGAGATTCTGAAAGTAGCCCAGGACAAAGGAGTCAACACCCAGTTTGTCACGCGGGCACGGATCGGCCTTGGCACCGGCACCGTGCTGGTAACCGTCGATGCCAATGGCAACGCGACCTATGAGCTCGTGCAACCTGCGGCCTGGGACGAGATCAGAGTTTCCAGGGAAGCACTCGAGGCTGTCTCGAAGGCGCGCGCACTGATCTACGGCTCGCTCGCGGGCCGTTCGCCTTATAATCTGGAGCAGCTGGCTCGACTGCTGGAGGTACAAGGGCCGTTGAAATTCTTCGACGTCAATCTGCGTCCGCCTTTCGCCGATCCACCGCTGGTGATGGAACTCGCGAAACGCGCTCATGTCCTGAAGCTGAACGATGGCGAAGTCGGTCAACTTGCCCACTGGCTGCGGACGGGCGAACTAATACCGGACACGCCTCGAACGCCGGAGGCAATCGCCTCCGCCTGTGCGACGATCGCCGAAGCCACGAACGCATCGCACATTTGTGTTACGATGGCCGAAGAAGGCGCCGCGATGTGGGATAGCGGCAATCTCGTGACTGCGCCGGCACCGAAAGTCGTCGTCAAAGACACCGTCGGCGCGGGCGACGCTTTCATGGCCGGCCTGATGGTGGGGCTCACTCGCGGAATGGAGACGCAGAAAGTTCTGGAGAACGCCTGCCGCCTCGGCGCTTTTGTCGCTTCGCATAACGGCGCGACGCCTTTGCTCCCCGCGGGGATCACCGCGCCCTTTACGAAAGCATAGCCTTTCGTCTCCTCAAAAAATCGGTAAAGAACAAACGCAATGCATCCAAACTACCTTCTTCCGCAATGGTGGACCGGCAAATCACTGCTCGTCCTCACGTTCTGTGTCGCCGTGATTGGTTCACCTGCAGGCGCGCAAAAGCCGCAGGACGAACGAAAACCAGACGTGTCGGACAAAACATTGCTCACGAAACAAACGCCGGAGCCCAAAAAGAAAACGCCGCCGAAGCCGGCGGACGCTGTGAAGCAATACACGATCGAGCAATTCATGAGCACGACGCGGATCGGCGGCAGCTCGTTCTCTGCCGACGAGAAGTCGATTCTCTTTCACAGCAACAAGAGTGGAATCTTTAACGTCTACACGATGCCGGTCTCGGGTGGTGAAGCGAAGCAGCTGACCAATTCCACCAAGGAAAGCACTTATGCCGTCTCGTATTTCCCCGGCGACGCGCGGTTCCTCTATCGCTACGACAAGGGCGGAAACGAAAACGAGCACCTCTACTTGAAAGAACTCGACGGCACTGAGCGTGACTTGACTCCCGGCGACAAAACGAAAGCAAACTTTCTCGGCTGGAGTCAGGACCGGAAATCGTTCTTCGTCTCGACCAACGCGCGTGATCCGAAGTTTTTCGACATCTTCGAAATGACCATCGCCGATTTGAAACCGGTGCTGCTTTACCAGGACGAGACCGGTTACCAATTCGGTGACATCTCCAACGACAAGAAGTTCCTCGCCTTCGGCAAGCCCGGCAATTCCACGGCCGACTCGGACGTCTATCTCTACAACACTGCCACGAAAGAGATGAAGAACATCACCCCGCACACGGGCGATGTGGACAACACCCCCGCGACTTTCGATGTGAACTCGAAATATCTCTACTTCCTTTCGGACGAAGGCGGTGAGTTCAAATACATCGCGCGTTACGATCTCGCGACGGGCAAGCGCGACGTGGCCGAAAAGGAGAAGGCGGCGTGGGATGTTTCCTCCATGGCGTTTTCGCACAAGGGAAAGTATCGCGTCGTTGCCACGAATGAAGATGCGCGGACGAAGATCAAGATTTACGAAGAAGCCACCGGGAAGCTTGTTCCTCTTCCACCGCTGCCGGAAGGCGACCTCACCGGACTCAATATTTCGGAGAGCGAAACCAAGATGGCTTTCTATCACGACGGCGCGCGGTCGCCGGGCAATTTGTATGTTTACGATTTCGCGACGCAGAAACCGCTCAAGCTCACGGAGAGCCTAAATCCGGAAATCAATGCGGCCGACCTCGTCGACTCACGCGTGGTGCGCTACAAGTCTTTCGACGGAACGGAAATTCCGGCCATTCTCTATCAGCCTCACGGCGCGAGCGCAAAGAACAAAGTGCCGGCGATCGTGCGCGTCCACGGTGGCCCGGGAGGACAGGCGCGGATGCCTTACATCGCGAGCGTGCAGTATCTGGTGAACCACGGTTACGCCGTGCTCGACGTGAACAACCGCGGATCGAGCGGTTATGGGAAGACATTCTTCAAGGCCGACGATCAGAAGCACGGTCGGGAGCCGCTCTGGGATTGTGTCGAAGCGAAGAAATATCTTCAGTCACTCGATTACGTGGACGGGAAAAAAATCGGAATCATGGGTGGGTCGTACGGCGGCTACATGGTGCTCGCGGCCCTTGCCTTTAAGCCGGAAGAATTCAATGCCGGCGTGGATATTTTCGGGGTCTCGAACTGGGTGCGAACGCTGCAAAGCATCCCGCCGTATTGGGAAGCGGAGCGTAAATCGCTTTACGCCGAAATCGGCGATCCGAACACGCAACTCGATATGCTTCGCGAAATTTCGCCGCTCTTCCACGCCGACAAGATCACCAAGCCGTTAATCGTCCTGCAGGGCGCGAACGATCCACGCGTGATCAAGCCGGAGTCCGACGAGATCGTGGACGCGATCAAAAAAAAGAACGGCGTGGTGGAGTACGTCGTCTTCGACAACGAGGGCCACGGTTTCAGCAAGCGGGCGAACGAGATTCGCGGTAACAAAGCGATCCTGGATTTTCTCGACAAATATTTAAAGGCCACCGCGGTCGCCGGAACGAATTGATCCAACACCCGGATGACTAATCCCAACGACGTGGCCTCGATCGATGCGATCATTACCGCAGCCTACGATGTAATTTCCGGCCCGGCGGGCCAGAAACGCGACCTGGAGCGCGAGCGTTCTCTCTTCCTGCCGGGCGCGCGCTTGATTCCGACCGCAATGAAAGCCGGAATCGCGAGCGCGAGCGAGTCCGGGCCGCAGTTTCTCGACGTGGAGGGTTGCATCGCACGCGTCGAACCGTACTTCGCGGAAAGCGGATTCTACGAAAAGGAAGTGGCGCGACGGACGGAACGGTTCGGCCAAATCGCGCAGGCCTGGAGCACCTACGAGTCGCGCCACAGTCAGACCGATCCGGAACCGTTCATGCGCGGGATCAACAGCATCCAGCTATTCAACGACGGCACGCGTTGGTGGATCGTCACGATCTACTGGCAACACGAGAGTGTGGAAGCGCCGCTCCCGGAGAAGTATTTGGGGAAGTGACGAGTGACGAGAAATGACTGCCGCTACATCGGCAAGTCTAGTTGGGGCGCGTTCAGCAGAAGCTTGAGCCGGGCGAGATCGATCGGTTTTGGCAGCACGGCGATCGCGCCGGAATGATTCAGGTCTTCGGCGCCGGCCACGCCGGAAACCAGGATGACGTTAGCGGTCGGATATTTCGACAAGATGTTGCGGCAAGCCGTCGCGCCGTTCAGACGAGGCATGTAATAATCCATCAGCACGATATCGGGCCGATGACGGTGGTAAGCCTGGATCGCGTCGAACCCCGAGCCGACGACTTCGACGACCTCGTGGTCGCATTGGGCTACTAGGGTCGCGAGCGTTGTGCCTACCCCTTTTTGATCGTCCGCAATGAGCACACGCACACTGCTTTTGGCAGCACGTTTTGTGCGCTTCGCGGCGATCGTCTCAATTATTTACGCCGATATTTCTCGAGATACTTGTCGCGCAGGCGAGTCTGGCGGTTGGTGAGATCGATCTTGCGGCCGTCGATGTAAGCGGCTTCGATGTGCGTGGGGAAATCGAGCGGATCGCCGTTGGTCACGATGAGCGTGGCCGCTTTCCCGGTCTCTAACGATCCAAGCTGATCGGCGACGCCCAGGATTTGAGCTGGATACAGCGTGATCGCTTTCAGCGCTTCTTCTTTCGGCAACCCGAAGGCCGCCGCCATCGAGGCTTCATAAGGAAGATTGCGCTCGTGGGGCGCTTCGGAGTTGCGCCCGTTCATCGCCATGCAAAAGCGGACGCCGGCCTCATGCAATTTCGCGGCATTACTGAAGGCCGTGTCGTAGCCGTCGTCGCGGCGCGGGAGCGATGTGGAAAGCGTGATGATAACGGGCGTGCCGCTTTCCTTTAGCTGCGGCGCCATCCGCCACGCGTCGTTACCGCCGACGAGCACGATCTTCAATTGCATCTCTTTTGCCCAAGCCAGCGCTGCCTCGATTTGCGCAGCCGTGGCCGCGTGCACGAACAGCGGCAGGCCGCCATCGAAGACCGGCATCAATGCTTCCCATCTCAGGTCGGACTTGAAACCGGGCGCGCCGCTCTTTCTCGCTTGCCAATAAGCGCGTGCGGTCTGGAAAGCGTCGCGCATTTGTTTCACCGCTTTGTCGATGTCCTTCTGCTGGTCCTTCACGGATTTCTGCGCGCGGGGATTGCGATTGATCGCCAGGTTCGGCCAGCGCAAATGCATTGCCGCCGGAGAGCGCATCGTCATTTCTTCCGGCGTCCAGCCATCCATCCGAATGACGGCGGACTGGCCGGAAACGAGTCCGCCTTCCGGGACCGCATGCGCCGTGAGGATGCCGTTACTTCGCGCCACCGGAAGCAATTCGCTGTCGGGATTGATGCTCGAGACGGCGCGGGCGTTCGGATTGATCGCGCCCGTCTCCTCGATGTCGACCGTGGCGCGCGCGGCGCCGATTTCGATCAAGCCCAGCACGCTATTGGCGCTGATGAAACCGGGATAGACGTGCTTGCCCGTCGCATCGATTACTTCCGCTCCCGCAGGCACGGCTGCGTCCGCTCCGATGGCAGTGATCTTGCCCCTGTCGAAAACAATCGTGCCCGATGGAATGTCGGGGCCGCTGACTGGATGAATCGTCGCCCCTTTTAGCGCGATGGGTTTCGCCTGCGGAGGCGCGGGGATGTTGTCGGAGCCGTAACTGCTCGCGAGAAAGCCGGAGAAAATCAGAACCGCAAGCGTCTTCACTCGATCTCCTCCGTGCAGGTGTGTTTGTCGCTGCCGTCGCCGTAAAGCGATTCGAGCTCATGCGCACGGTGTTGCTCGCGCCGCGGCGGTTTTTCTTTTTCGTCGCCCTTCTTGTCTTTCGAATCGCCGTCTTTGCCGCCCGAACCTAATTCCTTCATCCTTTCGGGCAGCGCTTTCTGAATCAGCGCCTCGCGTTGCGCCGCGAATGTCTTGCGCGCCTCGACGTCTTCCGCGCGATCGAAATATTTCCGCCCGTCGATCCAGGTCTGTTTCACATTCGTGTAGTTCGAGAGCGGATTGCCGCTCCAAATCACGAAGTCCGCGTCTTTGCCCGCTTCGAGCGAGCCGGTCTTGCCATCGATGTGCAATTGTTTCGCCGGATAGATCGTCACCAGTTTCAACGCTTCCTCCGCCGACATGCCTCCGTATTTCATCGACTTGCCGGCCTCCGTGTTAAGCCGGCGCGCGAGGTCGCCGCTATCGGAATTGACGGAGCTGAGCACGCCGCGGCTATGCATCATCGCGGCGTTATCCGGGATCGCGTCCCACGCCTCCCATTTGTAGGCCCACCAATCGGCGAAGCTGGAACCGCCCGCGCCGTGCTTCGCGATTTCGTCCGCGATTTTGTAGCCCTCCAGAATGTGCTGGAAGGTGCCGATCTTGATTTTGAATTCATCCGCCACGCGCAACAGCATGAGCACTTCGTCCTGACGATAGGAGTGGCAATGGATGAGGCGCTTCCCATTCACGATCTCGAGCAGCGCTTCGAGCTGGAGATCGCGTCGTGGCGGCAGACCCTCTTTCTTTTTCTGCGCGGCGTCGTACTCCTGCGCGGCCCGGAACCGATCGCGGATGAGCTGCTCAACTCCCATCCGCGTCTGCGGGTAACGCGTTTTGAATTTATCGCCCCAGTTCGACTGCTTCACGTTTTCGCCCAGGGCGAATTTCACTCCTGGCATCGCGTCGGCGAACTTCAACTCTTCCGGCAACGCGCCCCAGCGAAACTTGATGACCTGATTCTGCCCGCCAATTGGATTCGCCGAGCCGTGTAGAACATTCGCGGCCGTCACGCCGCCGGCCAGCTCGCGGTACAGCGCGATATCGGTCGCGTCGATCACATCGCCGATGCGCACTTCGCACGTGACCGCGTGGCTCCCTTCGTTCACGCCTTTGCTGATCGCCGTGTGCGAATGGCAATCGACGATGCCCGGCGTGACGTGCACACCTTTGCCGTCGATCACCGTCGCGCCGGAGGGAGCCTTCACGCCATTGCCGACGGCGGCGATCTTTCCATCCGTCACGAGAAGATCTGCGTTTTGCAACGTGCCTTGCGGGCCGGAAGTCCAAATGGTTGCGCCTTGGATGAGGACGGAGTGCGGCTGCTCCGGCGGCGCGACGCGTCCGAACGCACCAGCCGGGTACGTCTCAGGAAAATCGAGCGCCTTATCCAGCGGCGACGGTTTCTCGTCCTTCTTTGGCGGCGTGTAAGCAGCCGTGCGTTTTGCGCTCCAACGAATCACAGCACCGGCCGGAGTCTCTCCGCTGCCAGTGATTGTTTCGCCGGCAATCCGGCCGGAGAAACGAATCGAGCCCTCGCCTTTTTCCAACAACTTCGCGGGCGCGACCAGAAGGATGGAGTCTTCCTTCGTTGCGAGCGTCGCTTTTTCTCCGCCGACTTTTACCTCCAACTTCTCCAGCTCGCCCTCAACCGTTAGCGGCAGCGTCTTTCCTTCCGTCGTGATTTCCCACGTGCCGCGTGGATCGCGTTCGGCGGCCAGGTCGGTGTCATAATAATATCCGTCGATCCAGGTCGTGAGCACTTTCGCTTCGCCGCCAAAAAGATCGCCGCTGGCGATCACGAGGTTGGCGATGCGGCCCGGCGCAATCGTCCCGAGCCGATCGGCCACGCCGAATATTTCCGCCGGCGTCGTGGTCAAGGCGGCCAGCGCCGCGTCCGCGCTCAGGCCACGCCGCACAGCCAGCCGAAGGCGCGACCAGAATTCCTTCTCGGGCTTCTCGAGTTTCTCCGCCGTGAAAGCGATCGGGATTCCGCTCTCCGCGAGCTGCGCCGGATTGCTCGGGGCGCGGTCCCAGTGCTGAAGTTCGTCGAGGTCGATTTCCAGGGCCTGCTCCGGCCGCTCAATCTCCGGCGCTTTCGGAAAATCGAGCGGCAAAATGATCGGCGTCTTTTTTTCCGAGAGCGCTTTCCGCACGCGGTATTCGTAACCATTTCCGAAAAGGAGCGGCTTCAATTTGAATTCGTCGGCGATCCGCAAGGCGCGGAGCAGCTCGAGCTCGTCGTCGGCCTCGAAGACGGTCGGCTGCTTGCGTTGCGCTTGCTCAGCCAGCGCGGCCAGACTCGCGTTCGACTCCGGCCGCTCCGTCGTTCCCGGATTTTTATGATAAGCATCCTGCGCCGCCTGATACCACGAGGCATCGAGAAAATTTTGCCGGATAAGCGTGATGCAGCCCATGAGCGAGCTCGGGTAACCGCCATCGTCCCGGCGATAGAAATCGAAGGCGACGTGCTGCGCCACTGAAGGCGCGACCACCATCGTCGTGACATCGGCTTCCTGGAGATTGATCAGCGCGCTTGAACCACGAAAGATTCCGCGGCCCGGAACAACCAGCGCGCTCGTAAAACCAAGCTCGCGCAGCTTGCGCATCGCTTTCTTGTCGGGATTCAGGAAATCGGCGGCCTTCCGTTCCGGCGTGACTTTCGCATTCCAGGAATGCATACCCTTGGCCGATTCGCGCGGGACTTCCTTCGCTTTCGCATTCGGATCGTCGTAATCGACATCGGGCCGGACCGGTTCCGGCTGGAGCGTTTCCGGGAGACCGAGACGGCTGTATCCATCGATAAAGCCCGGGTAAATTGTTTTGCCCGCGAGATCCCAAACGCGCGCGTCGGTGGGAACTTTTATATCCGCTCCCGCCGCCACGATGACGCCGTCGCGAATCAGGATGGTGCCTTTCTCGATTATTTTTCCAGGCGACGTCACGATGCGAGCATTCGTCAACGCGTGCAGGCGCGGATCGTTTTCGCGAAGGCCTTGCTTCGGCGCGGTCGTGACTTGCGCTGTCGCCGCGCTCGCGAAACAGAGGAATCCGACCCATCCTGATCTGAGAAAGCAACGGCGCAATTGCATGACTGGCTCAGGAGGCTATCCAGACGGCGGTGCGACACAAGCCAGCATTCTCGTGCGACAAACGCCGCGAAATATCGTTCGTGCCCAAGGCGGTGTCATCCCGAGCCGCGCAGACGGCGAGGGACCTCGCAAGCGGTCTTAGTCTCCCGCGAAACATGAAGCATCTACGTCAAATGTCGCCGTGTGTTTTCAAGATGACGCAACCTTCGGATGTGAGGTCCCTCGCCGTCTGGGCGGCTCGGAATGACAGGCAGACAGACGCGACAGCTTGTCGAGCGAACCGTCAGCGCACTTCGACCCGGATCGGCAAAGTGTGGCTGATCATGTAAGTGCCAAGATCCGCGTTCCGCTCGGAAGGTTGGCTGCGGCCACGCGAATCCGTCGCGCGCGCCATGAGAGTTTGCGGGCCGGGCGTGGCCGGCGTCTGCCATTCATATTCCCAAAGCCGCCACGTGTTTTTCACAGGCTCTCCCAATAACTGGGCGGCGGTCCAAGTCTTCCCGGCGTCGGCGCTGATCTCGACCTTCGCGATTTCCGCGGCCCCGCCCCATGCCGCGCCGTGAACTTTGACAATCGCATTCGCGGGCACCGTCTCGTCGTTTTCAGGTCGCGCAATTTCGGCTTTGAGCTGCTGCTCGGCCAGCGGTCGAAGCGTAGGCAATCCGCCATTGGTTCGCGTCCAATAGGAATAGTCGATCGATTGGTAGTAACCGGCGAACGGTTTGCTGGTGACGATGATCCGGCGCAGCCATTTGATCGACGCCATGGCGTACCATCCGGGCACGATGGCGCGGAGCGGAAATCCGTGCGCGGCCGTGAGTTTCTCGCCGTTCATTTCATAGGCAAGGAGCACGTCGTCCTGCACTTTGCTTAACGGAACACTGCGCGCGAAATGAATTTTGCCGGCGGGCCGCGGCGGATTGGCGATCTCGCCTTCGTCCGCGCCCTCGAAGATCACTTCGATGGCGCCGGGCTTCACCTTCGCGCGCTGGAGCAGCGCGGAAAGCGGCACGCCGGTCCAACTGGCGTTCCCGACCGCGCCAAGTTCCCATTGCACCCCTTTGACTTTTGGCTCCAGGAAAATTCGATTGTTGCCTGCGCACTCCAGCGTCGCGGGAACGGTGCGCTGATCCATCTGAAGCAACTCTTCGTAGCCGAGATCGAACGGGGCTTCGACTTCGCCTTCAATTTTCAAGCGCCAGTCCGCGGCCGAGATCTCAGGAATCGGAAAGTGGCAACGGACGTAAAAGGATTCGTTAGGCGTCGTGAACCCGCTGAGCGCCGAGAACGGCATCTCGAGGTTGAGCGGTTCCTCTTCGCGAACGATCAAACCGCCTGCCGAGAGAGGATTGTTAATCATGGATTTCACAAGCGACATCGATTTGAGCAATCTCGCGCGTCTGTTTCAGAAGTCGCCTGATTGACGGTTCGGAGCAAACGCAATACTCTGGCTGCAAGTGAAACGAAGATTTCAGGTCGCGCTCCTGGCACATGATGAAGGGGTATCCGTCAGTTGTCCTGCTTTGCCCGGTTGTCATTCGCAGGGTGCGAATGTGGAGGAGGCTCTCGAAAACATCCAGGATGCGATTCAAGGCTACGTCGAGCTTTACGGTCAGCCAGATACTCATTGCGAAATCCGCGAGATGGAAGTTGTCACGGCTAGGTGATGCCGAAACTTCCCGGAGTAAATCATCTGCGAGCCGTGAGCGCCCTGCAAAAAGCGGGCTTCAGCATCGATCGTCAACGAAAGCACATCTTTATGTCCAAGGGTACGCGCAAAGTGGTAGTGCCGCGCAATAATCCGGTCGACGCCTATACCATGGCGGCGATCGTCCGGGATGCAGGCTAAGCATCGAAGAGTTTAAAGCGCTGCTCTAACGTTCATTTCTCCACCGGAAATTTCGCTGCTTTCCAGGCGTGGAAGCTTCCCGGCAAATTGCGGACATCGGAGAAACCTTCCCGTTCGAGCACGCTCGCGGCGAGGCTGGCGCGATACCCCGTGGCACAGTAAAGGAGAACGGGGCGCTCGCGATCGAGCTCGCTGGAACGCTTCTGCAAATGCGGGAGGAAAATGTGGACGGCACCGGGAATGCGCCCGTTCTTCCATTCCGCCGGCCCGCGCACGTCGACCAACTGCAATCCGTTTCGCGAGCTTTGCAGATCGTGAACCGTCATCTGTGGCAGCTCGCGCAACGGATAACCGGCGTTCTGCCACGCCCGCATTCCGCCGACGAGATAGCCGGCGAACTTCGTGTAG
>Ga0209118_1000171_pt1 | contig 42960 bp, 19 predicted proteins | sample BlaSpr_A8_Ref_M1_FD_187988 | JGI IMG/M metagenome (GOLD analysis project Ga0209118, IMG submission 187988) | Forest soil microbial communities from Thunder Bay, Ontario, Canada - Black Spruce, Ontario site 2_A8_Ref_M1 (SPAdes) (version 2) | ecosystem: Environmental > Terrestrial > Soil > Boreal... | reverse complement strand
CGCTACGTCACCCAGCTCGGCGGCGCGCTGGGCCCGATGGTGGACATCCCGGCGCCCGACGTCTACACCGACGAGACCACGATGGCGTGGATCTTCGACACCTTCGACATGACCCACAAGGGCCAGAACAACCTGCCGGTGGTGACCGGCAAGCCGCTCTCGATCGGCGGCTCCTATGGCCGCTCCACGGCCACCGCCCGCGGGGCGCTGGTCTGCGTCGAGGAGGCGATCGGGCGCGGGCTGATTCCGGGTGTCGAGCGGCTGTCGGCGGCGCGCGTCGCGGTGCAGGGCTTCGGCAATGCCGGCGCCCACTTCGCGCGCCTGGCGGCGGAGGGCGGGGCGACGATCGTCGCGGTGAGCGATTCCGCGGGCGGCATCAGCTCCGCCAAGGGTCTCGACGTGGCCAAGGTCCTGGCTCACAAGGCGAAGACCGGCAGCGTCGTCGGCTTCAAGGGGGCCGGGAAGATCAGCAACGAGGACCTGCTGGAGCTCGACTGCGACGTGCTGGTGCCGGCGGCGCTCGAGAACCAGATCACGCGCCGCAACGCCGCCCGCATCCGCGCCAAGCTGGTGGCCGAGGCGGCCAACGGCCCCACCACGCCGGCGGCGGACGAGATCCTGGAGCGGCGCGGGATCGTCGTCGTCCCGGACATCCTGTGCAACGGCGGCGGCGTGACCGTCTCGTACTACGAATGGGTGCAGAACCTGCAGGACGAGCAGTGGGACGAGGCCACGGTCAACGCCAAGCTGCGCCGCAAGATGGTCAAGGCCTTCCACGAGGTCTTCGACATTGCCGAGCAGAAGCACGTCGATCCGCGCGTCGCCGCCTACGTGCTGGCCCTGCGCCGGGTAGCCGAGGTCACCGAGCTGCGGGGGATCTGGCCTTAGCCCCGCCGGGCCGCCGACCAAGGCCCCTGCGGGCGGCGCGGGCCGCGGAGCAAGCGAATCCGGTCGGGCTGTTTCGCGTCACGGCGCCCTGTCGCCGGTCGCCGTCCTCGGACGCTTGTCCGCGGTCCTACCGGTTCCCTTCCCGAGACCCCTTGCACTTCTACAAGAGTTCGGCTAGGCTCTTCCTGTAGAAGTGAAAGGGGGCTGCATGGAGAGCGACCGCATCGACTTGCCGCAAGGCACCCTGGACCTGCTGATCCTGAAGACCCTGGCCCTCGAGCCCCAGCACGGCTGGGCGATCTCGGTGCGGGTCGAGCAGATCTCCGGCGGCGCACTGCAGATCCAGCAGGGCTCGCTGTACCCCGCACTCCACCGCCTCGAGCGCCGCGGCTGGATCAAGGCGCGCTGGGGGACCTCCGAGAACAACCGCCGCGCCAAGTACTACGAGCTGACCGCGCGCGGCCGCCAGGAGCTCGAGGTGGAGGAGAGCGCCTGGCTGCGCTTGACCGCCGCCGTCGCCCAGGTGCTGGACGGGTCGGCGTCGTAGCCGGCCCGAGGCGAGGGACCTCATCGAGGAGGAGCGCCATGCTGAGTGATCTGGCCTATCGGTTGCGTTCCCTTTTCCGGCGCCGCGCCATGGAGGGTGAGCTCGACGACGAGCTGCGCTTCCACTTTGAGCGCGAGATCGAGCGGCACGTGCAGGCCGGCCGGACCCGCGAGGAAGCCACGCGCATCACCCGGCTGGCCTTCGGCGGTTTCGACCAGGTCAAGGACTCCTGCCGGCGGGCGCGCGGCGTCGAACCGTTCGAGACCCTGCTGCGCGACCTCGGCTACGGCCTGCGGATGCTGCGCACCCATCCCGGCTTCAGCGCCGTCGCGGTGCTCACCCTGGCGATCGGCATCGGCGCCAACACGGCGCTCTTCTCGGTGGTCGACGGCGTGCTCTTCAGACCGCTGCCGTTTCCGCACCCGGAGCAGCTGGTCCGGCTCCACGAGAGCAAGCCGAATTTCCCCAACGGCTCCATCTCCTACCCGAACTTCCGCGATTGGCAGCAGCAGAGCCACACCTTCTCCGCGATCGCGATCGCGCGTGGCACCGGCTTCAGCCTGACCGGCAGGGGAGAGGCCGAGCAGCTCGACGCGGTGGCGGTGTCGTCTGATTTCTTCTCGCTGCTCGGGGTGAAGCCACTGCTCGGCCGCGCCTTTGCCCGGGGCGAGGACGAGATCGGCGCGGCGCCGACCGTGCTGGTCAGCGCAGCACTGTGGCGGCGCAAGCTCGGCGCCGCGCCGGACGTGGTGGGGCAGAGCCTCACCCTCGATGGGCGAGCCTACCCGGTCATCGGCGTGATCGAGGCGGACTTCGGGCTGCGGATCCAGGGGCTCGAGAAGGCCGACCTGTACATCCCGATCGGCCAGTGGCGCAACCCGCTGCTGCCCCACCGCGGAGCCGGCCTGGGGCTTCACGGCGTGGGCAGGCTCAAGCCCGGCATCACCATCGCGCAGGCGCGCGCCGACCTGCAGCGCGTGACGCGGAACCTCGCCGCCGCCTATCCGGAAGACGACAAGGGGGTCGGTGCGACGCTCTCGCCGCTCAAGGACGAAGTGGTGCAAGGCGTGCGGCCCTACCTGCTCGTGCTCCTGGGCGCGGTCGGCTGCGTGCTGCTCATCGCCTGTGTCAACGTCGCCAACCTCCTGCTCGCCCGTTCGACCGGGCGCGCCGGCGAGTTCGCCGTTCGCGCCGCCCTGGGAGCCAGCCAGGGACGGCTCGTCCGCCAGCTGCTGACCGAGAGTGTCCTGCTCGCGGTGGCGGGCGGCGGACTGGGCGTGCTGCTCGCCGCGTGGGGCACGCGCGCGGCGCTCGGCCTGCTGCCGACCGCCTTGCCGCGAGCGAAGGAGGTCGGGCTGGACGCGCGCGTCCTGGTCTTCACCCTGGCGATCTCGCTGGCCGCGGGGGTGCTCTTCGGCCTCGCACCGGCGCTCAAGATCGCGCGCGCGAGCTGGCACCAGGCGCTCAAGGAGGGCGGCCGCGGCGCGAGCGGTGCGCGTCAGCGCACCCAGAACGTCTTCGTCACCATCGAGATGGCGATGGCCCTCGTCCTGTTGATCGGCGCCGGCCTGATGATCCGCAGCCTGGGGAAGCTCTGGAGCGTCGATCCTGGATTCCGGCCCGACAACGTCACCATGGCGAACCTCGCCCTGCCACCGCCGATGATGACCGCACGCCCCGCGGCGGTGCGCGCCGCGTGGCGCGCGGTCGACGACAAGCTGGCGGCGATTCCGGGAGTGGTGGGCACGTCCCTCACCTGGGCTGCCATCCCGATGGTCACCGATGATGAAGTGATTTTCTGGCTCGACGGCCGCCCCAAGCCCGCCAGCGAGAACGAGATGAGCTGGGCGGTCCGCTACACGGTCGAGCCCGGCTACCTGCGGGCGATGGGCATTCCCTTGTTGCGCGGCCGCTTCCTGGACGTCCACGACGACGAGCACTCGCCGCCGGTGGTCGTTGTCGACGAGGTCTTCGCGCGGCAGTTCTTCGGCGATCGCGACCCGCTGCACCAGCGTCTCAACCTCAGCGGCGGCGCCAGCCACGCCGAGATCGTCGGCGTTGTCGGCCACGTCAAGCAGTGGGGACTCGACAAGGATGGCAAGCATGAGTTGCGGGCCGAGGCGTATCTCCCCTTCATGCAGCTGCCGGACACGGCGATGGTCCTGACGCCCAGCAATTCCTCTGTCCTGGTGCGCACCGCGCCCGGGACGCCGGGAGTCGCCGGCACCATCCGCCGCGTGCTGCGCAAGATCAACTCCGATCTGGAGGTCTCCGGCGAGGACACCATGAACCAGATCGTCGCCAGGTCGCTCGCCGCCCGCCGCTTTTCGATGATCCTTTTCGCCTCCTTCGCGCTGGTGGCGCTGGCGCTCGCCAGCATCGGCATCTATGGGGTGACCTCGTACCTGGTGGGTCAGAAAACGCACGAGATCGGCCTCCGCATCGCGCTCGGGGCGGGGCGGGCCGACGTGCTGCAGTTGATCGTGGGACAGGGCGCCAGGACGGCAGTCCTCGGCGCCGCCATCGGGCTGGTCGCCGCGCTGGGGGTGACCCGTCTCATGGGCCATCTGCTCTACGGCGTGAGCGCCACCGATCCGCTGACCTTCGCCGGGGTGGCCGCGCTCCTGGTCTCCGTCAGCCTTACCGCTTGCTACCTGCCGGCGAGCCGTGCGCTGGCCATCGATCCGACGGTGGCGCTGCGCCGCGAGTGAGTTTCGCCGTTCCGCTCAGGGGCAGTGGGTGAAGGCGCCGGTGTCCTGGATGGGCTGATAGGGAGTGTTCAGCGGGTTGCGGTAGGTGCGGACGGTTCCCGTGGCGGTGTCCAGGACGTGCAGCGCGACCTGGACGTTGGTCAGTCCGCCCGCGAAGACCCAGGTGCGGCCGTTCAAGGCGCAGCCGTCGACGACCTTCACCACCAGGTCGAGGTTGGCGGGCGCGAAGAACCAGAACAATCCGGTGGTGGCGGTCAGGGGCAGGGCCTGGCCGGCGCCCGACTGGCCCTGGGCGGTCTGCCATTCGACGGTCACCTGGAAGCGGTTCCCTAGCAGGCAGAGCTCGGCCGCGCCCGGCGCGCAAGGGGCCGCCGGAGCGAAACGCACTTCGTCGACGCCGTCCTTGGCGACCTGGCTCGCCACGACAGTCTGACCGTCCGCGCTGGCGCCGAGGTCGAAGGGGAGGTCGCTCAGCGGCGTCGTGTCCATGAGCCGCGAGTCGGGGCCCGCCGCCGAGATCCGCATCAGGGCGCCCGCCGGCGGATTGCCGATCACGCCGGCGACGGCGAGCAGCGAGAGGTTGGGCAGGAGCCGGCTGGCGCTGAGCCGGTACCCGGGCGACTCGGGCACGCTCAGCACCTTGACGACCGTGTTGGCGCGGGCATCGAGAACGTAGACCGCCGGCTGGTTGAAGCTTTCGCTGACGACGTAGAGATAGGCGCCGGCGGCGTCCAGATAGAGCTCGAAGGGCTGGGGCACGCTCACCACGGCCTGGACCGCGGCGCCGTTGGGAGTCACCTTGACCGCGGTGACGGTGTTGCTCACCGGGTCGGTCACCCAGGCGCGCCGGCCGTTGCGCGACAGCGCCACCCTTACGGGGAAGGTCCCGACCTTGACCCGTGCGATGTCATGCTGGGACGCCGTGTCGATGAGCTCGAGCTGGCCGGACCCCGTGCCGCAGATGGCGATCACCGAACCGTCGGCGCTCAGCGCGACGCCGGAGTCCGCGTCGAACGGCGCGTAGCCTTCCATCCGCAGCCGCGCGATCGTCGGGACGAAGCCTCGGACGTGACTGTTGGCGCCGTCGAGCGCGACGACGGCGATGTAGTTCGGATCCGCGGCGAGCATGTCGAACACGTAGGCCGTACGCCCGTCGGGCGCCAGGAGAACCCGCTCGGGAGCGGTCATGGGAAGGATCGACGCCACGCTCAGGGCTGCGACGTCGATCACCGCCACCTTGGCGTTGACGAGATCGGTGGCCACGCCCCAGGCGCCGTCCGCGGTGATCGCCACGTCCCCGGCGGTCTGGCTGAACGGCACCAGGCCCCGCAGGGTGCCGGCCACGAGATCGATCACCGCGACGTTGCCGGTGATGCGGTTGGCGACCAGGGCGACGCTGCCGTCTGGCGCCACGGCGACGGCGCGCGGGGCATGGCCTTCCGGCGGCTCGCCCGCGGGTACGGCGGCGCGCAGCGCGAGGTCGGCGCCGCCGAGGTCATAGAGGTAGATGCTCTCGCCCACGAACGAATCGAGCGCCGCGACCTGGGACGACACCGGGCTCGGCGAGGCGCGCCACAGGCCGCCGATGACGCCGGTGCCCGGCCGGGTGAAGGCGGCCTGCTGCGATGCGACGTCGAGCACCGGTCCGGAGGCGAGGAACGCGTAGCGCCCGTCCCTGGTGAAGACGATGTCGTCGGTCAGCCGCGAGGGCAGGCGGGCCGTGACCGCACCCGTCTGCAGGTCGACGAAGAGCACCTGCGAGAGGCCGCTGACGATCGCGAACCGCCGATCGGGGGTGATGCGGTTGAGCTGGAAGAAGGAATCGAGCGCGAAGGAGAAGGTCTGCGCCTGCAGGGTGTTGAGATCGATGCGCGTGACCGTGCTCGGCCCGCTTCCGTGCTCGTGCCCCACGATCGCGAAGGCGCCGTCGGGGCTGACGTCGACGTCCCATGGTCCGGGGACCACCGGGACGGTGCCCAGCGTCGCGCCGGTGGCGCGGTCCAGCACCAGGACCGTGCTGCTGCTGTAGAGCGGCAGGATGATCCTGGTGCCGTCGGGCGTCAAGCGGAAACGGGTGAAGAAAAAGGCCCCGAGCCCGAGGCTGGGCGTGCCCCAGCCGCCGATCGCTCCTTGCGGCGGGGTCGAAAAGGTCGCGGTCTCGCGCAGGGTCGCGAGATCGATGACCGAGAAGGCGGAGGTCTTCGAGTCGTTGGCGATGGCGACGACGGCGAACCGGCTGTCGCGCGTCACCTGAATGCTGAACGGCACCCGGCCGCTCACCGGCACCTTGGCGGCCAGGGTGTGGGTGGCGAGATCGATCGCCGAGACCGTGTTGCTCACGCCATCCGCCGTCAGGACGTAGCGCCCGTCAGGAGTGGCGGCGATGGACAGCGGCGCCTGGCCGACCGCGACGGTCCGGTTTACGGTCCCGGTCGCGACATCGAAGAAAGTGACGTTGTCGCTGCCGAGGTTGGCGATCGCGACCTCGGCGCCGTTGGGAGTGAACACCAGCTCGAGAGGATCCTTGCCGATCGGCGGCACGTTGGTCGAGATGAAGGTCGTGGTCGCGCCGCTGCCGGCAGGTGCCGCCGCCGGCCGGACCGGGGGGCGGCGGTGCCAGGTGGGGGGGCGCGGCGAGGGCCAGCGTACGAGATCGGAACCATCAGGCGCCATCAGCCGCACCTCGGCCGCAGAGGCGTCCTGGGCGGCTGGCCCCGGCTTGTCGAGCCCGCTGGAGGCAGGACCGCTGGTGGCCGCGGGGACCGTGGCGCTCGCGGCAGATGACGCAAGAGCAGCCGGCACGGGCGCGGCGTAGCCAAGAGGAGGCGCCACGCCGAAAGCGCAGAGGATCGCCCACCAGCCGACAACGGCCCCGAGCCGGGCAGCAGGCAGCGTGTCGCGCATCGACAGCACTTAGAACATCATAGCTTCGGGGATCGGCATCGGCAACCCAAGGACTTCGTGACTTCGTGACCGCCACCGCCACCGCCAACCGCCGGCGGGCGGCTTGTTTGTATGATGGGCCGGTGCAGGCGCGGCGACCGAGCGGCAGCGAAGCCGCTTCGGCGGACAGGAGGGAGGACGGCATGAAGAGGCTCAAGGTGGTGCTGGTGAGTATCGCGGCTGGCGCGCTGCTGTTCGTGGCCGGCTACAAGGCAGCGGCGCAAGACCCGGTCCAGGTGAATGCGAAGCTGATTCACGTCAAGCTCGAGAACAGCCGCGTGCGGGTGTTCGAGGCCGTCCTGCAACCGGGCGACAAGGAACAGATGCATTCCCATCCGGCGTACGTCACCTACGTCATCGCCGGCGGCAAGGTCCGCAACCATCTGGCCGACGGCAAGACGACGGAGGCCGAGCTCAAGACCGGCGACGCCATCTACCGCGAGCCGCTGACCCACTGGGCCGAGAACATCGGCACCACTCCCATCGATCTGATCCTGGTGGAGCTCAAGAACCCAGGTTGAGCGAGTCGGCCGCAAGCGCCACCCGCGGCTCGATCCGGGCGGCGCGCGACCTCGCCGGCCACCAGGAAGCGGTGCGCCGCCAGCACCCATAGCAGGGCGGCGGCGCACACGTATGCCAGGTGGCGAAGCCGGCGCACTGCGGTGACTTGCGTCGAATCAGCCCCCTGCAGCCAGCTCAGGACTTCAGCGCCTGGTCGAGCGCGCAGGCTCTCTGGACCGCCTGCACGGTGGCCGGCGCGTCGAGGGTGAAGAGGCCGTCGAGGCCGCGCTCGACGCGGGAGGCGCGGATGGCCTGCTTGACCGCGAGGAAGACGGTCACGGCGAGGACCAGGGGCGGCTCGCCGACTTCCTTGGCCGACATCACCTCGTTCGGATTCTCGGGCACGTCGGCGAGCTCGCGCGGGAAGAGGTGGGTATCGAAGCGCAGCGGGATCGTCGGCACCGCCGGCGGCTTGTAACGCCAGGTGTTGTCGGTGTTGAGCCGCCCCCTCTCGTCACCGTCCGGCTCGAAGACCAGCCATTCGCTGAGCACGTAGCCGACGCCCTGGATGAAGGCGCCTTCTACCTGCCCGATGTCGAGCGCCGGATTGATGCTCCAACCCATGTCATACATCAGATCGCAGGCGAGGATCTTGGTCTCGCCGGTGAGGATGTCGACCTCGACCTCCGAGCACGCCGCCGAATAGGTGAAGCCGCTGAAGGTGTCGACCTCCGCGGAGACCGCCTTGACCGCGGGGTCGATCCTGGCGCCGGGGATCTCGGGCTGCTCGGCGACCGGCTTGAACTCGATCGCCGCCGAGGGCGTCTCGCCGCCGCGCATCGGAGCGAGGAATTGCGCGACAAGGTTGAGCCGCTGCTGGTAGGCCAGATTGATCAGGTATTGCCAGATGAGCTTGGGCGGGTTCTTCCCCACGATGACCGGCTGCGCCCAGCCGTGGTCGCCGTAGTTCCAGAAATCGATGCCCATGTCGCGGCACCAGACGTCGCCCTTTTGCTGCAGCATCTGGTAGCCGAAGTCGAGCAGGCGTTGGCGGAGCATGCGGCAGGCCCCCTTGGTGGCCTCGGCGTTGTAGGCGGTGCCGGTCGAGGCGCCGGTGCTGGTCGGATTCGGGATGATCGCCGTGTTCGGCAGCTCGATGCGGATCATCGCCATGGGCAGATTCAAGATGTAGGCGGCGACCTGGACCACCTGGGTGAGCGAGCCCTGGCCCATGTCGACGCCGGCCTGATTGATGATCACGGTGCCGTCGGCGGAGAACACCGACACGATCGCCGACGCCTGCTCCAGCATGACCAGGTTGTAACCCGAGCCGTACTTGACGGGGATCATCGCCAGGCCGCGCTTGCGCCAGCGGTTCTCGGCGTTGAAGCGATCGACCTCGGCCTGGCGGTCGGCGAGCCGGCAAACCTTTTCGAGATGATCCCAGACCTCGCGCATGTAGCAGTAGGAGAGCGCCTGGCCGAACGGCGTGGCATCGCCGCGCCGGTAGAGATTCTTGCTGCGCACCTCCTCTGCCCGCATGCCCAGCGCGAAGGCGGCATCGTCGATCGCGTTCTCGGTGATCAGCTTCGATTGAATGTCGCCGAAGGAACGAAAGGCGGTGGTGGGCGCCTTGTTGGTGCGGCAGACGTCGATCTGCATGCGCGAGTTGGGGACCGCGTAGGCGTTGTCGGCGCGCATCAGGACGTTGTTCGAGACGATGAAGGAACAGTCGTAGAAGGCGCCGCCGTCGCCCCACATCTTGACGTCCAGCCCACGGATCAGGCCCCTGTCCGCTGGCCGTCCCTCGCCGCGATCGAGAGCGATCTGGCATTGGCCGAAGTAGGGATGGCGCCCGCCGATCATCGCCGAGTCCCGGGCGCGCTCCATCACCAGCCGGACCGGGCGATTGGTGGCGTTCGCCGCCACCACCGCGGGTCCGGTCACGAAGCGGGCCTGCTCAGTCTTGCCGCCGTAGCCGCCCCCGACCTGCTTGATCTGGACGCGGATGCGGTTCTGCGCCACGCCGAGCGCGCTGGCGCTGGTCTGATGCATCTCGAGCGGGCTCTGCGACGACGGATTGACCAGGATGACGTTGGCGTCCTGCGGCGTGGCGACGCAGGCCTGGGTCTCCATGTAGAAGTGGAGCTGGCCGCCGGCCCGCTGGCTGGTGGCGACGACGGTGCACGGCCGGCCGTCGACCCCCGCCTCGCGCACCACGATCCGGCGATCGAGGTCGCCGCGCTCGACGTCGACCCAATCGAGCACGCTGCCCGGCCGCGTGAGCCGCCAGACGTGCGCGTACCAGGACGCGGTCGTCGGGCAATCGGGGAACACGCTGCCGATCTCGATGGCGTGTTCGAGATCGAGAATGGATTCGTCGAAGGGCGCCGGCCACTCGATCGGACCGTAGCCCAGGCACGCCGTGCCGACGAAATCGGCGATGCGCTGGGCCTGCTGCTCGGAGGTGGCGAGGACCATCGCGACCACCTGCCCCGCGTAGAGGAGCTGGTCGGTGGCGAAGAGCGGCTGATCGCCGCCGATGCCTTGCAGATTGACGCCACCCTGGGGGATCGCGGACGCGGTCAGCAGATCGACGAAGTCGGCGAAGCGCTCCCGCAGGTGGGCGCACAGCGCCTCGCGCGTCGCCGGCTCGCCGGCGGCGTCCGGAAGCCGCAGCCAGAACCGCCGCGGCGCCTGCCGGCCCTGGACCAGGGCGCCGTTGAGCGCCAGCGGCGGCACCTGGATCTCATGGGTGTAGTGCACCTCTCCCGAGGTCTGGTAGAGGGTCATCAGGCCGATGTACGGCTCCTGGGTCGGCGACTTGAATCCCTGGGTGCTGTAGGACTGCGCGCCGGTGCTGACCGGCCAGCGGCCCCAGGTGATGGTGCCGGCGGAGCGCAGCTCGGGCGGCACCTCGGCGGGGGCCCGGGCGAGCAGGGCGTTGACGATCGCTCGGTAGAGAAAGCTGAGCGTCAGCGAGATCCGGTAGTCGTCGGTGATGCCTTCGTCGGGTCCGCGGTGGGGCCAGCGCGCCAGCTCGGCGGCGGCCTCGGCCGCGAGCTGGCGGGCCAGTGCCGGAAAACGATCGAGGCGCAGGGGCGCGCCGGCCAGCATGCTCTCGGTCGCCACGGCGCGGAAGGGGAAGGGAGCGATGCCGCCGAAGACCAGTGCGGCGGCCGCAACCTCGGTACCCTCGCCGAAGCCGAGGCGGGTGGTGGCGTTGACGATCGAGTGGGCGTTGACCTCGCGCAGCGCGACCTTCTGCGCCAGCACGACCTCGTTCTCAGTGCCGCGCGGGATGCGATAGGAGACGAGCAGCAGGCGGCGGGGATCGACCTGCCTGCCGGCCACGGCGGCGGCGAGCTCGTCGACCGTCCAGGTCCGGCTCGCGCCGCTCCCGAGGTCGATGGTGTCGAGCGCGGCCTCGACCACGCCGAGCGCGGTGAACAGGTCGGAGGGGAAGGCCTCCCCCTCATGGATGTGCTCGAGCACCATGGCGCTGTTGCCGCCGAGCGTGCCGGCGTTGCGGACCAGCGTGCCGGCGGTGCGCCGGGCCATCAGCTCGAGCGCGCCTAAGCGCGTGGTCGCGGCCTTCGCGCCGCCCGCGTTCAGGTCCGCGAGCAGCTCGATGAAGCGGCCGTAGGTGATGCCGGCGCCGACGATCAGCTGCTGATCGCCGATCTCGATGCGGGCGAGGTCGGGAATGCGCCGGATGTCGACGAGCAGGGTCGCGGCGCGGAACTCATCCGGGTAGACGCCATAGGAGGTGTTGCCGTGGACGAGCCGGATGCGCTCGTCAGGATGGCGCGCGATCAGCTCGCGCAGCGCGTCGATCGAGGTCACGGCGCGCCACCGCCGGTGCGGCCCGTCGACCGCCAGCGGCGCTGCCGGCCGGCGCGCCGCGGCCGGATAGGAAATGCGCAGCGTGCCGACTCTCCGGGTGCCGAACGCCGGATCGATCTTGCATTTCATGCGCCTCGCCTCGTCCTCCGGGGACCAGTCGACGGCGAAGGTCTCCATCGCGGTGAGGATCGGGCGATAGCCGGTGCAGCGGCAGAGGTTGCCGTCGAAGATATCCTCGATCTGCTTCTTGGTCGGCCGCGAGTTGCCGAGCAACAGCGCCGACATGGTCATGACGAATCCCGCCGAGCAGTAACCACATTGGCTGCCGTTGTTGACCGCCAGGCGATAGGAGACGGGGTTGGTGCCCGTCGCGGCCGGCGCGCCCTCCTCCTCGGGGGCCGCGGACGCGCCCAACCCAGCCAGCCGTGCCTCCGGCCTGGCATCGAGCAGCGCCGCGGGCCGGAGCTGCGCGGGGGTCTGGCGCCGGAGCAGCGACTTCTCCGGGTTGTCGACCAGCTTGTCCTGCTGGTTGGCGGTCAGGAGGGTCAGCACGTTCAGGCGCCTCTGCACGTTGCCCGGGGGCAGGCGGGTGAGCATGACACCCGAGCGCGAGGAGGAAGGCACCAGGGTCAACGTCTGGCCGGCGGGCGGCACCACGGCGCCGGTGCCCTCGATGGTGGTCACGACCATGCCCTGCAGCGCACAGACCGGGCGCAGGCATGAGTTGATTGCCCGGTGCTGGATCGTGCCGGTCTCGCGATCGAGGCTCGACAGGATCACCGTGCACGCGCCACAACCGCCCTCGCCGCAGCCCTTCTTGGCGCCGGTCAGGGCGACCTCGGGCGAACGCAGGAAATCGAGCAGCAGCAGGTCAGGCGGCGGATCGGCCAGCTCGATGCGATGGCCGTTGAGGTAGAACTCGAGGACGCCGCTGGGCTCGGATGGCTGTGCCATCTGCAGGCTCCTTTCGCCGGGAGCGCAAGGGAACGCTCGATGCTGCTGCTTCAGTTTTTGCGGCGCGAAGGAGCCTATCTAGCTTGCTAAAACCTGTCAATATTGTCTCTAGGATCTAGGCACCCGAGTACGGAAACTGCCGCGCTTGGCAAGGAGATAGAGGTCGTCCAAGCGCACGACCGTAGCAGGGGGAACCGGCGGCGAGGGAAGGACAAGGCCGTTGGCGTCGACGTCGACACCGTCGACGATCGTGATGTGGGGTAGGTACCTGTTCTCGAGGTAGAGGGTCTGAGGTTCCCAGCCTGCGGCGCGGCACGCTTTCAGGGCACGTTGGTGCAAGGTGCGCAGGCCGGCGTCCCCCCTTACCCGGAGATGCAGGTTGCTCACTCTCGATGCGGACACGAAGGTGTCGAGATCTCCCAGCCCGATATCGACCTCAACCGGTCGCAGGTCGGCGAATGCGCGCTGGAGGTCGAGCAGCTTCGCCCCTTCCATCCGGCCAAGGAACAGGACGGTGAGGTGCGGCACGAGTTGGTCGTCGGCGGGCACCTCCCAGGGCAGCTTGCCGCGTAGCTCCTCCACCGCCGCGGCAAGCCGCGCCGGCAGACCGAAAACGAGAGCGCTGTCATATTGCGCCGCGGGTAGTGGCAGCTCGAGGCGTAAGACGGGGTGGCGCTTCGACATCGCCGCATTGTAAACGACGCCAGCGACCTGGATTTGCCTGAAGACGCCCAACGCCCCCAGGCAACCGCGGCCCGCCAAGACCGGCCCGTCGCCGCTATGAGCCCTTAGAACGCCAGGGTGTCGGCCCCGCCGCTCAGATTGCCGGGGGGATGATGGTAGTTGCGCACGATGCCGGTCTGGGTGTCGGTGACTCGGATCGTGTACTCGACGTCGGTGATGCTGCCGTAGAGAACCCAGAAATGGCCGTTGAAGGCGCGGCCGTCCAGCACCTTGACCACGACCTCGGTGTTGCCGCGATCGAAGAACCAGAAGGTACCTGTCTGGTCCGAGCCGGGGAGCGAGCTTCCCGGGCCACTCGCGCCGGACCTCTTGATGGTCCAGCCGCTCTCGACCAGGAACCGGCCACCCAGCAGGCAGAGGTTCGTCGGCCCAGGCAGGCAGGTGGTCCCGGCCGTCACCTTGACGCTGATCGTCACCCCCGAGTACCCCTGGCTCGCCAGCACCCCGATCTTCCAGCCGCCGCCGCCCGGTGAGGGGATGCCAACGCTTTGCACCGTCGAGTTGGGGTTGAACGAGGCCGCGTCATAGGCCTTCGTGGTGGGCAGGTACTGGCGCCGCACGTAGAGGAACAATCCACCGGTGCCGCCGCTGGTCGATACCTGCAGCGCGGCGCTGCCGGGCGGCAGGTCGATGCTGAAGAACATGAAGTCGTCTGCCTGCCCATCCTGCAATCCCGAGACGGACTGGCCATCCTCGAGCTTTGTCGCTTGGGCCGTGAAGTCGGCTGCGAGAGTGATGCCGCTGAAATCCGCCGCCGGGAAAACCTCGACATACCAGGGGCCGGGCTTGGGGTTCTGCACCACGACGCTCTGCGCCGTCCCCGCGTTGCCGGAGAAGAAGTCGAAGCTCGTGCGCGTCGGAATCGCACCGAACTTGACCAGCAGGTGTGCGGTGCCGGTGCCGCCGGAGGTGGTGAGGCTCAAGCTGGTCGCCCGCGCCGGTACGGTGATGACGAAGATGGGTCCGTTCGGGCACACCGCCTGCCCGGAGATCTCGGACAGCTGGTCGCCGGGCTCGAGGTCCGCGGCCTCCGTCGACGGGCAACCGCCGCCATCTGCCCGTGCGGCAGTGATGGCGAGCAATCCCCAGACGAGCGCGAGACCGAGACACCGGCGCTTCGAGCGGCTGGGCGATGGGAGGTGGCGCGGCGTCGTCATCATCATCGGCTCCTTCTTCTCGAGATCGGAACTGCAGCTCCGTTCCCTCACTGGTGAGAGGTCCTGGCTCCGGCGAGCCCGGCGGGCCGGAGGAGATCTTCGGCCAGACGGCTGGACTCCGCAGCCAGCCGTCCGAGCCCGCGCGCACGGGCTTCCGCTGCGAGCTTGCGAGCGGCGGCGGCCCCCGCGTCGCGATCTTCGCGTCCCAGGGCCCCGGCCAGACCGAGCCGCGCTTCGAGCTCGAGCGGCAGAAACCCGCGGCGATGCGCTTCGGCCACCGCCGCCTCGAGCGCGCGCCGGGCCGCCTTGAGCTCGGTGCGGGCGGCGGCGGCGCGGGCTCGCACGATGGCCAGCGCCAGGCGCAATGCCGGCTCTGGGTTGGGACCGGCCGCGGCAGCGCTGGCGGCCGCGGCCGCCGCGAGGTCGCGCGGCGCCCCGAGTGCCAGGTAACAGCGGCCGAGCATCAGGCCGGCCACGGCAGCCGTGGGTCGGTCGTGAGCCGAGGCGGCTTGTGCAACCGCCGCCCTCGCCGCCGCGGCGCAGGCTTCGGCATGCCCCTCGGCCAGCTCCAGCTGGGCGGTCGCGGATTGCGCCGCGGCGATCCCGCTGCCATCGCCCAGGCCCCGCCTGAGAGCCAGCGCCTCAACCAGGAGCGGCCGCGCCGTGGCGATTTCTCCGCGTTCGACCAGCACGCCGGCCAGGTGCAGCAGCGCCTCTGCCGTGCCGTCCTTGTCGCCGATGCCGCGCTTGGTTGCGAGCGCTTCTTCGGCCGTGCGCTGCGCCGCGTCGAGCTCGCCATGCCGCAGCTCGATCTCGGAGAGGTTGAGCTCGGCATCGGCCGCGCCGCTGCGGTTGCCGATGGCCCGGAACGTCGCGAGCGCCTGGGTGTAAAGAGAGCGCGCCTCGGGCTCGTCTCCCAGCGCGTCGAGCACGGTGGCGAGATTGTTGAGCGACGTCGCCTCGCCCTGCCGCTCGCCCAGCTCGCGCCTCAGGGCCAGCGCCTCCCGGTGGGAGCGCTGGGCCGCCGCAAGCTCGCCTTCCGCCTTCTGCACCAGGCCCAGGTTGTTGAGACTGTTTGCCAGGTTGCTGCGGTCTCCGGTCTCGCGGCTGAGGCCGGCGACGCGCGTGTAGAGCGCTCTGGCGCCGGTCAGGTCGCCCTGCTGCCAGAGCAGGATGGCGAGGTTGTTGAGCGCGAGCGCAATACCGCTCTGATTGCCGATCTCGCGGCAGATGGCGAGCGCCTGCTCGTAGAGGCGGCGCGCCTTGGGCAGATCGCCACGCTGCCAGGCGATGATGCCCAGGTCGTTGAGGGCGGTCGCCACGGCGCCGCGGTCACCGGCCTGCTCGAACACCGCGCGCGCGGCTTCGTAGGCAGCGGCAGCCTTCGCAAAGTCGCCGAGATTGCGCCACGCCCAGCCCTGGGCGGTGCGGGCCTTCGCCACCACCAACCGCGCCTTGGCCGCCTCGCCTTTGGCCGCGCATTGCGCCGCGGCTTTCAGCTCCCCGGCAAAATCGGAGCGCGCTTGCCGCGCCTGTGCTTCGGCAAGGTCGATGCGCGGATCGTCACCGGCCGGGGGCGGCAGCCGGCGCAGGGCGGCAAGGGTCTCTTCCACCCCCTTTCCCTGGCCAGCCGCCACCTGCGCCGCGACCAGGCGGATACCGTACTCGAGGTTGTCGGGAAAGAAGCCGAACAGGGTGCGGTAGACCTCCACCGCTTGCGCCCAGTGCCCTGCCGTCTCGTCCGCCTTGCCTTCGACCACCAGCCGCTGCTCCCGCGGCAGCGCCGCGGCGAGCTGAGAGGCGCGCGCCGCCTCGCGGCTGGCGCGCTCGTCGTACCCCAGCGCCAACCAGGCGGCGGCCAGCGCCGCGTGCACCAGGGCGTGGTCCGGGCTCGCGGCGGCAGCGCGTTGCAGCAGGTCGCGGGCCGCCGCGGGATCGGAGAGCCGGAGCTTGGCGAGCCCCTCCGCGTACCAGCGCGCCGCCGCGGGATCCGATGGATAGCCGGCGAGCGCCTGCCCGGCGCCGTCCTTGGCGGCGGCACCGGCTCCGACCGAGCGGGACAGCTGCGTGCCGGTATCGTCGACCAGCTCTGGCAATCCCGCTTCGCTGCCGCTGCGGCTCACCGCGGCCACCGTCTCGCCGGTCTTGACGTCCTGCAACCGCAGGTCGACACGGACGCGGCCGCCGCCATCGGGTCCCAGCGCAAGGTAGGAGCCCACGACCACCAGGTCCGCGCCCAGGTTGCGGCGGACCTGTGCCAGGCTCTCGCGGGAGAGCGAGTCGAAATCGGCGAGGGCAAGCTCGACACGCATGCGCGCCACCGTCTCGGCGGGGATGACCCGCAGTTGGCCACTCGCGGTCAGCTGCGTCGAGAGCATTTCGGCGAGCGCCGTGGCGAGCCACGCGGAGCCGGTCCGCCCGGACAGGTTGTGGAAACCCAGGACCGCGATCGAGCGCCGCACTTCGAAACCAGCAGGTGGCTCTTGCGGCCCTCGGGGGCCACCGTGCACTGCCGCGACTCCACGCGAACGCACCAGAGCCCCCGCCAACGCGACCAGTGTCGCCATCGCCACCGCGCCCGCCAGCAGCCACCGCCGGCGGCGCTGCCGCGGGGTGGGAGCGATGCCGCGGCCGGCCAAGGCCGCGGCGACCTCGGCAGCGCTGGCGAAGCGGTCGGCTGGACGCGACGCCAGGCAGCGCAGGATCGTCCGTTCCAAGGCCGCGTCGAGCCCTGGAACCAGGGCGCGGGGAGACGGGGATGGGACGGTGAGCCGCTCGGGCGCCGCACTCGGCAGCGCCGGGCCGACGAGCGGCTTGCGGCCGGTCATCAACTCGCAGAGCACCACGCCCAGGGCATAGACGTCGGCTTCGCGACTCGCACCGCCGCCCTGTGCTTGCTCTGGTGCCATGTAGCCCGGGGTGCCGGCGAAGTCGTCGCCGTCGCCGGCGGCCGTCGACGAGGCGTGGCCGGCAGCGGCTTCGCTGCCGCCGCGCGCCAGTCCGAAATCGGTGATCACGGCGCGCGGCGCCGCCGGGTCGCCGACCAGGATCACGTTGACGCTCTTGAAGTCACCGTGCACGACGCCGGCGGCGTGCGCCCCTGCCAGACCTGCCGCGATCTGGCGGGCGATCGGCAGCGCCTGCTGCGCCCCGAGCGGCTCGCCGCGGCGCAGCCGCTCGGCGAGCGTTTCCCCTGCCAGCAGCTCCATCGCCAGGAGGGTGATCGGCGCCGGCGGACCGCTCTCGTCGAGCGCCGGGCGGTGATAAAAAAGGTCAAAAACGCGGCAAACGTTGGGGTGCGTCACCTTGCGCGCCAGTTGGATCTCGCGCCGGAAGCGGGCAAGCGCCCAGTCGTCCCGCGCGATCTCGGAGCGCAGGGTCTTGACTGCCACCGGTTCGCCGGCAAATTCGAGATCCTCGGCCTCCCACACCTCCCCCATGCCGCCATGAGCGATGAAGCGCCGCAGGCGGAAGCGAGCGGCCAGGACCTGTCCAGGCAGGAGGGCTGGCGGCGGCACCTCCGGCGGGGCGCTCAGGGTGATCGCTGCCAGGGTTGAGGGGGACGGTTCGTCTGAGCCAGATTCCACGCGCGCTCCAGGAAGGGGGGTGAGCGCGATTATGACACGCGTCCGCGGCGCGGTCCCGCGCCCGCTCGAGGACCTCGCGGCAGGCCGCGAAGGGGCGCCGGCGAGCCAGCCTGCGGAGAGCAGCGGTTGCGCCATCGTTAGATAGTCGTGAGCGTCGGTGCGGAGAAGCCGACCAGACCGGTCCAGGCTCGCACAGGCAACCTTACGGCCACATTACAGACGCCGCCGCTGCCGCCCGCGACGGTAGAATCGCCGGTAGGGAAACGTGCTCATGCGAATCTTGGTCATCGAAGACGAAGAGCTCCTCGCCGCGGCGGTCGTCGAGATGCTGCGCGACGAGTGCTATGCCGTCGACCTGGCGGCCGACGGCGGCACGGCCGAGGAGCTGGCCGCGATCAACAGCTACGACCTCATCGTCCTCGATTGGACGATCCCCGCGCCAACCGGCATCGAGCTGCTTGCGCAGTGGCGCCGTGGCGGGCAGGACACGCCGGTGCTGATGCTGACCGGCCGTGCCGAGATCGCCGACCGCGTCGGCGGCCTCGACGCCGGCGCCGATGACTACCTGACCAAGCCGTTCGCCATGGACGAGCTGCTGGCCAGGGTGCGGAGCCTCATGCGCCGCCGCGGCCGTCCGCTCGTTGCGACGCTCGCCGCCGACGATCTGCTGATGGACCGCGCGGCGCACACGGTGACGATCGGCGGGGAGCCCGTCGAGCTCTCGCCCAAGGAGTTTGCGGTCCTCGAGTATTTCCTGATGCGCAAGGGCGAGGTGGTGACCCGCACCGAGCTGGCGGAGCACGCCTGGGATGAAGCCTACGATTCGATGAGCAACCTCATCGACGTCACCATCCATCGGCTGCGCCGCAAGATCGACGGTCCGCGGCATGGCCGGCTGCTGCAGACGTTGAAGGGCATCGGCTACCTGCTGCGGGACACTCGCTCGTGACCACCGCCCCCGGCTCCCGGCCGCAGCTCGAACCCCCGGCGCTGGCCCGTCCTTGGCAAGGGGTCGCGACCGCTCTGTTCGCGGTAGGGCTCGGCTTTGCCGCCATGCTCGCGGCGGTCGACGCTCTGCGCGAGCGGCAGCTGGCCGAGGACTTCGCGCAGATTCGCGCCACCGCCGACATCGCGGTGAGCCTGGGCGCCTCGCACCTCTGGATGGAGCAGTGGCTCGGTGGCGACAGCAGCCGGCAAGAGGAGATCTGGCGCGGAATCAACCGGTCCTTGGCCCTGGTGCACGCAATGCTGGGCGGCGATGCCGTGGTCGAGGGTCCCTGGCGGGTGCGGCGAGCCACCGACCCGGTGGTGTGCGCGGCCGCCGGCAGGCTGCAAAAGGCGCTGCAGCTCTTCGCCACCGCCACCATGCGCCGGCAAGAAGCCTTTGGCCACGGAGAGCGGGTGGGCGCGGCCGCCGCCGCCGATGCCGAGTACGATAATCAGTTCGCCACTTTGCTGGCGCTCGCGGGAGAGCTCCGCGGCCTCGCCGAGCAGCGCCTCGCCATCCATTCCGACCGCTACCGCCTCACGACACGCGCGGTGCTCGCAGGTTGGTGCGTGGTGGCGATCCTTGCCTTCCTGGCCCTTCGGCGCTTCGAGTCCCGGCGCCAGCGCGCCGAGCTGGCACTGCGCGAGCGTGATGGGCAGCTGCTGCAGTCACAGAAGATGGAAGCGGTGGGGCGCCTTGCGGGTGGCATCGCCCACGACATCAACAACTACCTGGCGGCGATCCGCGCTCAGTGCGAGCTGCTGCTGCGCAAGCCCGCGCCCGCCGAACGCGTCACCGAGAGAGCAGCGGCGGTCATCGCCGCGGTCGACAAGTCCTCGTCGATGATCGCGCGGCTGCTCGCCTTCAGCCGGCGCCAGCAGACCCGGCCGGTGCCGGTGAACCTCAATCGAGCCGTCGAGGGGCTGCGCAGCCTGCTCGGGCAGCACCTGGGCGGCAACATCCGGCTCGAGCTCCTGCTTGCCGCCGAGCCGTGGAACGTCGAGATGGATCCTGGCCAGCTGGAACAGCTGGTCGTCAACCTCCTGGTCAATGCGCGTGAGGCGATGCCGGCGGGAGGCTGGATCCGGATCACCACGCGCAATCTCACCGTCGGTAAGACCCAGTTGCCGAGCCTGGTGGAGCACGCCGGCGACTACGTGCTGCTGGAGGTCGCCGACGGCGGCCCGGGCATTCCGCCGGAGATCCAGGAGAAGGTCTTCGAGCCTTTCTTCACCACCAAGGAGGACCGCGGCAACAGCGGCCTGGGTCTGGCGACCGTCTACAGCATCGTCAAACAGAACCGCGGCAACGTCTGGCTCGAGAGCGAGCCCGGAAAGGGCGCGACCTTCCGCATCTACTTCCCGCGCTGCACCGCGGAGGCGCCCGAGACCGGTACCGCGCGGCGGTCCGCGCCGGCGGCGCTGGGCGGCTCGGAGCGGATCTTGCTGGTGGAGGACAACGCCGCGGTGCGAGAGGCCACTCAGGCGCTGCTCGAGGCGTCCGGGTACCGCGTTCACGCGGTGGCGGGAGGCGAGGCCGGCATCGCGGCATACGCGTCCGACCAGGGCTTCGACCTCGTCGTCACCGACGTCGTCATGCCCGGCATGAGCGGCCCGGACCTGGTGGAGCGGTTGCGCGCCCTTCACGGGCCGCTGCCGGCGCTCTTCATCTCCGGTTGGAGCGAGAGCGTCGTGGGCCGCCATGGCGTGCTCGGCCCCGGCGCCTCGCTGCTGCACAAGCCATTCTCCGAGGAGGCGCTGCTGCGGGAGGTGAGGTCCGCGCTCGGCGCCACACCCGTTCTTCACGGCAGATCCACCTCACGACGGCAGTAAATCCCTGTCATGCCCCTGTAAGGATGGCTCCGCTAGCGTGCGCTCCAAGGGTCGGGCAGGCAGGCTGGCCCGTACGTCACCGCCCTTGGCACCATCGTCGAAAGGAGCCGCGCATGAAGCCTCACCTCTTTCGCTCCCTCAGCACCACGTCCCTCGTCGCCGTCTTCGCCGTCGTGGCAGCGGCGCAGGCGAGACCGGCACCAGCGGCCGCGCTGAGCGGCACCATCCAGACTCTCTCCCCGGCCGCGCAGACCCTCACCGTCAAGAGTGACGCCGGCACGGCGCGCACGCTCAAAGTGACCCGCGCGACGATCATCCGCCGCAACGCGGCTGCCGCGCAGCTGTTCAGCCTGGCGCCGGGAGACCGGATCCTCGTCGGGTTCAATGCGGCCACCGAGAAGGCCTCCCGGCTCATCGCGACGGGCCCCGACCTCCGCACCACTCGCGGCCAGGTGATGGCAGTCGATCTGACGCATAAGCGCCTGAAGGTCGCCACCAGCGCCGGCATGCACACCTTCGCCGTCGCGGCGGCGACACGCATCGTGCGCAACAATCGCATCGCGCCGTTCTCCGCCATCACGTTGCGGGATGCGGTGACGGTCCACAGTCTCCCCGGCAACGCCGCCGACGGCCCGGCCAGCGACGTGGAGGCCGATGGACCGGGGGAGGAAGGCCAGGGCGGCACGATCGCGAGCATCAGCGGCAGCGACTTGACGTTCACGCCGGACGACGGCGGTCCGGCCGTCACGGTGCACACGGACGGGACCACGAACATCACCCTCGATGGTGAGCCGGCGACGCTGGCCCAGCTCGCGGTTGGCATGGGAGTCCAGGTGGGATTCGACCCGGTCACCAAGACGGCATTCTCGATCCAGGCAGAGAGCGCCGGCGTCGACCAGACGTACCCGGCGGTAGAAGGCCAGGTAGCCGCCGTCGACACGACCAAGGGCACCGTCTCGATCGCGCCCACGGGCGGCGGCGCGGTGATCACCTTGACCGTCGACGCGAACACCCAGATCACCGCCAACGGCCAGGATGGGACGTTCGCGGACGTCACGGTCGGATCTCCGATCAGGGCGGAGTACACCACCGCATTGCTCGCCCTCCAGCTCGAGGTCGGAAACTCGGGAGGTGGGCCCGAGGACGGCGGCGGCGGCAGTGGAGAGCATCCCTAACCCTCGCGGCACCACCGGCTTCCAGGTTCCCTGCCCCCGCAAGCGGGGCAGGGAACTGCCGCTCGCCCTGGAAGCCGCCTCGGTGGATTGCGCACCTCGTGACGCTGCCTGGTCCCCTGCCGGTCCTCGCCCTGTTCGTCACTGGCGCGGCGCTGCTCATCGCGGCCGTGCGCTGGTGGCGTCCCGAGGTCGCCCGGCGCGACGCGCTGTTCTATCTCGCCTTGACCGCGGCGTTTTTCGCCCAGCCCCTCTTCACGCGCGCCATCCAGGCGCCGACCGACATCGCCTACGAGCTGCTCCCCTGGCGGGAGGCGCTGCGCGAACCGGTGGCGGTGCGCAACCGGCTGCTCTGGGACACGCTCGTCGAGCAGGTGCCCTTCCACACCCTCGTGCGGCAGCGGCTCCTTGCCGGTCAGGCGCCGCTCTGGTCGCACGAGCTGACGACCGGCGAGCCGCTCCTCGGCAACGTCCAGTCCGCCCCGTTCGCGCCGCTCCATCTGCTCGCGCTGCCGCTCCCGCCGCTGCGCGCCCTGCCCGTCACGGCTGCCTGGCAGATGCTGCTCCACCTGCTCCTCGCCCACGCCCTCGCCCTGGCCCTCGGTGCGTCGCCGGCGGGCGCCCGGCTCGCCGGGGTGGCAGTGGGTCTTTCCTCGCACGCCGTGGCATGGCTCTACGACACCCCGGGGATGAGCTGGGCCTGGGCGCCCGGAGTGCTGCTGGGGCTCCTCCTCCTGGCGCGCCGCGCACGCGGCGGTTTCGCCGGACTGGTCGCATGCTCCCTGGGGCTCGCCCTCTCCGGCCATCCCGAGACCCTGGCCCATGTCGCGCTCGGCGCGGCAGCGGTCATGGCGGTGCTTGCCTGGCGCCTGCCGCGGCGTGAGCTCGGCCCGTTCTTGCTCCGCACTGCCGCCGCCGCAGCACTCGCCGGCGCTCTTGCCGCGCCGGTGCTGCTGCCGTTCGTGGAGGCGCTGCCGCACAGCTTCCGCTGGGCGGCCATGGAGGGGCGCCCGGACCCCAATTCGCCGCCGCCGTTCTGCGCCAGCTCCCTGCTGCCGCTCATTGAGCCGCTCCACTTCGGCTGGCCGCGCGACGGCAACTGGAGCGGGCCGGTCAACTTCTCCGAGGTCAGCGCCGGCTACGCCGGGGCGCTCGCCCTGGCGCTCGCCTTGGCCGGGGCGCTCCTTTTTCGGGGCCGCCTGCTCTTCCTGCTCGCGGGCGGCCTGGTCGCGCTCGCACCGGCCCTCCGGCTGTGGCCCTTCTTCGACCTGCTGAGTACCCTGCCCCTGATCGGCGTCGCGCAGCAGGCCCGCCTGCGCGGGTTCTGGGTGCTGGCGGTGGCGCTCACCGCCGGTCTGGCGCTCGACCGTCTCATCACCGCGCCACGGCGAGCACGCGCTGGTGCCGCGGCCTTGGTGCTCGCCACCGGGACCGCACTCCTCTTCCTGCCTCCGCCCGACGCTCGCCTGGAGCGCATCTGGTGGGCGGTCGCGCTCGTCGGCCTGGCCGCGGCGGGCAGTGTGCTGCTGGTGGGGCGGCCGGGCAGGGCGGCCGCGTCGGTGGCGCTCGCCGCGGTGACCGCCGACCTCTTCGTCCTGGGGGTCCCGTACCACCCATCGTTGCCGCCTCGGTACGACCTCTCGCCGCCTCCGAGCCTGCGGGTGGTGATCGATCGCTCGGCGCGCGCTTCCACCCCGGTGCGGGTGCTCGCCGGAAGCTACGACCTGTTGCCCAACCTGGCGGCGATCTACGGCCTCTGGGACCCGCGCGGCACCGATCCGATGCGTCCAGCCGATGCCTATCGGCTGCTGCGGGCCCGGCTCTCGCCCCATCGCTGGTCGGACCAGATGGTGCAGGCATTCCCCCGCCTGTGCGACCGCCGGTTCTGCGACTTTCTCGCCGTGCGCTATCTGTTGGCGCCGCACGGCCGCCGCTACCCGCCTCCCTGGAACCTCCTGTACGACGGGATCGGTGGAGCCGTGTGGGAGAACCCGGAGGCGCTGCCGCTCTTTTTCATGCCACACCGCATGGCGCTTGCCGCGTCCGCCCAGGAGGTCTGGGAGGCCATCTCGGTCACCCCGGATCTGGGTGAGGTCGGCTTCGCGGTCGGCCCCGCCGGCGAGCCCGCCACGCAGCAGGGCAACGTCACGGCGATCCGGCCGCGCAGCAACGGCTTCGACCTGGAGCTGACTTCGCCGACCGGTGGAACGGTCGTCTCCAGCGTGAGCTACGACGCGGGTTGGCGGGCTCGGTTGGATGGGGCGCCGACACCGGTCTTCGAGGTCGACAGCGCCTTCCTCGGCTTCCAGGTCTCCCCCGGCATGCACCGGGTCCGCCTCGACTACAGTCCCACCAGCTGGACCCGTGGGCTCCTGCTCGCCAGCCTGGGCCTCCTCGGCATCGCGGCCGCCACGCTGGCTACCGCCCTCAGGCGCCGATCAACCCGGCGATGGCGATCTGCCCAGACGCACGGGACGTACGGCGTTTCGGGCGCCGCCGCTCGCCGCCTCGGAGCTCTCTAGTCGCTCTTGACCACCGACATCAGCGCAGCCCTACGAGGCGCAGCTCGCTGAGCACCCACTGCGCGCGTCCGGCAGGCTGGGCCGCGTTGAGGTTTCGCATCACCGCGCGATAGAGCTGACGGTGCGGGAGGCCGCGTCCGATGCTCAGGTTGTAGACCTCCTCGTCGGCAGCGAGGGGGGGCCGCCGCGAGGGAGGATCACCGGACACCGGGCTCACGGAGTCCGGCTCGCCGCGCCGGATGGTCACCATCGGCACGCCGCCGCCCCCGGCGGTTTCGTCGAGGAAGCGCTCGGCTTCGCGGGAATCGAGCGTGATCGTCAGGTGGCGGCGCCCTCGCCACGCTAGCGCGAAGTCGCTCACCACCACGGCGATCTCCGGCGAGGCCGCCGGATCGTCCTCCTCGAAGCGGAGGAACTGGCTGAAGAGGGCCGCGGTGATCTCCTGGTCCGCGTTGATCGGCTCACGCAGCCGGGAGTTCGGCGCCGGGTCCACGGCGTCCGGCAGGCCGTCGCGGTTGGTGTCAGGGCTTGCCGGGTCGAGCCGCAACCGTTGCTCGACGAGATCGGTCAAGCCGTCGCCGTCCGAGTCGCGGGCGATCCGAGCCATGGAGAAGGCCGCGCACAGCGAGCCGCGGCGGTTGCGCAGCTCGACGCGGCTGTCCGCCGGATCCCCGGCGACTGCGGCAACCTGCGCAACCAGCGTCTCGAGATCCTCTCCCACTGGCAGCGCCTGGCCCGAAAAGAGCGCGGGTGCGGCGAGCGTCCCATCCCGGCCCAGCTCAGCCACCCACAGATCGGCCGGGTTGCCCAGGTAGCCGTGTCCAAAGATCAGCAGCCGGCGGCCGTCCGCCAGGGTCGCGATGAGGTGCGGAGCGCCGGCGGGCTGCGGCGGGCTCCACGCCACCCGCTCGGCAAGCGGCCGGGCGAGGAAACCCCGCACGGCCTGGTCGGCGGCGGGGGAGCGCATCGCCGCGAGCGTCGCGAGCGCCTCCCGGCGTACGGCGGGGGTTGCCGGATGGCCCGATTCGAGGAGCGCGGCCACCGCCGGCGCTTCGGCATCGCCGCCCAGGACCGCCAGGGCACGCAGGATCGCGAACTGGGGGTTCCAGCCTTCCCAGCCCGGCTGACGCTGCGGCTCTTCGAGCGTGCCGGCGAGGCGGCGCGCCAGCGGTGCGGCGCCGGCGCGGTAGGCGCCGGCGGCAAGGACGTCGGCCGCCGCCACCAGAGACGTGGGGCCGACGCGGGGCACCCAGCGCGCGATGAAGGGGTAGGCCGCCGGTCCGAGCGCCTCGAGCTCCCGCAGGCGCCCCTCGATCCAGACGCCCCGCTCTGCAGGCGCGTCGTCGCCGTGGGTATCCAGGAGGATGCGGCGGACCTCGTCCGCCAGCGAGCCAGCTGCCTCGGGGGGGCCGAAGGTGGTGGTCGAGAAGGCCGCCAGCTCGTCGTCGCCGCCGACCAGCACGAGATCGCCAGCCGCCGCGAAGATCTTTCCCCGCGGCAACCCGTAGGCGAGCTGCCGGACCTCGCCGCTCGCCCACGTGAGTGCCACCAGCAACCCGCGGCCGGCGGCGGGTGCGCAGCTGGCATAGAGCGTGCCGGACTGATTCGCCAGTCCCTGGACGCTGCAGGGGAGATCGGCCGTCCAGAGCGGCTTGCCGGTGGCCGGGTCGATGCGGCGCAAGCGCTCCATGGTGCCCGGAGGTGAATCGCCGCCAGCCGGGAGGCTCTGCATGCCCGCCGGCCAGTCCGGCTCGCTGCGCGCGGCCGCGGACATTGGCAGCGGTCCGCCGAGGTGACCGGAGGCCGGATCGACGGCAAGGGCCTCGGTGGTTCCATCGGGAGCGCCGGGCACGCGGACCAGGAAGATCTGCTTGCCGATGCGCTCGAACCCAGGCAGGACGTCCGCAACCTCGGTTCGCCAGATGGGGCGCAGGTCGTCGGCGCGGTACCCCGCCATCACCAGCATGTCGCTGTCCGTCGTCAGGCTCAGCACGACGTAGCCATCCTGCACGGCGAGGTCCTCGGCCGCCTCGCCGAGCGGCAGCCGGCCGGTCACCAGGCCTGAGTCTGGGTTCAAGGCGACCAGCTCGTTGCCGCGGCCCAGGAGGGCGACGACCGGCGGTCCCGCGAGCGCCGAAGCGCCGCTCCCGAGGTCGACCTCCGCACGGGTCGTGCCGTCTGCGGCGTTTAGGATGAAGAGGCTCTCGTCCGCCGACGCCACGATCGTGCTGTCCGTAGCCAGCAGCTCGGCGCCGCAGCAGCGCCCCTCTCCCAGGTCACGGCTCCAGACCAGCTCGCCGTTGCGCACCGCGACCGCGCTCAGGCGGCCGCCGCTCGCCACGTAGATCACCGGCGGACGGGCCGCCATGCTGTCCATTGGGAGCTTGCGGCTCCACGCCTTGACCACCGTCGGCAAGCTGCGCGGGTCGAAGGGCGGTGCCGTCTCGTGGCCGGCGCCGGTCGCGAGGGCGGAACCCGAGCCCCCGGCAATGCAGGCAAGGGCGACGGTGAACGAGAGCAACGAGAACGGGAGATGGGCTCGCATGGCTACTGTCCGCAGGCCCCGCGCAGAGGCCAGGCCACCGGACGCCGGCCACGTGGCCGGCGCCCGGAAAGGAAAGTAAGAACGGCGATGGGCTGACGCCTGGCTCTGGCAGCGGTCGAGGTCAATGGAGATTGATGTAGCCGCTGGCAAGCCCGCGCCGGAAGGTGAAACCGGAGCCGGGGGTCACCGTGTACTTGAGCTGGGCGCCATGGCGACCGACCTTGTGGACCGTGACATCCACGCCATTCGCCGTCGGCTTGCTCAGCGTAATGCGGCCGTTGCCGACGTGGACCGTGAAGGTCGCATCGATCGCGACCCCCTTGGTGACTTTGCCCGCCGAGTCGACGGTGGTGCCGGTGAGCGTCAGGGTGAAGGTTTCCCCAGGCTTCACCGGGATCGGCTGTGCCGGTTTGATGTTGTAAGGCACACCGTGGACGACCGCCTGCATACTGCGAACCGTCGTGTGGCCGGTCGCCGCCGCCAGACCTGCGCTGGGGGATACGGCGGACATCAGAACTGTCAGAACTGTGAGAAGCATCACTGGTTTCGAGCTCTTCATGACCTTCCTCCTTTGGAGCTGCCGTTGTTGTCCGATGAAGCCTTCCCATTCCGCCGTCGCGGAACCCGGAATCTCGGCCATTCTGCCGGCGGCAACCTTAAATCTTCATTACAGCTCGTGGCGGCGAGGACCTAAGTAGGAGGACCGAGGTGCCGAGCATCGGCGCCTACCGCGCCGGGGTATAATCCGGTAGCAGTATCGAAATTTACGTCTGGTGCTGGTCGAGGCCCAAGCGTCGGCTCGCTCGCAAGGCAACCGATCCTGATGCGCCTCGTTGCAGCGCTGCTGCCAGGTAGAAGGCGGAGGAGATGACGCTCACCCCAGGCGCCCTGCTCGGTCGATACGAGATCCTCGCGGCGCTCGGCGCCGGGGGAATGGGTGAGGTCTACCGGGCGCGCGACACGCGGCTCGATCGCACCGTCGCGGTCAAAGTCTTGCCTGGCCACCTCGCCTCGAACCCCGATCTGCGCCAGCGCCTCGAGCGCGAGGCCCGCGCCATCTCGGCTCTCAACCACCCGCACATCTGCGCCCTCTACGACGCCGGACACCAGGACGGCGTCGACTTCCTCGTCATGGAGTACCTCGAGGGCGAGACGCTGGCCGGCCGCATCCTCCGGGGACCGCTGCCCATCGGCCAGGTACTTCGTCTCGGCGCCGAGATCGCCGAGGCCCTCGACAACGCGCACCGCGCAGGCATCGTCCATCGCGACCTCAAGCCAGCCAACGTCATGCTCACCAAGGGTGGCGCGAAGCTGCTTGACTTCGGGATCGCCAAGCTGCGCGCCGTTTTGGGCGGGCCGCTCTCCGAGTCGGAGCGTGAAGCGATGGACGAGGCCACCACCCAAGAAGAGCCGCTCACGGGCGTGGGCACGGTCCTCGGCACCTTCCACTACATGGCTCCCGAGCAGCTCGAGGGAAAAAAGGCCGACGCGAGAAGCGACCTTTTCGCGCTCGGCGCGGTGATCTACGAGATGGCCACTGGCCGGCGGGCGTTCCAGGGCACGAGCCGGGCGAGCGTCATCGCCGAGGTGCTCACGAAGGACCCGCCGCCGATCTCGAGCCTGCAGCCGATGGCGCCCCCCGCGCTCGATCGGCTGGTGCACGGCTGCCTGGCCAAGGACCCGGACGAGAGATGGCAATCGGCGCACGACGTCATGGCGGAGCTCCGGTGGATCGGCGAAGGGGGATCGCAGGCCGGCCCGGCCGCTCCGCTCGTCACCCGACGCCGGGTACGCGAGCGCACGGCATGGACCCTGGCGGCGGCTCTGGCGGCGATTGCGATTCTGGCGACCTGGTCGGCACGACGCACCGTCCCTTCGGAACGTCAACCGGTGATTCATTCCGCTTTCTCGCCGGTTGGTAAGCCGTTTCGCGGCGGGGCGGCACCGGAGATCTCTCCCGACGGCCGCTACGTTGCGTTCTTTTCGCTCGACGTGCTCGACCGCAAAGCGCCGCTCTTGGTGCGACCTCTCGGCGCGGACGAAGCCCGCGCACTACCTGGCACCGAGGGTGCGTTTTTGCCGTTCTGGTCACCAGACTCGCGCTCGGTCGCCTTCTTCGCCGACCGCAAGCTGAAACGCACTGATCTGGTCGGGGGCTCCGTCACCACCATTTGTGAGATCGGCGATCTCTTCGGGCGCGGCGGGACGTGGAACCGCGACGGTGTCATCGTCTTCTCCGGTTCTCGTGCCGGACGGCTGTTTCGTGTCTCCGCCGGCGGCGGAGTCCCCCAGCCGGTTACCCGCCTGGACCCGTCGCGCGGCGATACGGCGCACAGCTGGCCCCATTTCCTGCCAGACGGCCGCCACTTCCTCTATGTCGCCTCTCCATACTATGGTCAAGGCCGCCGTGATGCGCTGTTCCTTGCCACGCTCGACGGCAAGGAAAACCGCGCACTTCTTTCGGACCTTGGCAGTGCCGCCGCGGGCCAGCTACGCTTCATCTTCGCCTCGGGACGGTTGCTTTTCATGCGGCATGGCACGCTGCTCGCGCAGCCGTTCGACCCCGAACGCGACGGATTGCGCGGCGAGCCGGTTGCCGTCGCGGAAAGAGTGCTCGGGTTCTTTTCCGCCGCCAGTAACGGCGTCCTCGTCTTTCTCGCTCAGCCGTCAGAGTCGGAAGGCGAGATCGGGTGGCGCACGCGCGAAGGCACACGACTGAATGCTTCCGCTGAGCCTCTGGAGTACCAGGACGTTCGCATCTCCCCCGACGGCGCGACGATCGCCGCCCAGATCTTCGATCTCAATCTCGGGCAGCGGGAGCTCTGGCAGCTCGACGCCGCGCTGGGAGCGAGGAGACGGTTGACATTTGGATCTGAAGACACCTGGTCTCCCGTCTGGTCTCCCGATGGCAGCCGCATTGCGTATGGGGCGGATCGCAACGCGGTGACTGGTATCTACGAGCGCTCCAGCGCGGGGGCAGGCGGCGAGCGCCTGCTCTTTCCTTTCCCCGGTGAGGTCACTCCCACGGACTGGTCGCTCGACGGCAAGTTCATGGCGATGACGCTCAAGAACGCGGAGGCGCCCAAGAGCAACGGCGACGTCTGGATCCTGCCCTTCGTCGGCGGTGCCAAGCCCTATCCGTTCCTCGAGTCACCGGCCGACAAGACGGGCGCCAGGTTCTCACCCGACGGTCGCTACCTTGCCTATACCTCCGATGAGTCGGGTCGCTCCGAGGTCTACGTGCAATCGTTTCCGGGCGCGGGCGGCAAGTGGCAGATCTCGAACGGCGGCTATTATCCGATCTGGCGCCGGGACGGCAGGGAGCTGTTCTTCGTCTCGGAGGACTATCACCTGATGTCGGCCGAGGTGAGGACGGCAGGTAATTTCCAGGCCAGCCCGCCCAAGCTGGTCTTCCCAGAGGCCGTCTTTAGCTCGAGCCTCTTTTCCTACGACGTTACGCGCGACGGTCAGCGCATTCTCATCGCCGGTCCTGGCCGGAAGACCGCGGCGCCGCTCATCCATGTGATCGTGAATTGGCCGGCGGAATTGGAGAGGGAGTGACCTTCTCTCCCGGCCGGCGTCCGGCCAGGTGGCATCTGCCTCAGGCCGCGGGGCCCCACCCCTCTTCTTCACAGAATGGCATGGCGGAGGCCTCGGGGCGGGCGAGATCGGCGGCGAGGGCCGCAACGCCGACTCTCCCCTTGTAGAGGCTGTCGGGGGCCTCTGGGGAACGCACGATCTCGTCCGCGGCCCGCTCCGCCAGCTCACGCGCACGCCTGAGCCAGACCTCGGCGCTCGCGTCGCCCTGCGCCAGCAGCAGGCGGTGGAGACTGAGCAGGCTGTAGGCGCGGCCCGCCAGGCCGCAGCACAGGCTGCCACCGTTGTCGGGCGCCTCCCAGGCATTCCAGGCCGCTCCCGCGCAGCAATCGAGATAGGCGGGATCGCGCAGCAGACGGTAGGCGAGGGCGAAGAGCTGAACCATGCCGGCGCTGCCGTTGCACCATCCCGGCATGGAGCCGACCCCGCTCTCGCCGCCGCCGTCGCGCCCGCGCCCGTACCATTGCCAGCGCAGCCCGCGCTGCCAGACCATGCCGCAGTCGGCCAGCTGCTGCAGGCGTGTCGGCAGTTCGCCGGGAAGCGGTCTGCCAGCCGCTCGGCACCATTGCAGCGTGGCATAGAGATAGCCTGCCCAACCGTGCGCGATGCCGAGGTTGCGACGATCCTCGCACTGCCCGATCGGCGGCAGCGCATCGATCTCTTGCCACAGGCCGCGCAGCACAGCCTCCCCGGCCGCCCAGAGCGAGGGACCGTCCCGGTGGGCCGCGGCGACCTCCGCGGGCTCGCCGAGGGCGTCGAAGAGCAGCGCGGCGGCGAGCAGCAGCCCCGAGCGGCCCAGGGTGAGATCGGGGTTCGGGCATTCGGCAACCGCGAGCGCCGCGAACTGCGCCGCCGCCCAGCTCGCCGCGGCCGCGTCGCCGCGTGCGTTGGCGATCAGGGCTTGGATGCACAGCGGACCGGTCGCGGTGTGGTACGGCGACACGCGTCCCACCGTCTCGGCGGTGATGTCGATGCGGGAGTTGTAGAACGCGTCATCGCCGCCGTCACGCGCCTCGCGGGTCGCTCGCGCCGACCACAGGTCGGCCTGCGTCAGCAGCGCAGCGTCCTCGCGCGCCATGCCGATGCGGTAGAGAGCATAGGCGATCCCGCCGGCACCGTAGTTCAGCGAGGCGCGCGGCGGCTCGTGGCCCTCGCACCAGAGCGTTCCCTCCGGCTGCACCCGCGCCAAGACTTCGCCGAGCAGCCGCTCAGCCTGGCTGACCGCCACTGCTTGCCGAGGGCGATCCGCCGGCCGTGCCTCGCGCTGCGCGGTGGCCACGGCTGCCAAGGCCGAGCAGAGCTCGCCGAGCGACCCGAACCGATCCGCAGGGTCCTTGGACAGCGCACGGCAGAGCACCGCCTCGAGCGCGGGCCAGGGGTCGAGATCGCGGGCGGCGAAAGCGAGCACCGGATCGTGAGCAATCTGGCGCAGCATCTCCTCGCGCTCGAGCGAGAAATCGAGGTAATGAGCGCCGCACAGCAACAGATAGAGGAGCGCCGCGACCGAATATTGCTCGCTCATTGTCGTGGCGGCGGGCGCCGGTCGTCCCGTCAGCGCCGCCACCGCGATTTCCGGCTCGAAGAAGAAGCCGACCCCGCCTCGCCCCACCGGCGCAAGCTCTCCCGCGAGGCCTTCGCAGCGTGCCAAGCCGAAGTCGATCAGGCGTACCTGGCCGCCGGCGCCCACCAAGACGTTGCGCGGATGGACGTCGCCATGCACCACGCCCTGTTCATGCAAGCGCCGGTAGGCATCGGCGATCGAATGGCAGAGCTCCAGCAGCCTGCCGCGCACCGCCGTACCCCATGAGCGGCGCAGCTCGCCGGCGGCCGTCCCCGCGTCGGCGCCGCCACACCACTCGATTACCAGATAGGCCCGCCCTTCCCACTCGCCGCTGGCGATCGGGCGCGGCGCCAGGGGGGCCGCCGAGCCCTTCTCTTGCCGCTCGGCGGCGGCCGCGAGATGGCCGAGGAGTGCGGCTTCCCGCCGCAGCCCGGCGGCAAGCGATGGCGATGCAGCTGGAAGGCCGGACCGCACGATCTTGAGCGCTGCCCAGAGGCGCGCCGGGCCGGCGCCGCGCACCTGGTAGAGCTCCGTGTCCTCCAGCACCTGCACGCAGCCAAGCACGGTGAAGCCAGCGATCTCGCGGCCGGGATCGAGCGAGGGTTGGATGCGCTGACCCTCCCCGCTGCCTTCGGTGACCAGGAAACCGGTGCGCACCAGCGCATCGAGCAGGGGATAGGCATCGAGAAGGGTGGCTTCCGGGTCGGCTTTCCGCTCGCGGCTGAAGGAGATCACCGCCTCGGAAACGGTGCACGGCTTCTCGAACTGCCGCAGCAAGGCGGCCGAGGGCGCGTCGACGATGCGCGAAGGCGTGCGCGAGCGCGGGCGGGTGATCGCGAAGTCGCCTTCCTGCCAGGTCAGCTGGCGCCGCACCTCGGGGGCCAGCTCCGTCACCGCGACCAGCACGACGTCGGAGGCCAGGACCAGGGAATCGGTGATCGGCATCGGTCAGATTTCCCGCCAGAGCCCGCCGCGCGGCGTCCAGGTGTCCGTGTCGACGCCATCCAGCCGCAGCCGTTCGACGGCGAAGCGCCAGGGCTCTACTGCCGCCTCGCCGCCGTCGGCGGCGGCAACGGAGGCGCGAGCGTCGAGCAGCGCCCGCGCCAGGCAGTGGGTGAGCCACAGCCGCCAGCTTTCCTTGCTGTTCCAGGGCAGGCGGGACTCGTTCGCCGGCGGGTCGATCCCCCACGACAGCAACCCATCGCCCGCGATCTCGGAAGTAAAGGGCACCCCCTGCGCCGCGACGCCCCGCAGCCGCTCCGCCAGTCCGCCGGCGGCTTTCGCCAGTTGCTCGAAGCTGGAGAAGTAGGCCACGATCTTGTCCGGCCGCAGCAGCCCGCCGGCATCCGCCCCCACCTTGAAAGCGGGAGTGCCCACCGCCGTGAGGGCAGCCAGGATCAGTCCGAAGCTCTCGCCGAGCTGCTCGGTCACCGGGCTGATATAAAGCTTGTACGTGGCGCCCGAGCGAGGCGAGACCGGCCGTGGCCGGGCCGAGCGCCAGCTCATCCACCCGTCCGCCGGCCCGCCCGCCACCCAATTTCGCGCCAGCAGCTCCCGGTTCGCGCCAGCGGCTGCGATTCCCAGGTAACGCTGGACCGCCGAGGCCGCCGGCAGCATCCGGCGCCACGCCGGCGTCAGCGGCCGCCGGTTGTAGCCGTAGAGGCGGAACGAGAGCTGCAGAGGGTCGTCGATGGCCAGGTTCTGGGCGTAGCGCAAGGCCGCCCGCGAGAGCTCGGCGAGACGGCCGCCGCCCTGTTCGGTGCCGGCATCGCGCGGCCAGTCGAAGGCAACGGCGCCGGAGACGAACGCTCCTCCGCGCTCGATCTCGAGGATGCTGTCGGCAATCAGCTGCGCCACCGCCCTCGCGGTGCCCTCGCCGAGTGTCGCTTGAACGTAGGTGGGGAGAGTTCCGGGCTGGCCCAGCGTCAGGTAGAGCAGGGCGGTGTCGCAATCGACCGACTTGAGGCCGAGGCCCGTTCCGGATCGCGGCCGCAGCACGCCGTAGAAGCCAGGCTCGGCCGCCAGGCTGGCGAGCGCTCGACGCTCGTCCTCGGCGAGACGGTTGAAAGGCACCAGCTCGTACTGCGGGTTGGCGCGCAGCTCATGCGTCAAGAGTGCCTGCATGAGGCCTCGCCCTCCCAGGTCCCTTGTCGGATTCATCGGTTCCATCGCCGCAAGCGATCCGGCGGCGCCACCGGGGCCCCGCCAGACACCATTTCATCGCATCTCGCCGCCGGCCGCTACTTGAGCTCCTTCTTGTGCTGCTGCAGCTCTTGCAGGGCGTCCTTGAGCTTGCCCTCGAGCTCCTCGGCCTCGGCACGGGTCTGGGGCCGCGATGCAGCTTCATGGGCCTGGTCCCGCTCCTTGAGCTTGACCAGGGTCGTTTCCAGCTGTTTTTGCAGCTGTTGCAGGTCCGTGGCACTGAACTGCACGAGATGGTGGTCGGCGAGGGTCGTTGGATCGACGAAGCTGCCGCCGCAGGGCGTCACCGTGCCACCGCATGCCTGGAAGGTGTCTCCACAGGCCCAATAGGGGATGGTGTGGAAGCCGCATGGGGCGTTAAGGGCGTTAAGGATGGTGTGGAAGCCGCAGGGGGCATTAATGGTGAGATTGGCGCAAGGGAGGTGCTGAAGCGAAGGCTGCTGGCATAGGTTCCGCTCTTTGCCCACCACGTCGATCATCAGGTCTTTGAATCTGAAGGGCATTCACCACCTCCTCCGGGCTCGGCCCGGGGTCGTTGACATCCTTCCGCGTGCGACCAGTCCCGGGCGTCCGCCGCGATGCCCGGGAGCGCGGCACAACATGAGAACGCCCGGGAGGCGAGGTCTCCCTCATCTGCAGGTCACTGCGCTTTCGGAACGGACGTAAATACAATTATAACACTTGCGAGTCGAGCCGAAGTCACACGTCTGGCGGATAGAACTCTGGCCATGTGGCTATGGGATTGCTGCCCATAGGTCGCGTTTAGCGAATTTGCCTATTCCAATCGGGCCGCGGGTGACCGGCTCGCTGCACTCTTCTCTATGACAGCGGAGGAGCCATGGCATTTTGGAGCGGCCGGCGGGGCGCCGGCATCTTGGAGAGCTTGGCGGGGGATCTGCGCTTCGGTGTGCGGATGCTGGGCAAGGACCCGAGCTTCACCGCCGCCGCCGTGCTCACCCTGGCGCTCGGCATCGGCGCCAACACGGCGATCTTCACGGCCGTAGACTCGCTGCTGCTGCGCCGGCTGCCGGTCGAGGACTCGGACCGGCTGGTGTTCAACATCGCCATGCGCGAGGGGCACGATCCTTTCGGCACCTCGCTGCTCGACTTCGTCGCCTACCGGGACCGGAATCGCAGCTTCACGCGCTGCGGCCTGGCGGCGCCGCGCTCCTTCAATCTCACCGGGCGGGAGGATCCGGAACGGGTGCAAGGGGCCGCCGTCCAGGCGGAATTTTTCACCACCCTGGGGATCCAGCCGCTGCTCGGGCGCGGCATCACCACGGCGGACGACCGTCCCGGCGGACCGGCGGTGGCGCTGGTCGGCCATGGCTTCTGGCGCCGGCGCTTCGGCGGCGATCCGCGGCTGATCGGCCAGACGCTGCAGCTCAACGGGCGCAGCACGACTGTCGTCGGCATCCTGCCGCCGGCGTTCGATTATCCCGGTGGCGCGCAGCTTTGGATCCCACTGCAGGCGCGCCTCTACGGCGTGCCGCTCGCCGACCTCGCGGCGCACGGCTACATGATGGTGGCGCGCCTGCGGCGCGGGGTGAGCGTCGAGCAGGCGGACGAGGACCTGAAAGCCATCGCCCGCCAGCTCGAGCAGGAGGTGCCGCAGGTCCGGAAGGGCTGGAGCGTCAAGGTGATCCCGCTGCGGCAGCATCTGCTGGGCGGCCTGGCGAGCCGCGTCGAGACCTCGCTGCTCGCGCTGCTCGGGGCCGTCGGGTTCCTGCTGCTCATCTGCTGCGCCAACGCCGCCGGTCTGTTGCTGGCGCGGGGCGTGACGCGCGAGCGGGAGATTGCGGTGCGGCGCGCCCTGGGAGCCGGCTGGTGGCGGGTCGTCCGGCAACTGGTGGCGGAGAGCCTGCTGCTGGCGGCGCTGGCGGGCCTGGCCGGCGGGCTGCTGGCCATGGCCATCCTGCCGGTCCTGGGCGCCGAGAACCCGATCCAGACCGCGGCCTTCGCCGGCATTCTGCGCAGCCCCCGGCTGGATGGCCGCGTGCTGGGCTTCCTGGCGGCCGTGACCGTGCTGACCGGAGTGATCAGCGGCCTGCTGCCGGCGGTCAAGGCGGCCGGCGGCAGCGATTTGATGCCGCTCATCCAGGAAGGCGGGCAGCGCTCGGGCAGCCGCTCGGGGCGCCGCTCGCTCGCCGTCCTGGTGGTCGTCGAGATGGCGATCGCCGTGACCTTGCTGGCGGGCGGCGCGCTGATGATCCAGAGCTTCCGCCGCCTGCAGCATGTCGAGCTCGGGTTCCGCCCGCGGCACCTGTTGACCATGCACCTGGAGCTGCAGCCCGCGAAATACCAGGCGTTTCCGCGGCGCGTGATCTTCGTCGAGCAGATCCTGCAGCGCATCCGGGAGCTGCCCGGAGTCGAGGCCGCGGGCACCACGACCAACGTGCCGTTGAGCAGCTTGACGACCCAGGACTCCCTCTTCACCGTGGCGGGACATCCGCCCGCCAACCCGGCGGACCTGCCCATCACCGCGCACCGGCTGGTGAGTCCCGGTTACCTGGAAAGCCTCGGCGTGACGCTGGTCAAGGGCCGCTTGCTCGGCGAGCAGGACCGCGCCGGCGCGCTGCCGGTGGCGGTGATCAGCGAGGAGCTGGCGCGGCAGGGGTGGAAGGGCGAGGATCCGATCGGCAAGCAGGTCAAGCGGGTCCGGCCGGGGCAGCCGGACTTTCCCTGGCTGACGGTGGTCGGCGTGGTGAGAGACGTCAAGGAGGACCGCTTCAATTTCCGCGTCGACCGGCCGGTGTGGTACCTCCCGTACGCGCAGCAGGAGAACACCTTCGCGCTCGACCTCATGATCAGGACCGGCGGCGAACCGTCCAGCCTCACCCCGGCGATCCGCCGGGCCATCCTCGCGGTCGATCGCGAGCAGCCCGTCTCCGACGTGACGACCATCGACGTGCTGCTGTCGGGGATGCTTGCCACCGAACGGTTCAGCGCGTTCCTGATGGGGGCGCTGGCGGCAATGGGCCTGGTGCTGGCGATCATCGGGTTGTACGGCGTGATGGCGTACTCGGTGAGGCGGCAGACCGGCGAGATCGGGCTGCGCGTGGCGCTGGGCGCGCCCCCCCGGGCCATCTTCGGGATGGTGCTCGGGCGGGGGGCGCAGCTGATCGGCTGCGGACTGCTCATCGGGGTGTCGTGCGCCGCGGTGCTGGCGCGGCTGCTGGCCGGCACCCTCTACGGTGTGGGCGCCAGCGATCCGGCGACCTTCGCGGTCGCCGCCCTGCTGGTGGCCGCGGTGGCGGTCGCTGCCTGCATCCTCCCGGCGCGGCGAGCGATGCGCGTCGACCCGCTGGTGGCCTTGCGCTCCGAGTAGCGGCTGAGACATCACCCGGCCTGGGCGCGGCCCGAGCCCGGTCTCCCCGGCCCGCGACTTGGGCCCCAGGCCCGCTCCTTCAGCCGCGTCTTGTCTCCCTGCCGGAGAACGCTTGCACTGTTAAATATGAACGTTACAGGTTACATGAGAATTGAATGCCGTCTCTGCGCGCCGAAATCGAAGGGGCCGGGAACGAACTGCTTTACCTTCGCCCCGCTGACCAGGCGATGGCGGCGGAGCTGGCACGGGCACACGGCACCTGGCCGGCTGCGGCTTGCGCTGCCGCATTGTTCGGATTGCTGCAGCGATATAACGCCGACGATCGCCCGACGCTGGAGTGCTCGGTCGTCGGCCCCGACGGGCGGTGTGGAGGCGAGGCCCTTCCCCGGAGCGATGCGCGGCCGCTGACCGCGGACCTGTCGCGGGATCCTTCCTGCCGCGAGTTGCTCGCCTTGGCCGATGCCGCCCTGCGGGCGACCTGCGGGCAGCCCGGGGCGGCCCTGCGCTTGACGCTGCCGCCGACGCCGCTGCTCGCCGCCCCCGTCGCCCTGGTCTGCGGGGGGCCGGCCCCCCCTGCCGTCGGCGCGGTCACCGCGATCGCCGCGATCGCTCTCGAATGCCGGGCCGCTGAGCCGGGCGCGGCGGCCGCTCTGGCGCGCCTGGCGGAGCACGTCGGCGGCTGGCTGGCCGCGGCGGCCGCCCGCCCCGGCGACCGGGTGTCGGCGATCCCTTTCCTTGCCGCGGCCGAGCGCCAGGCGCTGATTGCCTGGAACGACACCCGTTTCGACTACCCGCGGGGCGGCTGTCTGCACGAGCTGATCGCGGCGCAGGCGGCGCGCTCGCCGCGGTCGCCGGCCCTGGCCTGCGAAGGCGCGGAGCTGAGCTATGGGGAGCTGGCGGCGCGCGCCGGGCGGCTGGCGACGCACCTGCGCCGGCTCGGCGTCGGTCCCGAGGTGCTGGTCGGGATCTGCGCCGAACGCTCCTTCGATCTGGTCACCGGCTTGCTGGCGATCCTTCAGACAGGCGGCGCCTACGTGCCGCTCGATCCGTCCTACCCGGCCGAGCGGCTGGCGTTCATGGTCGCGGATGCGAGCGCGCCGGTGCTGCTGCTCGAGCGGCGGCTCGCGGCGGCGGTGCCAGACCAACCTGGCACGCGGCGGGTCTGGCTCGACGAGCCGCAAGGCTGGAGCGGTGAAACGAAACTCTCTCGGAGCGAAGGGGAGGGGGCGTCCGGAGAGCCCTCGGACGTCGACCCGGACAACCTCGCCTACGTGATCTACACCTCGGGCTCGACCGGCAAGCCGAAAGGCGCGATGAACACTCATCGCGCGATCGTCAACCGCCTGCTCTGGATGCAGGACGCCTACGGCCTCACCAGCACGGACTCGGTGCTGCAGAAGACGCCGGTGGGCTTCGACGTCTCGGTCTGGGAGCTGTTCTGGCCGCTGCTCGCCGGCGCCCGGCTGGTGCTGGCGCGCCCGGGCGGCCATCAGGATGCCGCCTACCTGGTCGAGCTGATCGGCCGCGAGCGCATCACCATCCTGCACTTCGTGCCGCCCATGCTGCGCGCCTTCCTGGACCAGCCAGGGCTCGAGGCGCTGACCAGCTTGCGCCAGGTGATCGCCAGCGGCGAAGCCCTGCCGCAGGAGCTGGCGCAGCGCTTCCTCGCCCGCTCGCGGGCCGAGCTGGACAACCTCTATGGTCCGACCGAGGCGGCGGTCGACGTCACCTCCTGGCGCTGTGAGCGCGGCGGTGCGAACGGCGGTGAGCTCAGCTTGGATGCCGGGTCCTCCGGATCCGCCGGATCCGCCGGAGGGGGCGTCCCGGCGGTGGTGCCGATCGGCCGCCCCATCGCCAACCTGCGCATCCATCTGTTCGACCGCCACGGCGAGCCGGTGCCACCCGGTGTGCCGGGAGAGCTGTACATCGGCGGCGCCGGCTTGGCGCGGGGCTATCACGGCCGCCCCGAGCTGACCGCCGAGCGCTTCGTGCCCGATCCCTTCGCCGGCGCGCCCGCACCGAACGGCTCGAGGCCAGGGCCCGGCGCCGCGCCGCCGGCCCCCGGCGAAGCGGGGGCGCGCCTGTACCGCACCGGCGACCTGGCCCGCCATCGTGCCGATGGCGTGGTGGAGTACCTCGGCCGTCTCGATCATCAGGTCAAGATCCGCGGCGTCCGCATCGAGCTGGGGGAGATCGAGGCCGCTCTGTGCCGTCATGCTGCGGTCGCCGCCGCGGTGGTAGTGGCCGCCGAGGGCGGTGCCGACCGCCGCCTGGTCGCCTACGTCGTGCCGGACGCCGGCAGCGCCGGCCCGGTCGCCGGCTGGGTGGGCCTGGGCGCAGCCGGCGAGGTCGCCGGCCAGGCCCTCCACGAGCTCGACAACGGCATGGTGGTGGCCCACCTCAATCGCGGCGAGACGGAGTTCCTTTACCGGGAGATCTTCGTCGAGCGGGAGTACCTGCGCAACGGCATCGCCCTCTCCGACGGCGCCTGCGTGTTCGACGTCGGCGCCAACATCGGGCTGTTCACGCTGCAGGCGGGCCGCGCCGCCCGGAACGTCCGCGTCTATGCCTTCGAACCGATGCCGGCGCCGTTCGCTCGGTTGCGCTTGAACGCCGCCGCCTACGGCGTGGACGCGCGGCTCTTCCCCTGCGCCTTGGCCGCCGAGCGGGGGAGCGCCGAGCTGACCTGGTATCCCCATCTGTCGCTGCTGTCCGGCCGCCATGCCGACGCCGCGGAGGACCGGGAGGTGGTACGGTCGTTCCTGCGGGGCCAGGAGCGCGACGGCGGCTTCACCCTGTCTCCGGAGCAGGCCGACGAGCTGCTGGCAGAGAGTCTGCGCGCGGAGCGCGTGACCTGCCCGCTGCGCACCCTCTCCGAGGTGATCGCGGCGGAGGGCGTCGAGCGCATCGATCTGCTCAAGATCGACGCCGAGAGAAGCGAGCTCGAAGTGCTCGCCGGCCTGTGTGGCGCCGACTGGGGCAAAGTCCGCCAGGTGGTGGTGGAAGTCCATGGCGGGCCGGGGCGGCTGGCGGCGGTGACCGACCTGCTGCTGGCGCAGGGCTTCAAGGTGACGGCCGAACCTGGCCCGGGACTGGCCGGCGGCGGCCTCGACGTTCTCGCCGTTCTCCACATTGTCTACGCCCGGCGGCCGCAGCAGCCGGGCCTTCGTGCCGGTCGGGCGGCCGCTCCCGCCACCGAGTGGTGCAGCCCGTCGCGCCTGGTGCACGATCTGCGCGCCGCCCTGCGCGCCTCGCTCCCAGAGGCCATGGTGCCTGCCGACATCGTGTTGTTGCGCGAGCTGCCCCTGTCGCCGAACGGCAAGGTGGACCGGCGGGCATTGCCGGCGCCCGCCGTGCTGCCGCCCGAGTTGTCGCCGGCGGGCGAGGCGCCGCGCACCGAGGTCGAGCAGGCGCTGGCTGCCTGGTGGCGCGAGCTCCTGGGGCGCGAGCAGGTCGGCCTGCTGGACAGCTTCTTCGACCTGGGAGGCCACTCGCTGCTCGCCACCCAGCTGCTCTCGCGGCTGCGCGAGGCCTGGGGCGTGGAGCTGTCCCTGGGCGCGGTCTTCGCCAACCCCACTCTGCAAGGTCTGGCCGCGATGATCGAAATCCGGATCGACGCGGCGGGCCGCCTCCCGGGGGCCGCCGGCCACGCCGCGCCCGGCCCGGGGCGGGCGCCGCGCGACGGGCCGCTGCCGCTGTCGTTCTCCCAGGAGCGCGTCTGGTTCCTGCAGCAGCTGGACCCGACCGTTCGCGCCTACCAGTTCCAGGCGTCGCTGCGCTTTGCCGGCCCGCTGAACGTGGCCGCGCTGGCGGCTGGCCAGCGCGAGCTGGTGCGGCGCCACGAGATCTTCCGCACCACCTTTCCCACCGCCGCGGACGGTGGACCGGTGCAGCACGTCTGTCCTCCGGGGTCGCTCGCGGCCGCGGCCGCCGTGGCGCTCCTGCCGCTGGTCGACCTGGGCGCGCTGCCGGCGGCGCGGCGCGAGGCCGAGGCCGCGGCGCGGATCCAGGACGAGCTGGCCAGGCCGTTCGCGGTCGAGCGCCTGCCGCTGGTGCGCTGGAGCCTCTTCCGGCTGGCGCCGGAAGAGCACCTCTGGATCGACGTCGAGCACCACCTGGTCCACGACGGCTGGTCGTTCAACCGGCTGCTCGAGGAGCTGGCTGCCCTGTACGCGGCCGGCCTCGCGGGGCGGCCCTCGCCGCTGCCGGAGCCCGCTCTGCAGTTCGCCGACTACGCCTGGTGGCAGCGCCAGTGGGTGCAGGGCGAGGTGGCAGAGGCCCAGCTGGCCTTCTGGCGCCGCGCACTGGCCGGGAGGCCGAGCACCCTGGACTTGCCCACCGACCGGCCGTGGCCGAAGCGGCAGAGCTTCCGCGGGCGCGTGTTGCGCCACGAGCTGCCGGCCCCGCTGGCCGACGGGCTGCGCGCCTGCAGCCGGCGCCATCGCACCAGCCTGTTCATGACCATGCAGGCGGCTTTCGCCGCGCTGCTGTGCCGCTACTCGGGGCAAGAGCAGGTCAACGTCGGCTCGGCGGTCGCCAACCGCCGCTGGCGCGAGACGGAATCGATGATCGGCATGCTGGTCGACACCGTGGTGCTGGCCAACGATCTCGCCGGCGATCCCACCGCCGCCGAGCTGCTGGCGCGGGTACGACGCGTCTGCGTCGACGCCGGCATGCACCAGGACATTCCGTTCGACCTGGTGGTCGAGGCGGTCAAGCCGCGGCGCGACCTGGCGCGCAACCCGCTCTTCCAGGTGAGCTTCAGCTTCCACGACTCGCCGCTCGGCGAGCTCGCCTTTCCCGGCCTGCGGACGCGCTTGACCGAGGCGTTGAGCAACCGCTCGGCGAAGTTCGAGCTCAACGTCATCTGCATCCCGCGCCGCGAGCAGCGCGTCGGCCGCGGCGGCGCGGGCGCCGGCGCGCCAGAGGGAGAAACCGGCATCACCGTGCTCTGGGAGTATGCCAGCGCGCTCTTCGACGGGGCGACAGCGGCGCGCATGCTGGGCCACTACCAGACGCTGCTCGGCGCCCTGGTGGAGGACCCCGGGCGGCACCTCTCGGAGCTGACGCTGCTCACCGCCGCCGAGCGCCGGCAGCTCGCGGAGTGGAGCGCCGGCGCCGCCGATCCCGGCCCGGCCGCGGCGCCCGTGCACCATCGTTTCGCGGCAGCGGCGGCGCGCCGGCCCGAAGCCCTGGCGGTTGCCGGCGCCGGCGCCGCGCTCACCTACGGCGAGCTGCGGCGGGCCTCGGTGTTGCTGGCGCGCGGCCTGCGCCGGCTTGGCATCGGCCGCGGCGCGCGGGTGGCCGTCTGCATGGCACGCTCGCCCGGGATGGT
>Ga0209118_1000170_pt1 | contig 43003 bp, 48 predicted proteins | sample BlaSpr_A8_Ref_M1_FD_187988 | JGI IMG/M metagenome (GOLD analysis project Ga0209118, IMG submission 187988) | Forest soil microbial communities from Thunder Bay, Ontario, Canada - Black Spruce, Ontario site 2_A8_Ref_M1 (SPAdes) (version 2) | ecosystem: Environmental > Terrestrial > Soil > Boreal... | reverse complement strand
AAGGGGTCAAAGGGTTTAGGGAAACCGGTCGCGATGTGTACACCGAGGATGACGTGTTTGCTGCCGTGCGGGCAGTCGCTGATGGACCGTTGCAGGACGCACTGGACCTTGCCTATCTGACGGGACAGCGGCCTGCCGATACCCTACGGCATCGAGAAAGCGATCTCAAAGACGGCGGTCTATTTGTGCAGCAGGGCAAGACCCAGAAGAAGCTGCGGATCACCCTAAGAGGCGAATTCCAGGCAGTGATCGAGCGCATCATGGAACGTAAGAAATCTCACAGGATTCGCAGTCTGGCACTGATATGCAATGAGCAAGGCCAGCCACTCGGCAAGGACGCCCTGCGTTACCGTTTCGACAAGGCAAGAGAGCAGGCCATCACCGCAGCGCAGATGGCCCAGGGTGAGGCCCAGACGGTTCGGGACAAGGAACGATTTCATCAGCTGATTTACGCCATCAGAAACTTCCAGTTTCGGGATCTGCGCGCTAAGGCAGGAACAGACAAGGCCGAAGCGACCGGCGATATGCGTCAAGCACAAAAGCAACTTGGTCATTCCTCAATCGTGATGACGGAGCACTACATTCGTCGTCGCAAGGGCGACAAAGTTGAACCCACCAGATAGCGGAATTGCGGAAATCATCCGCGAATTGCGGAAATAATTTCCGGGCGCCGCACTGTAAGTGTTTGATTTGTTGGTAGGGCGTGCGGGATTCGAACCTGCGACCAACGGATTAAAAGTCCGCTGCTCTACCAACTGAGCTAACGCCCCAAAAAGGAGGGCGCATTTTAATGGCGGGCGATATTGGTGTCAATCGATGACATCGCTCAGGCTTATGGCTGCTGCATCAATCTCCAATATTGATACTTCATGGTGAGCGCCGAGCCAGCAACTATCGCAAAGAAGGCCATGAGTGAACCCAGTGCCAGGGTCGATACGCCCGAAATACCCTGGCCAATGGTGCAGCCAAGCGCCGTAACACCGCCGAACCCCATCAGCGTGCCTCCAACGATATGATTGCGCGTATCAGCGATAGAGACGAAGCCTTCCCAGCGGAACGTTTTGGACCACAGCGCGTATGCAGCCGAGCCGGTAATCACACCGAGTACTGCCGCTACCCCGAAGCTCACGGTGAGTGACTTATCGGTCCACAGCATTAGCAGTTCCAGCGTATAGGCGACGGGCGCTACAAAACTGAATGACTCTATCGTCTTGGAATTGGTACCGAAGAAGACCGTCTCCAACGTCTCCGGGTTCTCACCATAGCCAATATGGCCGGTCACGTACCATCCTGCAACGATGACCAGCCCGACCACCAGTCCGCCGAAGATGTGTTCGCCGCTATGGCGGAAATCGCGATCCTTGAAAATGAAGATGAGCAAGGCTGCCGCCACGCTAGTCGCGACTATCAATAGCGCGCGTTGCGTCTCGATGCCGGTGGCGGCGTTCAGCAGAGTTGGCAGGTCCTGTCCGCCAATGCCACGGGTCGCAAAATCAAAGGCGATATTATCCAGATAGCTGCGGCGCCAAACGGCGAAGACCCCCTTCAAAGTCATGTACGCAGCGATGCCGAGGAAAGCGAGTACGACCAGAGATTTCAGATTGCCGGCGCCAAGGCGAACCAAACTCTTGCTGGCGCAACCGGAACCCAGCGTCATGCCAATTCCGAACAAGAATCCACCGCCGATGTAGGACAACCACGTCAGGTTGGGACGCTGGAAAAAGGACTTGGAAAGATCGACGAGACCAAGATATTGCAGCGCGCTGGTACCGATAATGGCGGCAGCGATGGCGAGCAGCCACATACGCATGCGTCCCCAATCGCCCATGTTGACCACGTCGGAAACCGCACCCATGGTGCAGAAGTGAGTTCGGTTCGCCACCGCACCAAAAACGAAGGCAAGTGCGAACGCCCCCCATGCAACCTGCGTGGCAACATGCGTTGCGCTATTCATGAGTATTCTGTCCGGTGCGATCGCGCGTCGGTCATGGGGCTCAAGTCTTATAGCGCGTAGGATCGGCAATGCCCGCCGCCGCGAAGCCTACCGCGCAAGCGGCAAGAGTCGCATACGCCGCAAGCGTGCCCCGCATTATCGGCGCAATAGCACGACACCGTCGCAGCGAAATCCACGCCCAGCCTATGTCCCTCGCGAATGATCTTAGCTTTCGGCCATTTTACTAGCGGCGCATGGAGGGTAAGGCGTGCTCCCTCTACTGCTGCTTTGGTTGCCAGATTGGCCATGACCTCACAAGAGCGAAGGTATTCGGGCCGGCAATCAGGGTAGCCTAGGTAATCCACCGCGTTGGCGCCGATGAAGATATGCCGTGCGCCAAGCACTTCCGCCCAGGCGAGCGCGAGCGACAGCAGGATCGTGTTGCGCGCCGGCACATAGGTCACGGGAATGCCAGCGGTTCGTGCGACGGGAACGGCGATGCTCCGGTCGGTGAGCGCCGAACCGCCGAAGACCGTCAGGTCAAGTCGCATTACGCGATGGGCAGCCCCACCCAGTTGCTTAGCGATCTGCGCTGCCGCCTCCAATTCCGCATGATGCCGCTGGCGGCAATCGAGTGACAGCGTGTAACACGCAAAGCCGTCGAGCCGCGCAAGGGCAAGCGTGGTTGCCGAATCGAGGCCGCCGGAGAGCAGAACAACGGCGCAGGGCATAAAGAGCCGTCGAGAGGGAAAATGTAATGTTACGGGATTGCGGAGGGGTGGGACAAAGAACTGAATGCTGGGAGTGAGGCTTCGAATCCATTATTAGCGACGTAGAATCGAGCCGTCCGCTATCTCTATTCACGAGCGCATGACGCACCGGCGCCATTCGGTGCCCAGGCACATTATCCCATGGGTACTTGTGCAACTGAGCCTGCATCCGCACGTCCCACCGGTCGCGCGGGGTCGAACCGGCAGGATGGATAGCACTGACTTCACCGCGGGCTGGTGAAAACAAAATACCGGGCAGCGATCTGCCAGCGCGTGCTCCTGCAATACTGATGAAGGCCAGAGGTAATCCGCCTCATTGCACCTCGCGAGTCGACATCCGAAATATCGACAGCACCGCTGGTCCGGTTTCGACAGAAACGGAATAGATCCTGTCGCACCGCGCCGCGAGCAGCGAAGGACAAGGTTTCTGCGCCAACGGTTCGCCGCCGGTCACCGTGACGCAGTTAACCGGCGTAAGCTGCGACAGCTTCCAATACTTCGCCCAATGAACCGCCCGTGCTTTCATGGAAAGCATGGGCCGTGTCGCAATAGGCGCAGCGCAACGTCGGCCGCACAAATACGGTGGGGCAGCCCCCCACCCGGCTGGTCTCACCTGCAAGGAAAAGCATGCTGCGTTGATGCGCAGCAGGCCCGATGTGGCTTCGCCTTCGGCCGAGCGAAGCGCAAATAGAACCGTAGACGCGCTTACCTCTTTGGACCGGCGAGTCTGGTCCGCGCTTTCCCAGCCGCCTCTGACGACGGATATTTGGCGACAAGGTCCTCCAACATTTGACGCGCCTTCACAGCATCACCCCGATCGGATTGGATGGCCGCGATCGTGAGCATGGCGTCAGGCACCTTGGGTGAATCGGGATAGCGAGTCAACACGGTTTGCTGTGCTGACATGGCAGCCGTCAAATTGCGTACGTTGTAGTGCGCAAGCCCAATCCAATACTGGGCGCTCGCAGCGGAGGGACTCGCGGGATAGGTGTCGATAAAAGTCTGAAATGCGCCGATCGCCTTGGTGTAGTCCCCCCGCTTGAATAGGGCATTGGCGGCATCATAATCGCGCTTCTCAGCAGCCGCGAGAATGGCCGTCTGCCTCGGGTCGAGCGGAGTTTTACTACTTGCCGCGCTGGGAGTGGACGCCGCCGGAGTGGATGCCAAGGCGGTGGTGGACGCAGGCACGGAGGATGCCGCGGACGCGGAGCCCGCGGCATCGGCCGCGCCCGCGGCACCGCCCGGCTCAAGCCGCTTCAGACGGGAGTCCAGATCCAAGTAGAAATCACGCTGCTTCTTGTCGATTGTGGCAATCTGATTGGATAGGACCTCCATCTGCCCGCGCATGTCGGCGAGCTGCTGCTTCAACTGCTCGATCTGGCTCGCCAGCTCGAACAGCCCGAGGTTCTTGAGGCTGTTTTCGAGTTTGGTAAGGCGCGCGTCCGTGTCTTGGTCCTTCGCCCGCATTTCGGCTTCGACCGCGAGAAGCTTCTTGCGCGCTTCATCATCATCGAACAGGCCGGCATGCGCCGGACTGACGAGCAAGACCAAGAAGGCAAAAACCAGAGCGCACCGCATGGCGATTACTCGCCGGCGTAGACGATGTCAGCGCGGCGGTTTTGTGCCCAGGCATCTTCGTCGTGGCCCAGGGCCTTGGGCTTTTCCTTGCCGAAGCTGACCGTATCGATTTGCCTGTCAGAGGCGCCCAGCACGTTCATCGCCTGCTTCACGCCGTCGGAACGGCGTTGGCCAAGCGCGAGGTTGTACTCGGCGCTACCGCGCTCATCGGTATGGCCTTGCACGGTCAGCCTGGTGCTGGGATGTTCAACCAGATATCTGGCGTGGGCCTGAACCAGCGGCTTGAATTCGTCCTTCACCAAGGCCGAGTCGAATTCGAAGTAGACACTACGCTTGGAAAGAATGTTGTTCGCATCCTTAAGCGGGTTGATGCCGAGTGGTGTAGTGGGCGTAGTCGCGGAAGACTGTCCCGGCCTCTGTCCGCCTGTGGTGGCGCCACTCTCGCTTACCGGAGCTTTCTGCTTCAGTGAAGTGCTCGAGCAGGCGGCCAGAGCCACGATCAATAAGGAACCTAAAAGTATATTTTTCATGTCATTTCCTCGTTGTGGTTAAAAATACATACAGCCCTGGGATGTTACATACAGACAGCAGCCCTGGGAATCAGTTTTTTGGCAGCGGTCCCCAAGTAGGTTCGCGCACGTCCCCTGCAGCTGTGGACAGGCGAGTCTTGTAGCGCCCATCCACCGATACCGTGGCCAATACTCCGCGCCCGCTATCGCGGGTCGCATAGAGGATCAGCTTACCGTTCGGCGCAAAACGTGGCCGCTCGTCAAGGGTGGATTCAGTCAGTACCATGGACTGTCCTGAACCGAGATCAAGTAGCGCGACACGAAATCCGTTGTCACGAGTCAGATATGTGAGGCTCTTGCCGTCGGGACTCCAGTCCGGTGATACGGCATAAGTGCCGCTAAAGGTGAGGCGCTGCGCATCGCCCCCCAACGCAGGCATGCGGTAGATTTGCGGACTGCCGCCGCGGTCGGAAGTAAAGGCAATCCATTTGCCGTCAGCCGAAAATGTAGGCTCGGTGTCGATTCCTGTACTGGTGGCAATGCGCTGCGCACTGGTGCCACCGTCGGAGGGGATCAAGAAGATTTGCGTCCCGCCGTCACGCGAGAGCGCTACGGCCAGTTTGCTGCCGTCAGGAGACCAGGCGGGGGCGCTGTTGTTGCCGCGGAAGCTAGCAACTATCTTACGTGTGCCTGCCAGTAGGTTCTGGACTACGACGATCGGGCGCTGACTCTCGAAGGACACGTAGGCGAGCCGGTTACCGTCCGGCGACCAGGAGGGCGACATGATCGGCTCGTTGGACGCCAGCACCGTCTGGGCACCGAAACCATCGGCATCGGCGACTTGCAGCTGATAGCGCCGTCCCTGCTTCACGATGTACGCAATGCGCGTCGAGAAAACTCCTTTGTCGCCGGTAATTGCCTCGTAAATCATGTCGGCGATTTTATGGGCGGTGGCACGCGCCTGCGAGGCCGCGGCGGTAACGGATGCTGCGGCAAGCTGCGTTTGCTTTACCGCATCCATCAGGCGAAAGCGGACTTCGACTCCGCCATCCTGTGCAGGGAGCACAGATCCGATGACCACAGCGTCCGCATTGCGGCCGCGAATGTCGGGATAGTTAATCTGTTCGGGCTCGACCGGCACCGGGTTGATGCCCGAGGTATCCACTGTCTTGAACTGCCCGCTGCGCGCCAAGTCTGCGCTGATTACCTCGGTCAATTTTTGCGGGAGCGTACCCTCGTTGGCGAACGGCACCACGGCAATTGGGAACTGCTTGCCCGCACCGCCAATGATTTCGATAGCAAGCTGGGCATGAGCTATCGGTACCGCGGCAAAAAATAAGAGTACCACGGCAAATCGAAGTCTCTTTTTCATGGAAGGCTTTATCAAAATTTGTCCTGGATCCGGCATTGGCAAACTCCTGAAGGCGCCACCTTAGTCATTGGGTCTGAATTTGTAAATTCGCTTCCGAAATTGCCTTCCGAACAACTCCGGGTCGTCTTTCGGGACAGGCAGGGGCGCCGCCTTGCGAATCCCGCGTTCCGCGGCCTCGTCGTAAGGTTTGAAGCCACTACTCGTTTTCAGCTGTACATCGAGCACTTCGCCGGTGGGCAACAATGTCACTTCATACTGAACTTCAAGATTGCCAGGCAAATTATCCGGAAGAATGGTCGCCCGTTTGATGCGCTCAGCAATCCTGCTCTCGTAATCCCTCACCTTCTTATCCGCAGCAGCTTGCGCTGCCTTCGCAGCAGCATCGCGCGCCGCCTGCTCTTCGGCGAGCTTAGCCTTTTCTTCAGCAAGTTTCTTTTCTTCTTGCTTCTTTTGCTCTTCCTTCTGCTTCTGCTCGGCGAGCTTCTTCTTCTGCTCCTCTTCCTTCTTGCGCTGTTCCTCTTTCTTGCGCTGTTCTTCTTTCAAGCGCTTTTCCTCAGCCAGCTTTTCCTCCTGTTCGCGCTTTAATTTCTCCTGCTTCTCCTTAAGCTCGATATCTACCTTAGGCGGCGGCGCAGGTTCCGGCTCCGGCTGGGCTTTGGGCTCGGGTGCCGGCTTGGGCTCGGGTTTCGGCTCTGGGGGCGGCGTAGGCTTGGGCGGCTCAGGTTGAGGCTGAGCGATTTTGGGCGCTACTTGGGGTGCTGGTATGCTCGACCATAGATCGACCTCAACGGGCGCTATCAAACCGCGGCGCCACGACACGCCGACCAAAAGGAAAATGAAGAAAAGCGCGTGAACGGTGAGCGCGAGTGCCCCGGCGCGAATTTTACCCGGTTCTCGCTTGACAGTCTTTGGCATCGATCTGCGTTAGTTTCCGAGGCCCGCAACACGATGAATTGCGCGATTCACCGGTTAGGGAGTCCGCGGCTTGGCCAACAGGCCGATACGCTGCACCTGATTCTGCTGCAGAACGTCCATCACTTTCAGCACTTCCTCGTATTTCACCGCCTTGTCCGCGGCAATGACCACCGGTTGGTCTGGGGTACCCGCCTGTTTGGCCTTGATTGCGGCGATCAGTTCCTCGCGGCTGACCGGCCGCGCCATACTTTCCTTGGCCGTATCGCGTAGCAAAAGGTCGCCATTCGTCTTTATCTGCACTTCCATGGGCTGAGTCGGGGTGTTGAGCGACCGACCAACCGAAGGCAGATCGATCTGACCTGGATTGATGAGTGGCGCCGTCACCATGAAAATAATGAGCAGCACCAGCATGACGTCGATATACGGCACGACGTTAATCTGGTTCATGAGCTTGCGCGGGCGACGTGCCATCTCAAGCTCTCTCAGTTGTGCGACTGGCGCTGCAGGATGTTGGAGAACTCTTCCATGAAGCTCTCGAAACGAATGGATAGCCGGTCGATATCGGCCGTATAGCGGTTGTACGCGACCACAGCGGGGATGGCCGCAAACAGGCCCATGGCGGTCGCCACGAGCGCCTCAGCGATGCCCGGTGCGACATGGGCGAGCGTCGCCTGCCCGACATTGGCGAGTCCGCGGAACGCATTCATGATGCCCCATACGGTGCCGAGCAGGCCGACGTAAGGGCTGACCGACCCTACGGTCGCGAGAAAAGGAAGATGCGCTTCAAGCGCATCCATTTCGCGCTGGTAGGTGGCGCGCATGGCCCGCCGAGTGCCGTCCAGAACGGCGGCGATATCCTGCCCGCTGCGGCTACGGAGCTTGAGAAATTCCTTGAAACCCGATTCGAATATTTTCTCGATCGCCCCGGCATTGCCGTGCCCGCTCGATACTTTGTTGTACATGGCATTGAGGTCAGTACCCCCCCAGAAATCGCGCTCGAATGTGTTGGTTTCCCGGGCAGCGGCCTTGGTAGCAAACATCTTGATGAAGATGTACCACCAGGACATGAGGGATCCGAACACCAACAACCCCAGAATCAACTGGACTATGACGCTGGCATTGGTTACCAGGCTAAGAATGGAAACGTCCGACGATACGTTCACGCTGTTCCCTTTGATTCTCTTTGAAAAGCCATTCGAAGCAGCCTGAAGATACATTCCACAGAGGCATGACTTGCGAGCGCAAAAAACTGGCTTCGTCGCGCCTCTATCTCTATGCGCCTTCTGCCCTTTGCAGACAGTCTCGCAACGCCATGGGCATGGCCACTGGCCTGCTGGTGCCGAGTTCGAGGCAGGCTGCCGATACAGTGGCGCGTGTAAGGGTCTCACCGTCGCGTTCGATCGATTGGCGGAAAACTACCCGGCAATAGCCGAGCGACTCTATGCCGACGGTAGCTTCCAGCAACTCGTCCAAGCGCGCAGGTTTGCGAAAATTGATTTGTAATGACTGCACTACAAACTGCACGCCGAATTCATTGGCCAAACGCTGATGATGAAAACCGACATGGCGCAGCCAATCAGTGCGCGCCCGTTCCAGAAAGCGCAAGTAAGTGGCATGGTAGACGATGCCGCCCGCGTCGGTGTCCTCGTAGTAGACACGAACCGGAATACTAAAACATTTGGTGCCGACAGCGAGCACGCCGTTCTCGCTAACCTGCATCAGAACAACTCGCCCGTCCCGGTTCGCGTCGGCGTGACCAAGCCAAAATGCTGATAAGCAATGGCGGTAGCGACCCGTCCGCGAGGCGTGCGTTGCAGGAAGCCCTGTTGAATAAGAAAAGGCTCGAGTACATCCTCGATGGTATCGCGCTCCTCGCCAATGGCAGCCGCGAGATTGTCCACGCCGACCGGTCCACCGGCAAATTTTTCAATAACGGCTGAAAGCAGTTTACGGTCCATCACGTCGAGCCCTTGATGATCGACATCCAGCATCAGCAGAGCGGCGTCGGCCACTTCGCGGTTCACTTTGCCGTCGGCCCTCACGTCGGCGAAGTCGCGCACCCGGCGCAGCAGCCGATTGGCGATGCGCGGTGTACCCCGGGCCCGACGCGCGATCTCCAGGCAGCCCTCGGCCGATACCGTGCATTCGAGCAACCGCGCCGAGCGCGTCACGATGCGTTGCAGTTCTTCGGCAGTATAGAATTCAAGCCGCGCCACGATTCCGAAACGATCGCGCAGCGGATTGGTAAGCATTCCGGCGCGGGTCGTCGCGCCCACCAGCGTGAAAGGCGGCAAATCAAGCTTCACGGAGCGCGCCGCCGGGCCTTCGCCGATCATCAGGTCGATCTGGTAATCCTCGAGTGCGGGATAGAGAATTTCCTCCACGACCGGCGAGAGGCGATGGATCTCGTCAATAAACAGCACGTCGTTAGGTTCCAGATTGGTGAGCAGCGCGGCGAGATCGCCGGCCCGCTCCAGCACCGGACCGGAGGTCTGGCGCAGATTCACGCCCATCTCGCGCGCAATAATATGGGCAAGCGTGGTCTTGCCCAAACCCGGTGGACCGAAAAGCAAGACGTGATCGAGGGCCTCCTTACGCTTCCGTGCCGCCTCGATAAAGATCGACAGCTGGCCGCGAATCTTCTCCTGCCCGACGTATTCGTCGAGCAGCTTGGGGCGCAGCGCGCGCTCGAGGGCTTCCTCCTGCGGAGAAGCCGGGATAGCGGTTATGAGACGGTCTGTTTCGATCATCGTGATAGGAAGGACGAGGCCTCGCAATCGTTGAGTTTACCCTAGCCGGCCGCCTGGCTGCGATTCATGGCCGGAGCTGCCGGCTTGCGCAGGTATAAAGTCTGCTCGACCGTGGCGATGATCGTGCCGGCATCGTCGACGAATCGACTGCAAATACCGGCTCGCATTTCTCCCCTGAGGCCGTTCGCTGTCCGAGCTCGGCAATCTGCTCCTCGCTGAGCGTGAAATGGGCATGCACGCTACCGCGCCCGGGGGTCAGATAGCGGATAGTCGCCGCCTTATCCGAAATCACGTACTCGCGCCCGAGAATGTTGGCAAGATCAAGACGTAGAAGGGATTTGTCATGGAGAACAGCGACCCGCCAAACTGAGTGCCGAAGTAGTTGCGATTGTCGAAGCGCAGCCCCGTGCGCACCGTCACACGGCGGAAGTCCGCCGCCACATGCGTGACACGAATTCCGGCACCCAGATAGGGGGGATAGACATTGACCAGATAGCGAAATGCCGTTGCCGACAGCTTGAGATTCTTCAACCCGCCTTGCTTGCTTCTCGACACGACATCAGCCCGGATATTTTGAAAGGATTGTGGTTAATCGAACCGCAAAGGCGCACCTGGAAACGGTATCGATCACGTCGCCGCGAGTGCTGGAGCCAGGCTCCTAAGCCTTCGACAACAGCTTGAGCGCCTGTCTAATGCTCTCCGACAACCCCAAGCCTTCCGGTAGCTGCTTGAGCGCGTGCTGCGCTTCTCTTTCGCTGTAGCCAAGTCCTAGCAATGCGCCGAGGACGTCGCCATCGCTCTTCGCCTTTGCCGTCAAGACGGTACCTATTACCGCGACATCGAGCTTGTCACGCAATTCCAGCAGCAGACGTTCAGCGGTTTTCTTCCCAACCCCAGGGATCTTCACCAGCCGCCCTGGGTCACCCGAAGCTACTGCGTGCGCCAAGTCGGCAATGGAAAGCCCGGACAACACCGAAAGTGCGAGCTTTGGTCCGACCCCGGCGATTTTGAGCAATTGACGGAATACCCGGCGTTCTTCCTCGCTGCCAAAGCCGAAGAGCAGATGCACGTCCTCACGTACGACGAGGTGCGTATGCAGCATGGCGGCTTCGCCAATCGCCGGCAGGTTGTAGAACGTACTCATGGGCACGTCGACTTCATAACCCACGCCCGCCACATCGAGCAATACCATTGGCGGATGCTTTGCGAGGAGTTTTCCGTTGAGTCGTCCGATCATGGCTACCTTATCTTCTCTTCCGCGATTGAATCGCAGACCCCTAAAAGCTCATGGGCGACACGCCTGCCGTCCGCACATGCCATAACGAGTTTGCGTGCGCCACCTGCCCAGCCCTAGCGAATCAACCTGCCTCTGCGCACTCGATAACCCGCCGTCGCAATGGATCCCAAACCCATTCCGCCATGCGCATGGCAGATCGCACAGGCGAGTGCATCGGCCGCATCGGCCGAGGGCGCCCCGGGCAAGTTGAGCAGGCGCTTCACCATGTCCTGAACTTGCTCCTTGCGTGCGTGGCCGTTGCCCACCACTGCCTGTTTGACCTGCAAGGCGGTATATTCCGCCACGGGCAACTCGTGGAACACCGCTGCGCAGATCGCCGCCCCGCGGGCTTGTCCGAGGAGCAGCGTGGACTGCGGGTTAACATTGACGAATACTTTCTCCACGGCGACGTGGCCGGGGTGATTCTCTTCGATCACCTGGCGGATGCCGTTGAGCACGGTGCGCAGGCGCGCCGGCAACTCAGCATCTGCGTCCGTCCTGATGCAGCCGCTGGTGAGATAGCGCAGGACAGTGCCCGACTTCTCGATCATTCCAAATCCGGTAACGCGCAGGCCCGGATCGATACCCAAAATCCGGATGACACCGGTCACAACAATTTCCAGAAAACATGTGGCATGGTTTCGGGGGTGCTTACGGAACCGGAAAATATTGGGCTCGGGCTAAATCGTGCCCACTTCCCGGTTGGCAAGTGATGCCCATGTTCCAGCTCGCTCGCCCATTGTGCGGATGGAGCCGCGTCGCTCGGAGTCTCACTTGTTCGCCGGAGCAGGACCCTGTGGTGGCGGAGCCTGGGTCGCCGGCGCAGGCAGGTCGATATTTTCCTGCTTGAGCCGCGCACGCAGCCGACTATCCACCTTCGGGCCCAAGCCGGTGCTCCATTGCATTCCAGCTTGCAGGCTTTCGGCCAAAACGAGCGGTATCTCGTGCACCCATTTGCTGCCCAGGGGACTCCTGTAGAAAGTGACCAACGCCGTCACCTCCGAGTGCGTGAAATGAGCACCATAAATGGGAATCATCCGCTCCTCCAATCCGCCAGCGGCGACCATCTCCTCCTTGAACAGCTTGCTCATTTCGTCGCGAATTGCCTCGACGCCCTTTTGTGGAAAGCTAGGACTGCCGGCCCGGAGGCTACGCACCACTTGTCCCGTCGTAAAGTCCGCGAACTGGTTAGCGATAGCGTAGGCCCCGGTCAACTGCATGAGCGTCTTGATGTCGGCTCGCTTGTCTGGGGTCAGTTCGTCTGCCCCAGCCGATGAGCTTGCCACGCCTAGCGCAATAGCGACTCCCAGGGCTGCGATCAAACGGATGATCATCGGATTTCGTCTCCGGTTTGGGTGAGCCGCGATCACTCTTCGATGACCGCCGTTGTATAGACTTCCTGCACGTCATCCAAGCTTTCCAAGGCGTCGATGAGCTTTTGCATCTTGGCCGCGTCTTCACCCGTGAAGAGGACGTCCGCGGTCGGTTTCATGGTAACTTCGCCAAACTCCGCCTTGAAGCCGGCCTTGTCCAGCGCCGCTTTGACGCGGGTGAACTCATACGGCGCCGTGATCACTTCAATGCTGCCGTCGTCATTTGTGACGATGTCCTCGGCACCCGCCTCCAGCGCCGCTTCCAGTAGCTTGTCTTCATTGGTGCCGGGTCCGTAGATCAGCTGACCGCAGTGCTTGAACATGAAAGCAACGGATCCGTCGGTGCCCAGATTGCCGCCGAACTTGCTGAAGGCGTGGCGAACGTCGGCGACTGTGCGTGTCTTGTTGTCGGTCATGCAGTCGACAATGATGGCTGCGCCATTGATTCCGTAGCCTTCGTAGCGGACTTCTTCATACGTTACGCCCTCGAGTTCACCGGCACCGCGTTTGGCGGCGCGCTCAATGGTGTCCTTCGGCATATTGTTGTCGTAGGCTTTGTCTACGGCGAGCCGCAGGCGCGGATTGGCGCCGACGTCGCCACCGCCCAGCCGCGCCGCGACGGTAATTTCCTTGATGAGCCGGGTAAATATCTTGCCCCGCTTCGCGTCGGTCGCAGCCTTCTTGTGTTTGATGTTCGCCCACTTGCTGTGACCCGCCATCGTGTTCGCGCTCGTTCTGTTACATAATCGCCAATGGTACCATTTGCCGCTAAACCCAACCAAAACAGCCCACCATGCCCGAACCCCTAGTCATCGCCAAAGGCGTGACCGAGCAAGCCTTGCTGCCAGCCCTGGCAAGTCGCCATGGCGCTGGCGAGGCACTCGCCTCGTTCCTGGAGGAGGAGGGCCGACCCAGTATCGTGGAACGCGCATACGTCCTGCCGCCCGCCTCGCAAATCGCGCCCCTCGGCGCGCAGCAGCGCGTCGACATCATCAAAGCTTCGGGTCGCTACGGCCAATACGAAACGGCGCGGGACCGTGAATCTGCCTGCGAGAAATCGAATGGGCACGTCCCGGTCTCCCTCAACCAGCGTGCTCGGCGACGTGCTCGAGTCGTTCGGGTTGCCCGGACGCACGAACAATCAAGGCGGCGGAGCTGCGAAGGCATCTTGGAAGCACCGCCAAAAGCGCCGCACGGGCCACCGCCAGCCCGTTGCGGCGTCAGATCATTCGCGGCGTGCCGGGCCCGATTCAACGCGCTCGACGATAAGGCGGTTCAAGCCTAGCAAAGGACCAGAACCATGGCCACAAAACCGGGGGAACGGAAGCTCGCGATTCTGCATATGCTCGCCCAGATGCTCGAAAATCCGAAAGCAGAAAAGATCACTACCGCGGCGCTCGCCGCAAGGCTGGACGTTTCGGAAGCGGCCCTTTATCGCCACTTCGCCAGCAAAGCGCAAATGTATGAAGGTCTCATAGAGTTTATCGAGCAGACGCTATTCGGGCTGGTTAACAGAATCGCCGCTGAAGAATCGTCCGGCCTCAAACAATTGGAAGAAATTATCGGTGTCATGCTTGGTTTTGCGCAGAAGAACCCGGGTATGACCCGAGTGCTGATCGGCGACGTTTTGGTGAACGAAGACGAGCGGCTGCAAGCGCGCATCAACCAATTGCACGATCGACTCGAGGCGCTGCTGCGCCAAGCCTTACGTATCGCCGCCAGCAGCGGTGAACTCCCGGGAGCACAGGACGCGGCCTCCACGGCGAATCTGCTCATTGCCTTTGTTACCGGGCGGTGGCACCAATTCGCCAAGAGTGGTTTCACTCGTCAACCCACAGAACAGTGGCCAAGCCAGTGGAAGACCATTTCGTCGCTGCGCCTCGGCAGTACGACCGAAACTTCCTAGTGATCGCTGCGCGATCCGGGGTGCGCACAGCGCCCTTGCTCACATCCACAGCGAGTAACGCGAATTGCAAGGCGATGAATCCATTCTATGCCCACGCCTCTCTTGGCCCGCCCGCTCCATTCACCAATATCGTGTTCGCGGGAGGCGGCAATCGCTGTTTCTGGCAGGCGGGCTTTTGGCTGAGCGTTTCTGCGCCACTGGGCTGGAAGCCCGAGCGTATCGCGGCCGTGAGTGCCGGCGCGGCGATTGCCTGCATGGTTTTCGCCGGCCTGACCGATCAGTCGCTCACCCACTTCAAGGCTGCCACCGCGCGCAATCGGCGCAACGCTTACTGGGGAAATATTTTTCGCAGCTCACCGGTGTTTCCCCACGCGGCGATGTATCGCACTGGAGTGCTCGCCATGATTGACCACCAGGCGCTAACCCGTCTGCACCACGGGCCGGAGATTCTGGTCCAACTCGCACGCTTTCCGCGCTTCCTCGATTCGCGTGTCGCGTTGCTGCTGGGTGGGATCGCCTACGAGATGGACAAGAAAGTGCGCAAGGCTCTGCATCCGCAGCTTGGACAACGGCTCGGCTTTTTTTCCGAAGTGGTCTCTGTTCGCGAATGCGCTACTCCGGAGGCGTTTGCCGATCTCATCATCGCGTCCAGCTGCACGCCGCCGTTTACGCCAGCGATGCATCACAACGGACGGGCGGTGCTCGATGGCGGGATCGTGGACAATGTACCCGTAGGCGCGCTGAACGGCGCGTCGGGCAATACCTTGGTGTTGCTGACCCGGCGTTACCCGTCTTTACCGACGGTGCCGAACCGGCTGTATGTCCAGCCGTCGCAAAATGCGCCGGTGAGCAGTTGGGATTACACCAATCCACGGGGCATCCAGGCGACATTCGACCTGGGCAGACGTGATGGCGAGGCGTTCCTTGCTGCGTACCGATCGCGTGGAGCACACTGAGCACTGGACGAACTGCTAGACAATTCTCTTTCGCCCCTACAGAGTTTTCTGGTTCCACGGACTCACTTCTGATTCGAACCTGGTCCCGCTGTGCGAGCCTGACATGATGCAACCATCGCTGCCCCTTCCCCAGCTGATTACTGAGCGATTGCTGATTACCATCGCCCCCCCCGAGGCGGCACCGCGCATGGTTGAGTACTTGCAAGAAAACGCGGAACACTTCGCACCGTGGGATCCGCCTCCGCCTGAGGGGCTGTATTCACTGGATTACTGGCGCGATCAATTGGCGAAGGCGGCTACCGAATTCCACGAGGGCCGCTCGCTGCGCCTGACGCTTTTTCATCGCGACGGTTTTGACGCAGAGATCCTTGGCACGTGCAGCTTCAGCCAAATCTTCCGCGGTGTTTTTCAGGCTTGCTATCTCGGCTACAAAATAGGCGAGCGTCACGAGGGCAAGGGCCTTATGCAGGAAGCTCTCCAGGAGGCGATCGGCTACGTGTTCAACGAACTATGCTTGCACCGGGTGATGGCCAACTACATGCCCAACAATGTTCGCAGCGGACACCTGCTGTCCCGGTTGGGCTTCCGCGTGGAAGGTACCGCAAAGGATTACCTATTCATCAACGGGGCTTGGCGAGACCATGTCCTGACTTCGTTCACCAATCCGAATTTCAAAGAGTTTCGCTGGTACTAGGCGAGAATATCGCCTAGCCGTCCTCGCGCCCGCGCGTGTCAGGTGCCCTGCCTGCGGAGCAAACTCGGCTCAAGTCACACGTCCCAAGTCACTTGACGAACGAACGTTCGCTCTCTACATTAGCGGGCATGGCCGATCCAAGCTACCTGCAGGCGCTGCAAGACTTCTACGCAAAGCACCGTGTGCTCCCGTCGTTCGCCACCATCGGTAAATTGTGCGGCTTGCGCTCCAAGTCCTCCGTCGCAGCCATGGTCGCGAGATTCAAGCTTGCGGGCTATCTGGATACCTCTCCCGGCAACCGGCTCAAACCCGGCACGCGTTTTTTCGAGCGGTCGATCGCGGATTACTCCGTACGCGCGGGACTGCCCAGCCTAGCCAATGATCAGGGCTATGACACTCTCACCATTGATGAATTTCTTATCGAGCGGCCCTCCAAGACGATCTTGGTGCGGGTAAAAGGTGATTCGATGATCGACGCGGGCGTCTTCGAAGGCGATTTAGTGGCCGTTGAAAAGCGCCCTTCGGCGGATATCGGCGCCATGGTCATCGCCATTGTTGATAGCGAGTTCACGCTCAAATATCTGGATCGGGACAAGGAGGGTTTCTATCTACGCCCGGCCAATCCCGCATACCCGTTCATTCGCGCACGGGATGCGACGCAATCCTTCGAGATTTTTGGAGTGGTCGTGGGACTGGTCCGCAAGTACGAGTAACCATCGAAGTGGAACGGCTGTGAGGAGCAGTTGCCGGCAAACCGCTCCATTCACTTTGCAGCCCACTCAGGGTTTTGCCATACTGGGTGCCCAATCTGGAATTCGCAAAGCTCAATGAGATGTCCTTTCTGCGCGGCCGAGAACGTTGCGGCGGCGAACTACTGCAGCAACTGCGGCTCCCCGCAAAATCTAAGAGTCTGCCCGCGTTGCGAAACGGTCAATAGCCGCGCCGCCAATGCGTGCAGCAAATGTGGGCATGCCTTCGGTTCAGCGAGCGGATTGGCGGCAGCAATGGGCGCGACAGACCATCGCGATGCGGGCGTGACATCCGGTGCGGACGATATCTCTCGGGTGAAGGGTGACACCGCAAGTATTAAAGAACTCCTGGCAAGCCTGGAGAAGGAAGTGGATCGGCAGTTGGCGGAGGACGCTCGCTTACCTTCATCCGCTTCCGCGCCACCACCTCGAGAAACAAATCCGTCTTCCGCAGATCGAACGAATGCCGGCGCCGACGCAGCGGCGCCGAACGAAAAGCCAACGCTCGAACGTGAACCGCTCTTGGCGCGCACCGGCTACGATTCGCCCAACGTACCCAGCACGCCACGGCCCGCGCAGCCGGAGTCCGCTGCACCGCCAAACGAAACGCTGCCGGTGCTGTCCACGGCAGCTAAGCCGGAGCCCCTCCTATCATCGGAAGTGTTCCCCATCCACGCGCCTGCGCTGGCTTCGCATGCCGAACCGTTGCGCCAGTGGGACGTCGAACCGAGGCCGCAGGAATACCGGCCGGCTCCCTGGCGCGGTAAGCGGGTGGCGCTAGCGACGCTGCTGGTACTCCTGGTCGGCGCTGCTTACGCTTACTACAATCGTTACGGATTCGATCTGCAAGTCCTTAAAACCATGGTCCCGTTGGCCGCCAAATCCGCACCGCAAGTTTCACCGCCGTCCGCTGGCAACACCGATTCGATTGCAGAAATCGCCAAAGCGAGTTCGCCCCCGGCTGCCGACATGAATAGCGCTCCATCGACTGCAAGCACAGGCGATTCCGAATCGGCGAGTGCCGAGACGGCAGGCGATCGAAACTCGAGCACAGCACAACCTGTAGAATCCGCCGTCAGTCCGGATACACCCAGCAAATGCCCCGAAGCCGTGCAAGCCTTAGGCCTATGCGCGAGCATGGGGAAGAAATGAAGCTGCTACCCTTCGGCCACTGCCTCGCGCTTGCGGCATTTGCGCTTACCGGCCTTCTCAACGCCGATGCTGCGCTGGCGCGCGCCGAATACAAGATCGCCACCGGCCCGGAACAGGGAACGGCATTCCGCGTTGGCCGTGATCTAGGCAAATGGGTGGCCCCGGCCGCCGATTTGGACTTGACGGCGCTGCCCTCAGACGGCTCATTGGAAAACATACAGCGGCTACGCTACGAGGTGGGCGTCAAGTTCGCTTTGGTGCAATCCGATGTCTATCAGTCGCTCCTCGATCGCGCCGCCACGGGCGACAGGGCAGCCGAGCAACTGATCAGGCCGCTACGCATAATCCTGCCCTTGTATGACGAGGAGATTTATTTCGTAGCGCGGGCAGATGCTCCATTCAACTATGTCCATGAGATTAGGGACCAGCGCATCAATGCGGGTCCGCAGAAAAGCGACTCCGCGCTTACGGCCGCGACCGTGTATCGAGCGTTGTTTGGCGAGCGTATCGGCGAGGATCGTATCAGCAACTTTTCTAACGAAGAGGCCTTAATCCGGTTGGTGACCGACAAGTCGGTGGATGTGGTGGTTTTGGTAGCGGGCCAGCCAAGCAAGTTATTAGCCGATATGAAGCCGGAAGCCGGGAAGTACATCAAACTGCTGCACGTCGATCCCAAGGCGCCTGACAGCGTCAAAGTCGCCAAGGGCTACTCTACGCAAATCATTCGAGCGGCTAACTACCCGCACTTGCTCACCGACGATGTGCCGGCCTTAGCCGTCAAGTCGGTTCTCGTAACTTATGACTACGACGTGAAGAACACGCAGTCCAATATGATCCGTTTTGCCCGATCGCTTTGCCAGAACTTCGCCAGACTCAAGCAAGAGGGACACGCCAAGTGGCAACACGTAAACCTCGAGCTCCCGTCCTTGCCGAAGGGGTGGAGCTACTATCCGCCCGTAGAACACGAGCTTCGCTCCTGTGGAAAAAATTCACGCGCAAAAATGCCCGGTAAGCGTCCCAATGCGGTGAGGCGTCAGTAAATGCGACACGCGATTTACATACGAAGAGGAGCCTGCGATGCCTGCTCAAGCCGGAATGGCTAGCTGTACTGTCGTGGTCTTGCTTGCGCTCGCCTCTGCCGGGCTCGCCATCCCGCTGCAGGCGGAAGACGCGCCAGCGGACGTCAACGGCAAGTTTGGCTATCCAGTCAAGCCCAGTGCCTTCGTGTCCTTTTCCTCCCAGGACAAGATGATCATCCAACGGTACTACCGCACCTCGCGGGGCACTTCAATGCCCTCTGCTCTCACCAGGAAAAAGCACCTGGCCCCGGCATTCCAAAAGCACCTGGTCAAGTATAGAACTCTGCCCTCGGGACTCGCCAAGCGGGCGCTTCCCCCCGCTCTCGAAAATCGCTTGAGCTCGGTCCCGCTGGGTTATCAGCGGTGGCTTGTTGGTACCGACGTCGTCCTGGTCGACCGGAACCGCGTCATACAAGATCTGCTCGTCAACGCCACCCCCTGAATGCCAAAGGCCGTACAGGACAGTACGGCCTTTGGTTCCCGAAATGCTAGTGGGTCGTGCCGGTGAACTGCTCTTCTTCGGTCGAGCCTTTCAGCGCGCCCGTGGATGACTGGCTACCCTGAATGACCTGCGCTACCTGGTCGAAATAACCCGTCCCGACTTCGCGCTGGTGCTTGACTGCGCTAAAGCCCTTTGCGGCGGCAGCAAACTCCGCTTCCTGCAACTCCACGAACGCCGACATATTGTTCCGCGCATAACCGTACGCCAGGTTGAACATGCTGTAATTAAGCGCATGAAAACCGGCGAGCGTGATGAACTGGAACTTGTATCCCATGGCGCCGAGCTCGCGTTGGAAGCGGGCAATCGTGGCGTCATCCAGATTACGCTTCCAATTGAACGACGGCGAGCAGTTATAGGCGAGTAGCTTGCCCGGGAATTGCTTGTGGATTATCTCGGCGAACTTGCGTGCGTAGTCGAGGTCCGGTTTCCCCGTCTCACACCACACCAGGTCAGCATACGGCGCATAAGCGAGCCCGCGCGAGGCGGCTTGATCCAGACCCGCCTTAGTCCGGTAGAAGCCTTCCATGGTGCGTTCGCCGGTGCAGAACGGCTTGTCATTGGCGTCGACATCGGAGGTGATCAGGTCAGCCGCTTCGGCGTCGGTGCGTGCCACCAGTATGGTCGGTACTCCCAAGGTATCGGCGGCAAGCCGCGCGGCGATCAGTTTCTCAACCGCTTCACGGGTAGGGATCAGCACTTTGCCGCCCATGTGGCCGCACTTCTTTACCGACGCCAGCTGGTCTTCGAAGTGTACGCCGGCCGCGCCTGCTTCGATCATGGCTTTCATGAGTTCGTGCGCGTTCAACACGCCGCCGAAACCGGCTTCCGCGTCGGCTAAGATGGGCGCAAAGAAATCCACTTGATCATTGCCCTCGGCGTGATGCAGCTGATCAGCGCGAATGAACGTGTTATTGATACTGCGCACGACTGCCGGAACGCTGTCGGCCGGATAGAGCGACTGATCCGGGTACATCTGTCCAGCCCGGTTGGCATCCGCCGCGACCTGCCAACCGGACAAGTAAATCGCCTTTAGACCGGCCTTCACCTGCTGCATCGCCTGGTTGCCGGTGAGCGCCCCGAGAGCGTTCACGAACGGCTCCTCCTGCATCAGCTTCCACAACCTTTCGGCGCCGCGTCGAGCAAGCGTATGCTCGATATGTACGGTCCCGCGCAGTCGAACGACGTCTTCCGCCGTATAGCCTCTTTGAATGCCTTTCCAGCGCGGGTTTTCAGCCCAGTCTTTTCTTATGCGCGCAATATCAAGTTGGTCAGTCATGATTACCTCTATTAAAATTCGGGGGAAAAGAGCCCAAAACAACTGGCGGAGACGAAGGATACCTCTGGCCGCCCGATCTGATGCATAACGCGCTGCGTGGTGCGCAACAGCGGGTCGAGCGCAGATCTCGTATTTCACGGGGTGGCCAGAGATCGAATCTGGCTAACCGGACAGGCCGAAGAAGGTGAAGATCAGCCCGGTAAACGCGTGTTTGACGGTTTCAAACAAACGTTCGTGTACAAGTTAACTGTACCATCGAATTTTTCCTTGACACAAGCTCTTTTGCGCGCCGCAACACAAATGTCGGTCTCACTAACCCGTTAATATTCAATAGGTTTATCATTTCAGTTGTTTATGTCGTTGATTTGTAGTGGAAATCTTGTGCAACGCAATAGCCGGCACGGTCGCGTTGCAGCGCGCATCAGCAGCCTGGGCCGGGCTGGTCTTGACATGCAACTGTCCGCGGATCTCGAGGTCCGAAGAGCACCACGGTAGGTCCGGAACGTTGGCGAGGAGGAGAATATGCAGCGCAGAGGATTTTTGAATCGGTTGCTCGGATTTGCCGCAACTCCTTATCTGACCCGAGCGGCGTTCGCGCAAGGCGATCCCCAGATCGAAAAAGTGAGCAAACCCGCGAGTGAATGGAGAAAAATACTGACGCCGGATCAGTATGCGGTGTTGCGTGAAGAAGGGACCGAGCGACCTTACTCGAGCGCCCTGAACGATGAGAAACGCAAAGGGGATTACGTATGCGTGGCATGCAACCTGGTGCTGTTCAGTTCCGACATGAAATACAACAGTGGCACCGGTTGGCCGAGTTTCTTCCGTGCCGTCCCGGGGCATGTAGAAACCAGCACCGATTTCAAGCTCATTTACCCGCGTACCGAGTACCACTGCGCTCGATGCGCAGGTCATCAGGGCCATATATTTGACGATGGCCCGAAGCCTACGGGCAAGCGCTACTGCAACAACGGGGTCGCGCTGAAGTTCGTTCCGGCTTGAGCTTCCCCGCAGCGGCGGCAACGCGCCGCGTGCGCGGTGACAGCCCGCTTCCGAGGTAGGAAAGCCGCCGCCACGATCACGCGCCGGCTTTCAACGGGCAGGCGCCCGGATCAAAGCACCGGCGACAGTTGCTCGGTAAACTCCAGCTTGACCTTCTCATCGTCATCGACGTCCACGGTAACCTTGCCGCCATCCACCAAGCGGCCGAACAGCAACTCGTCCGCTAGCGCCCGGCGTATGGTGTCCTGGATTAGGCGCGCCATGGGACGCGCGCCCATGAGTGGGTCGAACCCCTTCTTGGCAAGGTACTTTTTCAGCTTATCGGTAAAGATCGCCTCCACCTTCTTCTCCTGCAACTGAGCTTCCAGTTGCATGAGGAACTTGTCCACGACCTGCAGAATGATGTCCTCGTCGAGCGGTGCGAAGGAGATGGTCGCGTCGAGCCGGTTACGGAATTCGGGCGTGAACAAGCGCTTGATTTCAGCCATCTCGTCGCCCGCCTTCTTGTCGATCGTGAACCCCATACCCGTCCGGTTGAGCATCTCCGCACCGGCGTTTGTGGTCATCACGATCACCACATTGCGAAAATCGGCTTTGCGTCCGTTGTTGTCGGTGAGCGTGCCGTGGTCCATCACCTGCAGCAGCACATTGAAAATATCAGGATGAGCCTTCTCGATCTCGTCCATGAGCAGAACCGAATAGGGATGCTTGGTGATCTGCTCGGTCAGCAGCCCGCCTTGATCGAAGCCGACATAACCGGGCGGCGCCCCGATCAGGCGCGACACGGCGTGCCGCTCCATGTACTCCGACATATCAAAGCGGATCAACTCAATACCCATACAGTAGGCGAGCTGGCGCGCCACTTCGGTTTTTCCCACGCCGGTGGGGCCAGAAAACAAAAAGCAGCCGATCGGCTTCTGCGGATTGCCCAGTCCGCTGCGCGTCATCTTGATGGCGGCTGCCAGCGCATCGATCGCCCGGTCCTGGCCGAATACAACTGCCTTGAGATCCCGGTCGAGGGTTTTCAACGCATTGCGGTCATCGCTCGACACGCTCTTGGCGGGGATGCGCGCAATCTTGGCGATGATCTCCTCGATTTCGTGCTTGTTGATCACCTTGCGCTGTTTGGACTTGGGCAAAATCTTCTGCGCCGCGCCTGCCTCGTCGATCACGTCGATCGCCTTGTCGGGCAGGTGCCGGTCGTTGATGTAGCGTGCGGACAACTCCGCCGCCGTCGTCAACGCAGCGGGCGTGTATTTGACTCCGTGGTGGGTCTCGAAGCGCGACTTGAGCCCACGCAGAATCTCCACGGTCTCTTCGATCGACGGTTCAAGCACGTCAATTTTCTGGAAGCGACGTGACAGTGCGTGGTCCTTCTCGAAAATTCCCCGGAACTCGGTGTAGGTCGTTGCCCCAATGCACTTCAACTGCCCTGTGGAAAGAGCCGGCTTCAGCAGGTTGGACGCATCCAGGGTGCCACCCGAGGCCGCACCCGCGCCGATCAGTGTATGAATCTCGTCGATGAACAGAATGGCATTGGGATTGTCGGTGAGCTGTTTCAACACCGCTTTCAGGCGCTGCTCGAAATCGCCGCGGTACTTGGTGCCCGCCAGCAAGGCGCCCATATCGAGCGCATAGACTTGTGCCTTGGCGAGAATTTCCGGTACCTCGCCTTCAACGACGCGATACGCGAGGCCTTCGGCTATGGCTGTCTTACCGACACCGGCCTCGCCCACCAGCAGCGGATTGTTCTTGCGCCGACGGCACAGGATCTGGATAACCCGCTCCAATTCCTTTTCGCGCCCGATCAAAGGATCGATCTTCCCTGAGGCGGCAAGGCTGTTCAGATGCTGGGTAAAGTTCTCCAGCGCACCGCCGGGCGAAGCGTCCTGTTCAGGTTCGCTTTCGCCTTCCTCTTTCGGCGCTCCGCCCTGAGGCAGCTTGCTGATGCCGTGGGAGATGAAATTGACCACGTCGAGCCGGCTCACCCCTTGCTGATGCAGGAAATACACCGCGTGGGAATCCTTCTCGCCATAAATCGCCACCAACACATTGGCGCCGGTAACCTCCTTCTTGCCGGAAGATTGCACATGCAGGATGGCGCGCTGAATCACCCGCTGGAAGCCCAAAGTGGGCTGCGTGTCGACCTCCTCGTTGCCGGCAACGATCGAGGTGTGCTGAGCGATGAAATCAGCGAGCTGCTTGCGCAGTTCCTCGACTTTCGCGGCACAGGCTCGCAGCACCTCGGCCGCGGACGGGTTGTCCAGCAGCGCGAGCAGCAGGTGCTCGACCGTAATAAATTCATGGCGCTTCTGGCGCGCTTCGACGAAAGCCATGTGAAGGCTGACTTCCAGTTCTTGGGCGATCATGTTTCCTCCATCACGCATTGCAGCGGATGTTGATGTTGCCTGGCAAACGACGTGACCATCTCCACCTTGGTGGCAGCCACATCCTTGGGGAAAACGCCGCAGACGCCCTTCCCCTCCCTATGCACTTTGAGCATTATCTGGGTCGCCTGTTCGCGATTCATAGAAAAAAATTTCTGTAGAACAATGACGACAAACTCCATCGGCGTGTAATCGTCGTTACGTAGCAAAACTTTGTAGAGTGGCGGCGGCTTGGTCTTGACCTTCCGCGTCTCAAGGACGGTACCGTCACGCTGCTTAGTCGCCATGCGAGTTGCCGAACGCGCTCTCTAGGATCTTGAACCTATTTTCCCAATTACAACAGTTTTTTCAAGCCCTCGCGAACAAAAGGACAAATTCCCTGCAAACGGCTTGACGAAAAGGAATAAAGCGCGGTAAAAGACCGATGGAGTTTGGCTTCAAGTTGTCTGCAGCACCGGTCTACCGTCGGCAGTCCTTGAATCTTCAAACGATGGGCGGGTTTCCAACCCGTGTTTCAATCAAGGATGCAATAGATATGGCAACGGGCACAGTCAAGTGGTTTAACGATGCAAAGGGCTACGGGTTCATTACCCCGGATGATGGCAGCGAAGACTTGTTTGCGCACTTCTCGGCGATCCAGATGAACGGATTCAAAACGTTGAAAGAGGGCCAAAAAGTGAGCTTTGAAGTCACTCAAGGCCCGAAAGGCAAGCAAGCGTCGAATATCCAAAACGCCTAAGTCCGCGCGGATTTCCATCCCAATTTGTGCGACCCTCGCCTGCGTAAGCAGGCGGGGGTTTGTTTTTCGCCTCTAAGCAGCGCCGCAGCCGGCGCGCAATTCGCTGGCGTACCATCTCAGAAGTGGCTGACAATCGCCTCGCCGAAGGCCGAGCAGGAAACCTGTTTGGCTCCTTCCATGAGCCGGGCAAAATCGTAGGTCACAGTCCGCGCCTTGATAGCCTTTCCTGTGCCTTCGATAATAAGATCCGCTGCCTCGGTCCATCCCATGTGGCGCAGCATCATTTCGGCGGACAGAATCAACGACCCCGGGTTGACGTAATCCTTCCCGGCGTACTTCGGTGCCGTGCCATGGGTCGCTTCGAACATCGCGACCGTGTCCGAAAGGTTCGCTCCAGGCGCAATGCCGATGCCACCCACCTGCGCCGCCAAAGCGTCGGAAATATAATCGCCGTTCAAGTTCAAGGTGGCGATGACGTCGTACTCCTCCGGGCGAAGCAGGATCTGCTGCAAAAAGGCATCGGCGATGACATCCTTGATGACGACGCCGCCAGGCAGCTTCATCCACGGACCGCCGTCTATCAGCTGACCTCCGAATTCGCGCTGCGCCAGGCCATAACCCCAATCGCGGAACGCGCCTTCGGTAAACTTCATGATGTTGCCCTTGTGCACCAGGGTCACCGACTTGCGCTTGTTGTCGATGGCGTACTGGATGGCCTTGCGCACTAGCCGCTCGGTACCTTCCCGGGAAACGGGCTTGATGCCGACGCCGCTGGTCGCCGGGAAGCGGATTTTTTTCACTTTCATTTCGCTGATCAGGAAATCGATAACCTTCTTCGCCCCCTCAGTCTCCGCCTGCCACTCGATGCCGGCATAGATGTCCTCCGAGTTCTCGCGGAAGATCACCATGTTGGTTTTTTCCGGTGCCTTGACCGGGCTGGGCACACCGTCAAAATAGCGCACCGGGCGCAGGCAGACATAGAGATCCAGTTGCTGGCGCAGCGCCACGTTGATGGAGCGGATGCCTCCGCCGACCGGTGTAGTAAGCGGGCCTTTGATGGAAACCACGTATTCCTTCGCAGCGTGAAGCGTCTCTTCCGGCAGCCAGACATTCTCGCCGTAGACCTTGGTCGATTTCTCGCCGGCAAAAATCTCCATCCAAACGATCTTGCGCCGACCACCGTAGGCACGGGCCAGCGCGGCATTGACGACCTTGATCGTGACCGGCGTTATATCGACGCCGGTGCCGTCGCCTTCGATGTAGGCGATGATAGGTTGGTCGGGAACCGCTAAGCTACCGTCCTTGTTGACGCGGATCTTTTCGCCGTTTGCCGGCACCTTGATATGCTGGTACATGTCGCTCCCGAGGAAGGATTGGGGGGATTGGGTAGAAGTGATATATAAGATATAAGACCTAGTATCCGCCTTTTTGGCGGCTTTTTCCAATTCTACGCTGCTCGCTATGCGCTGCAGCATTCAGGGCATGTCGCGCGTCATCCTGCTTAATAAACCGTTTGGCGTCGTCTGCCAGTTTAGCGAGGACGGCCTGCATCCAACGCTCAAGTCGTTCCTGCCCGTCCCGGGGGTTTATCCTGCAGGCCGCTTGGACACGGACAGCGAAGGATTGGTCGTGCTCACCGATGATGGCGTGCTACAGGAGCGCGTCGCCGACCCGCGGTTCACCAAGGAAAAGACTTACTGGGTACAAGTCGAGAAAATACCCTCGGAAACCGCCTTGGACGAACTTCGGGAAGGGGTAGACCTGGGCAGGATGGTGACTTTGCCTGCCCGGGTGAGAATCATCCCCGAACCAGAGGAGCTGTGGGTCCGCAGCCCGCCGATCCGTTACCGGCAAACGATTCCCACCGCCTGGCTTGAACTGAAGATTCGCGAAGGCAAGAACCGCCAGATTAGGCGGATGACGGCGAAAATCGGCTATCCGACATTGCGCCTCATCCGCTATGCCGTGGGACCTTGGTCGCTGCAGGGTCTGGCGCCTGGCGAGTGGAAGGAAGTGGATTCAGTGGACGGGCAAGAACCTTAGATCGAAGGCACGCTCGACGAACCACAGCGCTGCCACCACGGCGACGGCCGATGAGCCGCCGAACAGAACGCAACGGCGATATAGCCAAGTTCTGCGCAGGAGGTAGGCGATCGGCAGGAACGCAGCGACGATCGTGATCTGCCCCAGCTCAACCCCCAGGTTGAATCCGACCAGCGCGACGGCGAGCGCACCACGCGGAAGGCCCAAGTCGGTAAGGACACTGGCAAAGCCAAACCCGTGGATCAGGCCGAAGCCGAACGCGACTACCCAGCGCCTTCCCCGGATCAGCGGGAAGATATTGTTGAGCGCCGCCACGATCACCGAGGCCGCGATCGCCGACTCCGAGAGGCGCGCCGGCAGGCTGACAACCTGCAGAGTCGCCAAGCTGAGGGTGATGGAGTGCGCGAGCGTAAATGCGGTAACGACCTTCAGCACGTCCATGACGGCGGGGCGGAATCCGTTGCTGGGTTCCCAGCCTTTCGGACCGCGCACGACAACTGCGGGCAGCAGGAGCGAAAGGAGGAACAGGATATGGTCGTAGCCATTCCAGATGTGCTCCACCCCCGTAGCCAGATAGTCCGAGAACTGTTTCCATAAGGACGGTTTCGCCAGCTTGAATGTCTGCTGCGCATTTTTTGGATCAAAGATCGCGGTGCGAGTCTCGCTTCCGAGTTGCAGGCGAAGCAGCCCTTTGTGTTGTGGGTCGATGTCGGAGAACAGGCGATATGTCACCTGCAATTGTTCCGCAGTTCGTGCACAAGAGGCAGTAAAACGCAGCACCGCATAAGCGCCATCGCTGTGGTTGTCGATCAAGAAGTCGGTGAGCGCGATCGGGCATGCCGCGCGATCACCGCCAATCGCGAGCCGAGCCAGCGCATAGGCAACAATTGCCTTTTTCCTGGCCTTGACTTCCCCCCAAGTGATCTGGCCGTCGCCGTCCATATCCACACCAATCGCAAAATCGAGGTCGCGCAGGGCGATGTCCCATTGTCCAAGCACGGTTGCGCCTTGTACCGACAGCGTCAGATAGCTGTCGCTCGGCTTGTGTGCTTGAGCGAGCGCACTAAATAGCAACAGCAGAAACAAGGCAACGGTCTTATTCACCAACGATCCTTTGAGCGTGAGCCGCGCTTCGCTTCACATCCCAGGAAAATGCTGCGAATGACATGAGTCGGAACGGGTCAATGAACTATCTACGTGTGGCGGTGCGAACTGGTTTCGGCAACGGAAAGAACCAGCCGGCGCCCCTTGCACCGGCCACTCGGAAGCGGGGGGGGAACGCCCGGCGTAAACCCTCATTCGGCTCACTGCACAAGGCATCTCCCGAGTTAACCATAGCAGCGCTGTCAACCATCTTCTCCCACTTCGCGTTATTTCCTCCGGTAAGCAGCAATGCTTTCGCCGGTTTTATACCGTTAACCGTTAACCTAAAAGGACTACCCAATGAATAAGTTGCTCTCTTCCCTGATCGCCGTTGCCTTTGCCGCGCTTTCCGTAAGCGCATTTGCTGCCGACACGGCAGCGCCCGCCGCTGCCGCTACCGCTGAGCCTGCCAAGAGCGAAACCGCCAAGCCCACCAAGCAAGCAAAAAAGCCACACAAGGCCAAAAAGGTCACCGCTGAAAAAAAAGAGGAAATGAAGAAGTAATTTCGACCACCAGTCGAAGCTGAAGGCAGGGAGAAATCCCTGCCTTTTTTATTGCGAGAAAGCGCGCATTGAAGTTGATGAGAAAGACCCGGTTGGTTACTCTGCCTTGTTTTCACCCGAGCTTCCAGCGAGCCAAAATGCATGCAGCCCGAGCAAGGCATCATGTGGAGACCTGACGTCACTGTAGCAGCCATCGCTCAACGGGACGGACAATTCTTGTTTGTGGAGGAAATGTGCGACGCTGAATTGGTCATCAATCAGCCGGCAGGACATGTAGAGCCGAACGAGACTCTCATCGATGCCGTGGTACGTGAAACCCTAGAGGAAACCGGATACCATTTCGCTCCGAAGGCACTGATCGGCATCTATTACTGGCCCCTGAAGGCGAGCACCACCACCTATATGCGTTTTGCTTTCGCCGGAGACATTACCGGCCACGACACTCGCCGCTGCCTGGACGCCGGCATCGTGCGCGCGCTGTGGATGACACCCGCGGCGCTCCAGGCGGAGATGAACCGGCAGCGCAGTCCTTTGGTTGCCCGATGCCTGGAAGACTATCTGGCGGGCAGGCGCTTTCCTCTCAACCTGGTAACCCACTTAGGCTAGCGACCATTGGCTCCATCATGACTAAATCCAGGGTCGTCGTCGGCATGTCGGGTGGGGTGGACTCCTCGGTGGTCGCGCTATTACTCAAGCGGCAAGGCTACGAAGTCATCGGCGTATTCATGAAGAATTGGGAAGATGACGATACCGATGAATACTGCACCAGCCGGCAGGATCTGGTGGATGCCGTGTCAGCTGCGGAAGTGATCGGCATCGATATTGAGGCAGTGAACTTCTCGGCCGACTATAAGGATCGGGTATTTCAAAATTTTCTTGATGAATACCAGGCCGGCCGAACGCCCAATCCCGATGTGCTTTGCAACGCGGAGATCAAGTTCAAGGCTTTTCTCGAACACGCCTTTGCCATGGGTGCTGAATACATTGCGACCGGCCACTATGCGAGGGTACGCGAAGTCGCTGGGTGCTTCGAACTGCTCAAGGCTGTCGATTTGAGCAAGGATCAAAGTTACTTCCTCTATCGGCTCAAGCAAATCCAGCTTTCCAGGACACTCTTTCCTTTGGGCGAAATCACCAAGCGCGAAGTGCGCGAAATCGCTCGTCAACACGGCCTCGCCAATCACGACAAGAAAGACAGCACCGGCATCTGCTTCATCGGCGAGCGGCCGTTTCGCGAATTCCTGAGCCGCTACTTGCCGCGCGCGCCTGGCAATATCGAAACGCCTGAAGGCAGGTTGATCGGACGGCACGAAGGCCTGATGTACTACACCTTGGGCCAGCGCAAAGGACTAGGCATCGGAGGTGCCGGTGAGGCGTGGTATGTGGCTGGGAAGGACATGCGGCGGAACATACTGACAGTGGTGCAGGGACACGATCATCCGGCACTTTTGAAGCGCAGCCTGATGGCAGCGGATTTGAGTTGGGTGTCCGGTGAAGGTCCGGAACCCGGCATCGGCGTGGCGGCGAAGACCCGTTACCGGCAGGGCGACGCACCTTGCCAAATCACGAATATCTCCCCGCAAAACTGCGCAGTGAATTTTGACGAGCCCCAATGGGCGCTCACCCCGGGACAGTCTTTCGTTGCCTATGCGGGTGAGGTCTGCTTGGGCGGCGGCATCATTAGCTAGGCCAGCGCGCGCTGCGCCGGAAGTGCCGCGCCCGAACCCATTTGCTCAAGCAACCGGCACGCTATCCTTGAACGATTGCCGCTTCTCCAGTTTCTCTATGAGCCTCGCGAGATTTGCGTAGTCTTCGCGCCAAGCGATTTCGGGCATCCGAAATTCCAGCCAGAGCAGCATGCACCCGAGCGCGATGTCCGCCAAGTTGAACGCCTCACCCGTGCACCACAACCTCTCACCGAGGTCATCCGATGAGGCCTTGATACCCCGCAACACCTTGCCCAGCTGTCGAGTGATCCAGTCCGAATCCTGTTTTCCCGGCGGACGCTGGCGCTCGAGACGGGCGAGAATCGCGGCGTCCAACACGCCATCAGCCAGGGCCTCCCAGCGACGCACGCCCACTCGATCACGGGGCCGGTCTGGCATTAGCCGGCCAACCGGAGATACCGCGTCCAGGTGCTCGACGATGACGCGGCTATCGTAGAGCGCTGTGCCGTCGTCCAACACCAGCACGGGGACCTTACCCAGAGGATTCAGCATGGTGACTTGCGTGTCCGGAGACCACACATCGTCCTCGACAAACTCGCATTCGATTTTCTTTTCCGCGAGTGCGATACGCACTTTGCGAGCATAGGGGCTGGTCAGGGAGGCAACAAGTTTCATGGGATTATTGGGGCGCTGTGACGGCGCGTGAATTATAGCATTGCTGGTTGCTGCACATTTCTTATCCGTCGTTCGCCATGCCAATGCTTATCCGTCGTTCGCCATGCCAATGCCTGTAGCCCGGCGCATCGGGTGAAGTGGACCTCCTGTGGTAAAATTCGAGTTCTTCGGGACGCGGAAACGCACCGCCATGGAACTCGACACACTCACCGCACTGTCCCCTCTCGATGGACGTTACCACAGTAAAGCGGACCCCCTGCGTCCCTACTTCAGCGAAGCCGCGCTCATCCGATATCGAATCCGGGTTGAGGTTGAATGGCTGAAGGCGCTCAGCGCCGATCCGGAAATCAAGGAAATAGCACCGTTCTGTCGCGCAACCACGCAGGCACTGGATGAAGTTGTCAGTCAATTTTCCGTTGCGGACGCCGCACAGGTGAAGGCCATCGAGCGACGCATCAACCACGATGTAAAGGCCATCGAGTACTGGCTCAAGGAGCGCCTGGCCGGCAACAACGAGGTTCAGCGCGGCGCGGAATTCATCCACTTCGCGTGCACCTCTGAGGACATCAACAACTTGGCCTACGGCCTGATGGTCAAGGATGCGCGCGACGCGGTGCTGCTGCCGCCGATCGACAACATCATCGGCGAACTAAGGAGGCTCGCGCATGCGTTCGCCGATATGCCCATGTTATCGCGGACCCATGGCCAGCCCGCCTCCCCCACGACGCTAGGCAAGGAGATGGCGAACGTGTGCTACCGGCTTCGGCGTGCGCAGCGCAAACTTGGCGCCGTCGAGCTTCTGGGCAAAATCAATGGTGCCGTCGGCAACTACAACGCTCATTTGGCGGCCTATCCGGATTTCCCTTGGGAGAGTTTCGCTCAACGTTTCGTCGAATCGCTCGGACTCTCGTTCAATCCCTACACGATTCAAATCGAGCCGCACGATTATTTGGCAGAGTTTTTCGACGCTCTTGCGCGCTTGAACACGGTGCTGATCGATTTCAATCGCGATACTTGGGGCTATATTTCGCTCGGCTATTTCAAGCAGAGCGTAAAAACCGGCGAAATCGGCTCTTCCACGATGCCGCACAAAGTGAATCCCATTGACTTCGAGAACTCGGAGGGCAATCTGGGACTCGCCAATGCGCTGTTGCGGCATCTCTCCGACAAGTTGCCCACTTCGCGCTGGCAGCGCGACCTGACCGATTCCACTGTTCTGCGCAATATCGGAGTGGCGTTGGGCTATGGGCTGCTCGGTTATGATTCCTGCCTGCGCGGCGTGGCCAAGCTTGAGGTCAATGCGGCACGCATGCAGGAAGATTTGAACGAGAACTGGGAAGTGCTCTCCGAGCCGATTCAGACGGTGATGCGCCGCTACGGTGTAGCCTCACCCTACGAACAGTTGAAAGATCTGACGCGCGGCAAGGGTGGTACAAGCAAAGAAACCTTGCATGCCTTCATTGAAGCTCTAGCGATTCCGCCCGCGGCAAAGCAAGCGCTGCTTCTTCTGACGCCGTCGACCTACATCGGCAAAGCCGCCGAGCTGGCAAAAAGAATCTGAACTGCCAATGCCATCGTAATGCAGCGTCTTTCGGCTTTGCCCTGCGGAACCTAGATGCTCTCCTGCGGATTGAGCCGCTGTAGCTTGGAGTGCAGCTTGTTCAGCGCATTGATGTAAGCCTTGGCTGAAGCTACCACGATATCGGTATCCGCCCCGAGGCCATTGACGATACGACCGTCCAACGACAGCCGCACCGTCACTTCGCCCTGGGACTCGGTTCCGCTGGTAATTGCATTTACCGAATAAAGCTGCAATTCTGCACCGCTGTTCACCACCTTTTCCAGCGCCTTGAAGGACGCATCAACGGGTCCGCTGCCTTCCGATTCGGACTGAATTTCCTTCTCTCCCTCGGCGATCACCAAGCGCGCGCGCGGAATCTCGCCCGTTTCCGAATGGGCCATGAGCGAGAGCAGCCGGTAGTGCTCGGCATGCGGCGTGACCATTTCGTCCGAAACCAGGGCGTGCAGATCCTCATCGAAGATATCGTGCTTCTTGTCGGCGAGTTCCTTGAAGCGCTGGAACGCTGCGTTGAGCGTCTGTTCGGAATCGAGTTCGATGCCCAGCTCCTTCAGCCGGGAGCGAAACGCCATGCGGCCGCTGTGCTTACCCAGTACCAGCCTGTTCGCATTCCAGCCAACATCCTCGGCGCGCATGATCTCATACGTTTCGCGGTGCTTGAGGACACCGTCCTGATGAATACCGGCTTCGTGGGCAAAGGCGTTGGCGCCGACGATTGCCTTGTTAGGCTGCACCGCGAAGCCGGTGATGCTCGCGACCAGCCGGCTCGCCGGGACCAGCTGTGTGGTGTCAATGCGCGTATCGCAGCCGAAAATGTCGCGCCGGGTGCGCACAGCCATGACGATTTCCTCCAGCGACGCGTTGCCAGCGCGCTCGCCGAGCCCGTTGACGGTGCATTCCACTTGGCGAGCCCCCGCCATGACGCCGGCGAGCGAGTTTGCCACTGCCAGCCCTAAGTCGTTGTGGCAATGGGTAGAGAATATCGCCTTGTCGGAATTGGGAATGCGCTCGCGCAGGGTGCGAATGAGATGACTGAACTGTTCGGGCACGTTGTAGCCGACGGTATCCGGGACGTTCACGGTTTTGGCGCCGGCATCAATGACCGCTTCGAAGACCCTGCACAGAAAGTCGATGTCCGACCGTCCTGCGTCCTCGGCCGAAAATTCGATATTGTCGGTAAACTTGCGGGCAAACCGCACGCTGTCGATGGCGGCTTCCAGCACCTGTTGCGGTGCCATGCGCAACTTCTTCTCCATATGGATCGGCGAAGTGGCAATGAAAGTGTGTATGCGCCCCGAAGCCGCACCTTTGATCGCCTCGCCGACTTTGGAGATGTCATTGACATTGGCGCGCGCCAGACCGCACACCGTACTGTCGCGGATCGCTACTGCGACCGCCTTGACCGCTTCGAAGTCCCCCGGACTCGCTGCGGGGAAGCCGGCCTCAATGACATCCACGCGCATGCGCTCCAGCAGCTTGGCGATGCGTACTTTTTCTTCCCGGGTCATGGACGCTCCGGGGCTCTGCTCGCCGTCGCGCAACGTGGTATCGAAAATGATTAAGCGGTCTTGCATGAATGTCTCCGATGGCTTATTGCCAATGATGATCCGCTCACGCCAAGCGTGCTCGAGAGGAAACCCCGGCCGTCATCAAGTATGCGAGCCAAACCTGGCCTGCGGCCGCAGCCGACTTAGGCGGCAGGCTTTTTGGCGCGACGTTGATACGCATTGATCAGCCACATCACGTAACCCGATAACGCATAGGAACAGAACAGCCCGAACAGCACGCGTGGCGGGTCAGCCGACACTACCAGCAAGCCGAGAACGATGACCAGTACTACCCAGAAGGGCACGCTCCGGCGCAGGTTGATCTCCTTGAAACTGTAGAAGCGAACATTGCTCACCATGGTTACGCCGGCAAAAACAGTGATCGCCCAGGCGTACCAGCTAATGCTTCGGCCGGCGATCTCATAGTCGTGGACGATCCACACAAACCCTGCGACCAACGCCGCCGCCGCCGGGCTGGGCAAGCCGGTGAAATAGCGCTTGTCGGCCACGTCCAACTGCGTATTGAAGCGGGCAAGCCGCAATGCGGCGCCCACGCAATAGATGAAGGCGGCGAGCCAGCCCCAGCGGCCGAGACCGTTGAGTGCCCAGCTATACACCACCAACGCGGGCGCAACGCCAAATGAAACCATATCAGACAGACTATCGTACTCTGCGCCAAACGCGCTTTGTGTGCGAGTCAGGCGCGCCACTCGACCATCCAGGCCATCCAGCACCATGGCGATAAAGATGGCCACGGCCGCCTCTTCGAAATGCGCGTTCATTCCCTGCACTATGGCGAAGAAACCAAAGAACAGCGCGGCGGTGGTGAATAGGTTGGGCAGAATGTAGATGCCGCGCCGGCGCAGCGTAGCGTTGAACTTGGGGCGAGTCGACTGAGAATCGAATGCCATTGCATTGCTGCTACGTCGTGGCCGCGGGCGCCAGTTCGGCGAGCACGCTCTCGGTCGCGTAGACTTTGTCGCCGATACTCGCTCGTACCGTCGCAGTGACAGGCAGATAGACGTCCACGCGCGAGCCGAAGCGGATGAAGCCGTAACGCTGCCCGAGTGTCACGGTGTCTCCGTTGCCCACATAACACAAGATGCGGCGAGCTATCAGCCCGGCCACCTGCACGACCGTGATGTCCGTGCCATCCTTCAGGCGCAGCCACAACGCGTTGCGCTCGTTGTCTGTCGAGGCCTTGGCAAGCGCCGCATTGAAGAACTTGCCCGGGTGATACCAGACCCCCGACACACGTCCACCCACCGGGGCGCGGTTGGAATGAACATTGAACACGTTCATGAAGACGCTCACCTTGATGGATTCGCGATTGAGATAGGGATCGTTGGTTTTTTCCACCACCAGGACGCGGCCGTCGGCCGGCGAGGCGACGGCACGAGGGTCGCTCGGAACGGTGCGCGGAGGATCGCGAAAGAACTGCAAAATGAACAGGCTGATGAGCCACAACGGCAGCGACCACCAACCCCAAAAATAGCCAACAACCGCTGAGATCGCGACGGAGGCAGTCAAGTAGCGCCAGCCTTCCTTGGCGATAACGGGATGGGGATAGTTGCTCATCGGCAGGAAGCGCAGCTTGACCTGCGCAGAAGGCGAATGCGCGGCATTATATCCGGTAGTGGTCCGCCCTACACGTTGCACTTCGCCGGCCCGGTCATCCTCCGCGCCTTGAGGGGCCGGGAATCGGTAGAACTCCGACGCCGCAAGGCGCGCGCGTTCTCAGTTCTTCGACTGATCCACCAGCTTGTTCTTCTTGATCCAGGGCATCATGTCGCGCAGCTTGGCACCGACCACTTCAATGGGCTGTTCCGAGGAAATCCGCCGCATCGCATTCAAGGTCGGCGCGCCAGCACGATTTTCCAGGATAAACTCCCTCGCGTATTGCCCGGTCTGGATTTCCTTGAGGATCTTGCGCATTTCAGCTCGCGTTTCATCCGTGACGATGCGCGGGCCGCGCGAGATGTCGCCGTATTCGGCATTGTTGGAAATCGAGTAGCGCATGTTTGCGATACCGCCTTCGTAGATGAGATCGACAATCAGCTTCACTTCATGCAAGCACTCGAAGTAGGCCATCTCCGGGGCATATCCCGCTTCGACCAGCGTTTCGAATCCTGCCTGAATCAGGGCAGTGAGGCCGCCACACAGTACAACCTGCTCCCCGAACAAGTCAGTCTCGGTTTCTTCCCGGAAATTGGTCTCGATGACACCGCCGCGCGCCGCTCCGATGGCGGCCGCATACGACAGCGCCAAGTCGCGTGCCTTGCCGCTGGAATTCTGGTGAATCGCGATGAGAGCCGGCACCCCGCCGCCCTGCGTATAGGTGGAGCGCACCAAATGACCCGGCCCCTTGGGCGCGATCATGATCACATCGATGTCGGTGCGCGGCAGGATCTGCTTGAAGTGGATATTGAAGCCGTGGGCGAAGGCGAGCGTTGCGCCCTTCTTGATATTGGGTTCGATGTCCTCGATGTACACTTGAGGGTGATTTTCATCAGGTAACAAGACCATCACCAGGTCGGCACCCTTCACTGCCTCGCCGACCTCCTTGACCGCCAGCCCGGCCGCCTTGGCCTTCTTCCACGACGCACCGTCCTTGCGTAAGCCGACCACAACCTTCACCCCGGAGTCATTCAAATTGTTGGCGTGCGCATGACCCTGCGAACCGTAGCCGATGATCGCGACCTTCTTGCCCTTGATGAGGGATAGGTCGGCGTCTTTCTCGTAGTAGACTTTCATGGTGTCCTCGTTATGCATTGGGGCGAAGCCCATTCGCCCGGTGTAAAAATGGAAGTGTGCAGCAGCGTTTCGTCAGACCTTGAGAATCCACTCGCCGCGTCCGATGCCCGACACGCCAGTGCGCACGGTCTCCAGAACGGCGGCCGGTTCCAGGGCGCCGAGAAACGCGTTCAGCTTGTCCCCTGTTCCCGTGAGTTCGATGGTGTAGGTCTTGTCGGTCACGTCGATGATGCGGCCGCGGAAAATGTCGGCGGTGCGCTTTACCTCCTCGCGATCCTTGCCGACCGCGCGTACCTTCACCAGCATCAGCTCGCGTTCAACGTGCTTGCCGTCATTCAGATCAACGACCTTGACCACTTCGATCAGCTTGTTCAATTGCTTGGTGATCTGCTCGACCACGTCGTCAGAACCGATGGTAACGATGGTCATGCGCGACAGCGTGGAGTCTTCCGTTGGCGCAACCGTCAGTGAATCGATGTTGTAGCCGCGCGCAGAGAACAGGCCCGTGACACGCGACAGCACACCTGATTCGTTTTCCACCAGCAAAGAGAGAATATGCCGCATATTTTTTGCTTCATTCAGGGTGAGCAACGCCCAGAATGGCGGCCACCGGATTAGTAGAAGCTCTTGTGTTGAGACGCCAGGAGCGACGCCAGGGTGGGGCGCGCGCTCCGCGGTAACCGCCCTTGTGAGGCGGCGCCGCAAAAATTCTTATTACAGTTCTTCTGCGAGGATGATTTCGGAGAGCCCCTTGCCTCCCGGAATCATCGGGAAAACGTTCTCCGCCTGGTCGGTAATGAAATCCATGAATACCAGCCGCTCTTTCAAGGCGAACGCCTCCTTGAGTGCGCCCTCCACATCCCCGGGCTTTTCTACCTTCATGCCGACGTGGCCGTAACTCTCGGCTAGCTTTACGAAGTCAGGCAACGCATCCATGTACGACTCGGCATAGCGGTTGCCGTAAAAGAACTCCTGCCATTGCCGCACCATGCCCATGTAACGGTTGTTCAGGTTTACGACTTTGATGGGTAGATGGTATTGCTTGCAGGTGGAAAGTTCCTGGATGCACATCTGGATGCTCGCCTCGCCCGTGATGCAGGCGACCGCCGCATCGGGGAAAGCCAGTTGCACGCCCATGGCAGCGGGTAAGCCAAAGCCCATGGTACCCAGCCCGCCGGAATTGATCCAGCGGCGCGGCTTGTCGAACTTATAGAACTGCGCTGCCCACATCTGGTGCTGCCCGACGTCGGAGGTGACATAGGCATCGCCCTTGGTGATCTGATAGAGCTTCTCCACCACGGCCTGCGGCTTGATGATCGCGCATTTTCGATCGAACTTCAGGCAGTCGCGCCCGCGCCATTCGTCGATCTGCGCCCACCAGGCCTTGAGCGCTGTCTGATCGGATTTTTCCTTCGAAGCCTGCAGCAACCGCACCATCTCTTCCACCACGTCGGTGATGTTGCCGACAATGGGCACATCCACCTTGACGCGTTTGGAAATGGACGACGGATCGATATCGATATGGATGATACGCCGCGCTTCTCGCGCAAAGTGCTGCGGGTCGCCGATGACCCGGTCATCGAAGCGCGCGCCGATGGCGAGCAGCACGTCGCAATGTTGCATGGCCATGTTGGCTTCCAGGGTGCCATGCATACCGAGCATGCCGACGAACTGCTTATCGGTCGCCGGATAGCCTCCCAAACCCATCAGGGTGTTGGTGATAGGGAAACCCAGCAGCCGCGCGAGCAGCGTCACATGCTGCGCCGCATTGCCGAGCACTACACCACCGCCGGTATAGATCATCGGTCGCTTGGCTTCCAGCAACATCTGCACGGCTTTGCGAATCTGCCCGCCATGCCCCTTGGTCACCGGGTTGTACGAGCGCATGCTGATCTGTGCCGGGTAATCAAATCGGCAGCTCTTCTGTGTAATGTCTTTGGGTATATCGACCACGACCGGACCCGGTCGTCCCGTGGCAGCGATGTAAAAAGCCTTCTTGATCGTGATGGCAAGCTCACGCACATCCTTGACCAGGAAATTGTGTTTCACGCACGGCCGCGTGATGCCCACCGTATCGCACTCCTGAAACGCGTCCAGCCCGATGGCCGGCGTTGGCACCTGTCCAGTCAGAATCACCAGCGGGATGGAGTCCATATAAGCCGTGGCGATGCCGGTTACCGCATTGGTGACACCCGGGCCGCTGGTGACCAGCGCCACACCAATCCGGCCGGTGGAGCGGGCATAACCGTCGGCCGCGTGGACAGCGCCTTGCTCGTGCCGCACCAGGACGTGCTTGAATTTGTTCTGCTTGAAGATTTCATCGTAAATATTGAGTACCGCGCCCCCGGGGTAGCCGAATACGAAATCGACACCTTCTTCCTGCAGGCTACGAATGACGATTTCCGCGCCGGTCATTTCGGCGGTGGTGATTTCTCGAGCAATGTTCATGGCACCGCTTCTCGGTTGGTTTGCGACACAAGCCAAACAAAGAGCCTAAGTGTTGCACTGCAATTGGTCAAGCTCGGCGCTGGACGCGCTTGCCAAGTTGCCGCCAAGGGACTATCTTTCGCGTTTCTCACGAGTACGCCGTGAAGCGCGTTCTGGTAGTGTACTACTCCCAAACCGGCCAACTGGGTACGGTAGTGGAGAGCTTCATGGCACCCTTGGCTGCGAACCCCGACATAGCGCTACACTGCGTCGTACTGCGCCCGCGCACCCCTTATCCTTTTCCCTGGCCGTTCCTGCGTTTTTTCGATGCTTTTCCCGAATCCGTATATCTCGATGCGCCGCCGCTGGAACCGCTGCCCCTCCCGGAGGATGAATCCTTCGATCTCGTCATACTCGCCTACCAGGTATGGTTTCTGTCTCCTTCGCTGCCGGTGAGCGCCTTTCTCAAGAGCGACGCTGCGCGCCGGCTGCTCGCTGGCAAACCGGTGGTGACCTTGATCGCCTGCCGCAACATGTGGCTGATGGCCCAGGAGAAGATGAAGAGCCTGCTCGCTCAAATCGGCGCCCGCCTGGTGGACAACGTCGTGCTGACCGACCGCGGTGGCCTGGCCACTTTCATCACCACGCCGCGCTGGCTACTCACCGGGCGCAAGAACAGCTTCTGGGGAATGCCCGCGGCCGGTGTGGCAGGGGAGGACATCGCCGCCTGTGCGCGCTTCGGCCGGGCGCTCGCCGTGGCGCTGGCACGGGACGAGGAAACGTCGGGCCGGCCTATGCTGACCGGACTGCGCGCGGCTAGCGTGGAAACGCGGCTCATCGCGAGCGAACGGATCGGTGAGCGCAGCTTCCTGCTCTGGGGCCGCTTGCTGCGCGCCGTCGGTGCGCCCGGCTCGCGCACCCGCGTGCCGGTGCTCATGGTCTATGCGGCTTTCCTGGTCTGCGCCATCGTTACGGTGGTGCCGCTGACGCTAATCCTGAAAGCCGCGCTGCAACCGTGGATGGGACACCGGCTCGCTAAGCAGCAAGCCTATTTCGAGTTACCCTCCGGCTCTTCGGCGGAACGCATGGGCGAGTTCGGTGGCTGAGCCCAACGTCTACATCACCGCCACCTCGATCTTCCTGCCCGGGCCGCCGATCGAAAACGAAGATATGGAAGCGGTGCTCGGGATGGTCGGCGGCAAGTCGTCGCGAGCGCGCAAGATCGTCCTACGTTCCAACGGCATCCGCCGGCGCCACTACATCCTCGACCGCGATAGCGGGCGGCCCCTCTATAGCAATGCCCAGATCACCGCCGCCGCCGTGCGCGGCTTGGTCGATGCCGGCTTCGCACTGCAGGATATCGACTGCCTCGTCTGCGGGACATCGCTGCCCGATCAGCTCATGCCCAATCACGCCGTCATGGTCCATGGCGAACTGGGCAATCCCTGCTGCGAGGTCGTAGCTACCGCCGGCATCTGCCTGTCGGGAATCGCTGCGCTCAAGTACGCCTATCTTGCGGTGCTCGCCGGGCAAGCGCAAAACGCGGTCGCGACCGGCTCGGAGATCGCCTCCCTGCTGCTGCACGCGCGCAACTTCGATGCCGAGGCGGAGCACAAGGTGGCGCAACTGGAAGCGCGGCCGGAAATCGCCTTCGAGAAGGATTTCCTGCGCTGGATGCTGTCCGATGGCGCGGGTGCCCTCCTGGTACAGCCCCGGCCGAACCGGAGTGAGCTGTCGCTGCGCATCGAGTGGATCGAAATTTTCTCCTACGCCCACGAGCTGCCGGCATGCATGTACGCGGGCGCCGACAAGGACGCCGAGCAGCACCTTACCGGCTGGTTGAGCGGTGAGCCCGGCGACTGGCTCGCGCGATCGACATTCGCCTTGAAGCAGGACCTCAAGCTGCTGAACGAGCACGTGGTCGCCTACACGCTGGAACGCCCGCTCGCCCGCCTGAAGGAACGGCGTGCATTGCGTGCCGAAAGCATCGACTACTTGCTGCCCCACATGTCCTCGGAATACTTTCGCCAGCCGATAGCCGATGCGCTTAAGCGCATCGGCTTCGCGATCCCGCAAGAGCGCTGGTTCACCAATCTGGTCGAACGCGGCAACACAGGGTCCGCCTCGCCCTTTATCCTGCTCGATGAACTGTTCAAAAGCGGCCGCCTCCGGCCGGGTGAGCGGCTGCTGCTTGGCGTGCCTGAAAGCGGACGCTTCTCCAGCGCCTATGCGCTGCTGACGGTCGTGTGAAATGCATATCGACGAAGTACCGCAGGAAGGCAACGCCACGCTCGGCGGCCAGCGCAAGGCGATGTATGCGGTGGGTGCCGACGGTCGCTACACGATCGTGCAATCGCGCGGCTGGGAAGCCGAGGAAGCCGTCACCACCCAGGCCGTGGAAGCCTTTCAGCGCCTGGCTCACGAAGCTCTGCGCCGCGCCCGCGAGGGCCTCTCCTCGCCCCTCGAGTACCACATGTACCGCGGCCGCATGGACCTCGCCCTGCTCGCGCAGACCACGGGCTTGTGGCGCTGGCGCATCCGCCGGCATTTCCGCCCCGCCGTGTTCGCGCGGCTGAAGACAGTGCTGCTCATGCGCTACGCCGAAGCGCTCGGTATATCGGTCGATCAACTACGCGCGGTACCCTGAGTATGCAATTCGAGCACCGCCACGCTGCGCACTGCGAATCGGGCACGGTTTCGGCGTTGCTGCGCCATCACGACATCGAGGTCTCGGAGGCTATGGCATTCGGCCTGGCGAGCGCGCTCGCTTTCGCCTATCTGCCGTTCATCAAAGTCGCCGGCCTGCCGCTGATTTCCTATCGCATGCCGCCGAAGGCCATCCTCAAGGGCGTGCAAGCGCAGCTGGGAGTGCGTCTGCGCTGCGAAACCTTCCGCGATGCGGCCCGCGGCATGGCGCGCCTCGACGAGTTGCTCGGGCGGGGCCAGCCGGTCGGCCTGCAGACCTCGGTCTATTGGCTGCCCTACTTCCCGCCCGACATGCGCTTTCACTTCAACGCGCACAATCTGGTCGTGTATGAGAAGCAAGGCGACGACTATCTGATCAGCGACCCGGTATTCGAGACGCCGGTACGCTCCGCCGCCGCCGATTTGCAAAAGGCGCGTTTCGCCCGCGGGCTGCTCGCGCCTCATGGATTGCTCTACTATCCGGAGCGCATCGCCCCTCCTCGGGACCTGCGCCGCGCGGTGCTGGGAGCCATCCGGCGCACTACACGGATCATGCTGCATGCGCCGCTGCCCTTCATCGGCGTGCGCGGCATTCGCCTGCTGGCACGCCGCATCGGGAAGCTCGCACAAAGCCGCGACCCCGATCATGCCGCTCTCTTCATCGGCCATCACGTGCGCATGCAGGAGGAGATTGGCACCGGCGGCGGCGGCTTCCGTTTCATCTACGCGAGTTTCCTGCAGGAGGCCGGCGAGCGCCTGGGAAACGCCGCGCTCCCGGAGCTGGCGGCGGAGATGACTGCCGTAGGCGACCACTGGCGCGAATTCGCGCTCGCTGCGGCGCGCATGTGCCGGGGGCGGACCGCCATGGACTTTGCGCGTCTCGAGAATCTGTTACTGGAGGCTGCCGCACGGGAAGAAATTTTCTTCCGTGCACTGGCTGCTTGCAAAGCGTGAGCCTCGCGCCATCGCAGGTCACCTGCAGTGGCTACGTGATGTCGGCCGGAGATCTCATTAATCAGGTGTGAACTGCGGCGACCTGAGCGACGGCGAAGGCGACGCTC
>Ga0209118_1000169_pt1 | contig 43150 bp, 33 predicted proteins | sample BlaSpr_A8_Ref_M1_FD_187988 | JGI IMG/M metagenome (GOLD analysis project Ga0209118, IMG submission 187988) | Forest soil microbial communities from Thunder Bay, Ontario, Canada - Black Spruce, Ontario site 2_A8_Ref_M1 (SPAdes) (version 2) | ecosystem: Environmental > Terrestrial > Soil > Boreal... | reverse complement strand
AGGTAGTCGCGGACCGTGTAGCCCTCGATGGTCTTCACCCTCGTGTCGGCTTTGTTGGCGAAGAAGGGAGGCGCGGCCACCGGCTTCGGGCTCTCGGTCTTGAAGTCGGGCAGATAGGCGAGCTGCATGGTGTAGTCGTCGCGCCCACCCAGGTCGTAGCCGCGCAGGCCCGAGCGGATCCAGTCCGGGCCCCACCAGTTGAGCCAGGCCGGATCGTTGTAATCGATGTAGCTATGGTAATCCTTGAGGGTCGCTTTGCCGTAGTCGCTCCACAGCACGCCGGTTTTCTTATCGCTCTTCGGACCGATGTATTCCGCCAACGTTTGAATATCGCCGTAACCGGGATGATTCATGACGATGTCAAACAGGATGCGAATACCCTGCGAGTGCGCGAGATCAACCATCTCGTGCAACTCTTCCGGCGTACCCATATTCTTGTCGAGCAAGGTGTAGTCAAGCGCGTAATAGCCGTGGTAAGCGTAGTGCTTGAACTCCTTGTTGCCGCCCACGACCCAGCCGTGGATCTGCTCATAGGGTGCAGTGATCCAGAGCGCGTTCACGCCGAGCTCGCGGAAGTAGCCCTCCTTCAGCTTGGCGGTAATTCCGGCGAGATCGCCGCCGTGAAAGGTCGCGATCTCCTGCTCGCCATCTTTTTGCCGGCCATAGGAATAGTCATTGGCCGGATCACCATTGTAGAAGCGATCGGTGATGACAAAATAGACAATCGGGTTATCGGCAAAACTACCGGCGCCCGATGGCACAGACAGCCCGGGCCGCTCCCCCACCGCAGGTGGCACCACCACTACGCTGGGCTTCAGTTGAGGCGGAGGCAGAGGTGGTGCCGGGGCGCAGCCAGATAATGCCAGCGCAACGGAAAGGCAGCGGAGCAAATGACTCATATATCCCGTCGATTGTTCGAATGGTCTTCCCCGTCCCTCCGCGGCGCAGGAGGATCGAGAAGAGTGGTCACGAGTGGATTTGAAATAGAGCCTGACTTGCCCTTCCTGTTCTTGAAGGCGCAAGTCAGAGCCAAAGCGTCAACCCTTCACGCCTCCGGCCGTAAGCCCCGATACGATCCAGCGCTGCGCAAACAGGAACACCAGGGTGATCGGCAATCCCGATAGCACAGCGGCCGCCGCGAAATCACCCCACAAGTACTTTTGCTCGTAGAGAAAGAACTTGGAGCCCACAGCGAGCGTCAGGTTCCGCTCCTGGTGCAACAGTATCGAGGCGACCGGGTATTCGATGATGCCGCCGATGAACGCCAATACGAACACGACCATGAGAATCGGCACCGCCATCGGCAGCAACACGTAGCGGAAAGCCTGGAAGGGGGTGGCGCCGTCCACCTTGGCTGACTCTTCGATCTCCAACGGAATGGAGTCGTAATAGCCTCGGATAGTCCAGATATGCAGCGCGATTCCCCCACAGTAGGCGAGTATCAGGCTTCCGTGTGAATCGATGCCGAAGAAAGGCACATAGGTTCCGATGGTATCGAAGATCGCGTAGATCGCCACCAGGGCGAGCACCGCCGGGAACATCTGCGTCACCAGGATCGAGGTGATGATGGAATTCTTGAATTTGAACTGCATACGCGCAAAGGCATAGGCGGCGGTAGTCGAGAGCACAAGAATCAGCAGGGCGGAGATGCCGGCAATCTTGATCGAGTTCCAGAGCCAGCGCATTACCGGGAACGGCGGCTCGACCCAAGTGCCGTCCGCGGCTTGATAGCCGATGCCGAGGGCGAGCTTCCAATGATCCAAGCTGATCTGCGTCGGAATGATGCTGCCCGAAGCAAAATTGCCTGGGCGCAGCGAAATCGAAATCACCATCAGCAGCGGAAAGAGGATCAGCGCAATAAAGGCGATGATGCCTGCGTGTGCGTAGATGAGGCGCCAGCGGTGTGCCTTGCCTTGAACGATTGCCATCCAATTCTCCGTTACCGGCGCGCCTTGGCGCGCAACTTGGCTTTAGTCAGAATCCGCGACAGCGGTCAACGAGCTTCCTGGGCATTGACGCGGGTGAGGCGAAGATTAATCACCGATAGCGTCGCCACCATGATGAAGATGATGGTGGAAATGGCCGCTGCGAGGCCGAACTGCTGGCCCGAGTCCTGGAACGCGATGCGGTAAGTGTAAGAAACCAGGATGTCAGTGGTCCCTGCTGGCACCTTGGTATCCAGAAAGTCCGGTCGCCCGCCGGTCAGCAAAGCGATCAGCACGAAATTGTTAAAATTGAATGCGAAGGAGGAGATCAAAAGCGGCGTCAGCGGCTTGATGATGAGCGGTGCGGTGATCCTGAAGAAATTGGTAAGCGGTCCCGCGCCCGCAATCGCTGAGGCCTCATAGAGATCAGCCGGAATTGACTTGATGAGACCGGTGCACAGCACCATGATGTATGGATAACCCAGCCACGTATTGACGATCAAGATCATGCATTTGGCTAAGAACGGATCGCCGAACCAGGCCGGCTTGACGCCGAACAAGGTATTCAGGATCAAATTTATTTCGCCAAAATTCTGGTTGAATAAGCCGCGGAAGACGAGGATCGAGATGAAGCCCGGCACGGCATAGGGAAGGAATAGCAGCGTGCGGTAAATGGTGCGGAACTTGAGTGCCTCCCAATTCAGCACCACGGCGAGCGTTATACCCACGCTGAGCGTGAAAAATACGGTCAGCGCGGCAAAGATGACGGTCCACAAAAAAATGCGCAGGAAGGCCTCACGGAATTCAGGTTCGGTGAAGACCCGCGAATAATTTGCCAGGCCGACTTTCACCTTGAATCCAGGCTTGACCGGTTCGCCCGCCTGATTCACGAAAAATCCGATTTCGAAGTTTGGCTTGAGCACCTGCCCGCTCACCAGGTTGCTAAGCGTTCCATCGGGATTTTCCTGGTACAATTTTTTTTGCGGCGCAAACTCGCGCAATCCGCTCATCGACAGGATGGTGCCGTCCGGAAGTTGCACCTTGATCTTCTGCAGGACGCTGCGTTTCTGAATGACATCCTTGAGCTCCAGCGGCTGGCCGAGTTCGAAGCTTGCCTGGCTTAAAGGTTTGGCGGGAACAGGCTGCTGCTGTACCGGTTCGACGAGGGCAAGTGGATCGGTAATGAAGGTCTGCCCCTTGCTCGCCGCATCGGCCGCTTTGGCTTCGCTACTCTCCTCGTCCTTGGGCTTGAAAACCAGCCGGTATTGCTTGCCGTCGCCATACAGGGAGAACTGATAGCCTTCACCTTCCGTGGGAGCCGTCTCGTCGAGAAAGTACTGCTTTGCCCGGTCGAAGCTGAGCAGGTTTCTGGAACTGTAGTTGGTGAAACCAATGCTCACCGTATAGACAATCGGGAAGACGACGAACACCAGGATCCCAGCGATCCCGGGAAACAAGTACCGATAGGTGTAGGCGCGGCGGGCGGTATAGACGTAGAAGCCTAAGCACACCGCCACCAGCACCGCCGATGCAAGAACGACCTGGCCGGACGCGTAGATAAGGAAGACAACGTAGAGGCAAACAAGGGCAACCAGTGCGATCGCTAACCATCGTGCGAAGCCGGGTACTTTCTTTTGCATGGCGTTCCCCTGCGTCAGCCATTGTTTACCGCAGCCACGGAGTAGGCCACGTTGCGCAGCTACGTGACATTCCGTTTGGAGTTTTCAGGCAGCCTACGGCAACCCGCCCTACGGTGTTGCGTCATTGCGAAGAGCGCGAACTCCTCCCCGCCCCGAGCAAAGCGCGAACTGCGCATGGGCGCGCTACAGCGCATGGCCGTCAGGCCAGCCAACCGCCCGTCCCCGCGCCACCCGCGCAGGGCGGGACGACGGCTCTATTTCCCAACCATGCGCGCAGCAGCGTTATCGAGCGCTTCCTTCGGCGTCTGCCGCCCGCCGGTCAAGTTCTCGAGCGCCGATGCCATGGACGACCAGAACTTGCCCATTTCAGGAATGTTCGGCATGGGTTCGCCCAGCTTCACATTCTCCATCGTGGCTTTGATGTTGGGATCGCTCGAGAGCTCAGCGAAAAATTGCTTATTGGCAGGCGTTCCCAATGGGACATCGGCATTGATCGTCTTCAGCCCTTCGGGCTTCAGGACGTAGTTCTCCAGGAACTCCTTCGCCAGATCCTCGTTGGGGCTAGCCTTGGTGATCATGCAGCCCAGCACGCCGACAAACGGCTTGCCGGGCTTACCGCCCACCGAAGGAATCGGAGCCACGCCGAAATTGATTTTGCTTTTCTTCAGGTTGTCCCATGCCCATGGACCGCTGATCATCATCGCGATGTCGCCCTTGTTGAAGCCGGCCTCCATATCCGAATAGCTGGCCCCTTTGGGCATCACGCCGGTCTTGATCAGATTGTCAAGCACCTCCGCGCCCTTCAGCGCACCCGGGCTATTGACACCGACCTTTGCCGGATCGTAGTTGCCATTCTTGTCCTTGGCGAATACGTAGCCGCCGTCGGCGGCGAGCAGCGGCCAGGTGAAGTAGGTGTTGTTGTAGTCCCAAAGAATCGCCTTCTTGCCTTTGGTGGAAAGTTCCTTGTCGAGTTTCACCACATCATCCCAGCTCTTCGGCGGAGTCTTGACGAGATCCTTGTTGTAGATCAGGCCAATCGATTCCACGGAAATCGGGTATCCCCAAATCTTGCCGTCGACGGTAAAGGCGTTCCAGGCGGTCGGCTCGATAGAGTCTTTTATCGCTTTACTCGGATTGACTGGACGCAGCAGGCCGCCCTGGATCCATTCGCCGATGCGGTCGTGCGGCCAGCACCATACGTCCGGGCCCTTGCCCGCGGCGGCGGCCTGTTGGAACTTTCCCGGCGCGTCTTCCGGATGTTCTACCGTCACCGCCACGCCGGTCTTGGCCTTGAACTGATCGCCTACCTTTTGCAAGCCGTTGTAACCCTTGTCACCATTGATCCAGGCCAGCAGCTTGCCCGGTTCGGCCGCCCGGGCCGGCAACGCAAAAGCAGCGCACGCCAGGAGTGTGGTCGCTGCAGCGGTAAAGCGCACTTTTTTGCTTGTCAAAGTCATCGCAATCTCCTCGTCGTTGCTGAACTTGCGTGGTGGACGCCTCTCGAGTCGCATTGAATGACAGTCATACTGCCTGCGGACGACTCTGTACCTCGATAGATAGCGCAATAAACTTCAGGCGGCCAGCGCTGTCGGTGCCGCAGCCAGGCGCCTGAAAGCGATTCCCTTGGCATCGAAAAGATGGCAGCTTTTCGCCGCCACGCCGATGCGCACTACATCTCCCGTCGCATGAGCGACGTCGGCCGCCATACGCACGATGAGCCCATCCGCCGATCCGCTGGTTACCAGATAGACGTAGGTCGCCTCTCCCATGGGTTCCACCAACATCACCGTGGCTTCGACGAAGTTTCCATCGGCCGCACCGTCAGTCGCGTGCTCGGGACGGATCCCCAAGGTGACCTTTTCGCCGGGCTTGCCACTCGAAGCGTCGACCGCCGCTTTGATGCGCGCTCCGGACGGTAACAACACGGTCGCGCCAGTAGCACTTTGTTCACTGATCTCGCCGCTGATGAAATTCATTTTTGGCGAGCCGATGAAGCCACCCACAAACAGATTGCGCGGATGGTGATACAAATCGAGGGGCGTACCGACCTGCTCAACGTTGCCCGCTGAAAGAACGACGATCTTATCCGCCAAAGTCATGGCTTCCACCTGATCGTGGGTCACATAGATCATGGTGGTTTTAAGCTCTTCATGCAGCTTGGCGAACTCGACGCGCATTTTTACCCGCAATGCAGCGTCGAGGTTGGACAGTGGCTCGTCGAAAAGAAAGACCTGGGGCTTGCGCGTGATCGCCCGGCCGATAGCCACACGCTGCCGCTGCCCGCCGGAGAGAGCTTTGGGCTTGCGCTCGAGCAGGTGTTCGATGTGCAGAATCTTGGCAGCGCTCTTGACCGCGACGTCGATCTCCTGCTTGCTAGCTCCGGCGAGCTTCATGCCGAAAGCCATGTTGTCGTAGAGATTCATGTGCGGGTAAAGCGCATAGGACTGGAACACCATGGCGATGCCCCGCTCGGAGGGGGGTACGTCATTGACCCGCTGTGCGCCGATGAAGCAATCGCCCTCGGTGATGTCCTCCAGACCAGCGATCATGCGCAGCAGGGTAGATTTGCCGCAGCCGGACGGGCCGACGAATACAACGAACTCGCCGTTGGCGATGTCGAGGTCGATGTTGCGCATCACCTCCACATCCCCATAGGCCTTGCGAACACCGCGCAGCACCACTTCTGCCATCGTTGTCTCCTCCTGCGGGTTTTCCGGCAGCTACGGACGAACCACGGAGGGCCGGCGTAACCTTCTCTTTTAATCACAATCAAGTTGGGCAGGGCCGATGGGTGTTTACCGGCGGCGCGCGCCCATTATACCTTGTTGTTTTTTCTCCCAGTGCACTCCGCGACTCCGAAAAGCTGCTGCGAGGCAGCTCAGGCATTGCCGTACGAGTGTTGCAGTGTTGCGGCGCGGATGAGCTCGGCACCGCGAGTCAATCGACCTTTTTCAAAAGCGCTGTGCATGCCGAGCGAGACGTCTTTGGTGGCGCGAATTTCCCATAGTCGCAATATCCGCGGAAGGCACAACTACCTGCTGTCGATACGCCTGCAGGACAAACCGAGATGATCGTACAAGGAGAAACGCTTTATCCTTAATGCGCCAATTGCGTTCTCCCCAGAGTGAACGCTTGCGTTATTGGGCCCGTGGCGTATGGTTGCAGGCAAGCCGGTCGATGTAGTAAATATACAAACATTTGTTGCCGTGAGCAATAGCGCGACTCCCGAGCGAGACAGCCGTGTCCCTTCAATGCTTGTCTCTGTCATTCCTACAAACGACTAGAACCGAGTCACAATGACCATCCACGCCAAACTCGATACGTTCCACTACGATCAGCCAGGGAGCGATGCCCTGGCGCTGCAGCGATCCGTGGCCAACCGATTGCTCTATTCCGTCGGCAAGGATCCGGTGGTAGCGCACGATCTGGACTGGTATATGGCACTCGCACAGGTCGTGCGGGACCGGCTCGTCGAACGTTGGATGGACACCACGCGCAGACAATACGCGCAGAACGTGAAACGCGTCTACTACTTGTCGATGGAATTCCTCATCGGCCGGGCCCTCACCAACAGTCTGATGGCGATCAACATGTACGATCAGTTTGCCAACGCGCTGAAGGAGATGGGCATCGATATCGATGAGACGCGCGAGATGGAACCTGATGCTGCGTTGGGCAACGGTGGCCTCGGACGACTGGCGGCGTGCTTTCTTGATTCGATGGCGACCCTGGGGCTGCCCTCATTCGGTTACGGCATTCGCTACGACTACGGCATGTTCGCTCAGCACATACACGACGGCTATCAAGTCGAACATCCGGACGATTGGCTGAAAAGTGGCAATCCCTGGGAGTTTCATCGGCCGGACGTAACCTATCCCATCCACTTTGGCGGCCGCGTCCAATACGAAGCGAACAACGCGAATTGGGTGGACACCGATAAAGTCCTGGCGGTCGCCTACGACACCATCATTCCGGGCTACGGTACCAAAGCGGTCAACACGCTCAGGCTATGGTCGGCCAAAGCGCCTCAAAGCCTCGATCTCGCCGTCTTCAACCAAGGCGACTATATGCGCGCGGTGGTGGACAAGAACCGCTCGGAAAATGTCACCAAGGTGCTCTACCCCGACGACTCGAGTTACCAGGGACGAGAGCTGCGTTTGCGCCAGGAATACTTCTTCGTAGCCGCGTCGCTTCAGGACGTCCTGCACCGCTACCTGCACGGCCACACGGACTTCACGGAATTGGCGGACAAGATCGCTATCCATCTGAACGACACCCATCCCGCGATCGCGGTCCCCGAATTGATGCACCGCCTGGTCGACATGCATCGGCTCGAATGGAGCGTTGCCTGGAAGTTGTGTACCGGTATTTTTTCCTACACCAATCACACTCTCATGCCGGAGGCGTTGGAGACCTGGCCAGTGGTCATGATGCGCAGCGTCCTGCCGCGTCATCTTGATATTATCCTGGAAATCAATCGCCGCTTTCTCGACTGGGTGCGCCGTACGCATGGCGACGACCCCGATCTCTTGCGTCGCGTCTCGCTGATTGACGAAACCGGCGAGCGGCGAGTGCGCATGGCCTACCTGTCGGTGGTGGCGAGCCACAAGGTGAACGGTGTTTCCAAACTGCACAGCGACCTGCTGGTGCAAACCATCTTCGCGGACTTTGCCAAACTTTACCCGCAACGTTTTTGCAACATGACCAACGGCATCACGCCGCGACGCTGGCTCGCGAACTGCAATCACCGGCTGTCAGCGTTGATCGACAGCCGCATCGGCACCGAATGGCGTACCGATCTCGACCAACTGGCTAGGCTGCGCACAGACGCTGCCGATCCACTTTTCGTCGAGGCCTTTCGTTCGGCCAAGCAGCACAACAAGGCGCGGCTCGCCGCGTTTGTAAGGCACGAAACGCGGCTCACTATCGACCCGGAGTCACTTTATGACGTACAGGTGAAGCGCATTCACGAATACAAGCGACAACTGCTCAACGTGTTGCATGTGATCACGCGCTACAACGCCATCCTCGACAATCCCACCGGCAAATGGGTGCCGCGCACGTGCATTTTCGCGGGCAAGGCCGCATCGGCCTATAAGATGGCCAAGCTGATCATCAAGCTGATCAACGACGTCGCGAAAAAGGTCAACAACGATCCACTCGCTAACCAATTTCTCAAGGTTGTGTTTATTCCCAACTACCGCGTTTCCGCAGCAGAGATTATCATCCCGGCCGCCAATCTTTCCGAGCAGATTTCCACTGCAGGAACCGAAGCCTCCGGTACCGGGAATATGAAGTTCGCTTTGAACGGTGCGCTTACCATAGGCACACTGGATGGCGCCAACATTGAAATTCGCGAGAACGTGGGTCCTGAGAACATTTTCATCTTTGGTCACACGACACCGGAAGTCGCCGAGATCAAGAGCAGCGGTTACGACCCGACCCGCTACTACGAAGAAACTCCGCTATTGAAGCAAGTGCTCGATCAAATCGGTGAAGGCTACTTCTCGCCCGACGACCCGCATCGCTTCCGACCCATTTTCGACTCGCTGTTGCGCTATGGGGATAGCTATTTGCTGCTCGCCGACTACCAATCGTACATCGCGGCGCAAGGCAAGGTGGACGCGCTTTATCTGAGGCCGAGCGATTGGGCGAGCAAGGCGATTCTGAACGTCGCGGGGATGGGGCCATTTTCGAGCGACCGCAGTATTCGCGACTATGCTAACGAAATATGGGGTGTCAAGCCGCTGGCGGTTTGATGAACTGAGCTGAGGCGCATCCTGCGCTACGCTGCCGCACATCCTTGAGCCGGAGGGACCAATCTATGCTGAACGCCGATCAAGCGACCGCCATCGTGAATGGCAACCACGGCGATCCCTTTGCATTTCTCGGCATGCACGAAGATGAGCGCGGCATGCTGCTCGTGCGCACCTTGCAACCCGGTGCGCAGCGCGTAGCGGTGGTCGAGGCAAAGTCGGGCCGTGAACTGGCCGAATTGGCGCAAATTCATCCCGAGGGATTCTTCTCGGGTCCCGTTCCGCGCCGGCACAATCGCTTTCCCTACCTGCTGCGGGTGTGCTGGGACGGCGTCAACATGGACATTGAAGACCCCTATCGCTTTCCGCCTGTGTTGGGGGAAATGGACATCTGGTTGTTGGCCGAGGGGACGCACTATCGTCCCTATTTACACCTTGGCGCCCATCCTCGCAATTTCGAAGGTGTGCAAGGCTCCAGTTTCGCCGTATGGGCGCCTAGCGCGACACGGGTATCGATCGTCGGCGACTTCAACCACTGGGATGGCCGTCGTCATCCGATGCGGCTGCGCCGTGAATGCGGCGTGTGGGAGATATTTCTTCCCAGTGTCGGGTCCGGCATCAAATACAAGTACGAGATCAGGGGAGCCGATAGCGCTCTCCTGCCGCTACGCGCCGATCCGTACGCCTTCGCAGCCGAACTGCGCCCCGCCACCGCATCGATCGTCGCCCAGCTGCCCGATGTCCTCCCGAGCGAGCTGCGGCGCAAAGCCGCCAATGGCCTGACTGCCCCGGTCGCCGTGTATGAAGTCCACCTCGGCTCGTGGCGGCGCAAGCCCGAAGAGGACAACCGCTTTCTCACCTGGGCAGAGTTGGAAGATACGCTGATACCGTACGTCAAGGATCTGGGTTTCACGCACCTGGAACTGATGCCGATAAGCGAGCATCCGTTCGACGGTTCCTGGGGTTATCAGCCCGTGGGAATGTATGCGCCGACAGCGCGCTTCGGCTCGCCGCAGGGCTTCAAGCGTTTCGTCTCGCGCTGCCATGCGGAAGGCATAGGCGTCATCGTCGACTGGGTGCCGGGGCATTTCCCGAACGATCCGCATGGCTTAGCCCGCTTCGACGGCTCCCATCTCTACGAGCATGCCGATCCTCGGGAAGGATTTCACAAGGATTGGAACACGTTGATCTACAACTTCGGCCGCAACGAGGTAAAGAATTATCTGATCGGCAATGCCTTGTACTGGATTGAGCGCTTCGGGGTTGATGGTTTGCGCGTCGATGCGGTGGCGTCAATGCTCTATCGCGACTACAGCCGCGAGCCGGGCGAGTGGATTCCCAACGACCAGGGCGGGCGAGAGAATCTGGAAGCGATCGCCTTTCTCAAGCGGATGAACGAAATCGTCGGCACCGAGCGGCCCGAGGCGGTCACCGCGGCGGAGGAATCGACCGCATGGCCCATGGTGTCGCGTCCCCCGTCCATGGGCGGCCTGGGCTTTCACTACAAGTGGAACATGGGTTGGATGCACGATAGCCTGGAGTACATGAAGCGCGACCCGTCGCACCGCCGCTTCCACCACGACGAGATCACCTTCAGCCTGATCTATGCCTTCAACGAGAATTTCATTCTGCCACTGTCGCACGATGAAGTAGTGCACGGTAAGGGATCGCTGCTCACCCGCATGCCCGGCGACCGCTGGCAGAAATTCGCCAACCTGCGTGCCTATTTCGCTTTCATGTACGCACATCCCGGAAAGAAACTGCTGTTTATGGGGGGCGAGTTCGCTCAGGAGCGAGAGTGGGACCACGACCGTAGCCTGGATTGGCACCTGCTCGACGATCATCTGCACAAGGGCATGCAGACACTGGTACGCGATCTCAATCGCGCTTACCGCGAATACCCCGCATTGCATGAAGTCGATTTCGAGCCGCACGGTTTTGAATGGATCGACCACAGCGATCGAGAGCAGAGCGTGCTTTCATTCATCCGCAAGGGCAGCAATGTGGACCGCTTCATCGTTGCGATAAGCAACTTCACGCCGGTACCCCGGCAGGGCTATCGGATCGGCGTACCGCAACCTGGCTGTTATCGAGAGATCCTCAATACCGACTCTACCTTCTACGGCGGCAGCAATGTCGGCAATCCTGGTGGGCAAGTCATGACCGACAGTATGCCGTTTCATGGCCGGTCCCATTCATTGAACCTCCTGCTCCCGCCCCTTGCGACGCTGCTGCTGGAGCGGGTGGGCGCCTGACGGAACAGCCGCGTAGCTGCACAACTTGGCCTGTACCGCTGCGTGACAGCCAATGTTATTTTTGACACGGTCATCGCCGCCTCCCGTTGTGTCGTGGCTACCATAATCTCGATAGCAGAAACGTCTTCGGTTTTGCTCTCGGTAGTGAATACGGCGCCTATCAGGCGACGGCGCATCTCGTCGCACCCGGCGCCACCGGCGAAATTGTGTTCATTGCCGGACCGAGAATCAGCGCGGTGCAAGCACCAGCTGTTGGGATATCGGAGGGCGCTCCAAGAGGCGGAATCAAGTTCGCCGAACTCTTGTCCTCCACGGCGACGTCAATGAAGTAGCGGCGTGCTTGCCGTGAATCCTTTGCTTGAGGGGGCACGGCTTCACGGCCGTGTTCGCGACCTGGGCCTGTCGCGTTCGCCTAGCGTTGTATCGCCGCGGCATCCCGGTCCCGGTGCCCGACGACATCTCACTATAATCATGGGTCGGCTTCGATGACCTGCCCGGTTCACCGCTTGCCACACCAGTTCTCACTACCGTCCGCCAGCCGATCTAGATGCCGGCCGCCTGGCCGCCAACGCATTCCTTCCGCTGATCGACGGCAAGCAACTCGGCGTCAATCCTCCCAAACTGGAACGCATTGCTCGGAAAACCACGCGGCGCCGCGGGCTGATCACTGCCGCCCGCATTCGCGACCTCGGCTGGCTGGGGGGGTCAGGCGGTCAGGGGGTACTTGTATGGGACGCCCCGGTGCTACAAAATGCATAAGCGATCTTGTCGCAGACGCCTATAACAGGAAAAAGTGCAAACCGGTTAACTGGACATGCCGCAGACAATGATGACGATAATCCCGCACCATCTCACCTCTTGGACGCGCTGCAAAGGCGGCGTGGCGAACGCAAACAATGGGTCAACCGCTCCGGGCATAATCCACGCCAAGCACCCGCGACTGGCAGCTTAGGCATGGATCGCCTGACTGCACTGTTATCTCTGGGGACATTGGAAGCGGGACGCCCCTGGCCATTGGGGGCCACCTTCGATGGGGGTGGTATTAACTTCGCGCTGTTCTCCTCGCACGCGCTACAGGTGCAATTGTGCGTGTTCGACGAAGCCGGACAAAAGGAACTGGCCCGCCTGTCGCTGCCGGAATACACCGATCAAGTTTGGCACGGGTACTTGCCCTACGCGCAGCCCGGCTTGGTTTACGGGTACCGAGTGTTCGGTCCGAACAACCCCGACCACGGACACCGCTTCAACCCGCACAAGTTGCTGATTGATCCGTATGCGAAGCGGTTTGTTGGAGTCTTCCGCTGGGCTCCCGCGCATTTCGGGTTCGAACCGGGAGCACCGGGGCGCTACCCTTCCTTCGACAAACAGGACAATGCCCGCGACACGTTGAAGGCCGTCGTGGTGCACGATGATTTCGAGTGGGGCGATGACCAGCCTCCCGCAACGGCGTGGACCGATTCAGTGCTCTACGAAGTGCATGTTAAGGGCTACACCATGAATCATCCCGATGTGCCTGCTCAGTTGCGCGGCACCTACGAGGGTTTCGCAAGCAATGCGTCCATCGCGCACTTGAAGCGGCTAGGCATCAGCGCCGTGAACCTGCTGCCGGTGCACCAATCGATCCCTGAACTTCACCTAAGCGAAAAGGGCTTGAGCAACTACTGGGGTTATAACACCATCAGCTATTTCGCTCCTGAGGCCGGCCTCGCTCGCGACGATCCGGTACGCGAATTCAAGGCCATGGTGAAATCGCTACACGTCGCCGGCATCGAGGTAATTCTCGACGTGGTCTACAACCATACGGCAGAAAGTGATCACAACGGCCCAACCCTGTCCTTTCGCGGCATCGATAACGCAGCCTATTACTGGCTGCGTCCCGCCCATTTGCGCTATTACGAGAACTTCACCGGCTGTGGCAACAGCCTGCGCCTCGATCATCCGCGCACTCTGCAGCTAGTAATGGACTCGCTCCGATACTGGGTGAGCGACATGCATGTCGATGGCTTCCGCTTCGACCTGGCCACTACCTTGGGCCGCGAACAGAACGGCTTCGACCCGCGCAGTGGATTCTTCGACTGCGTGCACCAAGACCCGGTGCTGTCACGCGTGAAGCTCATTGCCGAGCCGTGGGACATTGGCTTTGGCGGCTACCAGATGGGCCACTTTCCCCCTGGCTGGTCGGAATGGAATGATCGGTTCCGCGACACTTCCCGTGCCTTCTGGGTGCGCGAGGCGGCCTACCGAGGTGAAGTGGCCGCGCGCATTGCCGGATCGAGTGATCTGTTCAAGCACGACGGTCGCCGGCCGCAGGCGAGTGTCAATTTCATCACCGCCCATGACGGCTTCACATTGCACGACTTGGTGAGCTACAACAATAAGCATAACCTCGCCAACGGCCAGGAGAGTCAGGACGGCGTCGACGACAACAAAAGCTGGAATTGCGGCGTCGAAGGGCCAACCGACATGCTGGCGATCAATGCTCTGCGTGACCGACTGAAGCGCTCATTGCTGGCCACCCTGGTCCTGTCGCAAGGTACGCCCATGCTGCTCGGCGGCGATGAACTTGCGCGCTCCCAACAAGGCAACAATAACGCGTACTGCCAGGACAACGACATAAGCTGGTATCAATGGCAAGACGCGGATGATTCGCTGATTTCCTTCACTGCTCGGCTGATTGTGCTGCGCCGGCGCTATCCGCAACTGCGCCGCAGTCGCTGGCTGACCGGCTATTCGACTGCGATGGGTGAAAAGGACATCATGTGGCTGAGCCGCGAGGGCACGGAAATGACCCAGGCGCAGTGGGAGGAGCCAGGCAGGCACGCCTTCGGCTTCTTGCTCGGTGCCGATAGTCCTCAACACCCGGCGCTGCTGGTGTTCATGAACGCGGAAGCAAGTGACTGGACGTTTCCGCTGCCGCCGGGCAATTGGCGCATGGTGATTGACACTGCGCGTCCTGACGAGGTCTTGCCCGAGGACGCAAGCGGCGCAGTCACCCTCAAGGCGCGCAGCCTGGTGGTGTTCGAGAAACGCGCCCCAGTCGTGCTGTCCTCTGCGTAAATATTGCGTTCGTTGCTGAATGCTCAACAGGGCTCGCATCCCCGCCTGGTTGAGCGATGCCGATACGGCCTGGAACCGACATGCCCTTCCCCCGCTCACAGTGGTGTTCTTCTTACCCCGCATCCGTGCCCGGGCCACACGGCTGCGGGCAGTGCGCGGCAGCCGGGTGCCGGGGCCGGGAGCGAAATTGTTTAGCGCCTTTCAAAATGCCCTCGGACAGCTGCCGATCATCGCCGAAGATCTCGGCGTGATCACCGATGATGGGCTCGCCTTGCGCGATGGCTTCGAACTGCCGCGTATGCGCATCCTGCAATTCGCTTTCGCGAGCGATGACAAAAACCCCTTCCTGCGTGATCACTGCGTTCCGAACCCGGTGGCTATACCGGGACCCACGCGCATGACACCACCCAGGATTGGTTTCATTAAGTGACGGAAAGGAGCGCGTATTCGTGCAGAAATATGTGAAGACGGCCGGCAGGGCGATTCACTGGGACCCCTGATTCACTGCGCTTCGCCATCGGTGGCAGAGCTTGCCGTGCATCCCCTGCAAGACGTACTGGGTCTGAATAACGAGGCGCGCATGAACCTGCCCGGCATACCGGCGGGCTACTGGGAGTGGCGCCTTCAATGGCGCCAAATACCAGAGTGGCGCACCAGCCGGCTGCGCGAAGTCTCCGCCATCCTTGGCCGAAGGATATCAGGTCCCTGCCTTCGCCGGACTATCCGGCGGGGCGAGTCCTGCCTTGAACCGGGCCGCGACGTCTGACCGCATTTCTCACTGGACGCTCGCCCCTCCGAAAGTCACTATTGCGCGCCCAGGCCGTCTCAACCACTTTTTCACCTCGCGGGAACATCTTGAGCACGACAACCGCTGCAGAAGACTTCACGCCGCAATGGGCCAAGCACGCCATCTGGTACCAGATTTTTCCGGAACGCTTCGCCAACGGTGATCCGCGCAACGACCCTACCGCCGCGAGCCTAGGCTTGCGCGACAATGCAGGCTGGCAGGTTCATCCGTGGACCGCAGACTGGTACGAGCTGCAAGCCTACGAAATGAATACCGGCCGGGATCTTTGGTTCAACTTGCAACGACGGCGCTATGGAGGCGATATCGCGGGAATCATCCAGCGCCTGCGTTATCTCCAGGAGTTGGGCGTGAACGCGCTTTACTTGAATCCGGTATTTGAATCGCCCTCGCATCACAAATATGACAGTGCGACTTTGCACCATATCGATCCTCACTTCGGACCCGATCCGGAAGGCGATCGGAGCTTGATCGCGAACGAGTCACCGGATGATCCGCGTACGTGGGTGTGGACGAGCGCCGACGAGCTGCTGCTCGAGCTCATCCGCAAACTGCATGAGCGTGGTATGCGCATCATTTGCGATGGCGTTTTCAATCATGTGGGACTCAGCCATTGGGCATTTCGCGATGTCGTGGAGAAACAGCAGCAAAGCCGCTTTCGCGACTGGTTCAAGATCAAGTCCTGGCGGAGCGCATCGAGCGGCGACAAGTTCGAGTACGAAGCCTGGAGAAACCACCCCGCGCTCCCCGAGTTACGCCAGGACGGCGATCAACTTGCCGCTGGACCTCGGGAGTATATCTACGCCATTACGCAGCGCTGGATGGCACCCCGCGGCATAGCCGCTCACGGCATCGACGGTTGGCGCCTCGATGTAGCGCCGTGGCTGCCGCATGGCTTCTGGAAAGACTGGCGCAAGCAGGTGAAATCGCTCAATGCACAAGCCTATATCGTGGGCGAAATCATCCGTGACGTGGACTTCAACAAACCCTATTTGCAGGGCGACGAGTTCGACGCAGTCATGAACTACAACTTCGCGTTCGCCTGTGACGAGTACTTCGCTCGCGACCAAACGCACATCAAGGCAAGCCAGTTCGATCGTCTGCTCGCGCAACTGCGCGAGGCCTACCCGGCCTGCGTCGCTCCGGCAATGCAGAACCTGATCGACAGTCATGATACGGCGCGCTTTGCGTCGCATATCGTGAATGGCGATCGCCTCGATTATCGACTTTTCGACGACGCCTACCATCCTCGACAGTCTCGTGCAGTGAATGTCGACTTCGATACGCGGAAGCCCGATGCGCAGGAGCGGCGCATGCAGAAGCTGTTCGTGTTGTTTCAGATGACCTATCTCGGAGCACCGATGATCTACTACGGCGACGAGGCAGGCATGTGGGGAGCCAACGATCCGTGCTGCCGCAAGCCCATGCTGTGGCGCGATCTCGAGTATGCCGCCGAGACCCTGCGGGCGGACGGCTCAAGGCGTGCCGTTCCCGATGCAGTTATTTTCGACGCGGATTTGTTCGCCCATTACCAGCGGCTGATCGCACTGCGCAACGCCCTTCCCGCTTTACGTGAAGGCACCTATCGAACCCTGCTCGTCGATGATGAGAGGGAAGTTGTTGCCTTCGCCCGGCACAGCGCGACGCAGGAAGTCATCGTGGCGATCAATCGAAGCTCGATGTCGCAATGGGTGGATCTCGGAGACGTAGGAGGCGCCCGCTGGGCTGACCTACTCGATAACAGCCGCATTCATTCTGTGCAGAACCGTCTCGCCCTGGAACTCGCCGCGTTGTCCGGCGTAATGCTGCTTCGCGAAGGTGGCGACTGAGGCGTAAGCCATGACGGGGCGAAGCGCTCATCACGCTTGGTGTAGAAATGCCGTTAGTTCATCCATGGCAATTGGTCTACTGAAATAGTAGCCCTGTGCCTCATCGCAGCCGTTGCTACGCAGCCAGTGCATCTGTTCCGCTGTTTCAACACCCTCGGCGAGTACCTTGATATCCATAGCGTGTCCCATGCTGATGATGGCCTTGGTAATGGCGGCATCGTCGGGGTCAGTCAAGATGTCGCGCACAAAGGTTTCGTCGATCTTCAGTCGATCGACGGGGAAGCGCTTCAAGTAGCTGAGGCTCGAATAGCCGGTGCCGAAATCATCCACCGACAACTGCATTCCCATGGCCGCGAGTTCCTGCAAGGTGCCAAGCACGACATTAACATCGTGCATGACCATGCTCTCCGTCATCTCCATTTCAAGATATCTGGCCTCCAGACCCGTGGCACGCAACGCGTTACTCATCGTTTCCACCAAGTGGGGCTGGCGGAACTGGCGTGCCGAAATGTTCACCGCCACTCGGATCGGCGGCAATCCCGCATCCTGCAGCGCCTTGTTTTGCGCACACGCCGTCCGTATGACCCACTCACCGATCGGTGTTATGAGGCCATTTTCCTCCGTCAGGGCAATGAACTGGAGCGGCATTACGACTCCCAAATCCGGATGGTTCCAGCGGATGAGGGCTTCCACGCCGATGACGTCACCGCTGTTCAGATCGAACTGCGGCTGATAATGCAAGATGAACTCATTTCGCTCGAGCGCGTACCACAGGCCACCTTCCAGAGATAAGCGGCCGGACATATGGGCATTCATTTCATGGGAGTAGAACTGGAACTGATTGCGGCCGGTTTCCTTGGCCCGATACATCGCGGCATCGGCGTTGCGCATTAGCGCTTCTGCGTCGCTTCCGTCGCGAGGAAAGACCGCAAGCCCGATACTGCACGTCAGCTTGAGATCGCGCCCGTATAACGTGAACGGTGCAGCGATCGCGGCGATCATGCGCTGCGCGATTCGATAGTTACTCTCTTCATGCGCGGGGCTCTGCAGCAACACCACGAATTCGTCTCCACCCACCCGCGCCACGGTATCGCCTTCGCGCACACAGCTGTTAATGCGCTCGGATATAAGCTTGAGCATTTCATCGCCGGCGCGGTGACCCATGCTGTCGTTGATCAGTTTGAAATGGTCCAGATCGACAAATGCCACCGTAAGCGTGCGGCCGTAACGCCGCGCTTGCACGATCCCCTGGTGCAGGCGGTCATTGAACAAATTGCGGTTGGCGAGCCCGGTCAATGAATCGTGGGTAGCCCGGTGCTCCAGTTCATCCTGATAGCGCTTGATTTCCGTAATGTCATACAGGACGCCCACGAAGTGCGTTACTAACCGGGTACGCGGATCACGCACCGGCGCGATGTATAGGTCCAGCCATATTCGGCTGCCGTCTTTGCGATAATTGCGCAGCACGGCGTGCCCCTCACGCTGCTCCTGAACGGCGGCACGAATCTTTTCCAGATCGGGCTGGTTGCGATCCGCTTTCTGCAGGAAATTGCAATTCCTGCCCATCGCTTCGGCGCTCGAATAACCCGTAACCCGCTCGAACGCCGGGTTGACGTAAACAATAGGCATGCCCGGCTCGCGCGAGTCGACGATCACTATGGGGTTAACACTCGCTTCGATGGCTCGATCGCGCAGCAGCAGAGCCTCTTCGCCACGCAGGCGATCCGTGATGTCGATGGCAACGCCGCCGACCATGTCGCCACTCCCGTTAGTGCCCGCGATGGGAAACTTGATCGTCAGCCAGTGATGCGATCCGTCTTCGTCGGGCATGATGTGCGTGGTTTGCAGCGCGACGTTTTCTCGGAGTACGCGCTCATCTTCTTGCTGGTTAGCGACCGCGACGTCAAACGGTAGCATGCGACTGTCGTGGTTTCCGATGACTTGACTGACTGGAGCGCCAAAAATCTTCTCCGCCGCTTTATTGACGAAGGTGTAGCGTCCTTCGGCATCTTTAATGAAAGCCGCGCCGGGCAGATGGTCCATAAACAACTGGAAGCGGCTTTCGCTAACGCGCAGCTCCAGTTCCGCGCGGCGCCGCACCGCTCGCTCCGCGGCTTGATCGAGCGCTGCGCGCACGGCTGGGGCGAGGCCCTCCAGATGATCCTTCAGCACGTAATCCGTCGCGCCCTGTTTCATGGACGCGATCGCCCTCTCCTCGCCGATCGTGCCGGAAACGAAAATGAATGGGATATCGGGACGTTTTTGGCGGGCAATGCGCAGTGCCGACATGCCGTCGAATTGAGGCAAAGTAAAATCGGACAGAATTACGTCGGGCTGCCATTGCTCTAACTGGCGCACGAACTCCGACTCGGTCTCCACCCGATGCATCGTGCAGCTGATCCCAGTGCGCTGCAAATACTGCACCTGCAGATCCGCGTCCGCCTCGACATCTTCGACAATCAAGACGTTCAGCATGCGTTTTCTTTCTTCACAGCTTGGAGTCTGGAATCAAGTCGCCAATACGCCTCGCGGCAACAGTGCACGACATGCCCAAATGGCGCCATTTTTTCGTGCCGAAGAGAGCCATGGGCAAGCGCAGGCGAAGCGCGACCCCTCATGTCAGAATAGCTGAGTGTTTTCACTACCGCAAAGCTAAGTGACGTTGACGCGCCAGGCGTGTTGCAGTGCCGCAATCGCCAGGCCGTGCCGGTAATTCCTGCCAGTGCCGCTAAGGGCTGCGGCGGTCAACATTTGCACCCCTAGTCCGCTTCGGCTCCATCGGCCAACAGCAGCGCAAGACCCGCATCGCGCAGCCAGTCCACCGCGCAGTCAGTCACCACCGCATGCAGCGCGCTCAGCGGGGCGACAAAGTGCGGCACCACCTGGCCGAACTTGCTGTGATCGGCGAGCAGCACCGTCTTAAGGGCCGAGCCGAGCATGGCGCGCTTCAACGCCGCATCCGCAGCATGCTTCGAGGTGATACCGGCCTGAGGATGCAGCGCGCAGGTGCCGAGGAATAGCCAATCGGCGCGATACTCTGCGATCGCCCGCACCGCCTGAGTGCCGCTGGAATAGCGGTTGACGGCATCCCACTCCCCGCCCACAAGGACCAGCGACACCCCTGCTTGAGCCTCCAGGAGATTGGCAATGTCGAGGCAATTGGTGATCACCTTGATCGGCCGCACAGCCAAGTGGCGGGCCAATTCGAGCACCGTGGAACCGGCGTCGAGGATGACGGTTTGATCGGCCTCGACCAAGCGCGCTGCCCTGGCGCCGATCCTCGCCTTGACAGCGGAAAGCACCTGACTGCGGGCTTTCCACGCGAGACCAGGGATATCCAGCGCTACCGCGCCACCGTGGGTCTTCTGCAGGAAGCCCAGACCCGCAAGCTCGCGCAAATCGCGCCGAATAGTATCTTCGGAAACTTCGAAGCGGTTCGCCAGCTCGATGACTTCAACTCGGCCATCGCGAGTCAGCATGGAAAGAATCGTCTTGCGGCGTTCTTCGGCAAACATCGTGTGTCCTCGTCTTCTTATTTCTTCTTTAATCTGCCAAATTATGCATGTTTATGCTTGACCAGGCAATCCAGCGCTTCTAAAATCAATTCATGTTCATTCTTCCCGAACCCAGATCCATTCGCGTCGCTGCGGTCCTGTTCGACATGGATGGCGTGGTGGCGGACAACACCTGCTTTCACCACGACGCCTGGCATCAGTACAGCCGCCAGGCGCTCGGTATCGAACTCGCCCAGGATGCGCCTCAGCACTTTTATGGCCGTACCCACGAAGTCATCGAGCGCTTGCTGGGACGGCCGTTATCTGCGCCGGAAGCGCGCGCCCATCATGAGGGCAAAGAGTCGCTCTATCGCGGACTGGCCAAGGGTCGAATGCGGATGGTGGGTGGGATCAGCCTCTATCTCTCCTGGCTCAGCGAACGCAGCATTCCCACGGCACTGGTGACCAACTCCGACGCGCTGTGCATGGACTTCGTGCTGGAAGAGCTTGGCTTTGCGGACCGTTTCGCGATCAAGATCAATAGCGAACACGTGATTAATGCGAAACCCCATCCTGAACCCTACTTGTTGGCTGCCGCGGAACTTGGAGTTTCCCCGAGCGCCTGCCTAATCCATGAAGATACGGTGGGCGGCGTGCACGCCGGGCTAGCTGCGGGCGCTGCGGTCGCCGCGCTGAGCACTACCGTTGCCGCTAGTACGCTGCTCGAAGCCGGCGCGCATTGGGCAGTTGCCGATTTCTTCCACTGGCGCGCCCTGATCGAGTCGGTAAATTCCACCGCGGCCGCGTAGGCGATGTCTTTCTGCGTCGTCTGAAAAGCTGTGCAGCGATTTTTGGCGGCGGACGCTACCCTAGCATCGGCCGGCATCGGATCGCCGTACCCCCGATGCAGCGGATGTTGCCCGACTTGGCGGCCTGAAGCTCACCGCCGAACCACGGCCGGGCGGCCGCTTCCTCCTCCTTGCCCAGCGAGGGGCCAATCGCTACAATCGGCTCTCGCAACTAAGCCGCGCCCGCGGACATAACAATTCCACTCCATCCAACCTACAGGCACCGCATGAATGCATATTCCTATTACTTCGCCCGCACGTTGCGGGCTGGTTTGCTGTTTGCCGCCCTGGTGAGCTTAGGCGCTTGCAATACCCTGAGCAGTCTTAATCCGTTCAAATCGTCTTCCGCGAAATCCGACACGGCGGAAAAACCCGGCCCCAACCAGGCCGGCGTGCGTGTCGACCCGGGTTCTGCGGGCGGGCGCGCGACCGCGGTCGGTGAGGATACCAGCCGTGTAACGCAGTTTGTGTCCCGACTGGAGTTCGGCTATGTGCGAATCGAACGTCTCGAGGATGGCGCGCCGCCCAACGATCAGCCGCTAGCCATCACCGCCACGCAGTTGCACAGCATGCTGGAAAAGCTGGAGTTCAGTGATAGCAACAGCAGTGAACCGATCTTCAACGCCGACGAACTGAACGAAATCGCCGCTCCTCTTTCTACCGCGCTCGCTCGGGCGGGCCCGCGCGAAGACGTGACTTTCGCGGTAAGCGGCAAGCACGGTTCCCTGGGAGGCCTCTTTCAACCGAAGACCGTCACGACGGGCCGCCTGTTCGTGAAGAACGGCGCCATTAACATCATTTTCAACAAGATCCATGGAGACTTCGAGGATATGTACCGTGCCACCGGTTGGCTGCCGCCGTTCATCCCCGGCTCGCGCAACAAGACCGCCGACGTAACGGTTGTTGCCGCTCCGGGGGTTGGCTTCGCTTCAGGTAACCGGCGCGATTGGATTCAGGTCGCCGAAAACACCGTCCAGGCAGCGCCTTCGGCGCGCACCCCTGCCGCAGCGGGCGTTGCACCGGGCGCTTCTACCGGCTCGGCGCCGCAGAGCGACGCGTACTATCAGGATATCGAGAAGCGGCTCACTTTGCTCAAAGGCCTCAAGGACAAAGGCCTGATCACCGAGCAGGAATACGACGACAAGCGGAAGGACATCTTGAAAGGCCTGTAGAGGGCAAAGTGATTTGACATCCTCTGCGGCACTCGCCTTGCCTACTGCAGCACGGCGAGAAAGCCAGCGTGTACGCCCTGCTGGAGTCATGGCAGCAACCGGACACCTGGCGGCTGCGCTCTACGCCAAAGCTGGCCCGGGTTGCACTAATATCCATCGCGGCGGTGCTCATGCTGACGCCTTTTGCCGCCGGCGCGCTCGCCCGTGTGGCCGTTAATCCTGGGTGTGTGATGACGGGTTGGCCGGCACGGGTGGTGCCGTTGGCTGGCGGTGCAGCGGAGACGCGCGGGTAAGCAACGCTCGTCGTGCAGCCCGTGCGGGGGGGCTTGCTGGTGACCTTCGCCGCCGCCACGGCGCTGCCTTGGCCGAGCCGGGCCGCGGCCGAAGAGGACCTCAAGCGGCTTGCGCGATGGCTCGATGCCAACGTCCCCGCGGCGCAGAGATGCTGGCGAGTCGCAAGAAATGGCGTGGCCGGCACACTTTCTTTGCCCGACCCGGCGCTTCAGGCTCCGGCCCGGACCCGGAATGCTGGCCCACCGGAGCAATGCGAGCCTGCTCGCGCCGGCGGCACCGCTGTCCCACGCCATACGGATAATCCATGTATTCGGGGGAGTGCTTGTCCGATCCGGACTGGAGCACGGCGCGCCGCCCGAATTAAAGGCGCGCCATTGCACTGCCCTGGAAGCGAGGCGCGGGGCCACTCGGATGCTTTGCCTTGAACCGATACGCTGACCGGAGCAGGGAATCGGACCGGTGATAGCCAACTGGTGGGCCTGTTAGCCGATACCCGGGTCGCCTGCCAAGCCCACCAGCTTAGGAACGTTGAGCTTGCGCGGCTTGATCACTTTTTGATCGCGCAAATATTTGGCGAGCGCATGCCAAACAGGCTCTCCTTGCGCGCCTTCGGCAACGGGTGCCCAACCGGCAACTTTATATTTTTTACCCGCCTCGATAAGTTTGTCATTCAAGCGCATGTCGCCGATGCGGCTGCCCATCCGGGCTGCTGGCGTACATGTATATCGAAGCCCGCCGACCCGCACCATGTCCCCGCCCTGCTGGTAATAGGGATCGGTGTTGAACAGATTGTCGCAAACGTCTTCGAGAACCGCCTTGATCGAACGACCCGTCATCGTATTGACGGTAGTGTAAGGGTAGGTAATCGCGGTTTGCGCGAGCAGGTCTTCCATGGTGATAGTCTGCCCCGGTAACAGGCTCGTGCCCCAGCGGAAGCCGGGAGAGAAGGCGATTTCCGCATCCTTCGTCTTCATCAATCCGTCGACAATGAGTTGATCGAACGTGCCGTTAAAATTACCGCGTCGATAGAGTAGACCCTCAGTTACCGCGAGCCGCTCAGAAAGTCTTTGGAGATGAGGCTTGCGCAGTTCGATGATCAATTCGGTCATGGCGGGATCGGCCAAGATCAGATTGGAAAAAACCGGTAGCAGCTTGTAGCGGTAGTCGGCAATGCCCCCGGCCTTTACGTCAAGGTCGAGGACCGCCAGGAATTTGCCGTTGCAGCCGGCATTGGTTACCAGCGTCTTGCCGCTTCGGTTGGCGATGAGCAAGGGGCGCGGCACCGCGTCATGGGTATGGCCGCCAAAGATGGCATCGATGCCGCTGACGCGGCGCGCTAGCTTTAGGTCGACATCCATGCCGTTATGGGAAAGCAGCACTACCACTTTGGCGCCCTTGGCGCGTACTTCTTGCACATGCGTTTGCAGCGTCTGCTCCTGAATACCGAAACTCCAATCCTTGACGAAGTAGCGTGGATTGGCGATCGGCGTGTACGGATACGCCTGGCCGATGATAGCGACCGGCACGGCATTTATTTCGCGCAACACGTAGGCTGGAAAAACCGTATCGCCGAAGTCACCGGTGCGCACGTTCTGCGCAAGAAAATCGATCTTCCCTTTGAAGTCTTTCTCGACGACTTCCTTTACGCGCTCTGCGCCGTAGGTGAATTCCCAGTGGCCAGTCATCACGTCCACCCCCAGCAGCTTGGCCGCGTCCACCATATCCTGACCGCGCATCCAAAGGCTGAGCGCACTTCCTTGCCAAGTGTCGCCGCCGTCGAGGAGCAGCGAACCGGGGCGCACCTCGCGCACCCTCTTGACGAGGGTCGCCAGATGGGCAAAGCCGCCGACCATGCCATAGGCCTTCGCTGCCTGAACGAAATCGAGATGGGTGAAGGCATGTGCCTCCCGGGTCCCTGCCGGGATGCCGAACTCCCTGAGCAGCTTTTCACCGACCAGATGAGGCGGCTTACCACGACTGTTCCCTGCTCCGAGATTCATATCCGGCTCACGGAAATAATTGGGCAGCAGTTGAGCGTGACAATCGGTGAAATGCAAAAGGCTCACATTGCCGAAAGGCGCGATATCGTAGGATCCGGGGCGTTGCCAGGCGCCCAGTACGCGCGGTGAATCAAGCGCCATTCCACCGGCGGCGGCGGCGGCAAGAACGTGGAGGAATTCGCGGCGATTCATGGGGGCTTGGATCTCATTCGGCAACTACTTTTCCGGCAAATGGAGATCGGCAGAGTCGCGCTGAAGGGCTCGCCTTTCGAAACGGAAATTAGTTCTTGTTCACCGGCGATTCGGGATCGAGCAGCAATGCGACTGCGTCCGCGATCTGCTCAGGCGTCAGTACTCGGTGATGGCCGAAACGCGGCATATTGGAGCAGGCGGAAAGGGCTTGCGGGTTGTAGATCTTATTGTACGTGTAAGTGACGATTTCTTCGCTTGCTCCGCGCAGTTTGCCATAGTGATAAAGACTGGGCCCAAGCGTGCCATAAGACAACTCGGCGGGCGCGAGTTGATGGCAGGCATAGCAGTTACCGCCATTGGGACGGTTCTTCGTGCTATCGGTGAAACGCAGCCCGTAGCCGTCCTGAGCCAGCTTCTCGCCCTTTCTCCAGTCGCCGATCAGCTTGCCGGAAGACGGATAGCGAACGGTCGCGAGTTGAGAGGTCTCGATCTGTTGGCGCACGTTGGCGGGTGGCGCATTGCGATAGTGCGTGCATATTTGCTGCACGTCGTCTTGTACGATCCGCGCCCGCAACTCCGGGCGGCCTTTGGCGAAGGCTTCGTTGAACACTATTTCAGCACGCTGATCCAACTCACCAGCGTTGGCGGGCGGCAGCTCCGCAGGTTGCGCAACGCATCCGGACAAAACAATGAGAGCGGCAAGCACAGGTGAGTGCATGGTCATCATTAGCGCTTTAAGGTGGGCGCGGTAACTTCCCCGCCGTTTGCACTTCGACCCATGAACACTTCCAGCGCCGTAACGGCCTCGGCAGGATAATCGACCTGCGGATGACGCATCTGCCAGTAACAGTCGTACATGCGGTGCTGCATGGTGCGCACCGTTCCCTGCGAAACACGATAAGCCGGCCAGGAGCCGTAGATATTCTGCGCCTCCTGGGTGAGTGTCAGATTGGGCAATTCCTGAAGGCGGATGCGCTTGCCGGACTCGCTGTGGCAAGTGGCGCAAGAAAAATCATGCGGACCCGCACGACGGTAGAAGAGCCGCTCGCCAATTCCATAGGCCTCCTTTTCCCGTGCGTTGGATAAAGGCACGTTGATCTTCATGCCTTTCGACTGTGCAGCGATGTAGGTGACCAGCGCTTCCATGTCAGAAGGTTGATCGGGTTTGGAGAAATGATTGGCGGTTGCCTGATCGAGGCTGAAGCCTTGCAGCTTGACCATGCAGGTGACCAGCCGCGCCTCGACGTCTTGAACCTGGTTCACGTCTTTAAAGTAACGTGGCAGTTGCGCGTAGACACCCTTGACCACACCCGGCCCGAGGCCCAGATCGCATTGCTCGAGCGACGCTTGCTTGGGTCCACGTTTTTGCTGGAACAATGCTTCGCCACGCGCTTCCCACAGCTCGGCCGGATTGCCCTCCTGCAGCATTTGCCGGTACTGAGCGATTCCCTCTTCAGTATTGGCCTGTGCGACAGCATGCCCGGCAGCGAGCGCAAAGGCGATCACGGCAAACAGCTCGACTCTCGAGTGCATGGGGTCCACCATGCGCCTATTACGGACGCAAATAGACATAAGCTTCCTTCGCCTGCAGGCGCGCCACTTCCGCTACGCCGGACGGAACGATTTTCGCTTCAGGGATGACCTTTTCTTTGGAAATATTTCTCGACTGCAGCGTATAAGCACAAACGCGAAAGTCCACACCTTGACTGACGAGATCCTGCACCGTGGCATCGAACGGGTTGCCGTTCTTATCTTTCGCACCGTCAAGCAAGAAGTCGATGCCGGCACCATGAGCGACCACCACGATTTTCGCACTGGGATCCACACTCAGGTGATTGCGGATATTGCGTAGCGCACGGGTGGCTTGTTCCAAACCTTCGTTCAGATGATATACAACTTTCACAGGCGCATCGGTTGCCGCGTGAGGCAATATCGCGAAGGACATCAACAGCAGCGCAAGAAGAAAACGGAACGAGCGATTCATAAAGCCTCCTCTCACAATACCGAGCCGTGCGGGCGCCTTGTTGACCTGGACCATCCCCTATACAGTCGGTGCGCCACATCTTAACGACTACGCGATGACGGCCTCGTCGCTGCGTTGATCTCCCTTGTTGTCGATCCAGGTGATTTGCACTCTCTCACCTCTCGTGCCGCCCTTGAAGCGGAACGACAAAAATGGATTTCGTGAAACGGCCGGACCCCACTGCGCGGCAAGGACGATTTTGCCGTTGTGGATTGCAGTCACATTCTGAATAAAATGCGCCGGCACGAGTTGTCCATCGGCGTCTTTGCGCAGACCGGTCTCCATCTCGTGAGCCATTAGAACTTTGACTTCCACCTTGTCGCCAACCAAGGTGGCGCGAATCTTCATCGGATCTGCCATGGTCGTTCCTTCATTTCGATTCAGTTTTCTTGGCCTCAGGCGCGGGTAGTTCCAGGTCCAGCTTGATCTTCCAGACGCCGCCGTCCTCAAGACTCCACACACGCATCCAGGATCGCTCTTCGGGAACGCCCCCGGGCAGCGTAGCCATGCCGTACGCATAACCCAGGTCGCCGCTTGCCGCGAGCGCGACCTTTTCTACTTTCCATGCGCGCGGACCCGGTTCCTCGCGCAGAAACGCCGCGATAGGCTGGAGCCCGCTGAGCGGTTGCTGGCGGTCGCGAAAGAAACGCACGTCACCGGCAAGAACCGCCAGTCGCGCCTTGGCGCCTTGCGCAATCACTTGCGACTGGAGATTCATTTCTGCCTGGCGTAGCGCTCGCTCACGCAGTGCCAGTGCTGTCGGCGTCAAGGGTGCAGCCGGCTTGCGGCCATCTTGCTGGCGTCCGAAAACTTCCGGAGCGCGGGCTTCGCGGACATTGCGTACGCCCGCGTCGAATACGACCTTCCATTCGCTGTTCGCTTCCTTGCGCCAAACTGAAATAAAATATCCAAAGCCGACCGGCGCGGCCCCTGGTGCAGAACGGTATTCGTAGGGGCCGCTCGTGTAGCCGAGATCGCCGGCGCCGGAGACTCCCACAAGACTCGGATACCACGACAACACGCCGCTATCCGCAGGTCCCTCACCGGTAGTTTGCTTACCATTTACCGGGCGCGGCGCGAGAATGACCGAATCGTCAGCCAAGTAATGCAGAAACGACTCACGAATGCCGCGTTCACCGGCCATCTTCGAGAAGGAAAGCTCGGCGTCGACAAGTTGCGCCAACGGTGTATCGGCTGCGTGCGCAACGCAGAACGGAATGGCGACTAACGCGGCGCGCAACGCAAATCGGCGCATCATCATGTCATGGCTTCCGACACGATCCTAGGCATCAACCGCCGCACCCGCCGAGCGTTACCTTGATCTCCTTGCCGGCGACGTAGTACTTCTCGCCGGCTTTCACCAGCACATTGACGTTGGAAGTCTCGGCCATCTTCAGTCGCGTGATGACGTAAGGATCGGTGCCCTCCGGAATCTCGTAATAGGCGGACAGCAAATTCGGATTCTTGTCCACCATCAGCGATATGTTCCGGGTATTGGGTAATTTGCTGTTGACGGTGATCGGTACCACTGCCCCATTTTCGGCAATTTCCGGAGCGATGATTTCAATGTCCTTGCTTTCAACCGGGGTACCGGCACCCAAGGCCCTGAGCACTTGGGGCAGTTTGTTACCTTCGAACGCAGCCTTGTTCCACTCCGCGGCGACGCCGATGGTGGTCCTGAGAAGGCCAGCGGCGAGGCTCAGCGCCAGTACGCTAAGATTCCCCATAGTCTTAAGGGTTTCTCGTCTTGTTCGACTCACACCTGCACTCCTTGATCAGCTTAGCATCTGCTAGGACGCAAAAAACCGCCGCGAGTTTCGCGGCAACACACAGACAGTGTGCGGCAAGGCACTCGCGGCAGCAAGACGCGGGTGGCATCGTGCCGTCCTGACGCAGCATGGAACGTGCAAGAGATGCTAGGCGAGCGCCCCCGTGGGAGAGGACGTGCGTTGCGCTGCACTCGTGTTGGCCTGCGATCCCCCTCCCATCGCTTCGGCAAGAATCATGTCGGCGGCCTTTTCGGCGATCATCACCGTGGGCGCATTGGTATTGCCGCCGATCAGGCAGGGCATGACGGAAGCATCCACGACCCGCAGACCGTCGATGCCGTGGACTTTGAGCCGGTCATCGACGACCGCCATTGAGTCCTGCCCCATCTTGCATGTTCCGACCGGGTGGTAGATGGTTTCTGCTTTGCGCCGAATGAACTCCTTGATTTGATCGTCGGCTTGCACGTGTTTGCCGGGCTGTATTTCCTCTCCGCGATACTCGTCGAAGGCGGGCGCCGCCAAGATGCGGCGTGCCAGCTTGACTCCCGCGACCAAAGCCTCCATATCCGCCGGAACGCCAAGGTAGTTGGGTTCAATGATCGCGTCAGCCAGGGGATCGGCACTCCCCAGCGTGATTTGGCCGCGACTGTCGGGCCGCAACTGACACACATGGAGCGCAAAACCGTGCCCTAGCATCGTGGCCGCCGCGTGGGAGCCATCGCGGGCGTGACCGTCGAGGTGCACGGGGGTGAAATGCAATTGCAGATCAGGAATGGGTTGGCGCGAATCGCTCTTGACGAAGCCGCCCGCCTCTGCACCATTGCTGGTGAGAGGGCCGCTTCTCCGACGCAGATAATCGAACAGATGCTTCAGTTGGTGCGGCAAGTTGCGCAGGGACACCCCCAACGAAACCGGCTTGGTGCACTTGTGCACGACAAGGGCATCCAGATGGTCCTGAAGATTCTTGCCGACACCGGGCAGGTGATGCGCGACAGGAATGCCGAGCTCTTTCAGTTCGTCCTGCGGCCCGATACCGGAGAGCAACAGGAGCTGCGGTGAGTTGATTGCACCACCCGAAAGAATGGCCTCTCGCGCTGCACCGATTTCGATTTCCTTGCCACCTTTGACAAGCGCCACACCCTGCGCCCTCTTGTCTTTGAGCAGAATCCGCACAGCACGCGCGCCGGTGATTACGGTGAGATTGGGCCGCCCCATCACGGGAGCCAGACAGGCGCGCGACATGCTCCAGCGCTCGCCATCTTTCTGCGTGACCTCATAAGGCCCCACACCCTCTTGCCGCGCACCGCTGAAGTCACGGTTTTCAGGAAACCCAGCCTGCATCGCGGCCCTGAGAAACACGCGGCCGAGCAAATTGGGAGAGCGCAGGTCGGCAACGTTGAGTGGGCCGCCCACGCCGTGGTACTCCGAAGCGCCGCCCTCGTGGTTCTCGGAGCGCTTGAAGAGCGGCAGGACATCGGCGTATCCCCAGCCCCTGTTGCCCAATGCCGCCCATTGGTCATAGTCGGTCGGATGGCCGCGCGAATAGCACATGGCGTTGCTGGAACTGCTGCCGCCTAGCATCTTGCCGCGCGGCCAGTAAAGACGCCGCTGGTTGAGATGGGCTTGCGGCTGCGTGTAGTACTTCCAATTGAGCTTGCGGCTCATCATCAACCAGATGATGCCGATCGGCATATGAATGAGCGGATTGGTGTCCTCGGGTCCCGCCTCCAGAAGGCACACCGTCGTTGACACGTCGGCCGAGAGGCGGTTTGCCAGCACGCAACCAGCGGAGCCCGCGCCGACAATGACGTAATCGTAGGTGGTCATTTGCTGATCCGGATACCTTCAGGCGCCACTGCCACCACCCTGCAGCGCTCTTCTAAGGACCGCACGGTGCGACAGGCGGCTCAACGCAGCATGAATTTGAGCAGACGGTCGATGCGCTGGCCGAATGGCGGCTTGAGCATCCAAGCAGCATTCAAACGCGACTGCAGGAACACGCCTTTGCGCTTTGAGAACGTGTTGAAACCCTCTGCCCCATGGTACTGCCCCATACCGCTGCTACCGGCTCCGCCGAACGGCAGATCATCCTGCGCGATATGGAAAATAGTGTCATTGACGGTCACGCCGCCGGCAATGGTAGCGTTGAGCATTTGCTCGATGCGCGCTGCGTCATAGTCGAAGTAGTAAAGTGCCAGCGGCCGCGGATGGTTGGCTACATATCGGCGCGCCTCGTCGAGATTGCGGTAGCCCAAGACTGGCAGTAGCGGGCCGAAAATCTCCTCCTGCATCAGACGCATTTCATCGTTCACTCCGGTGACGATCGTCGGGGCGAATTTGCGCGCGGACGGGGAAGCACCGCCGGCCAGGACCGTCGTTTGCGCACCTTTGCTGGCGGCGTCATCCAGGTAACCCTGCAGGCGGCTGTAGTGCCGAGCACTGATGACGGCGCTGTAATCGACGCTGCCCACGCCTTCAGGATAGAGTCGCCGCACTTCCTTCCGAGCAGCATCGATGAACGCTTCGATTTGCGCCTCGGGCAGCAGCACGTAATCGGGCGCGATGCAGGTTTGCCCGGCGTTCAAACACTTGCCGAACAGGATGCGGGGGGCCGCGACGCCAATAGGGAAATCCGGTGCAATGATGGCCGGCGACTTGCCGCCCAATTCCAGCGTAACCGGGGTGAGGTTATCCGCAGCGGCTCGCATGACCTGATGTCCGACCGCGGTCGAGCCGGTGAACAACAAATGATCGAACGGCTTGGCGGCGAACGCCTGCGCCACTTCCACGGCGCCATTGATGACCGCCACTTCCTCCTGGGGAAAATAACGCCCGACCAACTGCGCAAAAACCTGTCCGAAATGTGGCGTAAGCTCGGACATCTTAATCAGTACCCGGTTGCCCGCAGCCAGCGCCGAGACCAACGGCCCTACTGCCAGATAAAGCGGGTAGTTCCAGGGCACAATCACACCGACGACACCCACCGGCTGCTTCACGACGCGTGCCCGTCCTGGCTGAAACCAGACAGATACCGACCTCCGCTCGGGGCGCATCCACTTTGCTACATGAGCCTTGGCGTGTTTGGCGCCTTGCAGCGAAGGAAATATCTCCAGCAGCTGGGTCTCGTACGCTGAGCGATGACCGAAGTCGACACTGATCGCTGCGCCGATTGTCTCGGCGTTCTCCAACAGCAGCCGGCAAACGGCAGCGAGTTGCGCCTGACGCTCACCGGCCGGTGGATTGGGATTGCCTTGAAACGCCATGCGCTGCAACGCGAAGAGGCTGTCCAGTTCGGCGAGTTGATGAGCGACTTCGGCGGTAGGTGCGTTCACGACGGACTCCCTTTACGGCGGCGTTGACCCGGTCGCGTCCGTTGCCATACGCTTGCGTATGGAAATATACTCTAAGCGCTTTGCCCATGATAGCGCCTTCAGAAAGCCCGTGATCGATCCTGCCAATCGCTTAAGCGAAGGCGCATATTCATTCCCATGATGGCTGCTCTCATCCGTGCATTGCTTGCGGTCGAAATCGTCTGCTACGGCGGCGTCGCCCTGTGGCTAGGCTTGCCCGCTTGGGGCGTCGCCGCGGTCATTGTCGCGGGAATCCTCCTCTTCCACGTGTTGATCGTGCTGCGCGGTTTTTATATTTCGGGGCGCTACACCACGGAACCGCCGGAAGTGCGCCGGCTCAGCCTCAGCGGGTGGTGTCAGCTGATCAGCAGGGAATGGGCGAGTACAGTCCTGCTTTATACGGTCTTGCAACCGTGGCAGCGGATGATCGATCCTCCCGAGCCGCGGAGCGCTAAAGGAATCCCCGTCCTACTCGTGCATGGCCTGGTGTGTAACAGCGGAGCGTGGTGGTGGATGCGCCGGCAATTGCGCAGGCACGGGGTGGGGCGCACGTATACCATCAATTTGGAACCGATATTCAGCGATATCGACGTCTCCGCACGCCAACTTGCCGAACGCGTCCAGCAAATCTGCGCGCAGACCGGGGAACCAAAGATTCTGATCATTGCGCACAGCATGGGCGGCTTGGTGTCACGTGCCTGTCTCCACCGCTACGGCGGCGAGCAGCGCATCGCCGGCTTACTGACTGTGGGTTCGCCGCACCACGGCACGATGCTTGCCAGGACCTTGCCGATCGCCGAAAACATTCGCCAAATGCAGCCTGGCAATCCTTGGCTGAATTCGCTGAACCAATTTGAACACGGCGCGGCACCTATACCGATCACTTCGGTCTACAGCGCGCACGACAATCTGGTAAGTCCGCAGGCTTCCGCGCGCCTCGCCCATGCAGAGAACGTCAGACTGCGCGCTGTAGGTCATGTTTCACTGCTGTTCTCCCGCGAACTCGCAACGCTGGCAACGCAATTCGTGGCGAGTTATTCGCGCCCAACGCAAGCCGGGGTGAGCACTGCAGCGACGTAGCGGGACGGACCTGATACCGAGGAATGCCAACTTGCGGCCAAGCGTCGCTCAGCGTCAGACCGCTCTCTAAACCGTCAGCAATAACGATGCGATCGAACTGCCAGCCACAGCAAGCGTGCGCGAATTCAAAAGCGAAGTGCAATGCGGACAACCTACCGATCCACTTCGCCGTTGAATCCGCGGTGGCTCACTTGGAATGAAAGTCTGAGATCCGGCTTAAGCCATCAGAGCAAAGCCATAACTTCTTCGGCGTGATTCGCCGCATGGACATCATCGATAATGTGCGCAATCCTGCCATTCTCATCGATGATAAAGGTAACGCGATCGGCGATGCCGGCCAGCGATTTCACCACGCTCATCAAACCGCCGCCTCCTAGCGCCCCATAAGCTTTGGCCACCTCCGCACCTTTGTCCGCAAGCAGAGGAAAGTTCAGGTTGTACTTGCTGGTAAACTTCTGATGTGACACCTCGTCCTGCGCCGACACCCCCAGAATTGCCGCGCCCATCGTCCTGATCTCCGCATTATGGTCACGCAGTGAGCAGGCCTGCTTTGTGCAACCGGGCGTGTCGTCCATCGGATAGAAATACATCACCAGCTTCTTGCCACGGAAGTCGGACAGCTTGAGCTCGCTTCCACCGGTGCTCTTTCCCCTGAAGTCGGGCGCGGGGTCGCCCACTTTAAGTTTCATTTCCAAATGTCTCCCTATATGCGCGGGCGCCTGCGCACCCGATGCTATAAATGTATCCCGCGCAGCAGCTGCGCCATAGCCATCATATCCGCCGACGGTTTCTTCTCCTCGCCGCCTGCTGCGCCTTTGGCCGCATCGGAGTCGGGGAACATGCGGAACGCGGTATTCATCGCGATCTGCGCGACCTTGGGTGATAGGGCGTGCAGCACTTCTCCGGCAATGCCGAGGCGGGTTGCAATGCGCGGCGGCCGGTAGATGATCGCTTCACTGATCAGATTGGCGGCCTCGCCAGGGTCGAGCGTCGGCATGTTCTTATAGATTTTGGTCGGAGCGATCATCGGCGTTTTCACCAGTGGCATGTTGATGGTGGTGAACTCCACGCCGGTATCGGCGAACTCCGATGCGGCACAACGGGAGAAGGAATCCATTGCGGCTTTCGAGGCGACATAGGCGGAAAAGCGCGGCGCGTTGGTCAGCACGCCGATCGATGAAATATTGATGACATGGCCCTTGCGCTGTTTGGTCATCGCCGGCAAAAAGCCCATGGTGACGCGCAGCGCACCGAAATAGTTGATTGCCATGGTGCGCTCGAAATCGTGAAAACGGTCGTACGAGCTTTCAACCGCACGGCGAATCGAGCGTCCGGCGTTGTTGATCAGGATGTGCACCGTGCCGTGGTCTTTCAACACCGCCGCGACAAACCTATCCGCCTCTTGCATATCGGCGATGTCGGCGACATAGGTCCAAATCTTGCCGCCCAGCGCTTCGACCTCTTGCTGCGCTTCTTGCAGCTTCTGCGCATCCCGACCACAGATCACCACTTTGCCGCCCGCCTCGGCGATCTTGAAGGCGGCCGCCTTGCCGATACCCGAACTGCCACCGGTGATGACGACCACCTTGTTCTTTACCTTGCCTTTGAGCGTGCGGTCGATCAACAAGTCGGGGTCGAGATGGCGCTCCCAATAGTCCCATAAGCGCCACGCATAACTATCGAGCGGCGGACAGGCAATACCGGAACCTTGCAAGACCTTAAGCGTTTCGCGGCAGTCGAAACGGGTCGGATAGTTGACGAACTGCATGATGTCGGGCGGCAACGCCAAGTTCTTCATCAACTGATCGCGAATGCGCCGCACCGGCGTCAACGCCATCATCATATGCTTTACGGAATTCGGAATGAAGCTGAATAGCAGCGCGTTGATGCGCACCGACATGATCGGCGCGTGAGCCGCCTTGGCAAAGATGTTGAGCAGGTCCCCGACCCGCTTCGGTTCCGGGTCGGTGAGGTGAAAGCACTGACGGTCCAAGCCGCGCTTGTGCGCGATGTGGTCCATGGACCCCACCACGAAATCGACCGGGACGATGTTCATGCGTCCTCCCTCGATGCCGATGGCCGGCAACCATGGCGGCATCAATTCGCGCATTTTTTGAATCAGCTTGAAGAAATGGTAAGGCCCGTCGATCTTGTCCATCTCACCGGTTTGCGAATCGCCAACCACTACGCCCGGACGGTAGATTCGCCACGGCCGCCTGTATTCGTTGCGTACGAGCGCTTCGGAATCGTGCTTCGTACGGAAATAAGGATTGTCCAAGCCCTCCGCCTCGTCGAACATATCCTCGCGGAACATGCCCTCGTACAAGCCCGCGGCGGCTATCGAACTGACATGATGAAAACAGCCGGCTTCGATCGCCTCAGCGAACTCGATCGCATGACGCGTGCCTTCCACATTGGCGATCTGTTGCGCTTGCGCAGATGCCTTGAGGTCGTAGAGCGCGGCGAGATGAAACATGTGCTTGATCCGGCCCTTCAGCTTGGCCAGATCCTTTTTCGCCACTCCCAAGTTCGGCTGCGCAAGGTCGCCGACCACGACACTCACGCGCGCCTTGTCTGCCCCCAAGCGCCCGTAAAGAGGCGCCAGCTTGTCGGGGTCGCGCACAAGGACGTGCACGATGCCCGCCTTCCGTGCCAGGAGCTTCTGCACCAACCGGCTGCCGATAAATCCCGTGGCGCCAGTGACAAAGTAATCCATGGCCTTCCTCCTCGTAGATTTTCTTGCTCTGAACGAGAGCGTGATGGATGCGGATCCAATGATACAGACGAAGCCTCAAGGAGCGACAGTCCCGACCTCTGTAGGTTGCGCGCGGCGCTTTCTGACCTCTCATTCCTTGCGTCGTTGGGTTTGTCCGGTAGCGGCCATGTCCCACCCTGACCCATTAAGATACGGTCCGCGAACGCCAGTACACGCAGCTACTCACGCCGACTTTAGTATGACCCTTCTAATTTTTCGCCCTACACTGCATTCATGGGGAGACGTCGGTTGCCCGAAGGCGACCCGGCTCTCGAAGCAGCTTCAATCCGCAACGGCACAATTTAGGAGACGGACCGTGCAAAAGAAACTCAGGACAGTGCAATCCCGCGACGCGCAGCAAATCGTGGCGACCGTTCGCAACAACGCGCAACAGGTGTGGCTCGCAGGCCTCGGCGCCCTCGCCGCTGTGCAGAGCGAAGGCAACAAGGCCCTCAACATAGCGCGAACTGAAAGCGCCCGGGTCTTTGCCGCGCTGGTCACGCGGGGACGGGAGACCGAAGCACGCGCCAGGCAAGCCGCTACGAAGCAAGCAGAAATCGTCACCAGCAAGACATCGGAAACCATGGGCAAGCTTGAACAAGTTTTCGAGAAGCGCCTGTGTCGTTCGCTGAAGCGCTTGGGCGTGCCCACCAGCGATGAAGTGTCCATCCTTGCCGGGCGCGTTGAAGATCTGACCGAGACCGTCAAGACACTCGCGCATCGCAAAACACCAGCTCGTGCGCCGCGCAAGTCGGCGCGCGCCTAGCCAAACATTTCAAGACTGAAACACGGACCGAGGCGCGGCATGCAGAACCTCTCTGCACGCCACGTCTTTGGCGCTGGAACCACTCGGCGCAGATTCGCCGCAAACCGCTCGCCAATTCCAAATTGCTAGACTAGACGCAGGTGCGGGCTTGTTGGTACACCGGTTGCTTGATAATCTTCCTCACCGAAGGATCACATAAACGATGCCATTCAATGACGGCTCCCAAAGCCAAGCGCCGCACCGCTGAACGGATCCTCGAAGCCGCGCTGCGCCTCTTCAATGAACGCGGCGAGCCGCACATTACCACCACACTTATTGCCGATGAGCTGAACATCAGTCCCGGCAACCTTTACTATCACTTCAGGAACAAGGACGCGATCAGCGAGCCTCTGTTCCAGCGCTTCGCTCAGGAAATACGCGAATCGTTGGCGCTCCCCGAGCAAACAATCACCGTGGAGGACCTGTGGTTTCAGCTTCACCTTGTATTCGAGGTGATTTGGCGCTACCGTTTTATCTACCGGGATTTGAACGACCTACTCACACGCAATCGCAAGCGGGGTGAGCTATTTCGCCGCCTTGTAGCCGAGCAGACGCAGGCGAGCATCACAATATTTCGCGGGCTCGTTGCGGCATGCGAGATGGTTGCCAACGAAGAAGAACTAACGACGCTCGCCAACAGCGTCGTACTGATCGCCACTTATTGGCTCAGTTTCGAAAACGTGCGGGGCGTGTTGAACGGCGATATCGGCCGCGGCGTGTACCAGGTGATGTCGGCAATATCGCCGTTCCTGGTCGGCGAGTCGCGACTGCTGCTTGAGCGGTTGCGCGCTGATTACTTGTAACGAGACACGGCAAACGGGCTAAGCGTCGCGCTTATAAAAATCAGAGGAGATCCACCCCATGGCAAAAGGTAAATGGAAAGCCTTCCGGTACAAGTCCAAGACCTACGAATACCCCGGTGCGGCGCTGAAGAAAAACTGGCAGCGGTTGCATATTGGCGACCAGGAACCTTTCCCCGGTGGCGAGACCGTTCAGGAAGCTTGGCGCGCCTATCACGCCGGAGATTTCGAGCGCGCGGTCGAATTGGGCCTCAATGCCGGAGTTGATGGGCACAACGTCGCCAATAAAGCGACGTCGATCTACGCCAACTACGTGGAGAGCAGCGAGGCGCTCAAGCTCAAGCTCTACCAGGAAGTCATCGAGCGCGCAGAAAAGGCGAGCGCCGCGAATCCGAAGAACGCTAACGCGCACTATCAGCGCGCTTATGCCATGGGTCGCTACAGTCAGGGTATCTCCATCGCAAAAGCGCTCGCTCAAGGGCTGGGCGGCAAGGTCAAGGGAAGCCTGGCCACAACGCTGAAACTAGAACCGAACCACGCCGAGGCACACATCGCTTCCGGTACCTATCATGCGGAAATCATCAACAAGGTGGGCGCCATGGTAGGTGGACTGACCTATGGCGCCAAGAAGGAAACGGGCATCGAGCACTATAAAAAAGCGCTTAAGCTGCATCCCGATTCTGCTATTGCGAAGATCGAGTACGCCAACGGATTGCTGATGATCTTCGGCGACAAGAAAACGCCCGAGGCGACGGAGCTTTACGTGGCGGCTTCGGAATGCGAGCCGGTCGATGCGATGGAGCGGCTCGATGTGGAATTGGCGAAGTCGCAACTCGAAGACGAGTAGCCGGTGGTGCCGGGTACCTACCTCCTAAGGAATGGGTTTCTGATGGCGTTGATTGCGAGCAACGAGTGGACCGACTCCTCAACCTCCTCGGGTTCGCGCAACGTGTCCCACGGCTCCATCAAAGTGAGCAACAGCAGCTTATCGAACTCCTCGGCGAAACGATCGATAATGGCTTCTGGGTCGGGCACCAATCGCTTGTCGGTGATGAGGCCGAATTGTACGCCTCCTCCATACGAAAGAATGGAGACTCCCATGCCAATGTTGCCGGACTGCGGCACCCAGAACATCTGCTGTTCGATGCGCACGCCGGCCAAATAGCGCTTATCTTTCGGGCCAGGCACGTTGGTCATGACCGCTGTGCTCTTGCTCGCCATCAGGTTCAAAACTTTTTCCTGCAGCACCTTCGGCCCCATGCCAACGGCCGCGAGCAGGCCCAGGCTCAGCATCGCCTGGTACGAACCCTTGAGGGCGGCCATGCGCCGGCGCAATTCGTAGAGGCGAGCGAGCGGATTTGCCAACCCGACCGGCAACTCCAGAGCCACCACACCGAAGTGGTTACCGAGCTTGCCCGTCTGCTCAATCGGGCGCAGATTCACCGGCACCATGGCACGCAACTCTATGCCCTTGGTCTCATCGCCTTTGCCTTCGAGATAATCGCGCAGCGCGCCCGCCACACATGACAGCAGCACGTCATTCACCGAAGAATCCAAGACGCGCCCTACCGCTTTCACTTCTTCGAGTGAAATGGGCTCAGCCCAGGCGACGACCTTCGCTTCACCGGGCGTGCCTTTGAAGCGAGTTTCGGAATCGTCCGGCATCGTGGCGAGCGCCGCCGCTTGCTTCACCAACTCGTAGCCCTGGGCCGCGAATTCCGCCGCCTTGCCCGGCTTGCCCAACATGCCGATGTACGTTGCCAATACATCTCCGCCCACCTTGATGGCTTGAGAGAGCCGATGTGCGGCCGGCACGATTAGCTGGTCCAGAAAAGCCAGCTCCCCTTCCGGCTCGCCCGGTTCGGCGGGCGCTTCGCTTTCCACCGGATCTTCCGCATCGGCGGTCGCAGTGGTTAGCGAGTGCATGACGGCGATAAGGGCAATACCATCGGCATAGCAGTGATGAATGCGCACGATAAGCGCACTGGCTTTGGCGAAATTCTCGACCAGTTGAAACTGCCACAGCGGATGATCGCGATCGAGCGGCTTGGCCGCGAGCGCGCTCGCCAGGGCCTGCAATTCCGCCTTGCCTGCCTTGGCCGGTAGCTTTACGCGACATACGTGCCGGTCGATGTCGAAATCTGCGTCGGCTTCCCAGTAAGCAGCCGTGAGCTCCTGTTTCGGGCGTTGACGAAACCGCTCGAACTTGAGGAAGCGCGTCTCGATGATCCGCTTCAACCGGGAGAAATCCATCTTCCCGTCGAACATCATCACGCCGGTAATCATCATGAGATTGTGCGGGCAGTCCATGCGTAACCACGCGGTATCGACGAACGACATCCGACTACGATCGAACATTGAGAATTCCCGGACCGGTGAATATGGAGGTGGCGGAAGCTAGAAGACCCTACGCGGTCCGCCATAGCGTTGCTCCCCCGGCCTTGCTTGGAGGACGGCTGCGGCGCTCTACTCCGCAGCGAAGAAAGCAATATACAATGACGCCTCGCAGAAAGGAAACCGCGCCTGGTCCCAACTTAGGGAGGAAGCATGGCAGATCTAAAAGCTCAATTCGAAGCTGCCGCAGGAGCGAGTAAAACACTAGCCGAGCGGCCAGACAACGAAACGCTGCTGCAGCTCTATGCGCTCTTTAAGCAAGGGAAGGAAGGGGATGCTTCGGGCAGCCGGCCGGGTTTTGCCGACCTGATCGGCCGCGCCAAATACGACGCCTGGGCTAAGCTCAAGGGAACCAAGCAAGAGACCGCCATGCAGCAGTCTGTTGACTTGGTCAATGAACTCAAGGGCTAGAGCATCCCGCCTACACGGGGCGTCTTGATCTCGACCACCGGTGCAATGATGTGGCCTATTCGCGATTCGTCGTATCGATTATTTCGCCGGCGGCTTGGCCGCCTTCCGACCCGCGGGCTTGCCGGTCTTCCTTGCTGCAGGCTTCTTGGCCGCAGTGGATGGCACCGCCTTCTTGGTCGATGGTTTTCTCGCTGCGGTTCCTGCACTCACCAGGCGTTGCACGCTTGCGTTCAGTTCAGCGATGCGGCCAGATAGCTCCTTCATCTCCTTCCCGCTAGGCACGCCGAGACGGTTCAGCGACCGAGCAACGCGATCCTCGAATACCTGCTCGAGCTTGCTCCACGTTCCCGCCGCCTTGCTTGCCATGGCTTCCACCGTGCCACCCGCCACGCTGCGCGTGCGCGACTCGATCTCCTGGCCCGCCTTCACCAGGGTCTCGAATACCCTGCTACCTTCATCCTGCGCGCGCGCATAAGCTCCCAAGCCAGCCAACCAGATCTCTTGCGCAGAATCTTTAAGCACCTTACCGAGCTTGCTGTCAGCAAGCCGACCGGCGAAATCTCCCGCGTCTTCGGACGGTGATTTCGTCGCCCCCATCTTCAGCTTGAGTTTCTTTGCCACGATACCTCCTTAAAAAAAATCGCACGGCGCCGGCTTTTAGACTCGCCGAGTCTACTCACAAGAGCGAGCGCGATAAGTATAGCGTTTGCTATCCATGGAGCAAGCTCGGCGCAGGGACTAGAATGCTTGCACCTTCATCGATGAAAGCACAATGCCATCCACCGATAAGCCATTGGCGGCGCAGCAGTTGCGTGACAGTTTGACCCGCTTGCACAATGCGCGCGCCCTCAGCTTGAACGATGCTTCATTGCACGAACGCTTACTGGGCCTTAAACGTTGGCAGGTGCGGCGTCTTTCCGAAACCTACGCCGATCTACTTGCCCATCCAAGATACGGTCCCGCTACAGAATTTTTTCGCAATGATTTGTACGGCCCCAAGGATTTCAGTCAGCGCGATCGGGACGTCGAGCGCATCTTCTCGACCATGGTCAAAATCATGCCGGCGGGGGCATTGCAGGTCGTGGCCACAGCACTGGAACTCGAGGCTCTATCGGAGGAATTGGATCTGGAACTCACGGAACTATTGGGAGATAAGCTTGCCGTGAACGTCACGCTGACGGCGGAACAATATGCCGAGTCCTATCGCAATACCGGTCGCCGCCGCGAGCGCGAGCGGCAGATTGCCCTCATCAGCGAGCTAGGGGAGCATCTCGATAGACTGGTGCACGTGCCGCTTCTCTACACTTCACTCAAACTCATGCGCCAACCAGCCAAGCTCGCGGGGTTAGCCGCGCTGCAAGACTTTCTCGACCGCGGCTTCAACGTCTTCAAGCACATGCGTGGCGCAGCGGAGTTCCTCGGAATTGTCGTCCGGCGCGAAACGCAGCTCATGGAGCAAATCTTTTCGCCGCACCCGGCGCCGTTCAACCCGGAGTGAACTACTTTTTTGCGCTGAACAAATGATCGAGATTGTTCCGGATTTCCTGCTCGATGCGCGACTTGAACGGCAGCAATACGAGTCCGAGCGAGACAACAATGCGCACACTCGTTTTGTCCAACTCCAGCTGTCCCCGCACCCCTGGGCGCTCGAATTTCAGTTCTCGCTCATCGGCCCAGCGATACTGCATCCCAAACTCCTCGGCCAAGTGCTTGCCCGCTTTCTCTGCGGCCGCCCTGGCCTTCTTGGCTCCCAGCTTGTGAGCGCGACTTACCTCGATGTGCGCCATGCACTGCCTCCGTGATCGCGAATCGAATCGACCAGTCTTATAGGGTGAATATTGTCGAACCGGTGGTCTTTCGGGCTTCCAGATCGCGATGTGCCTGAGCTGCCTCGCGCAATGGATAGGTTTGGTTGATGCTAATCTTTACCGCGCCACTCATCACCACGTCGAACAGTTCATTGGCGCTGGCCAACAGATCCTCGCGCTTGGCAGTGTAGGTCATCAGTGAGGGACGAGTAATGAAGAGCGAACCCTTGGCCGCAAGCTGCCCGAGATCGAACGGGGGCACGGGGCCGGAAGATTGTCCGAATAGAACCATCATGCCGATCGGACGCAAACAATCGAGGGATTTAGCGAAGGTATCTTTGCCAACGGAATCGTAAACGACCGCGACCTTTCGGCCTCCAGTCAGCTCCACGACGCGCGCCTGAAAGTCTTCGCGCGTGTAGATCACCGGGTGATGGCAGCCATTGGCTTTGGCGAGTGCGGCCTTTTCATCGCTGCTCACCGTACCGATGACCGTTGCCCCCAGATGGCTCGCCCATTGGCAAAGAATCAGCCCGACCCCGCCCGCCGCTGCTTGAACGAGAACCGTATCGCCACGCTGTACTCGATAGGTCCGGCGCAACAGGTATTGCGCCGTCATTCCTTGAAGCATCATGGCCGCCGCTTGCTTGTCGCTGATGGCCTCAGGCAGCTTGACTAAACGATCGGC
>Ga0209118_1000168_pt1 | contig 43288 bp, 35 predicted proteins | sample BlaSpr_A8_Ref_M1_FD_187988 | JGI IMG/M metagenome (GOLD analysis project Ga0209118, IMG submission 187988) | Forest soil microbial communities from Thunder Bay, Ontario, Canada - Black Spruce, Ontario site 2_A8_Ref_M1 (SPAdes) (version 2) | ecosystem: Environmental > Terrestrial > Soil > Boreal... | reverse complement strand
GCAAGAGCGGCGGCGGTTGCCCATCCTGAACCCGGTGAATTCATTGTCATCGATACCTCCCTCTTGATCGCCGTCCGGCGTCGTCGCTCGCAACAGCGATTGGCTCGGGAGACCACGGACCATACGCGACGAAGAGGAACCCGGAAATGAAGAGCGCAATCGATGGGATCATTTCGGCTTGAGGTTCAAAGCTGCGGAGTTAATGCAGTAACGCAACCCAGTCGGTGTCGGCGCGTCAGGATATACGTGTCCGAGGTGGCCATTGCAGCGTGCGCATAGTACCTCCGTCCGAGTCCTCCCGTCGCTCGTGTCTACTGTCGTTTCGATATTTTTCTCCGCGGCTGGCCGTGTGAAGCTTGGCCAGCCAACGCCTGCATCGAACTTGGCATCGGATTCGAATAAAGGCTGCCCACAACCCGCACAGCAATAGGTGCCCTCCGTCGTCGTCTTCTCATACTCGCCGGTAAAGGGCCGCTCCGTCGCTTTCTCCCGCAGCACGGCATATTGCAAGGGCGTGAGCTGCGCGCGCCATTCCGTACCGTCCTTAATGAGTTTGTCCGCCATTGGCTTTTCTCAAGCTTGAGCCGCGGACAATGTCAATGCCAGCGTCACGGATCGATCAGCACGCCCGGATTGAGCAGGCCGTTTGGGTCTAGCACGCGCTTGGCGGCTTTGAGCGCCTCGGCGAAGAGCGGCGGGCGCTGGCGGTCATACCAAGGGCGATGATCGCGTCCAACCGCATGGTGGTGCGTGACCGTGCCCCCGCCGGCGATCACTACGTCGAGCCCCACAGACTTGATCGCATACCATTGCTCGGCAAGCTTGCCGTGGCGACCCGCCGCGTGGAAGGTGAAATAGGGCGCTGGCCCGTCCGGATAGACGTGTGTGAACCGGCAGGTGACCTGGCCCTCTTGCCCGGTTGCATCGCGGATTGCCTGCTCGGTCGCGGCCTTGACCTTGTCGTGAAAAGCCTCGAACCGTTCCCAAGTGATCGCGGTCTCGAACGTATCGCCGATGATCCCCCGCTGGATGGTGCGCTCGCGTGCATAGGGCATGCGGATGAAGGCGCTACGCCAGCGCCCGGCCGCACCTTCGCGATGCGCGTCGGTGCTCCCCGCCTGCTCCAGGTCTCCGCCATGGTCGCGGCAACATTCGAGCGCGCGCGCCATCCAGGCCTCAACCGGATGATCGCCCGACTCGAATGCGAGCATCATGATCGCCGATTTTACGTCGCCCGCGCCGGTGTTGTAGGCCTCCTGCGGATCAAGGATGCGGCAGTTCGCAGGATATAGTCCCGCCTGCGCGATTGTGCGGCACGCACGCGCCGCGGTGAAGAAGTCCGGAAATTTCACGGCGCCGCCGGCGCGAAACTGCGGCCTGGCCTGAAGCCGCATCCAGGCCTCGGTGATGATGCCCAAAATGCCTTCCGATCCGATCAGCAGCCGGTCGGGGCTCGGGCCGGCTCCGGAGCCGGGAAGCCGTCGCGTCTCCAGCGTGCCCTTGGGTGTGACCACGCGCAGCGATTCCACGAGATCGTCGATGTGGGTGTAGAGCGTGGCAAAATGCCCGCCGGAGCGCGTCGCGATCCAGCCGCCCAATGTCGAGAACTCGAAGCTTTGCGGAAAGTGTCGCAGCGTGAGGTGATGCGGTTTGAGCTGCGCCTCGAGCGCCGGCCCGAACGCGCCTGCCTCGATCCGCGCCGCGCGCGAGGTAGCGTCCACTTCGACGACGCGATGCATCTCACGCAGATCGATCGTCACCGACCCCTTGTGCCCGTCGACGCGTGGCTCGACGCCGCCAACCACGCTTGAGCCGCCCCCGAACGGCGTTATGGAGGCCTGCGCCGCGCCCGCCCAGTCGAGCACAGCCGCGATCTCGCGCTCGTTGCGCGGATAGACGACCACGTCTGGCGCGGCGGAATAATCGCCGACAAGCCCGCGCACGTACTCCGGATAGGATTTTCCGTAAGTATGCGCCGCCCGATCGTAAAGCTTGGTCGACGCGACCGCGACGAGCGACGCCGGCGGCTTCACACGCGGTGGGGCAAGCTTGATCTCCTCAAGCCGCGGCGGCGTAACCTCGTCGAATTCATTGGTGTGGACCCGCTCCCGGATTCGGGACCAGACGAAAGTCTCCTCTTCCGGCGTGATCCCCTCGCCTTCACGACCCCAGCCGAAATGTTTGAGCCGCGGCTGTGTCATGGGTTCCTCCTGCGTTCATGGTTCTCAGAGTTAGTGCTCACAACGTCAACAGAGAATTTTGCAAGTTTGCAGGAGTCGCCGGCAAAGACTCGTCGAAAAGCCTCGCTGTCTCAGGACGTTTCAGACGACTTCTTTACTCCACCAAACGGGGAATTTTTTGGCTGTAAGCAAGGACTTTTGTCTGGAGGTCAGGGAATTTGAATCGGCCGAGTAGTTAAGTATCAGTCAGTGCTCAGGGACCTGCGCAAATCACTAAGCACTGAATGTCATTAGTGGCGAATCGGGCTTGCGGGTTGGTTCGACACATATAGTACGTGAGGGTCGTACCCTCAGCCTTCGACATCGTCCCGCCTTCGGGTTTCAGGACGCACCGCGCGGGTACCCAGCGATAGACGGATCCGCTCTCTCGCTCGCATTCCACCCGCGTTCGATCGCCGACTGGTGTTAGCCTAACGGTCTGCAGATAGCCCTGGTAGTCGAAGGACCAATCGTCCGCACGGAGTGTCATCTTATCAGGACACACAAATTGATCCGCTTTGGCATGCATAACCAAAAGCGGGACAGCGACAAACGTCAACAACAAGACTTTCATGAGCTGAGTGTAGCAACTAATTCGGGCACTCCTTAAATCTCAACCTCATAGGGCTTAATGTTTGCATCCGCTGCTTCACCAAGCCCGGATTACTTTTTTCGCGCGGCGATATATTCCCTCGCGAGCCTTTGAGCCTCTGCTATTTGTGCAGTCGTCATGAGCTTTGCGGCCTTGTCGCGCCTCTCCGCAGCCCACGCGAGACCGTCCGCCGCGCCTACGTTGAACCACATGTGTGCGGCCACGTAGTTCTCAGTTCGTAGATACAATTGACCTAACTGGCCCACGGCTTCGTTGTCACCTGCGTCAGCGACCAGCCGATATAATCTGGCTGCCTCAGCAAAATCCTGAGCTACGCCGTGACCCGCCTCGTACATGCTTGCAAGTTCGTAACGAGCGCCCCGGTGTCCCGCTGATGCCGCCTTCTGAAACCACGCCGCGGCACTTTGGAAGCTCTGCCCTAGGAGTTTTCCCTTCCTCGCGGAGCCGCAGGTCAGCGATATTAAGTAGCCGGTGCACTCCCGATAGAGCATCGTCCCCATCATGTACTGAGCCTGGGCGATGAGCTTCGCATCCTGTTCTTTGTGGTAGATCACTTTGAACAGCCAAAGAGCAGCCTTCGGCTCGTCCCGCTCAACAACCTCGCCCTGGTAGTAGAGTTCACCGAGCAAGAACTGCGCGTACGGCACGTCTTGCTCGGCGGCCTTTGTCAACCAGTACTCGGCTTTGGTCCCGTCCTTCTCGATGCGGCTTCCATCCGGGAGCTGGAGGACGCCGTACTTGTAGTTGGTGCCGAGAAAAATTTGGGTGGAGGCGTTTCCACGCGTCGCCGCCTCTATGATTTTGTCGAGGTCAGTTTGAGCATACGCCGGCGCGACACCTAGCAACCCGCCAATCAAAGCGAGCGATGCCCACCTTGCGAAGCGCCGACCGGCCAAATGCGCCTCCCGTTTCGGACGGCACAATATGAACTTGGCCAACCCCTCGCGTCCAGACTGCCCCTCGAGGTCGACGCCGCGGTGCTCGCCGCGGTTCGCGGTCGTGCCGCCTTGCGAGGTAAGGGGAAGGCTCCACCCGGGTGCGAACCCGGGAAGAAGTTCACTGCTACGGGAATCGTCGCGGAAAGACTTTCCCTCGATCTGGATGTCGCAAGCATTTCACTGCTTTTGAAGCGCGCGTGATGGGGCCTAAAGTGGCCTGTGGTCATTTCACGCTCTATATCTGCTTCGGGTAAGCGCCGTCATGCGAGTACGCTTGCGAGTGATTGATGCGTTTTGTTTCATAGAAGCCGTGCAAGCTGTCCCATGCGGTAGATTCATCAGCATGAATTACTGAGCCGGGAGTAACGGTAGTCGTGATGGTTTCTACCGCCTCGCTTTCGGCGCCAAATACCTGAGTGACGGTGTGGCCGTTGCGCTCGCGCATGGCTACGACGACCTTGCGTTTGCCGGACTGATTTTCGCTTAGCCGACGGTCGCGGCGGTTTTCTTTGTAGTTCCTCGGCTTCACGTAGCCGCCAAAGTAAGCGCCATCGATTTCGACCACGCCCGAAAGCTGGCCTGGAATCTGAGACGCGAGAGCTTCACGGATTTTGTGCGCCAGAACGAACGCGGTCTTGTATTGAACGTCTAGATCGCGGCTTAGCTGAAGGGCGGAATGCCCCTTCGCACCGTTCATGAAAATCGCGATCGCCGCGAGAATGTCACGGATCGCGAGCTTGCGGCTCGCGAAGATCGTTCCAGAGGTTAGCGAGAACTGGGAGGCGCAGCCGGTGCATTTGAAAATCTTGCGGCTCTTGAACTCATAGATCGTCACGCAACCGCATTTCGGGCAGACCGGCTCGCCTTGGTTCTCTCCGAAGCGAATCGCTTTGAAGGCCGCGTAAGCCTCGTCGTCAGAAAGGCGCAGCACCTCCCGCAGACTGAGCGTCCGCGCTTCTTTGCTTAGGAGGAAATGCTGTGCCATATCACTATATCCGATATCTTCATATCGAATGTAATGATGATTTCTATCGTTGTCAATGGGAAACATATCGTTTATGATGATGTTGTTCGTCAAGAACGGCATCCGGATATGGTCACAGACGCGAAATGGCAGGCGCGGGCGAAACAGCTCTTGAAGTCGGAGCTGAAACGCCGAGGGGTCGGCTACAAGCAACTAGCTGATTTGCTTGGTAAAATTGGCGTTTCGGAAACAGAGGCGAATATCGCCAATAAGATTAGCCGAGGCGGGTTTAGCGCCGTTTTCCTGCTCCAATGCCTCGACGCCATCGGGTGCACGAGCTTTCGCCTAGACTGATTTTCATATCGAAAACGGTGACTTTCTTACTCGGAATCCGCATTTTTCATTGCGTTTTCAGTGCCTTTCTGTACAAGGGACACAGGCAAACGACCCGGGTATGGACGCCGGGTCGTTTGGTATTATCCTCGGTATTGATCCCGCAGGTTTGGACCCTGCGAGACTGGCGGAGGTAGTGGGATTCGAACCCACGGAGCCCGGTCCCCGCGAAGGTTAGGGGCTCTCTGGTTTAGGAAACCAGCGCTTTAAGCCACTCAGCCACACCTCCTAGCGCCCCCGAAGTCGATTCGGGGGCGTTGCTTATTCTAAGCCCCTGACTGAGCATCTGTAAAGGCCAAGCCATCGCAATTATGTCTCTAACGCCACCTGCCATATGCACCCGCGCATAGCACTTGCAGCGGTCATGGCAGGCTGCTAAGTAGATGTCATGGTAAAACCAATAGACATGGGCCTTATCCAAGCGCGCCGCAAAAAGATAGCGGAAGAATACGCCCGACTTGCCGAGGCGATGGACGCCCTCAAGAATGAAGAAAAGGAATTGGCGGTTGCGGAGCGAGTATTTGCCAAGCTCAGCGGCGCTGGCGATAGCCGTCAACGCAAGGGCAGCAAGCCGAATGAACCTTCTGGCAAGCCGGAGGGAACCCCTCCAGTGCCGATTATGATCAAAGAAGCGCTGGCTCACGCCCTTACCTTGGGGGCAATCGGCCTAAAGCCGGGGGGCCTTCTTTCATACATACAGGGCAAGTGGTGGCCTGGTGTACAAGCGAACGCTATCGGTCCAATCGCGTGGCGAATGGCCGAACGAAAAGAATTGATGAAACTAAAGAGCGGCGAGTACGCCCTTTTGGATGCCGAGCGCGCGAAGATATTGGACGAAATCAAGAAAGCAGAAAAACCAGCCAAAGCCGATTTTTCAATAGATGAGCTTGAGACACTTCTTAAAATGGACAAGCCGTCGATTTTCCGGCGGCTTTGAAGATAAAAGCTGATTAGGTGCGCTTGCTACCTAATACCGGGGAATTTTGCAAAATCCCCGCTCTGCGTGCGCCAGAGGCTCTAAATAGAGGCGCTGGTGCAGGGCGTTAGACGCAAATTCCCTACTCAACGAAACAGGGAATTATTTCGGCGGAGTAGGAAATTCTAACGCGGGAACAGGGAATTTCACCTGGCAAAACCCAAATCGTCGCCGGATGAGGTTTTCAGTACACACAACGAGTCAAAAGCGGAACTACGAGGGCCTAGTCATGAACATCGGAGCAACGCTCGACCTCTATCGTCACGTGAGAAAGGCCCGGCAGGCCTGAGAGCCGTTTTTTGTAGAAGCCGGGAGCATTCGGATGGTCGGACACCAAAGAAATGATAGCGGCGAGATGACCGGGGCCTATGCGCCAGAGATGGAGGTCCGAAACTCGGTCGCCAGCTTGCTCAAGTCGCGCGGCAATTTTTCGCGATAAAGTAGGGTCGGGACAAACGTCGAGCAGAGCTGCGCTCGCCGATCGCACAAGGCTCCAAGACCAACTAAGGATAACTAGTGTTGCGATCAGGCCCATCACGGGGTCCATCCAGACCCATCCAAATTGGCGCCCCGCGACCAGACCGATGATGACCAGTACCGAAACTGCCGCATCGGCCATTACGTGCACAAACGCAGCACGCAAGTTATGGTCACGATGGAAATCCGCGCTTGGACTGTCTTCATGCGCATGACCGTCGTCGTGCCCGTGCTCATTGTGATGATGATCGTGAGCGTGGTGGTGTTCGTGGTCATCGCGCAATAGGAAAGCACTGAGCAGATTGACGCCCAATCCAAGTACCGCAATTGGAATGGCCTGATTGAAGGCAATCGGCACGGGATTGAAGAAGCGAGCCAAGCTTTCGTAACCGATAAGCAGTGCAATCATTGCGAGCGCTATTGCGCTCGTAAATGCAGCGAGGTCACCGAGCTTGCCCGTGCCAAAGGCAAATCGTTCATCGGTCGCGTACCGTCGCGAGTAGGTGTAGGCCAGTGCTGCTATAAGAAGTGCGCCGGCATGGGTGGACATGTGGAGCCCGTCAGCGATGAGCGCAACCGATCCGAACCACAGGCCACCGACAATCTCGGCAACCATCATCACCGCACAGATCGCAATGACAATCCACGTTTTTCGCTCATTTCGCTGGTGTGCTTCGCCAAGGAAGATATGCGGGTGGCGATAGTCCTCAATTGAATGGGAGTGCATGTTTTGATCCATATGGTTCCTGCGGGCTTTTATCATAATTTAGGAAGCAAGAGGGCCGATCCAAGTTCCAAGTAAAAGGGCACCATGTGATGCATGAAGCGAGCCATCCAGTTGTCGCAACTTTCGATTAGGTTTTAACGAGCATCATGCGAGCGCTCTGCAGTTTTCCTTGTGCAAAAGAATTGAAGGCACCCAAATCCAAATTAATGCCCTACAACAAACTGGCCCACTGCCAGGCGAAAGTGGCCCGTCCCGCTCGCGGCATTGGGGCTGCTGAATCCGATGGTTGCCGCAGGCGCGATGGCCTGCTCCAGCGTGAGCGTTGTTGCGAACAGCCTGCGGATAAAGCGGCATAAACTCTCGTAGCTCGTAATCGTGGATCGGCGCCGAGCAACCGCTCTTTCGCTTAACCCGCCCAGAGGAGAGAAGCCGATGACCCGCCACCTACTGCTTGGTCTGGCGTTGTTTGGAATTTCACTTGGCCCCGTCGTCGCCCAGTCGCATGGCCCCTACGCCGGGATGCAGTCGCGCCAAATTAAGCCCTGTCCGATCAGGATATTTCAGATCTGAAAGAAACGCGCGGAATGAGTCTCGCGCTCGCGGCCGAGCTAAACGGCTATCCGGGTCCTCGCCATGTTTTGGAGCTTGCCGAACAGCTCCATTTGACGCCGCAGCAGAAGTCCGAAGTCTCGCGGCTGTTCGATCGCACTGCCTATCCGGTTCAAAGCATTGAACGATCAAGAAAGTCGAGACGCCTACCAGAATTTGATTTTCTTGTACATTTCGGCGATCCATGTCCACTTTGCTTCGAGGAATGTTCCGAAGCCGAGGTCCAAGAGATACCAAAACACCAATACCGCCACGATGATCAGCGGGATGGAAATCCATTTGTTTTTGGTGATCCCGAAGTAAAGGATACTTCCAAACTTTTTCTGATAATATTCGTCATCAAAGGTCGGTATATTGAGAAAGCTCGGCGAAAAATCGGAGAACGAGACGTTCTCCAAATGCTTCAAGTACTCGCCGCGTACCACGTTTTCGTCGTGAGCATGGTATGCGGTCACGTCGTCGTGTTCGAAAAACGCAATACGGAAAAACTTCTCGCCCACTTCAATGCGTCGAGGCCTGTCGGAAAAATTTATCAGAGCGGTACTGATAGGACCACGAAAAAAGGGGTCGATGATCCCCACATTTAGCGCAAGAATCCCCTGTTTCGTGAAGGCCGTTCTCAGAGTGGCAAGCCCTGTTATATTGGAAGGGATGTTGAACTCCTCTTTCGAGAGGACCCACACCATTTCTCGCGGCTCCAAGTAGTAAACCGCAACAGGAGGTTTCTGCCGCAGTGCTCTGACAGCCTCCTTGCCGATTGGAACAATCTCCCCGACAGTCAGATCGTAGGTGCTGTTCTTCAGATTTGCGATCGTACCGCCAGTAACCAGTCCACGATCAAGGATGGTCTTGCCGACGATCATAGCGGGGTCCCGCGAGGTCACAGGATGATGCGCGCAGAATGTGAAATGGACAAGTGGGACGCGAGATTTTTCGAGCTCTGCGGGTTCATCGCCGCCTGGAGCGAAGACAGGCGAAGAAAGATCGGAGCGTTGATCGTCGGACCCGCGAACGAAATAAGGTCGCTTGGATTTAACGGTCTTCCACGAGGCGTAAGCGGCGAAAGGGACGACCGGCACCGACCAGACGAACGCGAAAAGTACTATTGGTTTGAGCACGCCGAACGCAACGCGATTTATAACGCGGCGCGAGCCGGAACTAGCACCGAGGGATGCCGGATATACGTAAGTCTGTTTCCGTGCGCGGATTGTACGAGGGCGATCATTCAAAGCGGAATCGCGCAGGTGAATACGTTTCCCCCGCCGAAAAACGATGAGATGTACGACCGCAGTTTCGACGTGGCTCTGACAATGCTCGAAGAGGCCGGTCTCGAACTACGGCTCTTTCGGCCGCCAGCGTCTAGTGCGTCTTCTCAGTCATAAGTATCAAGATCTTATCGCTCGGGTACGCGACGCTAACATACTGGGGGACGAATGACTGAAAGTGCACTGCGGCTTATCAAACGAGCCGCTGAGTTCAAGCCAAAGCAACAAGTGAAGCTTCTGCCAAGAATGCTGCGCGGTATTTACGTCTTATATAGACAGCGCGACATTCGTGGTCACAAAAGATTTGATGTGCAGTATGTAGGGATGGCGGCCGCTGGAAAACGGCGAGGTTTACGTGGTCGTCTAGCTTCCCACGCAAGGTCCAAGAGAAAGGCGAAGCTTTGGACGCACTTTTCCGTATACGAGGTCTGGGAGAACATTAGGGGTGAAGAAGTTGCAGAGCTTGAAGGTCTCTTTCGCCATATCTATCGCAAGGATTCGAGGGCAAGCACCCTCAACATTCAGCGTGAATTCAAGAAAATGAGGCGAGTCCGCCAAAATAATCTCAAGGTATGGCAGCGTGTGCTGCCGTGACCGCCGGCCACGCAGTGGCATCGAACCGAATCTCCGATTTACTTCTCCGGAAAACGGGAATATTGCCGCTTGCGCGCAGAGACTCTCGGCAGATTCGTCGACTGCTCCTACCATTTGGAATCCGGAGACGACCCGCCCCAGGCGAAAAGCCCCGCAACGGTGCGGATCTTCGCAGCATTGGCGGGAATGAACGCAGAGACCAGACTGGTTGGCTGAGGAACCAGTCCTGTTCGCACCGGTCTCCGCGACCAAATTCCCTGGTAACAGGGAAATCAACAGGGAATTTTGCAGGTGTGCAGGGATCGGCGGCAGAGACTCGTCGAAAAGTCTCGCTGTCTCAGCGCGTTTCAGATGACTTCCCTACTCCACCAAGCAGGGAATTTTTGGCCGTGATCAGGGAATTTTGCTTGAAGATCAGGGAATTTGAATCTGGGACGGCGGCTGACTAGATCGCTAATCAGATCAGCCAAGAATCAACCAGCTCATTGCGACCTAGGCGACCTCTACAACTTGCGATATCGTCCCCACAAATAACTCGCGGGGAACGAAAATGGATTTTCCTAATATTCATGACCGATCGCGATATCCTGGGATGGCCCGATGGTTCAGTCCTCTTCTACTGACCAAGCTGTTATGGAATGTCTTTCTGTCTCAGGTGTTCGGCCAGTATGCTGACCGGCGATTGTTGGTCGCGGCCCTGGATACGTACCCGAAGATGACCTAATCAAACGGACGAAGCTGCAGCCGGAACTCAAAACTGAGCTTTGGTTCGATTTTGTTGCTGATCTTGGCGATGGTTTCGACGCGACGTACGCGATTGCGACTCTGCTAGCTCGGAAAAGTCTAAAGATTGGCGACCGCGAATTGCCTCGTGGTGAAGTCCTTATTATGGGCGGCGACCAGGTGTACCCGGCCGCAACGCAAAAGGCATATCAGCACCAACTCCGCGATCCGTACAACATGGCATTGCCAGATGCGAATTACCGTGCGCCCGATGGCATCCCGCTCTACGCCATTCCCGGAAATCATGATTGGTATGACGGCCTTGTGATGTTCCTCGCTTTCTTCGCGAGACACGAGTCTGTCCATTTTGGTGGCTGGCGGACACGCCAGCGGAGAAGCTACTTCGCGCTGCAGCTCACTTGCGACTGGTGGCTTTGGTGCACAGACATTCAACTCGCTGACGATATGGACCAGCCGCAGGCAGACTATTTCGAGATGATCGCCAGGCGAATGGACAAGGATTCAAAAATAATTCTCGTAAGTGCAGAACCGGGATGGCTATACACACTTCGAACTGACAACTCTTTCGAGATATTGGGTTACGCGGCCAACATAGCCGGTAATGCCAATAAAGGGTTCACGATTCCGGTCATCCTATCCGGCGACACGCATCATTACAGTCGCTATTCGAACGAGAATAACGCGCAGTTCATTACCTCCGGCGGAGGCGGGGCCTTTCTCCATCCGACTCATCAGCTTAGAGATGAAATCACCGAAGTGCGGCCGAAGGAGAATCGTAAGACGCTGCAGCCGATTCAGTGGCTCAAAAAGCCTACAAAGCTCTCGTTACAGCCGTCCCGCTACCCCGATCGCAAGAGGAGTCGCAATCTTTTGCGAGGCAATCTCTTCTTCGCCGTCACAAACTTTGATCTTGCGGTCCTACTCGGCATTTTCTACTGGCTGTTTTCCCTCGCAATATTTGTCCGCAATCGTTTGGATACCTACCTTGTGATAGTAGCGGCGTTCGTTTACGCGCTCGACGCCTACACTCGTTATCAAAACGGTGACGGCGTTCGGATCGGATTGGCGAGCGCCTTCCACGCGCTCATCCATGCGGGCGTTGTATTCTTTCTGGCCAATTGGGTTGCCCGATGCAACACCAACCATCTCGTGCTCTACGACGAATGGTACGACATCTGGATTCGCCTCTCAGTAACCGCCCTGGAGATCATTCCCGTCGGGGCTGTGATCGCTGGAACTATTTTTGGGGTCTATTTGGCGGTGACGTGCGCGTGGTGTGACATGAACCATAACGATGCCTTTAGTGCGATGCGCCTCGACAGCTATAAGAATTTTCTTCGCTTCCACATCAAGGGCGATGAGGTCACCATATATCCAATCGGTCTAGACCGCGTTCCGCGACGCCGGGATTGGGAAAAGAATACATCGGCGGCGCCCGGCAACCAGGATCAACCTCTCTATGTGCCCAAAATGCCGCTGCAGCCGCACCTTATCGAGGACCCAGTAGTCGTTCGGGCAGATGCTGGAACAACCAAGCCTCCAAAAGTGTAGTTACCGCACAACTTTGGTACCGTCCCGAGTCTGCGCGGCTGCTTCGCAGCCTTCCATTCATAAATTTACGATCTCTAGCTCTGGGCAATTTTTGATCCCATGTACACGCCGTTGCTGATTCCCATGAGCGTCACGAATCCCGTCGAAATCTCCGGGATGATGTAGGTTGTCACCACGCTCATGAGCACGAAAGCAGCTGTGATCAGCGTAAACAAGAGCATCTGAAAGCGTGCTACGTCGATTTCACGTGTCGTGGTTCCATCAGCCTCGACGCTCTCGGTAACAATGAGGTCCGACCACCTAGGAATTTGTGTCGCGGGCGGATTTTTAAGGGCGTCGGCTCTCGCTCTCGCGGCGTCCGCGATTGCGGCCTTTTCGGCCGCTCCTGTTGCCGCCAGATTGGCCTCCACTGTGATGCGAGCAGCCGCCACCGGCTCCGCCGGCGCGGCGGCAAGCGCGGCAACTTTCTGCGCGGCGATGATGTCGGCCGCAGCTTTGTCGGCCGCCGCCTTGGCCGCAGCGGATTCGGCGGTTGCGCCCTGAGCCTCACTGTGGGCCTTCGTCGCGATCCCTGCCGCGCCCGCAATGCCAAGCAGGACCAGCATTCCATTCGTGACTTGAACGAGCTCGCCGGACAAGGACATCACGTAAACGGCCGAAGCCGCGACGACGAATGTCCAAAGTAAGATTTGGAGCTGGGAAAGGCTGGCAAATCCGCTCGGCGTCGAAATGATGCGTAACAGCCAATTCGCTTGCAGGATGCCTGGGTGAGTCAATCTCCAGCCGGTTGCGATGTACAAGACCCAAAATCCGAGGGCTACCGTGGCGATTGCGAAAGCAAATGCCGCCAGGGGATAGGTGATCCCAATCGTCGTGGTCACATCCGCCGCCACCACGTTCTTCTTGCTGTCTATTGCCAGAATGCGAACCTCGGCGAGCGGCACAAGCGGTAGGGCCATTGCGACGTCGCTCGGCCGCGGCCCCAGGTTAGGCACGGTTGCGGTCACTTTCAAAAGCTTGCCATCGCTGTTCAGGTCAAGTCGCGAAGGGCGAGTTTCGGCGAAAACGCTTTGGCTCTCTGAACCGCTTTTCCAACGAAAGCACACCAATACCGAAGCGTCGGGAGGAATCGCGATAAAACTTTTGACGGTGATCTGGATCTCGCCACCGGTCGGTTGCCAGTTCTTGTGCTGCAAACTTTCGCCGGTCGCCTGAACGACGCTCGCCCCTCCGGCACCGGTCGGCTTCGGAGTGCTGCAACCTTGCATGGTTTCGGCAGCAGGTGCGGTCTCTGCAACTGCACGAGAAGCTGTCAGGGCGGCTGCCAAGATGCAAATGACTGCCAGCAATTTCGGCGTGGTGTGACCGCTCATGTCCCCCTCCGTAAATCGCGCCGTCTCCCCTCCTGGCGCGGATAAAAATCGCCAGGCGACCGACGGTCGCGTTGTCGTTCTTGTCCTCGCTGCTGATTGACGGCTTGGTTCGCGCCTTGCTCGGCGGTGCCCGGATTGGCCAGCATGTTCGATTCCTTGTGTCCCGACCGGCCGTAGCCACAACTTGGTGCGGAAGAGTACATCGCAATCCATGCACGCGCCAGTTGTCATCGTAACGCATTCCAGTATGCTGTCACTAGGAGCGGTCGGGCTGCGGGCACGATCCATTGGCAAAATTCCGAATTCTTAGTTTCGATGGTGGCGGTTCGTGGGCGCTTATTCAGGTCATGGCGCTGCAATCGCTCTATCCCGAGAACACGACGGGACACAATGTCCTGAAGGACTTCGACCTTGTCGCCGCAAATTCCGGTGGCAGCATCACGCTGGGGGGATTGATCGAAAATCTAAGTTTGAAGTCGCTCTTGACGACATGTTTCATGGATGAGTCCAAGCGGAAGCAAGTTTTTTCGGCCGTCAGTCTCGGGGAGGATCTCGAAAACGGAATTTATAAGCTCATCGGTATAGCGCCAAAATACAGCACCGCGGACAAGCTGACGGCGCTGCAAAAGCAGCTTCCCAATTTCGGCTCGACAAAAATGGCTTCGATCCCCGGGCGTATCGCCCAGTCGGTCGGCAGAAGTCCGCACTTTGTTATAATTGGGTTCGACTACGATCGCCGGCGGGCAACCTTCTTTCGATCCAACCTCAAAAGCGATGCGGCGAGCACTGCCTCGCCGATCAACCCTACATTGGCGGAAGCCATCAACGCGTCATCGACGGCACCGATCAAATATTTTGATGCTCCGGCCGACATCGGCTCTTTTAGATTTTGGGATGGCGCGATCGCCGGGTATAACAATCCAATACTCGGCGCTGTGGTGGAAGCTTTGGCCGGTAAAGTCCCGGCCGAGGACATTCAGGTGCTCTCGATCGGCACGGCATCGGTGCGCCGTCCAATCGTTCCGAAAAACGGCATCGACGATTCGGGAGTGATGCAACTTCAGCAGCAATCAAGCCCGCCTAACGATCTCCAGGAACTCGCGGGAAGCATCATTGACGATCCCCCGGATGCGGCCACGTATATCGCTCACGTAACCTTGCGGCAGCCCATTCCAGATTCAAACCAGCCCACACCAACTTCAGGTAATATCGTTCGAATGAGCCCTATGATTCAGCCAGTCCAAAGAACCGACGGGTCTTGGGGACCTCCCATTGGACTGTCGGTCGTCGACTTTAACGCGACCGCGAATCTCGACGTGGACGCCATCGAACAGGCGGACGTCTTGAAGATTCAGAATCTCGCTATTCAATGGATGGCAGACAAGGTTCCGAATCAGGCCATTCGATCCAATTCCGAAAATTTTCACTGCGAGATCGGGCACTCCACGTTTTCCCAGGCGAAGGATGCGTGGCTAAAACTCAAGCAAACGTCCTGACTTTCGCCGACAAATTTGCGGGATAGTTCATGGCTTGGAGAGGCATCGTAGACAAGGGATTCACGTCCGACGAATTCGTCGCCTATGTCGGTACGCTACAATTTGGCGTTTGGCAGCCGCAATTTGTTGTCGTGCATAACACTTCACCCGTCCTCGGCGGCCTTCATCACCACTATTGCAGAATCTAGTTTTCAGCACACACAGCAGTACGCAACGCGAGTTTATGGCGGCGATTGTTTCGGCAATAGCCGCCGGTCAAGCGCATTCAGGATCGGGCTGCGCGGGTGTGTTGCACAGAGATAAGTCACAAACAGCAACAAGATGAGCATCATTGTGCGCAGCAGGACATCGGCGGGAAGGTTTGCATCTTTCGGATCGCCGGGGCAGACCTCTTTGGCGACACAATCTACGCAAGCGACGCCAGCCACGGCTGGGGCAGTGCACACAATGGCATTGTCTCTCTGCTCAAAATCCGTCGTTCCGAAAAGCACGATGGCAGGCGTGAAAATGATGGCTGCGCAAATCAGGGCAGCAAGCATGGATGATATCGCTTGTGCCCCGCGGATCGTTTGATCGGTTTTCTCATCCGCCCGTCCATAGAGATAGATGATCAGGCCGACGTAGATAATAGTGAAACTGATGATGAGCAGTGAAACATGCCAAAAACGTATCAGGCCCTGAGGATATCGAGTGTCGTGCACAAGGAGTCGCATGTTGTCAAAAACGAAGAATGAAACCACGCACAGAATCAGCAGAACAAAAAAGCCAACAACAAAAGACAAAAAATCAGGCGAAGAGTCAGCCGCGGGCACCATCGGCGCAGGGCCTGACGGACGAAGCCAGCCCATTACGGCGCCCAGCACAGCGCCTAAGGGCACAGAAGCAGCCAGCAGCCGCAGGACTTTGACTGCTGGCGCCGGATTGCAGCAAGCCCCCTGATTGAAAGCGTAATAAAAAATTCCGCCGGTCAGCGCCGCAAGTACTCCTGCGATAAGTCCGGTCGGGAAGCCTTTTTGCACCCCAAGGCCGGCGATGTTTTGGTTTGTGAAAATGCCATATCCGGTGACGATAAAACCAAACACGAAGCAAAGCAGAAGCGCGGTATCAACCGTCGGGCCGGCTTTGTCCCAGACTTGCCGTGATCCAGCAAGCAACACCCCCACGGTCATAATGATCAGCAAAGCATAGGCGGCTCGCTTCCCCAGCAAGGTTTCTGCAATGTCTTTAATCTTGTTGAAAGAATCCAAAAAGGTCTTAAGCGGCATGACGTACCCCCAGGTGATGTCATGCGATGTCCCAGTCCGTCGTATGCCCCGGTATCCATGAAGGGCAGCAACTTAGGTCAGCCCTTATTTATTGTGAGGGCTGAGGTGGAATGAGTGGCAGCGGATACAGAAGATAGCCGTGACTCCCCTCCAGCGGTCTGATGAAAGTTCCGGCGAACGGGGGCGGAGTTTTGGGCGGCCCCGCTGCTGACGACCCGCTCTTGGCACCGGCAGCGAGCGGCGCATCTGGTCCGTTGATAGTAAATTGCAATTGACTTGTTTGCTGTATCGAACCCGAAACGTCCAGTGCTAGAGGATTCCACTTTGGCGTAAGCGTAAACCACTTTACGTCCAAGCCAGCTGTGGCTTGAACAGTAAACGTGTAGCTCATCTGAGCTGGAATAAGTCTTTCTGCCATCTCCGCAGGTTGTGACTTGGCCGCGAAGCTAGTCCACATTCGGCTGCTGTTATCTTGCAGCCAGGCGGCCAGCGGCGTGGTGCCGTTCACCAACATTCTCGTAAATTGCTCAAGCTGCGTATACTCACCTCTCGCTAGCCCATCCAGGTCTCTCGCTAGAGCGACGGACTTGGCTGATCGCGGGCCGCTCGTTACCAATGGAATTGTAGTGTAGCACTGAAAAGGATCGGGCTTTCCGCCGGCCAAATACAGCTTTGCGCTTTGTTCAATCACAAAGCTCCAGATCAGATCATATGTATTTTGATCGGTCAGGCTTGGTCCAAAATGCCACGTTTTTGAGTGAGTAGGATCTATGATGTGACGGCGATCGATGGTTGTACCGCTTGCAGGAATCCCAAGCGTGTCAACCACTTTCAAGTCTAGATAGACGCCGCCCAATAATTGTGGCGAGACCGGAAAATACGAGTAATGATCGACGGCGAAATCTCTGTCTATTTTTCTCGTGTCGTCGAATAATTTTTGTCTTTGACGGTTTGCTACATAGAATGTGATTAGCTCGCACCTGATCGATTTCAAAAATGCGGGGACTTGCTCTCGATTCATCACCCAAAACTGGGGATCATGAATATAGTTCAGGCTCGCACAAGAGTTCAGCAATACCGACACGACGCAAACCGCCGCAATCTCGACGCGTGCCAACACGACATCGTCCCCCAGCGACTTTGGCATTCAACGGCCAATTGTTTTTTGACATGATACGACCAGAACGATTGCTGTCAATTGACCCCCATTGACTGAACCCGGGTACAACTGCAAGATGTTATCTGCCCGGCAGCGTGTCGGTACAATCGGAATATTGTCGGTTTCCCTGTGGAACAGACGATGGCCGCTATCTTTTCCTGCGGCTGAGTCGACCTTTTCGCCCGTCATCGATACGGCCGTGGCGGGTCCACCCGGAAGTGGCAGGGAGACAATGCTGTGAGGCGTGGCAAGCCGCGTGAAAGAGGGGAAGTTCGACGACCCTTAGCGCTGAGCGTCAGGTGACCCAGGGAGACTCACATGGCTATCATCGCAAACCAAGCACCGCCACCGGCGCCGGAAAGTGCACCGAGCCGAAGGGTCATCGTGAAATTGCACGCCCGCCTGCCCAGGCGCGCCGTGTTGGAGGCACTCAGCCAAAACACCGCCCTGCCGAACCTTACCGAGAGCTTCCCGGGCGTCAGTATTCGGCCCTATTTCGAGGAAAGCCTCCCAGCAGCGGCAACTACGCAAATCTTGTCCACCGAGTCCGCTCCCGCGACCTCGGTTCCAGCCGGCGGGACCGTCTTCGACTCTTTCCTGGCAATCGACGTACCGGCTGGCACCGACCCGAGGGCGCTCGCCCGCAGCGTCGGTGATCGGTCCGACGTTGAAATCGCATATGTCGAGGGCGGCCCCACCCCCCCGCCGGTAACCCCCGACAATAATCCGCTAGCTGCCAACCAAGGCTATCTCGTGCAAGCGCCCGGCGGAATCGATGCACGTTGGGCTTGGAGCGTCGCCGACGGCTCAGGCATCGGCTTCGTCGATGTCGAACAGGGTTGGACGCTCGACCACGAGGATCTTGCCGCGGCAAAGATCTCGATCATCTCCGGGCTCAATCAGGCCTACCCCGGCCACGGCACGGCGGTTTTGGGCGAGGTGGTCGCTGTGGACAATAATCTGGGCATCATTGGTATCGCTCCGGCCGCGGCCACGCGCGTCGTGTCGCAGTGGCGAACCGCGGGCCGCTACCACACGCCCGAGGCGATTTTGAGCGCCCTTGGCGTAATGCGCGCGGGCGACGTCATGCTCCTGGAAGCGCAGACGACCTACGCGACGGTCCCTGGGTATTTGCCAGTCGAAGTCGAGGACGCTGTGTTCGAGGCGATCCGGACCGCGACCGCGAGCGGCGTGGTGGTGATCGAGGCCGGGGGCAATGGCAATATCGACCTTGACGCTTTTGTCGATATGAAAGGGCGTCGGATCCTAAACCGCGCTAGCTCCGATTTTCGCGATTCAGGAGCCATCATGGTGGGCGCGGCGTCCGCTGCAGCGCCACACGCGCGCCTGTCGTTCTCGAATTTCGGAAGCCGGATCGATTGTTTCGCCTGGGGCGAGCTGATCGAAACCTGCGGCGACGGCTGGACCGGTGATGAACGCAACAGCTACACACCCGGTTTCGGCGGCACATCTGGCGCCTCACCGATCGTTACCGGCGCGGCCATCGTGCTGCAATCTTGGGTCCGGCAGCATCGGCATTGCTACTCTGCGGCGGAGATTAGGAACCTCCTCTCCCATTCTGCTCTCAATACGGCAAGCGCGAGCCCAGCGCTCGATCGCATAGGCGTGATGCCTAATCTGAAGGCCATCATCGAGTGGGAAGCGAGCCGGCTCGGCGTCGCAGCTGTTGCCGTCGGCACCATTCCGGCGCTCGCAGCATCTGGGACATAAAAGTTTCGGCACACGGCATCAGCGAAGGGCGTAACAATGGGGAGTTACCGGCGGGCATGGACACACGCGGTTGTGGTGTTCCTCTGTGTCCTCTCTTTCGCCTCGGCGGCCCGCACGCAAACGCGCCCCACTTTCAGCCTCGTCGACTCCGACATCGTCCTCGACTCGGGGGTCACGGAGGGGCGCGGATCGATGCTGCTCAAGGCCGACAATCTCGACGCGGCCGGCATGGCAAAGCAGATCGAAAGCATTGCCGACCTGGACGCACCGCAGCCGCCACTTGTCGCGGTCACATTCAACGCGCGTGAACTCGATCGGGGGACTACAACACGGCGGTGGGTCCTGACGGTGGACGTCAAAGGACTGTCGCGCAACATCACGCAAAAGCGTTACCTGTCGTTTCAGTTCAACGGGCAGGACGTCACCTTGCCCTACACACTAAGCAACAAGTTCAATGCGACCTTCGTCTGGTCAGTCAAAGGCCCACCGGGGGAGCTCAGCCTAGGGGCTGGCGAGCCCGTGGAGGTCAGCATCGCGGTCCAAGCGGTGCGGGCCACCAAGGTGCGACTCCTCCAAGCCTCCCTGGTTGAGCAGTCACGCAAGACGCTCCTCCCCGGCGGCCTGATCCTGTGCCAGCAGCGGACGGATGCATGCACGGATGAGATCATCGAACTGGGGCCGAATTCCTCCAATCGATTGTGGCTGCGCTCGAGCGCGAATAGCACGATCGTTGGCAAATATGTCGGCACTGTCAGCATCGGCGCCGCCGAGAAGCCGGATGGCGATACATTCAACCTGACAATATATGGCACCACCTTCTGGCGCCAGCTGTCCGGCGTATTGATCATCCTCTTCGGTGTCGTCTGCGCCTGGATCATCACCACCTGGTTCCAGAGCCGAGTCAATCGCGCGCAACTCCTGCTGCCGGCCGCCGCGCTCGCGGATCGGGTACGGCTGCTCCAACAGCGCTTGGGGAGGGCTCCGCCTGAGTCGGTTCCGGCCAATCGAGCCAATACGCAAACCGCGCTGAGCGATCTCGCACAAGGACTGTCCGAACAAGGACTCGATGCTCATAACTATCTACCATCGACGATGCCGAACCCATACAGGGCGATGACGCCGGACATCACCCAGTACAAGCAATTTCTGGATCGAGCCGGGCAGCAGGTCGCTCTGTTCGACATCCTCGTCGACGAGGGCTTCGAAGCAGCGTGGAAGAAACTGCCGTCCGCGCCGAACCCACCGTCAATTGCAGCACTCGCGGCCGCGTGCAGGAACCTCGATGGACTGGCGGCTGCACAGCCGGCGCCTGCGATCAAGGACCTCATAAGCAGCATCCGGACCATCCTTCACCAGCTTGACGTGGAACTTGCGGCGGCGAACAACCGCGCCGCGCCGCCCGGCCTAGCTCCCGACGTCCCTCCCAAAACTCGCTCCTTCGAGCAGCTCTCGATCGAGATTCGCAACCTCAGCGGCCTCACTTGGCTGGTCTTCGGCCTACTCGCAACGGCCGTCGGGACCTACATTCTGATCATCAACAATCTCGGTTTCGGCCTGCCCGGCGATTACTTCACGTGCCTGTTCTGGGGTTTCGGCCTGCCGGTAAGCGGCCAGCAATTGATTCAGTCGACGGTGGGATCAATCGGCACGACGCTTGGCATCACCGTGCCGAAATCGACCTGATCGACGCATACGCGGCGGGCGGGGGCGCCACTTGTCGGCAGCTGAGGGCGAGGATGCGCCCTCGCCAAAGTAGGCGAGAAGCATTTCTGCTCGGTGCACGACGAACCTTTTGGGAGTCGCTGTGGCAGAGGCAGGCGCTCTGGAATGACTCCGAGTAGCCGACGAAGCTTCGCCGCGCAGTCAGAAGGAGGGGATTCATGGCTGAGGTGGAACGTTACATCGTGTTGCCAAAACGGGGATTGCGAGCGGTAACGCCATCAGCGCTGAATGCACTCGTGAGGTTTCCTCGCGTTTTCAGCACCGGCCCATCGACGATGTTTCGGCTCGAAAGTTTCGGAGACGCAGACGTCATGGTGCACGATACGACGGCCGAGGACGGACCCAAGCTCGTCGCAATGGACGCCGAAACCGCAGCGCGCCTCAACGCGACCGATTCCCCGGTCCGCGCCGTCAAGGAGGTCTTCTATCCGCTTCCACAACCCGCGGAGGGCATCCCGAACACTACGCAAGGAGCCGTCGGCGCGGCGGCGACATTCAGTTTCGAGGTCGAGGTCGTGGATGGTTCCTCCGGCACGCGGATCCCCGACGCAACGGTCGTCGCGTTTTCCGACTTTCGGAAACGGATCGGCACGAGGGGCATCACCGGGGCGAACGGACGTATTAGATTGACGCTGGCAGGCCCCATGATCGAGCGTGTCGTCGCCACCCCTGTGCCCGGCAACGGCTACTGGAGCGGTTATCAGGTCAACGTGCCGGCATCAGGGCAGGTGCAAATCCGCGTGCCTCCGTTCAGCATGCCGTACGTGGATGCGGTCCGCCACTATTTTCAGAAGACGACCTTCGTGGCAACGACAGGCGTCACGGTCGGCGCCATAGATACCGGTTGCGGCCCCCATGCCGATCTCAATATCGTCGGCGGCCGCAACACGGTAACCGGTGAGCCGGCGAGCGCGATTAACGACAGCAGCTACCATGGAACTCATGTTGCCGGCTTGATCGGAGCGCGCGGTCTCGCCGCCAACGGAATAAGAGGTATCGCGCCTGGAGTTGATCTTCGTGCGTATCGGGTGTTCGGGACGGGGGGCGGCGCCAGTAACTATGCCATTCTGAAGGCGATGATCTTCGCGGCCGAAGACAAATGCGATATTATCAACCTCAGTCTCGGCGGTGGTCCTGCCAACGAAATCGTCGAGGAATCGATCCTCGATGCTCGCAATCACGGCATGCTGGTCGTAATCGCCGCCGGTAACGACTATCGCTCTGCGGTTTCTTTTCCAGCGGCCTACCCTTTGGCGTCAGCTGTATCGGCGATGGGCTGCGAGGGCACCTATCCGGCAGGCTCTAGCGAGGAACTCCACGCGGTGAAACCACCACAGCCGACGGTAGATCCGAGCGAGTACATCGCTCACTTCTCGAATTTCGGCCCGCAAATCGGCTTTACTGCACCCGGGGTCGGAGCCGTCTCAACCCTGCCCGGCAACCGGATCGGTCCGCTCAGCGGCACGTCTATGGCCGCACCTGTCATTTCAGGTGCTGCCGCCTGCCTTTTGTCGAAAAACCCCACCATATACAGTTTGCCCCGCGATATAATCCGCTCCAAGCAGATCGAGCGTCTGCTGCAGAAAAATTGCGGATCACGCGGCTTCGGCATGGATTATGAGGGCTTCGGGTTACCACAATCGCCCGTGGTGTAAACGAATGCAACGCTATGTATTCCTATACAAGGGAGAGGTCCCCGATACCGCCGACCTTGAGCGCATAGCTGCAACGCCGAGCTTACGGATCATCAATAGGGAAATTAGCCACGCGATGCTGGTCGAGGCGGACGAACGCGTCATCGAGAAGCTGCGGCCTCACCTCTCAGAATGGATCATCTCGCCGGAAGTATTCTACCGCAAGCCCGAGCCCCAATGAGGACTATTCGGAAAACTGATGCCGCAATAAGTCGACCCACCGCCGTCGAGGTGAAGGCTTCGCTGACCGCCTCGCGCCGATTTTGACGGGGAGGACAGATGTTATGGATGACTTGAAATTTCTTCCCTTTTACGAACGGCTGAGTATTCAGCTTCCAGGTTACATTTTCAGCAAGGTAGTTATTTCCGTGCTTCTCGGGCTCGCCTTTCTAGCCGCCCATTACACGAGCATTGAAGACAACATTTTTGAGGATTGGAGTTGGTTCCTTGGTGTGTTGATCAGCACTGCCATGGCCTGTCTGTATTTCGCGACGCATACTCTGCACACGCTGCTTTCAGCCATGGATATCCACCTACGCCCGAATGGTAATCAAGTCCCTATGCGAGCCCTGAACCGCCTGCTTTCCGATCGTAATTTTGTCTTGAGTGGGTTGTTCTTCGGATTATTGAATTGCGTCTTTGGGTATTGCTTCGGACTTCCCTCTTCCAGCGGGCGCGCCGTAGCTACGATCCTCAGTGGATATTTCCTTGTTGGGTTCATTGGTGGCATGGGAGTCTTGGGGATTTACGGTGTCTTCGTCGCCATCAACTCGTTCGCTCAGAAGGCAAAACATTATTTCGACTTCACATCGCCGGATGGTTGTGGCGGAACATTGTTTATTGGCGAGGCGCTGGTGGTATTTAGCTCGGTTACCCTGATCGTTGGAGTTATGATTTCGATCTATATATTTAAGACCAATTGGACAGGGAGTAATACGTGGTCGGTTATTTTGCTCAAGTATTTCTGGATAGTCTTCCCTTATGCGATGTCTTTGTTTGTTTTGATCGCCCCCGCTGTTGCCTTGCATAGTGAGTTGAGGATGTACAAGACCGGACAAGAAGCTTTGCTCAAACGTCGTTTGGCTGAAATTGGCAGGTCGCTTGAAAAAAGGCAGTCGCGGGCGTCTAGTCGGAAGGACTTGCGTGATGACTATGAATTTCGACAGAATGCCCGAAGAGATTTGAGTAAAATGCGGACGTGGCCCTTCAGCATAGGCGCGAGTTCCAGGTACCTGATAGTTTTGGTCGGCAATATCGTTGCATCGTTGAACACTGTTTTTGGGTGGATAGCGAAATCATTGAGGCTCGGTTCGTTATAATAAAGCAGTTAAAATGACCGTTGCGTCCAAGCAGCCTGACGGTCGATAAGCCGCCGCAGCCGGAAGCAGAGAGTTCCAAGACAATCCATTTTGGCAGCGTCGTATTGGCTGCGCGAGCTAATTGAGGCCAGCGCTACTAGCTCGACTTAGATTGCCTAGCCGCCGAGCGCGAAGACTTCTCTACGCCGGCTTCAGCCCCTCACCGAAACATAACCCCGAATTATGTGCGGTTTCGCGCGAAGGCAGGTTACGAAATTCGCGACGAGCCGGTGCAACGCGAAGGCACTGTTGAGGGACCCCACCACCTCAGGTATAGTTAAAAGCTGTTTGCGATCGTGATGCGCGACGACCGCTAGCGACGATCAGAATTGCCGAAGGTCAAGGTCGCGCTATCGGGTTTGCTGAGGAGGTGAATGTGCCGGGGTGGTGGATTCATACGGCAGTAGCACGCAAGGCAATCCGTGAATTGGTCAACCATCCGTCGTTGTTTCCGAGTGGCACAGGTCCCTCAGCACAGACCCTCTACAACATCGCCGCCGACCATCCCGCCTTCGCGTCGGTCGGCGCCATCGGTCCCGATCTTTTCTTTCTCTTACCGGACTTCGCTCCGTCAGGGAGTTCGGTCGCCGGTCGCGACTTCAGCACTCTTCTTTTCGGCGCCGCTCATGCCGTCAAGAGCGCTTACGATGCGATCGATCCGCTTATCGCGAATTACGCCGATCAGATCGCGCCAATCCAGCAAAACGGCGCCGCGCTCCTCAACGCCGCCACCGGCGGACTTGCGCTAAGCATAGCTCAGACGGCGCAATTGGCCTCCTCGGTGATACGCGACCAGTTTCTAATGATCGTCGCGTCCCAATATGATGTCTGGGGGATTCTGGGCAGCGGCGTTCCCAAAGGCTACGACGAGAAGGTTTTTTATTGGAGCGATATCCTTCACTATCGCAAGACCTACGAATTCGCCCGAGGCATGTGGCAGCGGGCCGTCCAGCTTGGTGACGACCGTTTCAAGGCCTATGCGATCGGTTGGATGACCCATCTGGCCGCTGACGTCACCGGTCATGCGATGGTGAACGAAAAGTGCGGCGGCCCCTATCGTCTCCACTGGCAGCGTCACCACTGCTGCGAGAATCACTTCGACGGCGACGTCTATCAGGCCGAATATGCTTCGCATGTCTATTACCAGGACATAGCTCGCTCGGCGATGCATCTTTGGTTGGCGTTTGATCCCGCCAAGACCAATGGCTCCGCCTTTAATTTCCTAGCAACAGCCGACGACCGCCCCGCGTACGCCCTGGGCGATGACGCGGCGGCCTTCGTAGACCGGCGCGAGAAATGGGACGTCGACTCCGACATGCCCCCCGATCTGGCCCAATTCATCCATGACTCACTCGTGGACGTTTACTCGACGACCAATCCAACCACCGGCCAATGGGCCAACCATCCCACGATCCTCAATGCCCTCAATGTCGGCAATACTAACGGATTCCCGAGCAAGGACGACATCATTGTCACCTACTGGTGGCTTTATAAATACGTGAAAATCACCACCACTGATTACTATCGCTTCCGGCCGCCTGAGCCGCCGACAGTCTTTTCGTTTGCGCCCTTCCCGTCACCGCCGAACCCCCCCGCCACGCCAGTGGCCGGTGGCGGCGGCCCGTCAAACACCCTGCCTCACTGGCTGGACCTGAGCTTTCATATTTTCGAATGGATGATGTATTGCGCGCAGGTAATCGAATGGTTCGTCGCCAATCTGCTCAACCTTTTTACCGGACCAGCCACTTGGCTCCTGCGGGAAGCGGTCTACGAATTCGTTCAGATCCCTCTCTACAATCTCGAAATGTCGTTTCACTATTACCTTTCGCTGATCGGGTATGTGCATCCGCTCAATCAGGAGATTGCTCCTCCACTCACCACCCTCGGCGTCGGCTTCACAGACATGTGGCACGAATTGGAGGCGGCGCTGGCCTCGGTCACCGGCGGATTGGGCGCTCCGCCCTCCGGCATGGAGGCGTCGGGATGTGACCACAGCCAACCGCCTGTCGACGTCGTCACCGATCCGCCCGCAGTGGTCTCGGTGACGCTCGCCATCGTTTCCGTTGTGAGTGGCATGCCGTGCGGAGAGCAGGAAGCGCCGAGCGAGTTCACGCGGCCCTATCTCTTCCCTGAGAAGGACTTGCAACAGCATGCGGTCGGCAAGGAAACACCGCTTACGGTCGCGAGCCCTTACGTGGCGGGCCAAGATGCTAACGCGCTGATGGGCAACACGCCGTGCAATGCTTCTGTACGACAGGCGCTTGAATCCGCACCCAACGAATCGGCCACGATGGCTATCGTCAACGCCGCGATGGGGCCCTCCGCGATCAACAAATCCCATCTCGGTGACCCCGCCGAGTATTCCGCGACCGTAATTTCCGCTCTGACGCGAACCAATGTTAGTGCCATCTCCAACTTCAATCTCGATGCTGACCGCGGCTACGGCTATCTCTGCTGGGATTGGGTCCGCGCTGCAGACCGACCGGCAATTCCCAAGCACCGTGACAAAACGCCGGTGTTCCCGGCAGCCGACCGTCGGCCTTACCGGGCGCCACTCGACCCAGGTTTCGGCTGGTGCGCTAACGATTTGGAACCGCCAGGCACGCCGAGTTCTCCTGCACCCCAAATGCACTTTCCGCAGTCGAACAGCAATCCTCCGGTAAAGATCCGTTACATCGACAGAGAGCCTAAATAATGACAACGCCGAAAAAACATCCGAGTGCAGGGCAGTACATCCACGACCGCCTGGCCAAAGAGCATCCGCCGCAAAACAAACTTTTCGACAAAGCGGATAGCGATGCCAAAATGATCGAGGCAGAGCGTTTTGCCGCATTGAAACGGTACATCGAGAAGCACGGCACACCCAAACCTGACCCGATATTAGGGCCGTTCCAACCCTTTCTGTTGATCCGCAGTCAGACGGGCGATCACGGGGGGCGACCGCTGTCGATCCCGACCACCAGCACGCCGACGGAGTTCTTTGAAACCACGCCGGATATCTGGGCAGTCCAAGGTGATCCTACGCAGACGCCAGCGATACCGCCCGGACCAGGCGGCCCCAATTTACATGTCAGATCTCAATATACGTTCTATGCGCACGTCTGGAATCTTGGACGCGCTCCCGTGGGCGGAGTCCACGTCGAGTTCTGGGTTTTCGAAGACCACGTCCCGACCAATCCGGCGCTCGATCCTACCAAGGCACAACGCCTTGGCATGGTGCGAGTCGATCTCGCGCCGCGCGCCTCGCCGGACTGTCACCGCCTCGTCAAGTGCCCCGCCGCGTGGACCATCCCCTCTCGGGGCGGGGGCGGCATCACCGCCTCCACCCCACAGCCAGTGGCTGTCGTACAGGTATCCGGCCTCGGTGATTCCATAACAGCGGCGTGGGATCCTCTTCTTGACCGCCATGTCGCCCGGCGCGATTTCACGTATTTCGGGCTTCGCTGAGTCACGGAAGAAAAAATCTCGGTAATGGCTCACGATGGAACACGTTGCCTTTCTGGGGCCGGTGAAACGTCAAACGCTGTTGAGAAACGTCCGGAGGACTGGTACAATTACCAGTTGTTTTGTGGTCGGTGATGCAGTGGGCGAGCGACTCAATAGAGCGCGCTAGAAGAATCCCAATCACTGTCCCAATGTCTGGCCGGGGGGCGTTGTGGCGAGTGTTGTGCTTGGATTGCAAGGCGGGATCGCGCGCGGTCCCGAGCCGACCTTTGACGGTCAGCCCATGCAGCCGGGCATCCACCTGCGCTGGAGCTTCTTGCCGGAGCTCGGCTTTCCGCCCGGCGCCTTTTGGCTCTGCCGGCGCGTAGTCAAGAAACGCGGCCAGCGAGTTCCGCCGCCCTCCCGCGTCGTCGCTGCGACCAAGCAAGAAGTTCAGCTAGCGGTTTCTGCGCTCCCCGGCGAAAATCGCTGGCAAGCGACGATGCCCGCGCCCTGTCAGAGCGTCACGCTCGCCGGCCGCGCGGGAAAGGGTTGCCGCGAGCTGATCATCGAAACGTTCGGCCGCAACGCCAAGGGCGTGCTGGTGGTGACGAGCCGCCGCGCGATCCCGATCGAAGGCGACTGCTTTCGCGTCACGGTGAAGGCCGCGGAAATTTCCTGCGTGCGCGTCGCCGGCGCAGGCAGCGTTGACGAATGCGGCGGCACCGTCGAGCCGCCGCCCGGATGCGGCGATGGTGGCGGCGAGGAGCCCGGCGACCCATGGGGCGACCCGCCGAAGGGCGACGGGCCGCCCGGCTGGGGCAAGCCCGGCGAAAACGGCTGGCAATGCTGGACCGTGCCGTTTACGTTGCCGGTCACCCATCGACATTGGCCGCCGCGCTACTACAAGGCCCCCGATCCCTTCACCACATCCGTGAACGCGGTCGCGCAGTACGACATCGCCGAAGCGGCCCACCGCCTCGGCTCGTTGCAGCTCGCGGCCGCGCTCACGCCGGCCGAGCAGCACGCGGCACTAACGGAGCTGCAGTGGGAACTCGTCCGGCTGGTGGAGAATTTTTCCGGCGTGCTGTTGCCGGACGTCGCGATCGAAGGCGCGACGCCCGGAAGCAATGCGCCGCAGCTCAGTATCAGCGTTATGCAGCAGTTGCTGATGCTGGCGCTCGACCCCTATTTCGCGCGCGTGCTCGGGCTCTATTTCGTCGACACCGACATTCAGCCCGGCGTCGACTACGAATACTGCATCACCGGCTATTGGAAAAACACGCCGTGTCAGGTGCAGAAGCTCTTTCCCGGGCTCGCGCCGGCGGCCCCGCTCGCACGTGGAGCCGCCGCCTTCGCCGGCATGAAGATCAATACCAATAGCGGCTCGACGATGTGGCGCTGGCTGCGCGACGACGGCCAGGGAAATTACCTCGGCAAGACCGATCCCGGCGCGCCCGGCACCACCGCCACCGTGATGGCGACCGCAATCAGCGGAATGGCGGCGGCCGCGCAGCCCAGGGCCATGCTGGCAGCGGTCACCACCGGCATCGGCTTTTTCTTTCTCACGCCGCCCCCATCCGTCCGCATCAAACTGCCGCGCGGCGCTATGCGCGTCGATGTGCGCGTGGCCGGACGCGGAACCGTAAGCGGCATTGCCAGCAATGCCGTCGTCGCGACCGCGGGCTTCAACACGAGCCAACTCACGACGGTGACCGTGAATGCGGCAAATCCCGATACGCCGCTCGACACGATCGATGTGACCGGCTTTGCCGCCCTGGTGCCGCTGAACGCGGTGATCGTGGCGGAGATCGATCTTCATCCGCTGGCGCCCGATGCGATCGGCACGCGCTACGCGCGGCTGTACGCGCCGAAGCAACTGGTTCAGCTTCCCGCTGAACCCAAACCGTCCTCGAGCTTCCGCCATCGCCAGGCAGAAGTAGAAGAACCCACGCTCGATTTCGTGCCGCGCAGCCTCTACGAAATCGAGTGGTCGGCGCCGCCGGCCGCCGCCGGATCCGGCGATCCGGTCAACGATCCTTACAGCCTGCCGCCGCCGACGAAACCCGTCGGGTTCGTCGCCGAGCGCCGCGATTCCGCCAAGCCGAGCATCACGCAGCGCCTGGACAAGCGGATCGTGACCGCCAGCCAGGCAAAGCCGCCATGGCCGAAGGTGCCGACCTCATATGTCTACCGCTTCACGGACGCGGGATTGCTCGACCCGGCCGGCGGCTGGAGTCATCGCGTCGCGGCCTTCGACCTCTTCGGCGCGCTCGGAAAATGGAGCCCGTGGACCGCGCCAAGGGGCGTAGAGAAGATTGCCGCGGCTCCAACCACCTTGCGTATCGTTGATTTCGACAATAGCGCGGCGGGCGGCGGAGCCGCGGCGGCGAACAGCTCATCGTGGGACGGCGGCGAACTGACCGCGGCGGTCAATTGGTCGGGGGCGTCGTTCTTGATGTACCCGGACATAAAGACCGCCCGCGCAACCGTAGCGGCGGTGGATCTCGCGACGGGCGCCGTCGGCGCAACGCTCGCCACCGCCGATATCGCGCTCCCGGTGCGCAAGGCGAGCAAACTTAAAGTCGCTTCGGTGACCGTCGCGCCGGTCGCCGACAACGCGAGCTTGGTCAAGATCAGGACGAGCCTGGTCACGATAAAGACCACACCTGACCTACCCGACCTCGGCCCGCGCGATCCGGCAGCCGTGCTGGTGCTGATGCTGCCCGATGGCGCGCAGGAGCGCTTCGTGGTGCGGCCGCAGAACGCGGAAGTGCAGCTGCACGTCGGGGACAACGCGCTGATCGTCACCGCAGCCGCGCAGTTTGTGAACCAGACCGCTTACCTCGTGCAAGGGTGGGGCACCAAGATTGCCACCGCCGTGCCGCTGCACATTCCGGTCACAGAGAGGACCGCGCGAGGGCAAATCTCGGTGAAGGGATCGACGCTTGTTCCCTTCGATCCCAACGAACAGATCGTCGATCCGAACGGCATCAATGCCGCCCGGCCCGAGCCTAGCTCGGCCGTGCTGAAGTTCACCGGTGCGCAGCGACTGGTGCCGCCGACGCCGCCGACCCCGACGCATGAGGTGCATCACGTCTATTACGACCCGGCGGATTTCAACGGCCGCGCCGGCAAGACGCTGCCGTTCGTCGCCGCGTCCGGCACCGGCATCGGCGGCTATTTCCTGATGCGCGCACCCATGCAGTCGCTCATGCTGGCCGACTTCAAACGCCGCAACGGCCTGCACAATGCGGCGGACCTCGCCCCGGAGGTGGACGATTCTCCGGGCGTCTTCCGCGACGACCTGCGATCCTGGATTCAGGACCAGCTGCCCAACTGGCTCGCCGCCTACAACCAGCGTGCCGTCAAGAACTTCACGCTCGGCAACGCGCTCGAGGATGCCGACGCGCAACGCTCGTTCATGGAGCATTTCTACGGCGGCCTGCTCGACGAGGAGCTGCGCGCGCTCGCCGACATGCCCGAGAACCGCATGGCATTCGGGCGCGCCAACAGCAAGCCACTCGCTGCCAACGGTGCGCAGGTATTCGATGCCGTGGACGGTACCGGGTTCGGGCGCAACGTCTACAAGTTCGCGAGCGTGAATGCGGCGGGTAGCCAGAGCGACCCCAGCGGCTCGATCGGACCCTACTACACCCGCATCGTCACGCCGCCGCGGCCGCCGGTGCTCTACAAGCTGCAGCCGACGGAACAGGCAATCGTGGTCGCCTGGACGCTCGACGCCAATCCCGATGTCGCGGGCTACCTCATCTATCGCGCGGCAAGCGTCGACGATCTGAAGGACCTTCGCTATTTCGGCCCGGATCCGGCGCATCCCTCGCCGCCGGCAAGCCTCGCCTCCGTCAGCTATACGCCCATCGAAACGCCATGCCTCGCGCTTGGCGGCGGATCGATCGATCCGCGCATCGTCGGCTTCGTGCCCGACCCGCGGCTTTGCGCCCGCGATTATGACGGGAGCGACATGGGCGAGGTCGCGCTGCCGCAGGGCCCCGTCCCCGACGCAGTCAACGGCGTCTACCGGCTCGCCGAGTTCAACGCCGCGAACCCGCCGCTCAGCCAGCCGCAAGCCTTCAACTACTGGACCCCGCCGGCAACCGGCGGCATCGCCCAACTCGTCACCGACAGCCCGATCCGCTCGCGGCTCACCGGATTGCGCATCGGTCTCGGACGCGGCGTCCCCGTCGTTGTGGTCGCCACCTGGCAGGGCGAGGTCAAGGTGCTCGGACAGGTGCCGGTGCGGCGCGCAGGCTTCGTCGACGGCGCCTTCGCGAGCGGCGGCCCGATGGATGCCAACGCGATTGCGGGCGCGAACCCGCCGAGCACGGCCGCGACGAACGCCTACGCCGTCGTTGCCGTCGACATCTACGGAAACGTCTCGAAACCCTCGACCATCTTCGCAGCCCAGATGCTCGCCAAGGCGTCCGGGTCGTAACGGAGGAACCAGCCCATGGCCGCCGATCCACTTCAGCCAGTCATCGATGCCCTTAAGAAAGTAGCTAAACCGAATCCGGAGAACATCAGCGCGACTCCGGAAAATCCGAGCCTTTGGGTGGGGCAGTCGGCAACAGAAGTCACGAGTCCTGTCGATTTTCTCTCAATCATCGGCGGCCTCATGGTCGCGCTCTACGGCGCTTCGACCGACATGAACAACGTCGGCAAAGCCATCGGCAAAGCGCTTGATGAAGTGGTCAAAGTCGCGAATGAGCTTGCCAAGCAACTGGCTTCCATCTCCGCCAACGATGTCGATTCGGCCATGGACGCGCTGAAACAAGCGTTGGCGATGGCCCAGACGATATTACCGGGGGACAGCACCACAGTGCTCGATTCTGCCAGCAAGCTCTTTCAGCAGATTCACGATCTGATCGCGGCGATTGGCACCCAAAAGGCGGCGGCCGAGTTGGCACAACTCGCCCAGGTGCTGAAGCTGATCAGGTCGAAGATCGCGCTCTAGCGCGCGTATTGCAGGCATCCTATGGCCAACGTCGCTGCCCTGTCAGGAACGCTCCTCGCCCATCTCGGCGCGCAGGCGCTGCAGGCGGCCGCCGATCAGACCCTCGGCGCTGGCGTACTGACGGTCGGATTCGACAACTCGGCGCTCTCGGTGGGCGTGAAGCTCAGCAGCGGGCAGAAGGTCAACATCGACGGCCTCACCATCGGCGACCAGGGTCTAGCCGGCCGGCTGTACATCGAAGGCCTCGACGTCGATCCGTTGTCGACGTCGCTCTTCGACGGCTTCGACGTGGCGCTCACGGCCTTCGACATCACCTGGGCGAACGGCGGCATCGCCGCGAGCCACATCGGCGGGCTGCTCACGCTTCCCTTCTTCACCGACAACGGCAATCCGAAGCCGATCGACATCGAAATCGGATTCAAATCGGACGGCACCGTCTCGATCTCGCTCGCCGCGGTTCATACCGCGAACCCCACCACCCCCGATGGGCTGGTGAGCCTGGATTACCGCATCGGCGGGATTGTGGACCTCAACCTTGACGTCGCCTCGCTCGAGATCGACCGCGCGCCCGACGGGGCCTGGCGCATCCTGCTGTCCGGAGCCCTCGGCATCACCAGCGAGGGCCTTGCTTGGCCGAGCTTCGAGCTGCGCGGCCTCGGCATCGACAGCAAGGGCCATGTCACGGTGGACGGCGGCTGGATCAACCTTCCGCACCAGATGGCCCTCGATTTCCACGGCTTCCACGTCGCCCTGCAAAAGATCGGCTTCGGCCAGGACAGCTCGGGACGGTGGATCGGCTTCAGCGGCGATATCTATCTGGTCGAGGGCATGAAGCTCGGCGGGTCGGTGCGTGGGCTGCGCATCAATCTCGATACCGGCGCGCTCTCCTTCGACGGCGTCGAAATCGCGTTCGAGATCCCGGATGTGCTCAGCTTCGACGGCGAGATCAATCACATTCATGTCGACGCCACGAAACCCGCGGACCTCGCCTCCGTCGGTCTGCTGCCGAGCATTTATGAGTACATTCCGCCGCCGGGAAGCGGTCCGAAGAAGGTGGACGTCTTCGCCGGCCAGATAAAACTGAACATCGAGTCGATCAAGCTCGAGGTCGATGCGAACTTCATCGTCGGCCATTTCGGCGGGCAGTCGGTTTTCTTCCTCGACGTCGCCGCGGATCTGCCCGTCGGCATACCGATCTTCACCGACATTTCGCTTTACGGCTTGCGCGGCTTGGTCGCCACTGGGCTGCAACCGAATCCCTCCAGCCAGGGCAAGACCTGGTGGGAGTGGTACAAATATTCGGCCGACTACTCGAACGACCAGAGTTACGACGCCGAAGACTTCAACAAGTGGATGGTTCCACACGCCGGCGCGTTCGCGATCGGCGCCGGCGCCGTCATCGGCACCAGCGCCGACGACGGCTATACGGTCTCGGCGGCGATCACGCTCGTCCTCATGCTGCCCGGGCCGGTCATTTCCCTTATCGGCAAGGCCAACATCCTGCAAAAACGCATCGGCAGCGCGGCCGAGCAAACCAACTTCGAGGCGATGGCCACCTTCGACGGCCACGCCGGCACGTTCGACCTCGTCATCGAGGCCCAGTACAAGATTCCCGTCGTCCTCGACATCGAAGGCACCGCCGAGCTCTTCGTCGACGCCATCAAACGCGAATGGTTCTTCGCCCTCGGCAAGCCGCCGCACGACAAGCGGGTGAAGGCGCGCATCTTCGACCTGTTCGAGAGCGACGCCTATTTCGTCGTCGACAACAAGGGCCTCATCACCGGAACCTGGACCGGTTACAGCGGCCACTGGAGCTTTGGCCCGCTCTCGGTCAGCCTCGAGGCGTATCTCGCCACGTTGGCGGCAATCCAATGGTCGCCGTTGCAGATCGCGGGCGGCGTCGAGCTGCACGGCGACATACAGCTGCGCGCGTTCGGCATCGGCCTCGGCATCACCGCCGACGCGTTGCTCGAAGGCTGCGCGCCGCATCCGTTCTGGGTGCACGGCGAAATCTCCGTCGAGCTGAAGACGCCGTGGCCGCTCCCCGATGTGAGCGCCACCGTGTCGCTGACCTGGGGCGGTGACGACGGTACCGTCCCGCCGGCACCTCTGGCGTTGAACCACCTCGACGTCACCATGGACGATCACATCGACGCCGCCGCCATGCCGTCGAGCGAGCGGTACATGCTCCTCGCCCATCGCCCGGGCGGCCCGTGGCCGGATTTGCCGCTTCTTTACGATAAGCCCGACAAGCCGGGCATCCTCGACCTATCGCCGTCGGACGCCGTGTGGACGAGCCGCGTCGGCTCGCCGGTGCCTGATCTTCACCCCAACAACACGAGCACTGCGCAGCTCGCGCCGGTGGTCCCGCAGGATGCCCACTTCACCTTCACGTTTGCGCACCCGGCGATCGACCAGGCGCACTTCATCGCGGCCAAGAACGAGAGCGACCTGCCGGCGGACTACGAGAGCGTTCCTGCTCCACCACCGCCGTCGATCATCGAGCGGGACGATATGTCCAGCCTCAATCCCAATCCGCCGGTGCCGCAATGGGCCTTCCGCCATTCGCTGATCGAGGTGGTGCTCTATGAGTGGAGCGGATCGTCGTGGAATAAAGTGTGCTCGTTCCCGCCGCCGTCGAATCCATCGCCGGCGATCGGCTTGACCCAGCTCGACGGCGTTTGGCTCGACCAGGGGAATCCGGACCAGGTTCAGACCCAGCTAAAAGTTTTCCCCTGGCGGCTCTTGCCCGGCCAGCCTTGGTCGGCGCAGTGGAACGCGGCCTCGACGCCGAAGAACCGCAGCGGCGACTTCGACGACCAAGACCTGCACTTCTTGCTCGGGGATCACACGGCGGAGATCACGTCGCCGATCAATTCCGGGCTTCCGGGGGGCCTGCAGTTCGAGGTGCAGAAGTTCCCGAAGCCGTTCTCGATCCGCATCCGCTTCCCGTCGAAAATCCAGCTCGCCTCCATCACAGCCGTCGACTACGTGGTTGAGGGCGAGTTCATCAACACCAACGCGCCGGCATGGCTCGGTGACGGCAAGGTGCTAACGACGACCTCCCAGACGCAGCAGCCGAACGGGTCGTGGATGCAGCACTTCCCCACCACTGCGCCGGTGATCTCCGAACTCGAAATCACGCCGAGCGGGACGCTTCTGCTTTACGCCATCGCCTACAACTCGCCCAACATTCCCATGGCGATTCTGCCGGACCCGCGCGCGCTCTACGCGCTGAAGACGGTCACCAAGATCAAGGCTGGCCGCGCCAGTGGCGGGATCCCCAGCTACAGCGACGTCGCCAACGGCCATCCGATCATCGAATTCGCGTACTTCCAGACGGCCGCAGGTCCGGGAACAGGAATTGTCGGCCAGCCACCGCCGAACGCGCCGCCCAAGCCGTCGGCACCCGCGCCCTTCCCCAAGCTTTCGCTGAATTGCGGCGAGCTGCAGCAGCCGGCCGCGGCTTTCCCGCGCGGCTCGCTCTCGGATCTTCGCACCTACACCGAATGGTCGTGGCCGGAGGACGGCGCGATCGCCGCCTATTATGGCTATGACGTCAACGTCGAATTCGAAGAGACCTACGTCAACGCGCTCTATACCGCCTTCTCCAACGGCTCGGTCGCGGACGCGCTGCACTTCCGTTGCTTCGACCGCAACCAAAACCACACGCTGCTATGGCCGATCGCGATTCACGTACCCTCGATCCCGCCACAGAGCGCCCTCGTGGCAACCGAGGTCACCGCGCCCATTCCAGCTCCCATCACCGAAAAGCCGAAGAAGCCGATCCGCGTCGTTGACCTGCCGGTGACGGCTACGCTCGGGGGCACAGTTATATCGGACACCCCCTCGGCAGTTCCCAAAATGCAGGGCGCAACCAAAACCTCGCGCCGCGCCCGCGTGGTCGATGCCCTCGCACAGCGCGCAAGCCTCGCACGCAACCTCGACGTATGGCCGGGCGCGGATCCGCTTCTCGCGCCGCCGACCGCGGTATTGCGGAACGCGCAGAACGCCCTTGTCGCCCGCAACGTCGAATGGCAAATCCAACAGATGGATCCGGCGCTTGCGGCCTGGCTGCTGCATCAGTTGCAGGAAGAGCACGACGCCGCGGAAGCGCGCGCGTTGTGGTTCAAGCCGCTCCTGCCGCTCACCCGCTACACCCTCGACGTGGTCGCCGGTCCGTTCTACCGCTCACGACAAGAATGGGCGCCGGTCGTGGGCGGCACCGAGGGAACGCTTGCCGCGATCTACATGGCGACCGATGCGACCGGCGTCTTGAATGCGCTCAAGGCCTATCTCGCCTACGAGGACGCCCTCACCACGCTGGAGCGTGTTCAGTTCACGACGTCGCGCTACGCCACCTTCACGGCACAGATGCAAAACGTCGCGAACCAACTCGCCAACCTGCCGGGCACGACACCCATCCGCCATTACGCGGCCCCCACCGATCCAGCAACATGGATCGCCAACGCTGCGAACGACGGCGGCCGTCCCGCCGCTGAACAGGCCTACGAGCACGCCCGCAACACGCTTGCCACCGTTGTCGCGAGCTTCGATCCGCTGGACGACGAGCGCCGCGCGGACGGCAAGCCTGCGTCCTCTGGCAAGGCCGCTCTCGTCGAAAAGCGCGCGGCAACGGCGGCCGCCTGGCAGGCGTTTTTCGACGCGACCGTGCGTTCGTTCGACGGGCTGATCGCCGCCCTCGGCCGGCTGGAACTCCAGAGCCGCGCCAAGCCCGTTCCTGTTCTTGACACCGAGTTGACCCTCTTCACCGCCGGCGGCGGCTCTCGCATTCGCGCGCTGCTTCTGGAAAGCCCTGAGCCTTTGCCATGGCGGCGCATCCGCAAATCGATCGCCTTGACGCCGGGCAGCAAGGCGGGTGGGCTGCAAGGCATCGTCGTGCTCTGGAACGGCGACGGCACACGCGGCCTGATCGTTCTCAAGGGCACCGCGCACGGGCGCTATGATTTCAGCGTTGCTTTTCAGGGCAACATCGGCGCCGAGGCGCCCTCGATCACCCGTGGCGCAAAGCCGGTGACGGAACTCGTCGAAGTCGGTTCGATCGTACTCGGGCCGAGTCGCATGATCTTTGATGTGCCGACACGTGCAGCCGACTCCGTGCGCGAATCCGTACCAGCGGTCGAAGTCCCTGCGCGTCCCGCCACGCGAACTCGTACCAGCCGACGCGGAGCGAAAAAGCGGAAAGTTACTCGAAAACGTTGATTGAAGTACTTGTTCTTAGGGCAAGCCTTATCCACCATCTGGGCGCGATAACAAGACGCCGTCCGCGCGTACTACGATAACTAGGAATTATCGACCGCCCGGCTGTTGATCAGGCGCTTCGCTGGAGCCAACCCCTGACAATTTATCGTCGGCACATCCGCGTTGACGGGCCGCGCATGGAATCGCGCGGTCCTAGCATGGCTCACCCGCACCCTGTTGCGACTTCGGCTCGGAACGCGTCCACAATCGTCGCTTGATCAAGATCGGGGCGTCCGAAAGGTTTGGCCTCGACAGGTCAGGTGTGTGAAACGTTGCGGCAGTGGTCCGTTTGCGTATGTGTCGAAACGAAAGGGCATCCTGGCACAATACAACTTGCAACCACGTGAAGTTGAGTCGATGATTGTCTAATGCGATACAGTTAGCCGATATTTTTTGGAGATTTTGCCTATGAATAAACGGCTTGCAGCAACCGAACGAGCCACCCTATTCAACACCTTGTGGACTTCCATTCTCGAGAGCATCGGTTACGTGATTGTTGTCGCACTATGCATCGCGGGAGGCTTTGTTGCTTACTCGACGCGGCTGCACTCTGGTGGGTTAGAAAAATATTTGCTGACCGTTTTGAGCCGCCTCTCTTCCTCCGAGGTTATTTTGGCGGCGCTTGGGGTTCTGGTTTACTTTCTCGCTTATTTCTTTTTCCGCGCCGTGCTTCTGGACCGGCCGATGGACCGCAGCGACATTGCACTGCCACTGGTGTTCTGTGCTATTGCATTTATTTTTCTCGGATCCGGTATTATTGCGGTTTTTTTGCTTAAAGAAATGGGTGCGGCGATTGGCCTAGTCGGTGCCACAGTGGGCCCACCTACCTTAATGTTTATACTAACGCTTTTCCTCGAACGAAATAAAAAGCGGCGCTTGTCTGAGCAGGCTCATCGCTTCGTCCCCAAGATTTTCTATCCTGCATTCGCGACCTGCTTTCTTTCATTCTGTTTGGGATGGATTCTGTTTCGCCCCTCCAACTATGATTTGGTCATTTTTTATGGTTGTTCGGTGGTTATAGCTGTGCTGGCGCTAGCCACCATCTCATGGCGAGCGCGGACGCCTGTTTTGGTAGCCCTCTTATTTGTTGCCACCATTTTCGCTACTTATGTGATTTCAATCCGCTACAAACACGAGTTCGGAATCGGGCTTCTAATCGCTCTCCTTTGGACTTTCTCTCTTGGTTTTGCGGAGGTCGCAAAGCGGCCCAGCCTTCTGAGCCACGGCCAGGCAATAGCGGCGGAAGGAGAGTCTGTGAACTACTATGTGGCTGGAGCTAACTGGTCTTCGATCGTTTTTCTAAACTTGCTTTTGTTTATGCCGCTTTTGATTCTAAATAACGCAATTTATCTCGTCTTTTTCCTCGTCGTAACGTCGATCATCTTGTGGCATGTGTTGCCCGACAAGACGTCCAACCAAGCCAAATGGGTAGCGCTATCGATTGGATACTTACTGCCGCTAGGGCTAATTGCCCTAATGATCATCGACGAATCAATTCAGTTTGACGCCGAGAAAATTGAAAGCTGGAATCTCAGCCACCAGACCGACCGATTGATTACGTTACTTGGGGTGTTCTTGACCATTGTTTTTGTTCTGTACCCGGAAGATTTCAAAGACTTCGCGCGCAAAATAGGACATTTTCAACCGTACTTGTCTCGACGCAATTGTCTACTATTCGCAGTGTTTGTTATTGCGGTGCAAGGCGTATTTGTTACATTTATGTTTTCTGTAATGTTGGCTGTTGAATATAGTATCTCTGCAGCTCTTCAGGTTCGAGTCGACAAAGTTCTCATTATCTTAATTGTCGAATTGCTATTCATACTCTTGCTTTTGTTCCTCGCCAGTGACGAGCCGGGTTCGTTCGGCCGTGAGCCCACACGTAATGCTACTGCGTCCCGCGGGCGTAATAAGTCAGCAAAGAAGAAGATGTCGGATCTTATTGCACATACAGCAAGTTTGACTCGACCGACGACGTCTTCGATCGCAGGGTTGTTGTCTGTTGCGTTTGCGCTTCGCGCAGGGCGTACGGACTTGTTGCCGATAGTTCAAACGTTCGCAGCCGTTACCTTCCTGTGCATGTTCGGATTTGTGGTAAATGATATTTTTGATCGGGAGAAAGACCTCCAGGCTGGACGCCTAGATAAGCCTATCGCCTTGGGCCAAATCTCCACAAGACGTGCGGCTTCTCTCGCGACCGCTTTGGCGCTTTCGTCATTGCTGACGGGCTTCTCCTTAAGTCCTACGGTGTTTGCAATAACGGCCATCGCGCTAGCTTTGCTGCTGTTCTACTCCACGTTCTCTCGCCAGTTTCCAAAATTGAAAGGATTTTACACGGGTGTGCTCTGTTGTCTGCCCGTGTTGCTCGGTGTTGACGACAACCCCTTGCAAATTAATATGGGAATCTTCTTCACAATCATTATTTTTATTTTTGGCCGTGAAATCGTAATAGACGCCACTGATATCGTGCATGATAGCCAATCCGATCATGCGACAATCGCGCTAGTTGTCGGCAAAGACGCAGCGCTGTTGCTCGGTTGGATCATCATGAGTGCGGGTATAATGGTGCTGACTATCAGCCAAGCGATGGGAATGGGCACGCTCTTGGCGATTGCCTCGCTAGTTTCATTGGTTGCTTTTTGGATTATGTATGGCCGGTATAACGCGACAAAGTTAGTTTCTTTTTCTCGCGTGACAATGCTACTCGTTATTGGGGCCATGCTACTGAGCAAATGAATGAAGTCGCGATTCATACCACCGGCAGTGCTCCTTCTTTCCATTCTGTCTCTTTGGATCTTGGAAGTTTTCGGCGTCCTTCCGAGCGTTAACAGCCTCGTGGACACCGTTTCCAGCTGGATTAGCCAACGCGGCTACATTGCCGTAGCAGGCGTGGCCCTGCTCGAGAACCTTGTCGGTTTTGGTTCGTATTTTCCGGGCTCAATTCCCCTGCTTGGAGTCATGGCAACGACGGCCGGACGCCCCAGCGACGCACTCGCTACCTTCTTGTCGATCTATTCGGGGCAAGTCAGTGGACTAGTAATCAGTTACTGCCTCGGATTTGTCGGGTTTGGGCGTGCAGTGCGTGCAAGTCACCTTGAGGGTTCCGCCCCGTCACGGATTGCCGGTCTGGTCTTGTTGTTTGGGCACCCACATAGTGCTGCGGCTACGGCTTACCTATTGGGTTCGAAGCGGTTCGGGTTCGAGGCCATTGTCCTGATCGTTAGTGCGTGCTTCGTCTGGAGCGGGTTTTGGGCGGCGCTGATGTATTTTGGTCTCGGACCCATATTCAGAGAGATTGGGTGGGACTATCTCGGTGTTGGGTTTGCAATTGGATGGATCGGTTTCGAATATGCTTCGTATCTGAAGCATCGTCGGTCGAAAAGTCCTCGTTCAACTGACCATTAGATATTTCTGATCGGTTGAAGCCAAGCCACGCTACTCCGGTGTGTCCCGCGGGATATCAAGAGCCCGCAGCTTCATTGTTACGTCGGTGCGTCGACGGCGATACCTGCCAGCACGAGCGCCCAGTCGACCGTCGTGGACGAGCCGCGCTGTCGCCTGTTCGATCTTGTCTTGAAGGCAACGCAGAAACGATGCCCGATCGAGACCTGGGGGTATCGGGTCTAGAATGCGGACTCGAATTGTTCCCCGCTGAAAAAACCAGCTACGCCTCGGCCAATACAGTCCTGAATTTAGCGCGACGGGGACACAGGGTAGACGCAGGTTTTCATAGAGACGTGAGATACCGTTCTTATAGGCTGGGTCCGCATCGGGTGGACGCCGCGTTCCTTCGGGAAAGATTACAATTTGGCGACCTAATTTGGCTTGAATTTTGGCGCGCTCAACCATAGCTGCCAATGCTGGCGACCCCGCTCCCCGTCGAACTGGGATCATTTGGCCTTTCAATAAATACCATCCGCCGATGGGAAGCCACATCAACTCTCGCTTCAGCACGAACGTCGGGTCGCGAAAAAGCGGAACGAGGGCGTAGGCTTCCCACGCTGATTGATGTTTAGAGGCAACTAAGAGGGGGCCTGGTGGAATGCGCTCAGCACCATCGATCTGGAAGTCGATCCCGCAAATTGCGCGGAGCAGCCAATGATTAAATCGTATCCAAGAATGCACCACCATCCAGAACATACCTCGCGGCATGGCGAGAACCGGTAGACACAGCAGCATGTGAAGGGCGGTATTAAGAACGAAGCAGGTTTTGAAGATCAGCGTGCGCAGGAAAATAATGGCTCGACCGGTGGCGGCGCGTAGGGTGTGCATAGAGTGCACCAATCGCATGCTATCACCGCGGAGCGCCAACGAAATACGCTTATTGATTTGAGTCAATGATGCTGCTCCGATCTACCAGGGATTGTATCATCATAAGACAGTGAGAGTCGGGATTTATGGGAACAGCTCACCTAGTCAGTGGCGCAGCAACATTGCCGCCCCGCTCGCGGTTTGGTGATTGCGGGGTGCCTCGGCGCGGCCCTTGCTGGACCGGCGCGTTGATAGACACGCGTAGCAGCCACCGTCGAAGCAAGATAGTCCGAGATTATGCGTCGCTCGACCCAGAGCGCTTGCTGCACCTCGAACGTCTGCGAATATACCTGTGTGCCCTGCGTAGTTCTGGCTTTGGCTAGTGGGGCGCTAGCGCTCCCAGGACGTCGGCCCGCTCAAGCGTCGTTCTCAGCGCTTCGTCAGACACATGAGTGTAAATCTCGGTCGTGGCGATGCTTGAGTGACCAAGCAGTCGCTGCACAAACCGAATATCAACCCCCGTCTCAATCAGAAGGGTCGCCGCAGTATGCCTGAGCATGTGAGGCGTAACCCGGCGCACGAGCCCTACTTCGGTTGCCCGCCGGCGCAGCTTCGACCGAATGGATTGCGGTCTCAAGTTCAACCCAAGACGATTGACGAAAAGCATTCCGGGAGCAACGTCCGCCCGTTGACGTTCTTCAGCGAGCTGTCGCAGATCTTGCCTCAGTCCCGTATCGGTTACATAGGCGACTCGATCGCGCGAACCTTTACCGCGTACCCGGAGGATAGAGCCGTCTGGTGAGAGGTCCTCGAGCCGAAGGCTGCATAGTTCACCGACGCGCACACCGGTCGAAACCATGACGCGCACCGCTGTTCGAAGAACCGCGTCGGCAGCGTTCCAGCCAAGCGGTGAAGATAGAAGGCACGAAATCTCACTCCGAGAAAGGGAGCGAGGAAGACGCTTCCTGCGAGGCAGCGCTGGGCGCCAGGTAGCAAACGGACCGCCTGTCTGCCCGAGACCGCCTAGCCAACGAAAAAGCGCGCGTAAACATGCAAAGCGGCGACGCACCGTCGCGGGCGCCAGCTTCCGTTCGCCGACCATCTGTTCGAGATACCGCTTCATCATTTCAGCTGAGATTTCAGACACCGCGACTGCCCGAGGCAGCGACTTGCGAAAATCAGCCAGATCGCTCGCATATGCCAGAAGCGTATGTGGCGAATGCCGCTTCTCGACAGTGCAAAAGCGAAGGAAATCATCGACTGCGACACCAAACTGCATCTTGTCGCTCTCCCTGTTTGTGAGGGAGGTTGCCGCGTCACTTGCTCACAAGCTACCGACGCTTGGGCTTACGATTAACTCGCTTCGAGTTGGTAAATTGGTTCGATCACTGATTGAAGTGCCGGCTGCGATACACGCCCCGGCAGTATCCGAGCGCACATAACTCAGAATTATGCGCGATCCGCTGAAGCTGCTGGCTGCCGGGTTCGCGCGGAGCAGCCCGGTCATTCTGCTTG
>Ga0209118_1000167_pt1 | contig 43593 bp, 33 predicted proteins | sample BlaSpr_A8_Ref_M1_FD_187988 | JGI IMG/M metagenome (GOLD analysis project Ga0209118, IMG submission 187988) | Forest soil microbial communities from Thunder Bay, Ontario, Canada - Black Spruce, Ontario site 2_A8_Ref_M1 (SPAdes) (version 2) | ecosystem: Environmental > Terrestrial > Soil > Boreal... | reverse complement strand
AACGAGGCCAGCCCGTCGGTTATCGAGGTATTTGTCAGTCGCCTGCGGCGCAAGCTGGATGATGCGGGTGCCGGAATCAGTATCCGCATGCTCCGTGGGCTGGGATATCGAGTGGAAGAGGCCGGCCGTGAGTAGGCGGGGAGCAGGTAGCCTGCGGCGCCGGTTGCTGGTGCGCCTTTCGGTGCCGCTGTGTCTCGTGCTTATGTTGGGCGCCGTGGTCACTTTTGCGTTGGCGCACCACTTTGGAAATCTCGTACACGATCGCTGGCTGTACGACTCGGCCATGACCCTCGCCGCGCAGCTGAAGTCGAAAAATGGGCAGACCACATTGAGCCTTCCCGGACCCGCCATTGAGATGTTCGAATGGGACAGCGTGGATCGAATCTCTGAAGAGGTGACTTCCCGGAACAGGGGACATATCTTTAGCAATGCGACGTTTCCATCTCCGCCGGCGGAAATGGTTCCCGGCAAGCCAAGTTACTACGATGGCCTCATCAATGGACAGCCGGTGCGGATTGTCGCTGTCACGCTGCCAAATCCCACCGAGGCGACAGAATCCATCACCATCCAAGTCGCCGAGACGAGGCATAAGCGGGAGGCGCTCGTCACGGAGATCCTATTGTTGTCGGTGCCAATAGAGGCGGGCATCCTGGGTCTGGCCGGTACATTCATTTGGCTCGCGGTCACCTCAAGCCTGGGTGCCCTCGATGCGATCGCGACCCGCTTGGCCGAATACGAACCGGATGGATTGCTTCCGGTAAGCGACATCGAGAACGCCCCCTCCGAAGTGCAGCCGCTCGTAAATTCGATCAACCGTTTGATCGCCAAACTGTCCGACGCTCAGGAAACGCAGCGCCGCTTCGTCGCGAACGCTGCCCACCAGCTGCGCACCCCCCTCTCCGCGCTCCAGGTTCAGACGGAGCGAGCCTTGCGCGAACCCGATCCCGTGGCACATGAGGATGCCCTCTCCCATGTGCTGCGCGCCGTCACCCGGTTGCGCCACGTGACGCATCAACTGTTAACGTTGACGCGATCGGATCGTTCAGCAGAACGGGCGCTAAACATGGTTCAAGTCGACTTGGCAGCGTTGGCCCGCGATGAACTGGAGCGCTGGGCAGACGTGGCAATCGCCCGCAGCATCGATTTGGGCTACGAAGGGCCGGAGAACAGCCTCGATATCCGTGGCGATCCCCATCTGCTCCGCGAGTTGATCGGCAATCTTGTAGACAACGCGATCCGCTATGGCCACTCGGGCGGCGAGGTGACCCTCGGACTGAGGCAGCTGCCGACGACACTGTATGTTGACGACGACGGACCTGGTATTCCTCCGGAGGACAGAGCCCTCGTGCTGGAACGCTTCTACCGCAGGCCAAGTACCGGCGGCGACGGGTGCGGTCTTGGCTTGGCGATCGCGCGCGAAATTGCCGCACGGCACGGGGCCGGTTTGCACATCGTGGACAATCCCCTGTCAGGCGGTACTCGTGTCGAAGTCGTGTTCTCGGATAGAACTTACGCAATGGCATAAGATCAGCCGCAACAATGCGAAGATCACAAGCTGTGAATTTCCCTTACACCTAGTTCAACTGCCGGTTGCGAGCTGCGAATTTCGTCGACTCTGTCGAGTCCAGGTGCTTCCTGGACTGCACGAGCAGCGCGTCGCTTGACGCACCGTCGCCTCACGTAGGAACGCATGAACAACAGATCCACTTCCCTGCGCCTGTTACTGCCCGGACTACTCTGTCTAGTTTGCACAGCCTGCGCTTCCCAGGGGGCGAATCCTCTGGACGATAGCAACTGGAGGGAAGGTCGCGTAACACGCGTTGCGCCCGGATCGGAATTAAAGAATCTCGCCGTGCGCGAGTGCGTAGCTCCCTTGGACCCGGAAGTCATTGCGCGGAGCCGCTTCGCGGTCGTTCGCTATTGGCGCGGAAGATGGCAGAAATTCCGCACAGTCAGATTGCCCACTGGCAGCACGATCAAAGCCGACGACGCCGTGCGTATTAACGTCGTCGACTGTAGTGCGCCACTTGTGCCAATAACCGGGGATAGTCCACGCGGTTAGCCCCCGGGGGTAGGCGCGAATGTGCTGGAAAGGCTCTCAAACGCAGAGGCAACCGGTCAATTGATCGAGGTCATACGCCGCTATTCAAGTAAAGGGGCACGATGCAATTCTCAAACACCTCACCGCTCTCTTCAGCGCACAGCCACGTTTTCCTGGGTGCCGGGCACAAAAGCAATGAACGAAAGACCTGGGCCGTCATCTGGTTGTGCGCTGTCATGATGTTTGCGGAGATTCTTGGGGGCAGCCTTTTTGGTTCGCTCGCGTTGGTGGCTGACGGCTTGCATATGTCGACCCATGCGGGTGCACTGCTGATCGCGGCCATGGCTTACACCTACTCGCGGCGGCACGCGCACGACTCGCGATTTGTTTTCGGTACCGGAAAACTCGGTGATCTCGCCGGATTCACCAGCGCGGTCATACTGGCGATGATTGCGCTTCTGATTGGGTACGAAGCCGTTGTGCGCCTGTTCTCGCCGGTCACCATCAGCTTCAAGGAAGCCATTCCGATCGCCGCAGTCGGCCTCCTAGTCAATCTCGCCAGCGCCTGGCTGCTCCGTGGTGACGAACATCACGGGCATAGTCGCGGGCATGGACACACGCATGGTAACTCCCGCGATGTGCACGGGGAGGCACTCCTTGCCATAGACACCGCGCAGGGCAGGATCGGCGTGGAGCTATTCGAAGATAATGTGCCACCCCGCTTCCGATTGCGCTTCCAAGGACAAACCCCGGTTGGAGCCTTGTGCGCCGTCACGATCGAGACCGAGCGGCCGGACGGTCAGAGGCAGCTCTTTACCTTTGTCGATCGTGGCGCGTATCTGGAATCACTGGATGAAATCCCCGAACCGCACGAGTTCAAGGCGCGCGTGCGCATTGATGGTACCGAGCACGAACTTGTTTTCACCGAGCACGGCGATCAGAGCCATCACGACGAGGAAATCCCCATACACCACGCCGCACATCGCGACAACAATATGCGTGCAGCCTACGTTCACGTTATGGCGGATGCTGCCGTGTCGGTACTGGCAATTACGGGACTGGGGTTGGCCAGTTACTTCGGATGGGTGTGGATGGACCCGGTTGCGGGCATTCTCGGTGCATTAGTCATTGCAAATTGGTCCTATGGGCTGTCGCGTGACGCGGGAAGCGTTCTACTCGACATGAACTCGGACGTGCCGATCGCGGACAGGGTACGAAAGGCAATCGAAGTCGATGGAGACCAGTTGGTGGACCTGCACTTGTGGCGACTTGGCCCAGGACACCTCGGTGCGATATTGTCGGTGATCACCGATGGCGAGCGCGGTCCGGCGTTCTACCGCGCGAAGCTAGGCAAATTCAAGTCACTCTCGCACGTTACCATCGAAGTGCAGCCGCGCGGGATATGACGTCGACGATTACCGCGCTGCGGCCCGGCCGGGAAAGTCTGCTTTGGGGCAAATTGGCGCCGAGGTTCGAACCTCTGAAGGGTCATGAATTCTCCCTCTGCCAAAGCCCTAGTCCTAGTGCCCCAGCGTACTGTCGGTCGGGGCGGCGCAACTCGTTTTGCCGATTGCGTCCGGGGCGTCCTTGAAGTCGCGATGAAAGTAACGCGGCTTCAATAAAATAACGAGGAGGTTACCCAGGCTGTCGGAGCAGTTGCGCATCGGCTCGTCGGGTATGGCGAAGGATCGCTATGGGTTGTGCTCCCAATCGTGAAGGAACGTCTGTCGCGCTGACTGCTATCGGGGGACTTTGGGAAGACAGCCGGTCACCTCGATCCGACCCGCCGAGGCCATTGGTTCAGTCTGCCAGTTGATCGCCGGTCTTATTTCCGGCGCATCGAGCGCCGGCTCCCCTCCTTCAGTGCCTTCGGCAAATGCGATCGTGCACAAAGTCCTTCGCGGGCGACTGCCGCACACGCGCCCATTCTACCTGCGGCGCTTGGCCGGCAACGGGCGTTGCGCAGGCTGCGTATCGACGCCTTGCCGCCGGCATTCCTTCGCCACCTGCTCGCGGATTATTTCCGCGAGCCGCAACGTCGCCGGACCCGCATGGTCGCGGTCTGCAAATATCAGGTACAGCTGTGCGAAGCGCTCGCCGCCCTCGCGCAGGGGCAGCGGCTTCAGCGTCCCGGCGGCGAGCTGGTCGCGCAGTTTTTCCTCGGGCAACCAAGCGTAGCCGTAGCCGGAGCGCGCGGCCTCTATCGAGGTTGCCAGGTTGCTCACGGTCCAGCGCTGCGTCGCCTCGAGCAACGGGGGCGTGTCGCGTCGTAAGCCCGTTTCTCGAACCACCAGATGCCGATGCACACGCAGATCCTGCATGGTGATCTTACGCCCGAGCCGGTGCAGCGCATGGTCCGGATGCGCAACCAATATGAAACGGACCTGCATCAACGAATCGCCGAGGAAACCCTGCGGAATATTTCCCGCAATCGCCAAGTCGGCCCGGCCTTGCAATAGCGCCTCGGAGGTGCCACTCATCACGGATTCGATCGCTTCGATGCGCGTGTGCTGGCTCTCGTCGCCAAGCAAGTCAAGGCAACGCAGCAATACGAATGTCGGGAAAATCGCTTCCACCACCACGCGGATCTCGGCTTCCCAACCCGCGGACAGTTTCTTTGCGGCCTGCTCAAGAGCGCCCGCTTCGTCGAGCAGATAACGCGCGCGACGATAGAGCAGTTCGCCGGTTGGCGTCAGCACCGCCTTGCGCCCTTCTACCTTGAACACCTTTACGCCAAGTACCGATTCCAGCTTCTGCACCGCGTAGCTCACCGACGACTGCGTCTTGTGCATGACATCCGCCGCTCGGGCGTAGCCGCCGCCGTCCACCACGGCGCTGAGCGCGCGCCATTGCTCCAGGGTGATATGGGTGAGCGCGGACATATCGATTAATTCGATTGAATTGGATCAAATTATCCGCTTTTCTATCGATTCCGTAAATGGTCAAATGGTCACGTCAAATCAGTACATCGTTCAGGAGCAAGCGTCATGAAAAACGTCAACCGCATACAGCGCAGCACCGATTCCCACTGGGTGGGGAACGGCTTTCCGGTACGCACCGTGTTCAGCTACCAGGACGCGGGCCTCAGCCCATTCCTGTTACTCGACTACGCCGGCCCGGCCCGCTTCGCGCCGAGCGCAGAGCCACGCGGCGTCGACTGGCATCCGCACCGTGGCTTCGAAACGGTCAGCATTGCCTACGAAGGCGAGGTCGAGCACGAGGATTCTGCCGGCAACCGCGGCCGCATCGGCCCCGGCGACGTGCAGTGGATGACCGCGGGTGCAGGCATCCTGCACAAGGAGATGCATGGCCGCAGCTTGGCCGAGCGCGGCGGCAATTTCGAAATGGTGCAGCTGTGGGTGAACCTACCCGCCAAATCGAAGATGACGGCTCCCGGCTACCAGACGCTGCTCGATGATGACATCCCGGCGGTCAAGCTGGCCGGTGGCGGACGCCTTCGGGTGATCGCGGGCGAGTTCGCGGGCGCCAGGGGGCCGGCGAAGACGTTTACTCCGATCAACCTGTGGGACCTGCGCTTACCGTCCGGCGCGAGCGCCGAGCTGCGCCTACCCGAGGGTCACACGACCGCACTCTTCGTGTTGAAGGGCAAGGCCCTGCTGAACGGCACGCAAGCGGCGGGCGAGGCGGAGCTCGCGCTGTTCGAGCGCCAGGGCGAAGTGCTCAGCGTGAAGGCCGAGACCGACACGACCATCCTCGTGCTCGACGGCAAGCCGATCGACGAGCCCGTCATCGGCTACGGCCCGTTCGTTATGAACACTCACCAGGAAATCCGCCAGGCAATCGCCGATTACCAGGAAGGCCGCCTCGGCAGCATTCCTCCACTAGCTCATTAATCAAAGGAACCGCCATGAAAAATCTCCTCCAGATCAACACCAGCATTTTCTCGACCGTGGGACAATCAAGCCGCCTTGCCGAGCGCTTCGTCGCCGCCTGGCGCGAAGCCAATCCCGGGGCGAGCGTGACCGTTCGCGACCTCGCGAGCCAGCCCGTACCGCATCTGGATGCGGCCCAATTTAGCGCGTTTACTGCCAAACCGGAAGAGCGTACGGTCGAACAACAAGCGGCCGCGAACTATTCGGAAGCGCTGATAGCGGAACTGAAGGCGGCCGACGTCATCGTGCTCGGCCTGCCGCTTTACAACTTCGGCTTGCCCTCGACGCTGAAGGCTTATTTCGATCAGATCGGCCGCGCCGGCCACACCTTCAAGTACACCGCGCAAGGCCCGGTCGGGCTCTTGAGTGGCAAGAAAGCCTTTGTGTTTGCAGCGCGCGGCGGCCTGTACGAAGGCACCCCGCGCGATACGCAAACCAGTTATGTGCGCGACTTCCTCGGTTTCATGGGCATCACCGATGTGGACTTCGTCTACGCCGAGGGGCTCGCGATCAGCGAAGAGAGCAAGAATGCAAGCCTCGCGCGGGCGCACCGCAAGATCGAGGACATCACTGCGCCTGAGGCGATCGCCGCCTGAGCGTGTCCGTGGGGCGCGTGTCCGCGCAAATTGCAGGCTTCCGACCATTAACAGGGACAGGTGTTGGCGCGCGGCGTTCCTGAACGCGCTGCCACCCTGGGTACTTGACGAGTATCGATACGCGCCCGGGATGAATCGCCGGTGCCCGGGCGCGATCGATATTGGCTCGCAAACGGCCAGCATGCTCAGCGTGCCTGGTGGGCGCGCCCATGCCCTGGCTGTACGCGCCGGTAAAAAGCCCACCAGGCGGATTTCGGGCCGTAGTCATGAACTGAGTCACACGGTATCGCAACGCTGTGTCTCAGACTGAGCGCCTTCGCATTCGCTCATCGGCTCAAGAATGGACAATCGGAAACGTTTGGCTTTGCTGCTCTGCGCGGCTCTTTGTTTTCCCGGGCTGGCACTCGCCCGCGGCGGCGGCCACTCCGGTCATCACTCTACGCCGAGCTCTTCCGGGTCGCATGTGAGCCATCAGGCTACGGCGAACGTTACGCGTGACAGTCATGGACGAATCAAGCGAAGCGCTTCAGCTAAGCATGCGTTCGAGAAGTCGCATCCCTGTCCTGCCACCAGTAAATCCAGCGGAGGTTGTCCGGGTTATGTGGTTGATCACGTTGTCCCGTTGAAACGTGGCGGCGCCGACGCGCCGAGCAATATGCAATGGCAGACGCGCGAGGCAGCTAAAGCCAAGGACAAGACCGAATAGGACGGCTGGCGCGCGGATGGGACACGCCGATCCGGACGCACGTTTTTGTCAAGCACTTCCTCGGTTTGGTTCGCGGGTGGAAGATTGCCGCCATCTATCCGTCGCTTGTGCCCGGACGTTGGGCGACCCCGCTCACCTGGTTCTCGTCGGATCACTTTCCTTCCGGCGCCCTCTCCGGCTCACCCGGGCCCAGTTGCTGCCATAGCAGTTCCTGCAGCTCCTTGTCGGACAGCGGTTTGCTCGGCGAGCCCTGTGACGACTGCGTTGAGCCCTCATGCCAGACCAGGCGGGGAACGGCCAGGACGAGGCAAAGCACCAACAGTTGCGCGAGTAGATAGGGAGCCAACGCGCGCACGAGCTTGCCGGTCTCGATCGGCCTGTCCAGCCGGTTGCGGACCATCATCACAGAGTAACCGAAGGGCGGCATCAGAAAGCTCGCCTGCAGGATGAGCAGAACTAGAACCGCCACCCAGGTGGTGTCTGACACGCGCACCAATAGCGGCGGTATCAGCACGGGAATGACCACGAAAATCAATTCGAACGCATCGAGCACGAAGGCGCACAGTGCTAAAAGCAACAGCACGACCAGCAGTGCGCCGTAGACTCCGCCGCCGAGACCGGTGAGAAACGCGGCCGCCCAGCGATCGGTGCCGAAGGCGCGCAGGGTGAGAGTGAATGTGGTCGCGCCGATGAGTAGCGAGAACAGGGCGCCGGTGACGGCCATGGTGTCGCGCAGGACTTCCTTGAGTTTCGGATAGCTGAGCGTCCGCGTTGCCAAGCCCGCCACGAACAGCGCGGTACCCCCCGTCGCCGCGGCTTCAACAGCGTACAGGTAGCCCAGCGTCACGCTTGCCAGCAGGCCGACGATGATCACGAGCGTCGCCATGGCGGTCATCCAATCGAGACGGCTGGGCCCACTCTCTACAGGCGGGATGGACATCTGCGCCTCGCGCCCGGCAGGTGTTTTGCTCTCCCCCCAGGTAACCAGGACAAACAAAAGCAGTAGGATGGCGGCGGGCAGCAACGCCCCCCGGAAGACATCCTGCGTGTTGATGATGCGGGCCGCGCGGCCTGTCGCATTAACCGCCTCCGTGTGTGCCCGCAACATGGCATCTCCGAGGAGAATGAGCACTAGCGATGGCGGCACCACCACGCCGAGCGTGCTCGCGACGCAGACGAGAGCAGCGCCCCGCTCCGTGGGGATGCCACTGGCGTCGAGCCGCGGTACCAGGGTTCGTGTGAGCATGGCCACACTCGCGCCAACCGAGCCATTCATGGGCGCGAGCAGCACGCCGAGTGCAAGGCCGGCGAGCGATGGCCCGGCTCCTGTGCGCCGCGCCGCGCTGCTCCCCACCCGGAACAGGAGTTCGGCAAGCGGCAGGCGATTGAGCAAGGCACCGATCAGCACATAGAGCGGGAGCGCCTGCAACAGGTCGTTCTCGAGCAAGCCTAGCAGACGTGCAGGCAGCGCCGTCAACAACGCGAAATCGACGAGGCCGCCGGCGATCCCGACAATGGAGAACAGGAGCGACACGCCGATCAGCACGATCCAGGTCGGCAGCCCGGTAGCGATCATCAGCAGCGCCACCGTTGCGAGCATCCACAACCCCGCGCTCGGCATCAGTCGCGTTCCCGCCCGGGGCCGAGCAGCACATCGAGCACGACCTGTAGCAACACGAGCAAGGCAAGCAGCCATACACCCAGCTTGATGAGGAAGTATCCCGGGTTGAAGGTCTCCGGGAAAGACTCGAGTTGCAACACCGATTGCGACAGGGCGGGCCAGGCCGCATACAGGATGAACAACGACCAGGGCAACAGAACCAGCAGCGAGGCGATGCGGGCGAGCCGTGCGCGCACCGGAACAGGATAGCGCCGGGCGAGCGCATCCGCTGCCAGATGCGAATGCCGGCGAGTGGCGTACGTGACCGCAATGCCAACGTATAGCGCGAACAACCATTGCGCCACGTCATTGGCCTCGCGAGAATAGGCTTGAACCAGCTCACGCAATGGCCATTGCACGAACAGCAGGAGCGAAACGGGCAAGACCAGCACGAGGCCGGCGCTCGTGATTGTCGTGAGCAAGCCGTCTAGGACAACAAGCCCTCTTTTCCAGCTCTCTTTATGGGTGGCTTTCAGGGGGTGTCTTCCTGGTTTTGCGCACGCGGAGCAGAAGTTACCTCCTTGTGCGGGTATTGTATCTACCTCTAAATTGCTCTCAGTCTTTTGGGTGTCGATAAATATGCTCAAAGAGTCCCAGTTCAGACGGGCTAAATCCCACCGATCCGACCTCTGCCGATGCATTTTCCCTGGGGGTGAACGCCAATGCTCTGCGTTGGCTCATTGACCCGCCAAAGCTACCGGTCCTGAGAGAGCTTCGTAGCGGCGGAATGGATCGCGCGGTCGATCAGCCGTCTTTCAGGATCTGGTACAACCTCTCCGTTGCAGCGGAGGGTTTGATTCCCAGCACAACGGAAAGCATTTGCCGGCATTGGCGATATACTTCCAGCGCGCCGGCAGGCTCACCGCGCCGCAGGTAGGTGGTCATCAACCGTCGGTAGAGTTCCTCATCGAGATGGTCCAGTTCAAGGCCCCGCTGATAAAGTTCCGCGGCCTTGTCCCAGTCCCCGCTCGCCTCCAAGTGCCGCCCGAGGCCGACGAGGTGCCGTAGCCATTTGCTGCGCAATTTCTCTTGCATCCCGAGCATCCACGGCTGTTCACCATCGAGGGCAAGAAAGTGACCCTGGTACAGGCGACGAACGGCTCGCGAAACTTCTTCGAGGTGCGCGTGCCGCTCATTGCCTTGCCGCCCGACGATCGCGTCATACTTGCCGAGCATACGTTCGAACGCCCACACATCCACCCAGACGACCTGCCTATTCACCGATAGCCGACCGTCGCTGACCAGAATCGCCGCCTCATCGGAGAGCAACTTACGCAGCCGGTGCACTGTGGAGTCAAGGGTAGTCTGTCCGGCGTCACCCTCCGAATCAGGCCACAGCGCGGCAATCAGGGTGAGCGCGCTAATTTCCCGGCCACCGCAGGCGATCAGGCACTTCAGCAGATCGGTTGGCTTGGTTTGAGCCTTGCCGCTTGGGCGCAGGGGCGTCTCATTGATCACGAGCGCGAAGCGACCCAGCGTGTAGATTTTGATCGGCCACGGCCAGTCTTCGGTCTCCGGCGATGGGGGCCGCAGCCCGCGTCGCGCGATCAAGGTACGGACAAACTCCACTTCGATGCCACTTTCAAGCGCCCGCGCGCACAGGTGGCTCATCATTTCCGCGATCCACCACGGCGAAAACGTCATGTAGCCCCTCGTGCGCATCGCAGCCAGCGCGGCACGCAGGTGAGCATCCGCCCTCGGCAGCTCATCACGACAGAGATGGTAATAGGCGAGAAACAGCTCTTCCGAGAAGCGATGCTGGTACTGCCCCACCTGCTTGGTGAGGGCGTGTACGCGCTCGAGCGACGCCTTGGCGCTAGCGAACTTGCCCTGGATTGACTGCGCTATTGCAAGCGCGGCGTGGTAGTCAAGTTTGCCGACCGAAGCGACTCTTTTCCCCAACTCGAGCGCGTTGGCAGCTCCCCGCTCGGCGATGGCCCAGTCACCGCGAACGAAGGCGACGCCCGCCTTGAGCAGTTCAAAGTTGGCGGGGTGAAAGCGGATCGTCCGTGCCAGCCCCACAAGTTCGTTCACCCACGTGGTTGCAGCGTCCGCTTTGCCGAGTTCGATGCTTTGCAGCGCCGAAAAGTGCGCAAACAAGACCTGGTAGGAGCCCGCCCCGACCTGGAGCGCGAGCGCCCGCCCCTCCTCGAGCCTCTCTTCGGCGCGAGCGAAATCTCCAACGCACAGGTGGTACAGGTGCGTAAGATGCAACCAGTGCAGGTAGGGTTCGGCGATCGCGGCCGGGTACCCCAGTTCCTGTTCCACCTCGTTGATGATTGCGGGAATCTGCCCCAGGTCTCCCTGCCATAGCGAGTGTTCGAGAGCAAAGCTGCCTACCTGCAAACGCTCCGAGGCGCGGATCGATTGTTGCAGGAGCGTGTGCGAGCGCCTGGCAACGAGGTCGACCAATGGGTGGTCGGGCAACTCGCTCAATAGTTTGGCAGCCACCGAGAACAGATTGATCTCCTGCTGATGGGTGAGCAGCGTCGCCCCCGAGGAAATCAGCGCCGAAAGTTCGTCGACAAACACGCTGTAATTTTCCCCGGCGAGCAGCAGCATTCGGCTACCCAGACCGCTCATGCATGCCGAAATCGCCCACTGCGTGTCATTGAGTTGCTTGAAGGCCGCCAGGCTTCGGAGGAGCAGTTCTTCGCTTCGATTCGGGTCGACGAAGGCATAGGCACGCCCCTGCCAGTACAATAGCCACGGGTCGGCGATGCGCAACGGTTCCGGAAACAGGGCGACCCATTCCAGTACCGTCTCGCGGCGACTTGCGTTAAGTGCCGCGTCCCCCATATTGTTGAGCAGGTCCCTCAACCCCTCCCACGCCCCGAGCTCGCACAACAACCGGGCCGCCTCTTCGATGTTGCCCTGGCGAATCAGCCATGCGACGGAACGTCGGGCAAGTCCCCGCCGCTGCTCGGCGCCCAGGCGCCTCTGCACCTCGCGTTGCAGGAAGGTCTGTAGCAGTCCGTGCAACCGATAAGTCGGCTGGGGCCCCTGTGTGCATGCAATGAAGAACCTTGACTGATGGAGCCTCGCCAACTGCGCGCCAGCCTCCGAACTTCCGGACAGGTCCGCTGCGGCTTCCGGCGTGATATCTTGCAGGTAGGCGATGTGTGAGAGAAGGTGTTGGGCTTCCGGGGGCAGATACTGGAACACGACGTGCGCGAAATACTCAAAGACTTCCTCGCCCGGTGATACCGATTCGGTGAATGCCAGCGCGGGCTCGCGCCGCCAGCGCTCCAGCAGAAGCGTGAGCCCCGCGGCCCATCCGCCGGCGCGACCCGTCAGTTCGTCTATCCGGCGAGAGTCGGCCAAGCCATAATCCTGCGCAAGTTCCCGTACTTCCTGCGCGGTGAACTGTAGCTCGGGCCAGTCCAGCAGCAGCAGTTGCCGATTGGCGACCAGCCTTACCAGCGCCGCAGGCGGCGGACGGTGAGACAGGACGAACACGCTCACGCCCGGAGGAATCTGGGAAATACCCTCGACTTCGAACAACGACCGGCCATTTGCGCACGCAAGACCACTCTCGGCTCTTTGATAGTTGTCAAAAACAAAGGCGGTGCCCAGGGGAACACCGGAAAAGTAGGCCCCGAAGAACTGCCGGGCGAAGCGGGCAACATCCTGTTCGTCGACCTTCAGCTGGGGGGGCAATGGCGCCGCACCGGCGATGGACGCCGCCCTCGCAGCCTTCAGATAGTAGAAGCAGCTCGCCGGATCGGAATCATCGCGTTCCACTTGGTACCACTGCGCAGGGCGTCGCACCTCACTCAGGAAGCCCGCCACAAGGGTTGTCTTGCCCGCTCCCGGAGGCGCAACGATCCAGATCAGCGGAAACTCAGCAGCTCGCAGCAAGTTCTGATACAGACGAGGCCGAGGAACGATCTCGGCTAGTTGCGGCGCGCTCAACTTGGCGAGTTGCGCGATTCGGGCAGTCATGGGGTTCCAGGAAAGTTCGATGTTTGACAGCCGTTACCGTCGGCAGCCCGCCTCTTTATGATTACCGCAAGCTGCTGATCTCGTCATCAGCCCACGCGTTCTCGTTCTGGAGGACCGATCAAGCATGGTGCCATGGCTATGCGGGCTGCGGTTCGCTGTGACCTTCGGTTCCTTAGCCTGGTGCAGCGCCCAAATTAGGGCCCAGCCCGTGCGCATCGCGTGTCTCGATCCAGATGTTGCGTCTTCAGCCCAGCCCGGCGGTGCCGCAAGCGTGGTGGGCCTGGGTCCGTTTGTGAAGATTCCATACCTCAGCCCGAGCATTGCGAGATGCGTGCCTGAGTCGCCGGCCGTTTGTGAGGAATGATGACCAGGCAGCTCGAAGCGCGCGACGCTCTGTTTATAGCATATGGATCGCGAATCGGACCCTGTCCCCCGCTTGACGACCGGGCTGGGCCACCCGGGTAGCATCCGTCATCAGGGGACCGGTTCAAGTCGCGCCTGAAATCGCTCGCCCTGAATGCCGGCCCTGCGCCGCAGCCGCCGCCCGGATCACCCTTTGCCCTCGCTGCAGTGGTTTCGGCGCCGCCGCCGAGTTGCGAATCTGCAAGTCATCTGCAAGTCGCGGCCCGGTAGTCTGCAACGGTCAACACCAAAGCACCGTGATCGTTGGGCGTCCAGTCTTGTGGACCCTGCTTGATAGAGGCTAGACGGAGCATGAGACCAGCCGTGAAATCAGCATTCGCCGTGAGCAGCGCATTTCTCGCCTTCACCTACTGTTCGCTCGCTCAAGCGTTGCAGCCGGCGGGCTCGGAGCCGCCGTTGCGAAGGATCGACGCGCATGAGCTGTGTGTGACCAATGGCGCAGTCCAGACGCTCCCCGACGGCCGGCTGGCAATCGACACGCCCAGTTCGCGTGCCGTAGTCACTCCGCCAACCGCCCAGACGGCAGAGATCCGCTTCAACTACCTTGGACCGAGCAAAACCTCCAAACCGCTCGCCTCCGGGGAACTGCGGCGCCAGATCGGCCTGAAACTACGCGCGCAGGACACCTGCAATCTGCTCTATGCGATGTGGCACATTGAGCCCGATTCGAAGATCGCTGTCTCGATCAAGCGCAACCCCGGAATGCACACGCATGAGCAATGCCACGCCAGCGGCTACGAAACTGTCAGGCCGCGCAGCCACATTGATCTGCCTAAGGTAATGCCCGGTGAGACCCACATGCTGCGTGCTGAGCTGCGCCGCACTGATCTAACCATCATCGCCGACGATAGGGTGGTGTGGCAGGGTACCGTGGGTAACGCGATTGACGAGTTCGACGGCCCCGTCGGCCTGCGCACCGACAACGCGCGCTTCGCATTTGAGTATTACGCCGGGGCCGTTAGCCCTGACACCCGATCGAAAGCGCTCGATCGAGCGATCAATCGCTGCGTTGCGTCGCCCGGAGACTAGTCGTGACCAAAGCAGTGAACATGTGCAGAGCATGGCGGGGCGCGACCTTCTCACGTCCGTGCCCGACGTGAAATGACCTGAGGCTCACTCGCGCGAGTTGAAGCCGCGAAGCCTTTTCCAGGCCTCGAAAGGAGCACACCATGTCCAGATATCGCTTCCCCATCCTTGTCCGCCTAGGGCTGATCGGTGTCGTCGCCACCGCAGCCTCGGTTCATGACCAATCCTGGGCCGCCTCGACCCCTGTCACGGTGGAAAATCCAACCTCCATTGCGAAGGACATCGCGAAGGCAGAGGGAATTGAAACGCCCATCACCATCACATTCAGTTGTTCGATCTCCGCGGGGTTCAGTAGCTGCGCTTCGCTCTCGCAATCGGGCTCCTACACAGTCCCGGCGAACAAACGCCTGGTGATGGAGTCGGTGAGCTATCAGGTGATGTCGGCTCCCTATTATCCGCCGATCGCCTTGACCAACGTCGAGATCGTGGTGAACTACTACGGCTTGTATTTCCTGCCGTTGCCGGCGCACCTGGATACCGACCCGGAAAACCAGACCTTGCTATTTCGGGCCTACGCCAAGGCGGGAGACATCATCTATGCGGCTTTCTCCGCAACAACCATGGGAAGACCCATCACAGGAACCATGACCCTGTCGGGGCAACTTGTCGACGTGCCGTGACCTTCGCGCCGGGTGATGACGGCGCGTGCCCGTTAGCTAACTTGATCGTGGTCGCGCGATTATTCTTGTCGGGGTCGCCGCACGTTTGACGATGCGGGGCCCCAGCGTGCGATAATCGAACGGCCGTGCGGTCTCTCCTTGGACCGAATCCGGTGCGCGAGCGTCAAGGCCGATCACCGCCGGCACACCTGTTCTTCGCCAACCGATGACTGCCAGCGTCCATGCCAGGAGCAAATCAATCGCGCAAACCCGCGGCTAAGCGAGCAACGAAAACGCTGAAGAGTGCCGGCGGCGCAAGAGGAACTCAACCAGCGGCGTCGGCGACGACCGCGGCTACGCCCAGCGAAGAAATTCAGGCCCACGGCGGCGATCCGAATTTCATGACCTCGCTCGCGCGCGGCCTCGCTGTGATAGGCGCGTTTTCTGAGGAGCGCCGCCACATGACCATCGGTCTCGCTAGCCAGAAGACCGGCATACCGCGCGCTGCCGTGCGCCGCTGTCTCTACACGCTGGGACAGCTCGGTTATGTCGGCGCCGACGACGGCCGAAACTTCTCTCTGCGGCCGAAAATACTTGCTTTGGGCCATACCTATCTATCCTCCGAGCCCCTGGTCACGTCGGCGCAGCCGCTGCTGGATCGCATCGGCAACACGTTGCTTGAATCCTGCTCCATGGCGGTGCTAGACGGCGACGATATGCTCTATGTGGCGCGCTCGAGCCGCACCACACGAATCATGTCCATCGATTTGCATATCGGCAGTCGCCTACCGGCTTACTGCACGTCCATGGGTAGGGTGCTGCTGGCTGGCCTGCCTGATGAAGAACTGGCTGCGTTCCTCCGACGAGTCGATCTGCGCGCCCTGACCCCCCGCACGATCGTGTCGCCAGCCAAACTGAAGCAGGTGCTGGGTAACGTACGCCGCCGCGGCTATGCGCTCGTAGACCAGGAACTGGAGCTGGGCCTGCGCTCGATCGCCGTGCCGGTCAAGGGAGCCGCGGGCAAGGTCCTGGCTGCACTCAACATAAGTGCTCAGGCATCACGGGTGCCGAGTGCCGAAATGGAAGCGCAGTTTCTCCCAGTCCTTCGCGCAGCGGCGCAGGAACTGAGCCTGCTCGAAATCGGTTCGGGACGCCCGTAAGACCGCTTGCATCACACCGTCTCGCCGCCGGGCCACCTGACGACGGTGGGAGCGAGTATTTTCTGGGGCCCGCTCCGCAATGGTGAGACTCTTCAACGCGCTGCGCCATTCGCATAGCGCCGACGGGCCGCAGGTCCCGGTCAGCCGCACAGATGCTTGATGTCCATGCCCGATTCGGCGAGGCGCTCGAGCAGGCCGACTTCGGAGGCGCGCCACGGGTGCCGATGCGTACCGGTCGAGGCGGCTTGCCCTGTCCGCTTCCCGATCCCGATCGTCATCGTAAGCACCGGCGGCGCCGCACAGACAGGGGTGAGCAGCTGACTCGCGCATGTGCCAGATGAGGCGTGGCCTGGCGACGTGCGCCTCGAGTTCATCGCCCCCGCCGACGTCAGCACGAGACGAATTCGGCCGTCAATTTCGGCCGCCGCCGGTTGGGCGACGGCGGAAAATTCGCCGTCATAGATGAGCCGCGAGCTTCCGGAGTGCTGAATTGAAGTAGGCAGCCCATGTCCGCCACGGTGACGTGGGTATCCGGCGCCACCAGCGCCCCCGCGAACGGCACCGCGTAATGCGCTGCCAGCGCGAGATGGGAATTGGCCGCCAGCAGCGCCACGCAGTCGCCCCGGGGCAATCCCCCGACCCTTTCAGCGCTGCGGCGAATTTGAGCGCCCGTTGCACAAATGCTGCTTAGGTAGAACGGACCGCGCCGGAAGGCGCTCGGCGTGAGGGGTTCAAAACTGAATTCAGCCGGCGCAATGGTGCCCGCCTTGCGTCCTCCCGAAAAATTCTGCGACCTGCGAGGTGCTACTCAACGCTTTCTCTTTTCTGTACCTGCGAGGCCATGCGTGCGGGCGCGTTCGATGCGCCGTAGCCATCGTAGTGACCTAGCCGTTGCACGATCTCGAAAAAGAAGCGATCGGCAAAGACATCCGAGTAGATGTGGAAATACTCCCCGTCCCCGGAGCAGTCGTAGAGAATGCCCAAACGGCGCAGCCGCTCGACCAACTCGTCATCCAGTTCGAAACGGGTCGGGAGGTCTTCGTAATAGTTGTTCGATATCGGCACGAAGCCCACGCCACTGTCCCTGAGCCGTGCCACGGTCGCGAAAATATCGGCGCAGGAAAAGGCGATGTGATGCACGCTCGCGCCAGCCACGGCAGATACGGTACGCGCCATCAAGGTGCTGCGGCTAACGGACACATTGAGTACGACGCGCACATTGCGCTCCTTGTCCGCCACGCCGCAGCTGCGGATCAGCCCATAGGGGTCCGATAGCTCCAGGCTGGAACCCGGGTCCATTCCGAGTACCGCGCGATGGAACAGCATCAAGGTATCCAGCTGATCGATCGGCACACCGAGGGCGACATGGTCCACCAGCGTGAGTCCGACGCCGGGCTTCGCCCTTTCCTGACCGGCGCTTAGCGCGAAGTCAATCTCATAGAGCCCCCGCGACCCAAGCTCGGCGGGAACGAAATAGATCAGGCTGTCATCCGGTGCCCGGATAGCCGGGATCTTCAGCTCGTTCGCCCCGACCCGGCTGTCGAAGCGCGGGCAATTGAGCGCGGTGGCACGATTCAGCGCCCGCACGCTATCGTCGGTAGCGAGCCCCATGGCGCAGATCGATGGACCACGATCGGCGAAATGCGCGCTCGCGAAGGAGTCCGGTTCACTGTCCAGGATGAGGTTGATGTCGCCTTGCTGGTAAAGCGTCACCTCCTTGGAGCGGTGCCTGCCCGCCAGCCGGAACCCCATGTTCACCAACAGCGCACTCAAGGCCGCTTCCGTTTCCCTGTCCACCGCGAACTCGAGAAACGCGAAGCCGCGCAGCCTGGGCGGAGCCGGCGGATCGAAGAGCTCGACACGATCGATCACCCTGCGGCGAACATCGGCGGCCGCACCGGTGCCTGAGGGCACGCTTTCCAGCCTTTCCCTGACCTCGCTTTCCAGGAAAAGCAATGACTGCATGGCGTCCACGGCCGTGCGGCGATTGGGTGCTTCCCGGAAAAGATCGTTGAAGACCTCGAGCGAGATGGGACCCGTGTAGCCAGCCAGCAAGACCTGCTCGAGAAAATTGGCCAGGTCGAGCTGACCCTGACCGGGAAAACAGCGGTAATGCCTGCTCCACTGCAGAACGTCCATGGCGAGGCGAGGCGCGTCGGCAAGCTGCACGAAGAAGATCTTTTCGCCGGGAATCGCGGCAATGCCGGCAGGATCGTCGCCGAGGGAAAGAATGTGGAAACTGTCGACGATGAGGCCGAGATGCGGGTGGTTGGCGCGGTCGACGATCGACCAGGCATGCGCATAGTGTTTGACCACCATGCCCCAGGCGAGCGCCTCGTAGCCGATCAGCAGATTGCGCTTCGCGGCCCGCTCGGCGAGTTCGCAGAGTTGCGCGGCGGCCCGCTCATCATCGGCAATCGCGTTCTGCGAAACGTTGGAGCAGACCAGCAGCATTGGCGCGCCCAGTGCCTGCATCACGTCAAATTTGCGCTCCGCCCGGTCGAGATTGCGATGGAACAGCTTGTCCGACACGCCTTCGAAATCGCGGAATGGCTGATAGAGATCGATGCCCAGCCCAAGGTCGGCGGCCATGGCGCGCACAGTGCCGGGCGTGCCATCGAAATACACGAGATCGTTCTCGAACACTTCGATAGCATCGAAGCGCGCTGCAGCGATGGCCTCCATCTTTGCCTTGAGCGTCCCGCTGATCGAGACGGTTGCTATGGATCTACGCATCGGTCATACCTTTAGGGAGGTTTGCGCCGCGGGGCCTCGAAGAGCGCCTGCGGATCCGTCTTGTCGGGCGCCGGCGCGGATGCCTGCCGCCTGCGGCCCAGCACGTTGTGGTACGTGACGAAAAGCCCACTCGCCGCGATCACGGCCATCCCGAGCATCGTCAGTGGATCCGGGAACTCCCGGAACACCAGGTAGCCAAGCAGCGCTGCCCAGAGGAGTTGCCCATAGCTGAACGGGCTCACCACCGCCGGCGACGCGTACCTGTAGGCGCGGATCAGCAAGGCATGGCCGGTCGCCGCCACCGCGCCCATACTCACGATCAGCAGGCCGTGGCCGAGGCTCGGAGCCGGCCAGAAGAACGGAAGCGCAAAGCTCATCATCACCGTGCCGACGAGCCCGGTGATGAAGTTGGTGGTGGTGGAGCTGTCGGAAGCGCTGAATTTGCGCGTCATCAGCTGGTACAGGCTGTTGCAGATCGCTGCGCTCAGAGGAAACAGGATAGCGGCCGACAGGAGCGCCCCGGTCGGGCGCACGATAATCAGGACGCCCACAAGACCAATCGCTACTCCGATCCAGTCCAGGCGATCGACCTTCTCGTGCAGCAGTGGCACGGACAAAGCGGTCATCAGAAGAGGCGTGAGAAAGATGATCGATGTGGCTTCCGCTATCGGCAAATAGCGCAGTCCGCAGACGACGAGCGGGCTCGTTACCACCAGCAACACCGAACGCAGGATCTGCGCTCCGGGCCGCGAGCTCCGCAGCAGCGCGGCACCGCGCTGCGGAATAAACATGAGGGCCATCAGCACGAGGTGGACGGCGTATCGCGCCCATATCAGGAACGGTACCGGATAGTATCGCGAGAGGTATTTTGACAGACTGTCCAGAACGGCAAAACACAAAACGGCACCCGACATCAGCGCCATTCCACGCAAGTTGTGCCGTTTGGACCGGCCCTCCGCGTCGATGCCGGTCATGGAAACGCAGCGCGGCCGCCGGCCGGGCCGCGTTCGTTTCCGCCATCACGAAAACGGAAAAAGCGCCGGCCGCGGTCCTCGGAGTCCGGCTCCTGTGACTGACTTCGGCCAGGCGCATCAGGATTCGCATTGGTAGTCAAAGCGTTCAATCACGGTTTGCAGATTCGCCCCTAATCATTTCCTTACCCCTGTGCAGCAAAATCGCCTTTGACTGCCCCGGGATTGCGTCGCGCCACGCCGTAGGGCGACGTTAGCGAGAGGAACCAAGCCGACGAGAGGCCGCGGCCCGGCTGCTCACGCAGATGCCTTGGCCACCCTCGCCTCGGCCAGGGTCTGCGCCCGCATTCGGTCGTAATCCTCCTTATTGACGGGAACAGCGTTTGGATCACCGAGGTCCTTCAGGTGGATCCGATAGGTCTCCCGGGCGCTCCAGGCCGCGAGCGCCGCAATGATCGTCACGGCAAAGGTGATCGCCCCGATCGTGAGCGGGATGTTGGTCGCGCCGGGCGGCGCCACGGTTGCGAAGAGCGCCGGAAGCAGCGCGGTGATGGTCGTCCCGACGTTCTGGGCAATGGCCATCGCCGAGACCCGGGCACGCGTCGGGAAGAGTTCGGGGTAGAAGCTCGGGAAAATGGCGTTGTAGCCTTGGTAGACGACGCCCCACATGAGCAGCGACATGCCGATCGCCAGCGGCACGTCCTTGATGCTGATGGCGTAGAGGTAGCCGAACGAGAGCAGCCCCGCGCCGAGCGCGCCGATGATGATCGGGGGCTTGCGACCGATCTTGTCCGACAGGTTGCCGACAAAGGGGATGACGAACACCGCCACGATGTTGCCCAGGACCGGGATCCACAGGTAGACATCCTTGCTGAAGCCGATGCCGTATGCCGGTTGGACCGCGTAGGCCGCGCCAAATATCGCGGCGACCACCGCGATGACATTCATCAGGGCCATGCCGACGACCCGGAGCATGTCCTTCCAGCTGTTCGTAAAGGCTTGGATGATCGGCGACTTCGGGACCTCGCCGTGTTCGCCCTCTTCGGCGAAGGCGGGAGTCTCCTCGACCTCGCGGCGAATGATGTAGCCCGCGATGATGACGACGAAGCTAAGGAGGAAGGGGATCCGCCAGCCCCAGGAGTTGAACGCCTCCTCGGGCATGTAGTGCGCGAGCGGCAGGTAAACTGCCGCGGCGAGGATCTGCCCGGCCTGCACGCCCTGGAGGGTAAAGCTCGCGTAGAAGCCGCGCCGGCCGAACGGGGCGTGCTCGAGAATCATCGAACTGGCGCCGGAGATCTCCCCGGCAACCGCGAAACCCTGGATGAGACGCAGGATGACGAGAAGCGTCGGGGCGAGCATGCCGACCTGCTGGTACGTCGGCAGAAGCCCGACGGCCATCGTCGAGAAACCCATGAGGAACATGCACAGAATCAGCACCTGCTTGCGGCCGTGGGTGTCGCCCCAGTGCCCGAGGAAGAAGGCGCCGATCGGCCGGGCGACGTAGCCGACGCCGTAGGTCGCGAGTGAGGCGACGATGGCGACCTTGGGGTTCCCCGGGGGGAAGAAGATCTGCGGGAAGATGAGCGAGGCCGCCGTCGCGTAGATGAAGAAGTCGTAGTACTCCAGAGCCGAGCCGATCCAGCCACTGGCGGCCGCTTTCTTCGACTGGTGCTTGCCGGGTGGCTCATGGTCTGTGAGGCTAGCCATTGGGTCTCCAATATTCATTAATCGAGTGGGGTCTGCACACGACAAATTGGCGGACAGGAGTTACGAGCGGTACATGGCAACTTGAAGAACGCGTGTCGCTTGGCCGGCGCCGGTTCAAGCCTCATCGCACTCCCGCTGTCCTGCTCGGCCGGACGCCCGGGAACCCGAGCACGATCGGCGCGGCGATGCCGATCTGCCCGTGCCTCGGCAGGCATCCGAAGCCGCATCGATGAGTCCGGTCATGCCCTTGGTCCCGCCCTTTGCAACCAATCGGGCAGTGTTTTCGCTACCGTTTTTGCGCGCTCGAACTCGCATCCATCTGTTCGAACACCTCTTCAGCCAAGTGAAAGGCCGTATTTGCCGCCGGCACGCCGCAATAGATTGCTGCCTGCAGCAGCACCTCTTTGACCTGCTCCCGCGTGACGCCATTGTTGAACGCCGCGCGCACATGCAGCTTGAACTCATCAGCGCGGTTCAGCGCCACCATCATGGCGAGCGTGAGCAGGCTGCGCGTATGGCGCGGCAACCCCGGTCGGGTCCAGATTTCGCCCCACGCATAGCGCGTAATCAGATCCTGGTACTCTTCGTTGAAGGCATTGCGTTTGGTGAGCGTGCGCTCCACGTGAATATCGCCCAGCACGGCACGCCGCACCTTCATTCCCGCCTCGTAGCGTTCGCTATCGTCCATCGCTAGGTCCTTGATCGGTGAGGAAGTCCAGAACGGCTTCAGTGAAGCGGCTCGCCTGTTCCACATTGGAAAGGTGCGAGGCATCGAGTTCGACATAGCGGGCTCGCGGCACCGCATCCGCTACGCGCCTCGTCTCCGCCGGCGGCGTTGCGCCGTCATGCGTTCCCGCGACCACCAGCGTCGGGCGCGAGATGCTGGCGATGGCCGCGCGCTGGTCCATGTCGCGCACCGCTGCGCAGCACGCCACATAACCCTCCGGAGGGGTATCGAGCAGCATCTGCCTGATGCGCGCGACCGCCATCGGTTCGCGCGCGCGAAAACCCTCGGTAAACCAGCGCGCGACCACGGCATCCGCCACCGCCGCCATACCGCCGCGGCGCACCGCGTCGATACGTGCATTCCAGAGTTCCTCCGTGCCGATCTTTGCAGCGGTGTTGCAAAGCACCAGCCGGTCAATGCGGCGCGGCGCATTGACGCCGAGCCACATGCCGACCATGCCACCCTTGGACAGTCCACAGAAGTGCGCCTGGTCGATGTCGAGGGCGTCCAGCAAGGCGACGACATCGCCACCCAGCTGTTCGATCGCGTACGGCCCGGGGGTGATCTCCGACTGGCCGTGTCCGCGGCTGTCGTAGCGCAGCACGCGGAAGCGGCTGGTGAAGGCATCCATCTGCGGCGCCCACATTTCGTAGTTGGTCCCGAGCGAATTGGACAGCACCAGCACCGTTGCCTCTTCGGCGCCGTCGAAGCGGTAGTTGAACCGCGCGCCATCGATCGTGATTTTTGCCATCATCGGCTCCTGTCGGCTGCGGCGCCCGCCGCCGCAAGGGCGCGGTCGATAAAGGCATTGGCAGAACCGGTGTAATGAGTCGGGTCGAGCAATCGATCGAGCGCCTCCGCCGGCAGATGCTGGCGGATTTCGGCACCTTCACCCAGTACCGCGCGCAGATGTCGACCCTCGGTGATGGCGCGGCGGCAGGCCGCCTCAACCAATTGATGCGCCTCGGACCGGCCGATGTGCTCGCCAAGAGCGAGGCTGACCGCTTCGGCCATGATGAGGCCGTGAGTGGCGTCGAGATTCCTGCGCATCCGCGCCGTATCGACTTCCATGCCGCCCACCATCGCCACGGTGTGGCGTAGCGCGCCCGCAGCGAGCAGGACGATTTGCGGCAGCGTCTCCCATTCCGCATGCCAGCCGCCGACGCCGCGTTCGTGTTCCTGCACCATCGCGGACAGCATGGTCGCGACGAGTCCAGGAACCCGCAGCGCCGCGGCTTGGGCGACGACACTACCTACCGGATTGCGCTTGTGCGGCATGGCCGATGAGCCGCCCTTGCCTTCGCCGGCCGGTTCGAATACTTCGGCGACCTCGGTCTGCATCAGGAGCGCGATATCGCGGCCGATCTTGCCCAGCGTGCCGGCGAGTAGACCGAGTGTCACGGCGACCTCGGCCAGGCGGTCCCGATGCGCATGCCAGGGCAGCGGCGCCTCCGGCAGGTCCAGTTCCTTCGCCAGGGCCCGGCTCACGGGAATGCCTTTGTCGCCGAGGGCGGCGAGCGTCCCGCTGGCACCGCCGAACTGCAGCACCAGGGCGCGCTTGCGTGCTTCCGCGAGGCGCTGGCGATGACGCGCGGTGGCGTCGAGTGAGCCTGCCAGCTTGAGGCCGAAGGTCGCGGGCAGCGCATGCTGCAGCAGGGTGCGCGCGACAATCGGCGTAGCACGGTAGGCCCGCGCGGCCTCTCCGAGCGCAGCGGTCAGGCGATCGAGATCGGTCTGCATGAGGCCCAGCGCCTCACGAAGCTGCAATACGAGCCCGGAGTCGATCACATCCTGGCTGGTGGAGCCCCAATGCACGTAGCGCGCTGCCAGCGCATCGTCGGCCGCGACGCGTGCAGTCAATGCCTTCACCAGAGGAATGGCCGGGTTGCCGGCGAGTGCCGTCGCCGAAGCAAGCGCGCCGAGGTCGAACAAATCCGCCCGGCAGTGGGTGACAATGGCGGCAACGGCGTTCGCGGGAATGACTCCGACGCTCGCCTCCGCGCGAGCCAGCGCCGCTTCGAAATCAAGCATCGCCTGAAGGCGGGCACGGTCGGTAAACAATGCGGCAATGCGCTCTGATCCGAACAACCCATCAAGCAGTCCACCCATTTCTTCGGAGGCCAGAATTTGCCCTCTCCTCAATTGCGGAGTTTCGCGAAGCTTAGATGTCGAAGAACACCGTTTCCTTTTCGCCCTGAAGATGGATATCGAACTGATAAACCACCTTCCCGTCGCGTTCTGTACGCTTGGCGATCAGCGTGTCTCGCCGTGCCGGAAGCTCGATCAGGTTGAGCACCGGATCGGCGGCGTTTGCGGCCGCATCGTCGGCGAAGTAGATGCGCGTCTGCAATCCCATGTTGATGCCGCGCGCGAACAGCAGCAAGTTGAGGTGCGGGGCCATGGGACGCTCGCGACGGCCAGGGACGATGCCGGGCTTGATGGTGTCGAACCACCATAAGCCGGTCTTGAAGTCCGTGAGCGCGCGACCGAAACCCTTGAATGTCGCGTCGAGCGGCTTATCCTGCGTGTCGGCGGGATGGTTGTACTTGCCCTGCGCGTTGGCCTGCCAGATCTCGAGCTGCCCGTCGCGAACCAGGCTTTCCGCCCCATCGTAGACGTAGCCCTCGACGCGAACGCGGGTCCCCTGCGTTTCCGCGCTAACCAACGTGTTACCCGGCTGCTTCCTGCGGCCGGTGATGCCCGCGGCAGCGGGCATCATGCCGATGTGCAGATAGGGGCCGGCCGTTTGCGATGCCGTTTCCTTGAGGGTCTCGATGGGCATGATCAAAAGCTTCCCGGGCTGTTTTCGAAGAATGTCTGCCTGGTGCCGCGCAAAACGATATCGAAGCGGTAGGCAAGGGCATCGAGCGCGATGGTCTGCGCGGTGTCCAGCGGCGCAACCAGCCTCGCGCGTGCGCCCGCGTCGGGAATGGCGTTGTAGATGGGGCACAGCGGCAGCAGGGGATCGCCCTCGAAGTACATTTGCGTGATCAGCCGTGTCACGAACGCCCGCCCGAATAATGAGAAGTGGATATGCGCCGGGCGCCAGTCATTGATACGATTGCGCCACGGGTAGGGCCCCGGCTTGACCGTGCGGAAGAAGTAGGCGCCACTGTCGTCGGTAATGCAGCGCCCGCAACCGCTGAAGTTCGGATCCAGCGCCGCGATGTAATGGTCATTGACATGGCGATACCGGCCCCCGGCATTCGCCTGCCAGACTTCGATCAGCGCACCGCGAACCGGCCGCGCATCGTGGTCGAGAACGCGACCATGGACGACGATCCGCTCACCGATAGGATCGTTGTCAACTCGCGCATTGTGCAAAAGATCGTTGTCGAGCGGGTCCAGGTCCTCATGACCGAACACCGGTCCGGTGATTTCCGACAACGATTGCTGGAGCGACAGCAGCGGCTTGCGCGGCGAGCGCAACACACTGGTCTTGTACTCCGGAGCGTAGGCAGGCGGGTGCATGCTGCGATCGCGGGCGATGTATAGTTCGGTCACTTTGTTTGACATGTGGCTCGACTCCTGCTGGTTTCAGAGGCGCTCGATGATCATCGCGATACCCTGCCCCACGCCAATGCACATGGTGCACAGGCCGTAGCGGCCGCCGCTGCGTTCGAGTTGATTCAAGGCGGTCGTGACCAGGCGCGCCCCCGAGGCACCCAGAGGATGGCCGATGGCGATGGCGCCGCCATTGGGGTTTACCTGCGCCGCGTCATCGGCCAGGCCCAGGTCGCGCGTGACGGCCAACGCCTGCGCGGCAAAGGCTTCGTTCAGTTCGATCACATCGATCTGCTCGAGCGTGAGCCGCGCGAGCGCCAGCACCTTCCGGGTCGCCGGGGCCGGGCCGAAGCCCATGATGCGCGGCGCGACGCCGGCCGTTGCCATGCCGAGGATGCAGGCCCGCGGCTTGAGTCCGTTTCTGCTCAGGGCTGCCTCGGAGGCAAGCAACAATGCGCAGGCACCGTCATTGACTCCCGAGGCGTTGCCCGCGGTCACGCTACCGTCGGGCTTCACGACGCCCTTGAGCCTGGCGAGCATCTCCAGGGTGGTGTCGGGGCGAGGATGTTCATCGACGGCGATTTTCTTGGGATCGCCCTTCTTCTGCGCGATGGTGACCGGAATGATTTCGCTCCGGAAGAAACCGGCCGCGTTGGCCTTGGCCCAGCGCAGCTGGCTGCGCAACGCGAAGGCATCCTGGTCGTCGCGCGGCACGTGGAATTCCCGGGCCACGTTCTCGGCCGTCTCGGGCATGGAATCGACGCCATACTCGGCCTTCATCAGCGGATTCACGAAACGCCAGCCGATGGTGGTGTCTTCGATCTTCATGCTGCGCGAGAAAGCGCTGTCCGCCTTACCCATTACGAATGGCGCGCGTGACATGCTCTCGACGCCGCCGGCGATCACGAGCTGCGTTTCCCCGGACTTGATGGCGCGGGCCGCAATGCCCAGGGCGTCGAGGCTCGAGCCGCACAGCCGGTTCACGGTGCTGCCCGGCACCTCCTTGGGGAGTCCGGCGAGCAGCAGCGCCATGCGTGCGACGTTGCGGTTGTCTTCACCCGCTTGATTGGCGCTGCCATAGATGACATCGTCCACGGCGCCCCAATCGACATTGCTGTTACGTTCCATGAGCGCCCTCAACGGTAGGGCGGCGAGGTCGTCGGCGCGCACGGTCGCGAGTGACCCGCCATAGCGTCCGAACGGCGTACGGATGGCATCACAAATGTAGGCTCGTTCCACGGTCATTTCCCTTCTTGCAAAGCGGTGCGGCCGTCGTCAAAGGCGATCGGCTGATCGCCCTCTCCTCCAAGTTTCTCCTAGCTGAGCGCCCTGGCGAGCGGCGCGCCGGTCATGCGCAGCAATTCTTCAAACGACAACCCTTCAGCCATTTCCACCACGGTGAGCCCGTGCGTGGTCACATCGATCACGGCCAGATCCGTGTAGATGCGGTCCACACACTGGACGGCCGTCAGAGGGTAGGTGCAATGGGCCACGATCTTGGGCTCCCCGGATTTGGTAACGTGATCCATCATGACGAACACCCGCTTCGCGCCAATGGCGAGGTCCATGGCGCCGCCGACCGCCGGTATGGCGTCCGGCGCGCCGGTGTGCCAATTGGCGAGGTCGCCACGCGCCGAAACCTGGAAGGCACCCAACACGCAGATGTCCAGGTGGCCCCCGCGCATCATGGCGAAGGAATCGCCGTGATGAAAGTAGCAGCCGCCGGTGAGCAACGTCACCGGCTGTTTGCCGGCGTTGATGAGGTCGGGATCCTCTTCGCCCTTGGCGGGTGCCGGCCCCATCCCGAGCAATCCGTTCTCGCTATGCAGAAAGATTTCCCGCCCTTTGGGCAAATGGTTGGCGACCATGGTGGGTGCACCGATACCGAGGTTCACGTAGGCGCCCTCCGGGATGTCTTTTGCGACACGGGCCGCCAGCTGATCACGATTGAGACGGTTCATCGATGACTCCTTCCCCATCAGGCCGCAGCGCGCCGAGCGGCGCCTGCCCGAACAATGCGCTGCACGAAAATACCCGGGGTAACGACAATCTCCGGATCGAGCGCGCCGAGCGGTACGACTTCACGCACCTGGGCGATCGTGCATGCCGCAGCTCGGGCCATGATGGGTCCGAAGTTGCGCGCCGTCATCCGGTAGACGAGATTGCCCCAGCGGTCGCCTCTGTCGGCGCTTATCAAGGCAAAGTCCGCCCTGATAGGCATTTCGAGGACGTAATTCTTGCCGTCTATGGCGCGCGTTTCCTTGCCTTGTGCGAGAAGCGTACCGTAGCCCGTCGGCGTGAAAATGGCACCCAGTCCGGCGCCGGAAGCCTCGATGCGGCAGGCGAGATTTCCTTGCGGCACCAGTTCGAGCTCGATCTGCCCCTCCTTGTACAATCCGTCGAACACCCAGGAGTCGGCCTGGCGCGGAAATGAGCAGATGATTTTTTTGACGCGCCTCGCCTTGAGCAGTGCGGCGAGCCCGGTGTCGCCGTTACCCGCGTTGTTGTTCACGATGGTGAGATTCTTTGCACCCTGCGCGATCAGCGCATCGATCAGCTCCGAGGGCATGCCCGCCGTGCCGAAACCGCCGATCATCACCGTCGCCCCGTCGCGGATGTCGGCAACCGCCGCCGACATGGATTCGACTACCTTGTCGATCATGAATCTCTCCTTGCCATTTCGCTACGCCCGACGCACGTGCCGGCGGCAACTTGCTACCTGCCGCGTGACGCACCTCACGGAGCGCGGAACGCGAAAAATCGCTTCATTCAATCACCAGGCGGCCGCCTGGAGGCCGCCGCCTGGTGTATGCCCACCGTGGCCGCAAGGGTGCGCGTGGCATCCATGGGTTCAAATCCTCACTCCTAAGCCTGGCGCGCGATTTCGAGGATGCTCTCATCACTGGAAAACGGGATGTTTACGAATCGCAAGTACATGGGAATCTGGCTGTCCAGCATGTGATGACCGTGATGCACGCGCATTCCGCGGCTTTCCGCCGCTCTGATGAGAGCCGTCTCCTTGGGCTTCATGATGATGTCGCAGATTACCGTCTCTCTCGACAGGATTGCAGGATCGAAGGGGAGCGGATCTCCCGGCTTCAAGCCGCTCGGTGTCGCGTTGATGGCGAAATCAACCCGGCCCACGGGTTGATTCACAATCTCGATCGGTACCTTCGGATAGTAATGACCCAGCCGTTCGAATACGGCCGTCGCGCGCTCCCGGTTCATCTCCGTCAGGTACAGGCGCGCGACACGTGCTTCGGCGAGTGCCGCCGCAATGGCTGATCCACCGCCACCCAGACCGATAAGCCACACGGCGGCACCCTGCACATGGTGTCCGTGCAGTTCCAATCCACGAACAAAACCGCTGCCGTCCACCATGTCGCCGAACAGCTTGCCGTCGTTGTCGAGGCGAACCATATTCACGCCGCCGGAGGCCTGTGCCGCAACCGACAGCCGATCAAGCATGGCGACCACGGTCTGCTTATGGGGAATCGTGACCGTGATAGCGCGGAAATTGCGGACGGTGCGCAGCCCTTGCAGCACCGCAAGCAAACCCGCCTGGTCCACGTGCATCGGCACCCAGACCCCGTTGACGGCGAGTTTCTCGAACACGGCACCCATGACTTGCGGCGCGCGTATCTGCGCGACTGGATCGCCTACCGTCGCATAGAGCAAGGTGTTGCCGTCAACCATGCACCGGATCCTCCCTATTCAATGGCGAGCCCACGCAGAATCGTGTGACTCGGCCCGCGCCACCGCGACGAACGGCATGCGTTGGCCCTGCCCGGGAGCCGGACGCAGGGAAATGCGCGAGCGATGATAAGCCTCGAGGCGCAAGTGCAACGCGGGGTCGCTTTGCCGGCAACGCCTGAGCGGCGCACCCGCATGGAAGGCGTGCCGCGGGGGGTGGGGCGCACTTTCGGTACGGCATGCGGGTTATCTGCACCATTGCCTCCTCAAGCAAGGGCGAGCGCTCCATAAAAACGGCGAGCCTACACATAACGCTGCGCGCCGAGCGGCGAGCGGCCTCGGTTCAACCGGCCGGCGCGGGTTCCATTTCCTGAAATGTTTGCCCTCTCCGGGATCATTCTGAAGCGCCCGTAAAGCGTATTCTTCTTGTTGCAGTAATACCAGCGGCACCTTATCCCCACTGTCGCGTGGCGTTCAAATGCGTACTATTCCAACCGGACGCCGGAACCTTCATGCGGGCAGCGTCTCTGAGCGCGGGTGGCTGGCGGGCAGGGAAGCGCCGCCCGAGCGCCCGGCCGTGCCGCCCAGCGCTTTGCCGCCACGCGCCTCCGAATAAGGCCCGTGCAGGCCGTGCCGCGCCATCAGACGGTAAACGGTCGAACGCGGCACTTGTTTGCCGACCTTCTTCTCGAGGGCCGCATGAATGCTGGACACGAGCGAACCCCGACGGTCTGTCGCCATGCCCGCCCAGGCTGCAAAAAAATCGGCTTCCTGCTCGGCAGTCATCAGCTGCCGGTGCCGTCCGCCACGCCTGTCCTTGTCACCGAATGTCGGGCCACCTGCGCTGCGCAGCAGGCGCCGCAGTACCGACACCTGGTTTCGCCCGACGCCCAGTATCCGCGCCGTGGTCTCGATGGACGCGCCGGTCAGCGCGGGCAGGAGAACCGCCTGACCCTGACGCAGTTGCTGCAGGGTCCTTGCCGAGCGCACGAGTTCCTTGGCGACAACCAACTCGAGCTCCCCATACCGGGCTTTGCGCGCCATAGCCGATTTCCTTGCCGATTGACGGAGCCACGACTTACCCATACCTGCTTGTCCCGCGGTCGTGGCCGCCGGTGAATTGCCCGGGATCAACCAGCTCGCACTTTCCCCACAGCTTTTCTCAGCGAGTGTGCGATGATCGCCCAGATGTGCGATTAATGAACACTAATATAGGATGATGGACTTCCCGGGTCAAGGGCGGTGTACGAAAGATTGTGCGCTATGCGCACGCCGGTCATACTTCGAACTCGCGGCCGAAGGGGCAACTGGCGGATATGAGCACTGCGCAACACGAGGTCGGGCGGCCTGGATCGACACGAAAAAACACCGCGGCTGCGGCCGCCCCGGGAGACCAGGGGCAGGCTTCGCCGAGGCGGGCCGACACCCTGGAGCCCGCCACACGCGACCGCAATTTCGTCACTGCGCTTGCCCGCGGTCTCGCGGTGATTTTGGCCTTCTCCGAGCAGAAGCGCCGGCTCTCGATGGCGCAGGTGAGCCACCGCACCGGGATACCCCGGGCCGCCGTGCGGCGCAGCTTGCGGACCCTGACAACGCTGGGTTTCGTAGCCATGGACGACGAACGTCATTTTTTCCTGCGACCGAAGATATTGTCGCTTGGCCACGCCTACCTGTCGGCGACACCGCTTTCGATCTGCGCTCAACCCGTGCTGAACCGCCTGGGTCAAACGCTCGGGGAGGGGTGTTCGCTCGCGATTCTCGATGGCGACGAGATCGTCTACCTGAGCCGTTCGACCTCGTCGCGCATACTTTCGCCGTCGCTCAACGTCGGCAGCAGGCTGCCCGCCTACAGCACCTCGATTGGTCAGGTTCTGCTCGCCCATTTGCCGACGCGGGAGCTCGCATCCTACCTGCGCCGCGCCAAGCTTCGGGCGTTCACCGAGCAGACCATGACTTCCCGGGAACAACTCCGCGCGGCGCTAACGAGAGCGCGGCAGGCCGGCTACGCCATCGCCGACCAACAGATGGAGATCGGCTTGCGCACCATGGCAGTCCCGGTGCGCGACGCCTCGGGCACGGTGGTGGCCGGCATCAACGTTATCTGCCCGGTGGGCGCGGTTGCGCTGAAGGACATGACAGCAAGGTTTCTGGTTCCGTTGCAGAGAGCCGCTCAGGACTTGGGGGCATTGTTGTCGCCCTGAAGGGCGCGGGGATGTACGCTGAATCTCGGCGCGCCGTCGGCCGCCGATCCGGGTCACCCACGATGGTCGTCGTAGCGCGGCGCTTCCGGATCGGTGCCGGAAAGGACTACCATAATCGACGAAGAGTGTTCTCAGGACACAGTCGACGACAGGGGAACATCAGCCATGACGTTTCAGGACCCGAACGCTGAATCGGGAAACCCTCTCGGGATGGACGGCATCGAGTTCGTCGAATTTGCCACCTCGCGCCCGCAGGAATTTGGCGGACTGCTGCAGGCCATGGGATTTCTGCCCATCGCACGACACCGCTCCCGCGAAGTCACCTTGTATCGCCAGGGCAGCATGAACCTGATCGTCAACGCGCACCCGGAGCCGCTACCAGGCCTCGCTTCGCCGGGCGACACGCCGGTTGTCTCAGCTATTGCGCTTCGCGTGCGCGATGCCGCCCACGCCTGGGGACGGGCACTCGAGCTTGGCGCCTGGGAAATGCCCACCCGCGCTTCAGCCATGGAACTCAATATTCCCGGCATACACGGCGTCGGTGAAAGCCTGATTTACTTTGTTGACCGCTACCGGGACTTTTCCATATACGACGTCGACTTTGTTCAACTGCCCGGCTGCAACCATCATCCGCCCGCGCTTGCGGGATTGCATTACTTTGGTGTGGTGCAAGCGGTGCTGAGCGGACGTGCGGTCGACTGGATAGATTTCTATCAAAGCCTGTTCGGCTTCAGCGTGCTGCTGGGCGGCCAACACTTCGGCATTCTGCCCAGGGGTACGCTGCTGGAGAGTCCCTGCCACAAGTTTTACCTGCAAATCATCGAACCGCCTCCCGGGTCCGAAGACGTGCCGTGGGACGAGCAGCTTCTCCGCGTCGGTTTTGGCGCGCCCGACGTAGTCGCGGCCACGCAGGCGCTGCGTCAACAGGGTGTCGTTTTCGTCGATCGCGATTCGCTTCAGCCGACGGCGAAGGGTGCGCTGACGCAGGTCTACCTCGGTGGCGTAGCGTTCGAACTCGTGGCAAGCCACCTGCAACCTGCAAGCGTGCGCGCGGCATGACTAGGTCTTGCATCGCCGCGCGTCAATTCGCCGCGGCGACCGTGCTTGCAATCATGAGGCGTCCGGCTTTTGCGCAGCTCTCGCCATGAACATCGATCACTTTGGCATGGATACCATTACCTTGGCCGGCCCGCTCGAGGCCAAGCTGAAGGCCGTCGCCGACGCGGGATTCACACAAATCATGATCTCTGCCCGCGATGTGCTCGACCACCCGGGTGGCGAAGCGGCCGCCATCGCGGCGATTCGCGACAGCGGCTTGCGCGTCACCGGCTTTCAGGTTCTGCGCGACTTCGAAGGCCTCTCCGGTCACCTGCATGCCTACAAGGTTGACGTGGCCAAGGCGATGCTGACCATGTGCCGCGACGTCGGCTCGAAACTGCTGCTGACGGTTTCGTCTACCTTGCCGGATGCGAGCGCAGATCTGGATTGGCAGGCGCGCGACCTGCGCAAGCTGGCGACGCTCGCCATGCCGTTCAACATCCGCATTGCGTACGAACCCCTGTCCTGGGGAAGATATGTGAGCGATCTGCAGAGTGCCTGGGAGCTGATCGAAGCGGTGGACAGGGCGAATACGGGGATCGTTATCGACTCGTTTCAAATGCTCGCGACAGCCAAGGGTTTCGCGGGACTCGATAGTGTCTACCCGGACAGGATTTTCCTGGTGCAGCTAGCGGATTTCATGTCCCAGGCAATCCATTCGTTGGCGGAGCGCAGAGATACGGCGCGGCACTTCCGGGTCTTTCCTGGCGAGGGAGTGCATACGGCGCAAGTGGCCGGGCTGGTTCGGCAGCTGGACAGGATGGGGTACCGAGGCGACTATAGCTTCGAAGTCTACAACGACGACTATGTGCAATTGCCGCTCTCGACCGTCACTGATCGCGCACGGAGCTCGGTTAGGTGGCTAACCGGCCAGGTCGCCCGCCGCAGCCTGCCCGCTCGCCACGCGGCCGATATGGGCTGAACGGGAACGAATCGAATGGCGTAAACGCGATGCGGCCAACCTACATCCAGTGCATCGTGCCGCGATGCTTGTGTATCTCCGGAATCGTGACGCAGAGTTCTGTGCGGGGGCGGGAGTGCGGAGGAGGTAACTGACCGATGAAGATTTCTATCGAAATTGATTGCTCGCCTCAGGAAGCGAGAACATCTCTCGGACCTCCTGATCTTGAGCCCCTGCACCAGGCCTTCACTGCCCGGATGCAGGAACAGATGACGCAATACCTCGCCAATGTGGACTACGCGCCTTTGCTGAAGACCTGGTTGCCCCGACGCGCACAGAGCATGGAGCAGCTCCAAAACTTGTTCTGGTCACAAATTGCCAGTCTTGGCAAGACGCCGCAAGCAGATCAGAAGAAGTAGGATCGTTAGAGGCGCCTGCGCACGCTGTCCGTTGCTCTGAGCGGGAGCACGCCTATGTTCATAAGGAAGCAATCACTCAGAACGGCTCCGGTGACGTCCCGTCTGCTCGGCGTGCTTTGACATGGGTTCATCGTCGGGTGACGCGTATTGCAGACGAACGGATTGATTCTGCGGGAGACAACCATGATCAGCGGCAAAACCACCCTCATCGCCCACCTCGGTTATCCGATCGAGGGTTTCAAGGCACCCATGATCTACAATCCCTGGTTCGAGAAGAACGGCATAGACGCGGTCGTGATGCCGATCGGCGTGAAGGCTGAGGACTACCCAGCCGCCCTGCAATCGATATTCAAGTTCACAAACATCCGCGGTGCGCTGGTGACGATGCCGCACAAGGTAACGACGGTCGGGCTGCTGGACGAAGTCACACCCACCGGGCGCGTCGCGGGAGCGTGCAACGCGATACTGCGGCGCGCCGACGGCACATTGCTGGGCGACCAGTTCGACGGGGCAGGCTTTGTTCGCGGCGTCGAACGCAAGGGCCGCAAGCTCGCCGGCACTCGCGTCCTGGTGTCCGGCAACGGCGGTGTCGGCTCCGCGATCGCCGCATCGCTGGCTGCCGCCGGCGTGGCCGAGATGTCGCTCTATGACAGCTACGCCGCCTCCTCGCAGTCGCTGGCGAGCCGCTTGCGCGAGTACTACCCGAAGCTGGTGGTCAAGACTGGCTCGAACGACCCTGCTGGCTACGACCTTATCGTCAACGCCACGCCGCTTGGCATGAAAGACGGCGACCCACTGCCGTTCGACGTGTCACGCATTGCGCCGAACACCTTTGTCGGAGAGGTGGTCATGAGGCAGGCGATTACGCCGTTGCTTGCGGCCGCCCAGGCCAAGGGCTGCGCGATCCAGGTCGGCACCGACATGTTGTTCGAAATGATCCCGGCCTACCTCGAGTTCTTCGGATTCCGCACCGCCACGCCCGAGGAGCTGCGTGCCGTCTCGCAAATCAAATACTGAACCGGGGGAATTAATCATGGCGACGACAAAGATTGCTGCGGCTTATGTCGACTACGCCGGCCTCGGCCACGGGATGCTGCCGCAGGGGAGCCCCTGCGGCAAACTGTCGTGCAGCCGGCGAGGGGCCAGCGGCGGAAGGATCGCCGATATGGCGCCGCCGCCTGCGCCTCTACCGTCGCAGACAACTCCATCAAGGAATCCACCATGAAGACCTTTCTGATGCTGCACGGCATCAACCACAACATGTTCGGCAAGCGCGACCCGGCGCAGTACGGGACGGTCACGCTCGAGGAGATCGATGGGCAGTTGCAAGCGCTCGGCAAGGAACTCGGTGTCCGGGTGCAAAGCTACCAGACGAACAACGAAGGCGATATGTGCCAGAGAATTCATCAGGCCTTTACCGACAATGTCGATGGCGTGCTGATCAATGCCGGCGCATGGACTCACTATAGCTACGGCATCCGGGACGCCCTGGCGATTCTCACGGTGCCGGTGATCGAGATTCACATGTCGAACATACACGCCAGGGAGGCGTTTCGGCACCACTCCGTGTTTGCGGAAATCGTGAAAGGACAGATCTGCGGTTTCGGCGTCGACAGCTACGTCCTCGGCCTGAGGGCTGCCGTCTCGGTATCAGCGCAGTCGAAGACGCCCTAAGGGGCGTCCAGCGGGACTGTCAAAACCGATCATCCTAAATTAGATTAAGCAGATTAAGCAGTGAACGCGATGACATTAATTCGTTTTGGCGAATCCGGGCGCGAAAGCCCGGGCTGCACGGCACGAACCGACAGATACTGTGAGCTCTCGGCGTCGTGTCCGACCTCGATCCCTTCGGTTCTCTGCGCAATCCTTGAAAAGGATCGTCGAGCTCGATCCCGGTATGCCGCGCGACGGTGACCGGTAATCCCCGGCTCGGGTAGCGGCGCCGGCGCAAGAAAATTCATCGCGATCGGCTCGAACCTCCACCTGGTCATGACCTGGATAACGACGTGGCAGTAGGCCCGATGACGGTTCCCTTGGGCGAAGCGGGAAGTTGCACGCTGGCCGCAGCAAGGTAGTGGCAAGATTGGTAAGCTGTGGTCGCCGTTTTGACACCGGCTTTGGTATCTGGCATTGGTGGATGATAGAGGACTCGTCGAGCACCCCATCGAGGCTTAGCAGACAACCCTTACATTTCCCGCTACGCTAGATGGGAAGTTCTTGCCGTACGTCATTATTTCTTGGTTCCAATTGGAACCCACGGTGATTTCCCTATCGGGTTAGGGCGTACGAATGCAAGCTACAACCGCGCCAGTTGCAGAGTTCCGCCGGGCAACGCCGCAGGACGCACTATGCGTCGGCGTGCTTGCAATCCAGGTGTTTCTCGATACCTACGCCACCCATGGCATTCGACCTGATGTCGCTCGCCAGGCACTCGCGAACTACACGCCTGAATCGTTTGCCAAGCGTATCGAGGATCCCTCCACGTTCTTCATTCTGGTCGAGCGCGGCAGTCACCTGTTAGGTTTCGCGGAGTCTGCAATCGGTACTCCAGCCCCAACAGAATCGCTTGAGAACGGAATGGAACTTGTCCGCCTGTATGTCCCGCGTCACGCCCACCGAGAGGGTTTAGGAAGTGCCTTACTGGCCCGAACAGAGGCTTTGGCCATGGAGAAGTCGGTCCAGTGCCTTTGGCTGACAGCATGGTCAGGCAATGCGAGTGCGATAGCTTTCTACGCGGCGCGAGGCTACGTGGATATCGGGGCCACCAGCTATGTCTTTGAGGGCAATGCGTATGAGAATCGCATTTTCAAACGGTCGCTCGTCACGCCCTAACTCCAACCGTTTAGGCATCAGGAATGACCCGCACATTCCATCCCTAAGGGTGGCAGAAAACCCGCAACCGTAGGTCTCGCTTCGCGATGTCAATTGGTGTGGCCACGTGTTCTGCTTCCACTTTTCGCTGTTGCTGAAGGACGATGACGCGCGACCGAATGGCTGCTCCACCAACTCGCCGAGGCGGCACCGACTACGGCCGCGGTATCGAGCTCATGGAAGGCCTGCGCACGCGCCTCGGAGAAACATGGCCACCGGAATTTCAGAACGCTCTGGCCATGTGGGCCACGGGAACCGCGGGTCGCGCGCTCGAACCTCGACCCACTTGCCGCGGCGGTGGCTGACCAAGGCCGCCGCGTTATCCAATTGATGAAGGCTTACGCACACGTTCGCGCGAGGTCTGGGCCCCCAAGTTCCAGCATGCTATTGCCCTAGCCTTCATGAACCGGGGCGACACTTTGCGGAAACTCCACCAACCCGGTCGGGGCAATAGCCGACCAAGGCCGTGCGAATCGAATCATGAAAAGCTTACGCCCACCCCCATGGGAGACGCCTGACGACCGGACGACGAGAACGCTTTCGCGAGGGTCTATATGATCCGCGGCAACGCTCTCCAGGATCTCAATGAGCTAGCAAGGCAGTGGCTGACTTCAGCCGGGCGATCGATATCAGAGAGGCTTTGCGCGCTCGCCCGACAGGCGCCCGGTACTGGACTCTTATTGTGGCTTGTTGTCTGATTCTTCGGTCCGTCTCTTCTGACTGCTGTTTCCGTTGCTTCTCAAGCTCAAATCTACGGGCATCTGCGCGGCAGAGCCGCCCGGCGGCTCCGCCTGGGTTTTAAGCGTAGGGACCCGCCGGTGCGCCGACTCAGGTCCGGATCCAACCGTTGCGGGTGTTGCTGCGGCCCAGCTTCAGCTCATCGACCCAGCTCTTGATCTGCGAGAACCGGTCTTCGGGCAGCATGCTGGCCGGCACTATGGGGGTGGGATATCCCACGCCGGTCAGGGCGACGTCGAGCCGTCCGCCCGGCTGCAGCTCCGGCGCCGTCGCGAAGTTCGACAACCCTCCCTGGTGGTAGTGCCTTGCTCCGGTCGGCAGGTCATACAGCCGGGCCGAATTGAGCCCCAGGATCTTCCGCTTGGCTCTCTCGGTCAGTTGCGGGTATCCCCACGTCTCGCGGATCGATTCCGGGATCTGGAAGCGCCAGAATGCCTCGATCTGCCACTGCGGTCCGCCGTACCAGATCGAGTCAGACCCGTACACGATGTGGTCCTCCCCCATGTAGTGGAGCAGCTGCCCGATCAAATGGGCAAACACGGTGGGGAACGTCACGATCATCGACGCCATGGTCGTGCCCAGCTCCGCGTAGAGGTTGTGCAGCCGGTGCCGGCTGGCCGGCGAGTTCGACGACGGTTCCGCGCCGGCCACGTACTTGCCGGCGGCGATCTGCGCGAACTGCGTGCTCCAGCGGATATTCGGGAAGGTGCGCCCGTCGCTGTCCCGCAACAGGGTCGGAGGCTGGGCACCCGGCAGGTTCTCAATGTCCAGCAGCGCCTGCAAGTCCCAGAAGCTTGGCCGGAAGCAGGAGTGGTACATGATCCAGTTGAACATCGGCCAGTCGCTACAGACCTTGACCAAGTCGTCCGGATTGCCGAACTCCGGCTGGTTGTTGGTGGCGACATTGCCGTCGGGCGAAGGCGACAGCCCCTTGTGGATGCAGATGTTAAAGAAGCCCGGGTGCTTCTTCAGCTGGTGGCGGTTTCGCGCGATGATCTGGTACGTGGGGTAGGCGATCTCTTCGTCGTCCAGGCGCCATTGCGCGAACAGCATTCCGGGCGAGGAACTGGCTGCGGGAGCGACGTTGTAGCCCTTCCACGAATCCGGCGACATGTTCTCGATCTGCCACTGGGTATAGTCGCCGAACTGGGGATCGTCAATGTTGCCGCGGCCCGGGTAGATCTGGCCGTGCGCCAGTGCCCGCGTCGAGCCGGCCACCTCATTGATGTAGTCGCGGCACTGTCCGGTCTGCCATCCGGTCAGGATCTCGTTCTGCAGGCTCTCGGAGATTTCCTTGGCCGCGCGCGGTACCGTGCTGCCCGGCGGGGTGAACAGCGCGAAGTTGGCGTTGCTGACGATCGACACGCTGGTCTGCGCCTGCAAGTACAGGCGGTTGATGTACTGGCCAAGGTGGAACTCGCCCTGCACCGTGGTTCCGGGACCGGCGTTGGGCGGAGCGTCCGGATGGAGCTGGGTGGGATTCCAGGGCGTCCAGGCACCACCCAGTTCGTCGACGCCACTGGCATTGCCGCCAACGCCGTTGAGCGGGTTGGTGGTAAATCCGGCGGCCGTGGAGGCCGCACCAGGGCCCTGCGCCAGCGCGCGCAGCGCATTGCCGCCGGTATTGGAAGTACGCACGATGTGGGTCTGATCGTCGAACACGAACAGATCCTTCGGCGGCCCGTTCTCGGCGTGATGATCCGACTCGAACATCTCGCCTTCGCTCACCTTGAACAGGTTCTGGCCGTATACCTCGTTCATGGCGATGAATGAAGCCGCCAGGCCGCCGGTACTTTCGAGGAACCTGCGCCGGCTGATATTGAGTCTCTTGGCCGCCTTTGCTGCCAGCTCCTTGACGCGGGCCTCGACCCGCATCTGATGGGCCGTCTGCGGATGCGGCATGTACTCGCCGTTCGACACCATGCGGGTCGGGACCGGAGCATGAAACGGCTCAGTTTCGGCAGGCGCGACATGTTCGAGCTGCTCGTCGCTCAGCCAGGCATCCTCTTCGCGTGATTCGGGAACACGATCTGACGTGGACATTTAGGCATTCTCCTCTGGTTGAATTACCTTAGAGCACGGCGACCCATCGTCCGTTTGCCCGAGAGATCCAAGAGCCAGTCTCGGAACGGATGTCGGCCATTGGTGCGGCGGTAATAGCGGATTGTTATCAGAGTAGTTTTCAAGCTACTCCAAGGCGCAAAAGAAAGTAAAGTTGATACCGACCGGCGCGCCGTTCTGCGAGGAGCGCAAATCAAAGAGCGTCAACTTTACCCTCATGGGGTCGGGTTAGGCACAGCTTGGCCGAACACGCGCGAGCGGCTAGCTCCGCTCGTGGCCAGGTGACACATACATCCCCGCGATGATTCTATGGTCAATACGTGCGCGCACACCGAGCGCGCACAAAGAAAGTCAAAATCAGGGACCAAACAGCAATTAACCGGCCCAACCTTAGGCCATGCGATGCGGGCGTTCTTGTTCTTGGTCGAAAGCAGGGACTACTTTGCAATGCTGCCTACGGTAAATCGACGGCAGAATTCCAAACGTGGAGCGAAACTTCTGCGAGAAGTGTTTCGGACTCCTGAATCCGCACTCGGCTCAAACTAAGCTGATTGGCCATCTGCCACCCGAGAGCATGGCAGCCGCTCTACGCAAGCACGAATTACCTGCATTGCGAAGAATGCATGGAGCACGACCAGCAGGGGCTTCCGGCCATCTCCGCATTTCCGCTCTTGACGACACGTCGAAATCGGATTCCCAGCGGTCTGCTCTGCTTGCGATAGAAGACGTTCAGGAAAACGGATGCTCTGCCGGCTCGTCTTGAGGATTGTCTGATGCCTGCCCACAGTCGCAGGTGTCGCCTTACTAGACGGAAGCTCAATAATTGCGGCGAGCTTGAAAGTCGGCTTACCGAATCGACGAAGGGGTCTTCTCGATCCCAAGCAGCCGGTGGGATCTTCCCGAAGCGGTCGTTTGGAGCCGTCAAAGCGGTCGTTCCCTGTCAACGTATATGCGTCCAGCGCCGACGGGTTTCCGGTTAGCCGCAAGCGACCCAACCGGCCGGCCTTGGAACGGAAAGGGAGCACACCATGAGCCCCTACAGCACGAGATCAAACTGATCCATATCGACTTCTGAATTGGCCCCTGACGACGGACGCCACACCGCGCGAGAGGGGTTGTCGGTGAAGCGCTAATTTTCCGCGAGCGGTCCGCTACAAATGAGACCTCTGAAACTTCCTCTTACAAGCCATTACATTTCGTAACGGAATTATCGCCGCGGGGCTGCTTCTAACAAGCGCTGTATGAACACCTGATGTTCATGCGGCACCATGCCCGGACATCAAACTAAACGGAGAACAATGACGATGAAGAAGCAACTCGCGATAGGTACGACCTCTGCGTTGATCACCATGGGTGCCGGACTTGCAACTGCCCAGGCGGCGGAGCTCGCCGGCTGGTACGGCGGCGTCAATCTGGGCCGCAGCGATCTGAAACTGAACGGCGGCGACGTAGACGGTGTGTTCGCCAATCAGGGACTCACTACCTCATCTTCGATCGACAGGCACGATACCGCCTGGTCGCTCAACCTCGGATATTCGTTCACACCCAACTTCGCCCTTGAAAGCGGCTATGTGGACTTCGGGGAATACAACTTCAACTCTACCGCTTCCGCGCCAGCCGCGGATACCATCAACGGCCGTTACAAGGCTTATGGATACAATCTGAGCGCGGTGGGCATTCTGCCTCTGCAGCAAGGCTTTTCGATATACGGCAAGGCCGGATTGTTGCGCTCCAGGGCCGACTTCGGCGCCAACTCAATGGGCATCGTGCCGGTCTCCGACAGCACCCACTGGGGCACCGATGGAACCTTCGGTGCGGGCGCCGGTTACGACTTCACCAAAAACATCACCGGCAAGCTCGAGTGGAATCGCTACCTTAATGTCGGCGACAGTAATGCCACCGGGCGCGGCGATATCGATCTCTATACGGCCGGTGTAGCGTACAAGTTCTAAGGTCCTCCTGCAGTACCCCCTGCGGATTCGTCCGCACTTCGGGCGCCTCCGGCGCCCGCTTTTTTTATAGCCGCGACTCCAGCCTGTTCCGGTCCTCAAGACGAACGCGGGCGGGCAAACAACTCCCCTGGGTCGAGGCAGTCGTGGGTTGTCAGGACCATCTTCGTCCAGAAGTCGTTGCGCAGTTGGCGAATGCGCTGCCCCATGCTGCGCGTCTCGCGACGGGTTCAAGTCCGACGGTCGTTTCGTCCAGAAGCTAAACCTGCGGCCGAGTTAGCATGGATTGTGTGTTTCCCGGGCGCGCCGAATCATACGGTCCTGAATGATGGCTGACGAGCCGTTTCGGCAACGCCGGCAAGGTCCATGACTTCCAGCGCCTGCGCGATGCGACGAGCCCGCCCGTCTGGCCTTATGCCGTCTGGACTTATGCCATAAAGCTTTGCCGAGATGAGCAGGGTCTTGCATGCGGTCGTCTCGCTTGCACCGTTTGTGCCCAGCAGGCCGAAAATCGCGTGCGGCGCCACACTCAGGTTGCCGCGATGGACGTCGGTCGGGCGAAACGCGCTGCGTCAGTAGATCAGTTCACGCCGCGTATACGGTGCCGTCCCAACGTCGCTCCCCCTCTGCTCATCCTCGGAGAATATCGAATGGTTCGATTTTTTAGGACGTGCAACGACCGCAGCAATCAATACCATCACAAAAGCCAGGAGGACGTTATTAAACGTCACGATCGCTGCATAATCTGGGATCCGGAGCTTCGCGACGGCTATCACCAGCGTACATACCGATGCCCCTAAAATGCCACATACGGCCCCATACCCGCCGCGGTATTCTGCCCCTCGATGGCGGTGAATACGGTGCGCCCGAAAAAGAACGGCAACCCCCAATCGAAACTGGTGCCGTCGGCGCTGGTTCCGGCTAGATTGACGAATGCGGCATAGCTGCTCGAGTTGCCGCTGAACAGCATATCTGCGTTGGCTACATTGAATCCGACGGCGCCCATCGTCGCATTGATTCCCTGCAGCGTGGCGGACAGATTCAGCGTCGCAGCCGGACAATAGAAGAACGACGCGTCCGTGCAATCGGGGATGCTGCCATCAGCAAAAAAGAATCCGTTGGAGCCGCTGTCGACGAAGCTGTTGGAATAGGTTTGGTTGTTGAACAGGGTGATCAAATGGCCTGTGTTCGGATCCACCGTAAGAACCTTGGCGCTGCCCAACCCGTTGTTGGTCTGAGTGCCGATGCCGAATACCAGGGAGCCGCTGACCGTAGCTGCGCCTGTTGCCGGGACCGCCTGCAGCTCGATGACGACGCCGTTGTTGTCACTGGCAAAGAGAGCTACGGGGTTTTGGAGTTGCTGGGCCGCTCCCAGCGCCGTTGGCTGGCAGCCCGTGGAGGGGCACAGATAATAGAACCCCGGGATGGCACTCGAGGCGCAGGCGCTCCCGCAGTCCTGCTTAAACACGCTGAGGCCCAATAGGCCGTTCGCGCCAAAGCTCTGCACCGTGTTTTCCGCAGCGAGGCCGTTCGAGCAGGAAGCGGGAACCAACGCGCTGAAGGCTGGGTCGCCGATTATCTGCACCGGTACCGCGTTCGCCACCTCGCCTGCAATCTTGATGTTCGCCGCCTTGACGGGTCCCCACATGTAGCCATCGACAAATTGCGCGCATTCGACCACAGGATTGCCGGCTGCATAGGTCTGCTGCTGGAGTGAAAGCAACGGCGATAGAATCGACGCCATGATTCTGAGCCCGCTCGACCCGGTATCGATCTGGACATGATCGATGGTCTGACAGTTGGCAGGGTTTTGAGAAGAGCAAATGGTTACGCTGGTAAACGCCAAATTAGGGATGCCGGCGGGACCCGGGTCGACCGAAATCGGCTGCACGTTCATTACGGCGGGGG